>Ga0207707_10004098_pt1 | contig 12913 bp, 11 predicted proteins | sample KBSC83BmetaG_FD_184336 | JGI IMG/M metagenome (GOLD analysis project Ga0207707, IMG submission 184336) | Corn rhizosphere microbial communities from Kellogg Biological Station, Michigan, USA - KBS C8-3B metaG (SPAdes) (version 2) | ecosystem: Host-associated > Plants > Roots > Rhizosphere ... | reverse complement strand
GTACGCGAAGATCGCGAAGGTCGCGAAGGCGATCGCCGCGAGCCCGGTGGCGAGACCATCCAGCCCATCGGTGAGGTTCACCGCGTTGCTCGTGCCGGTGAGCACGAACGCCACCCACGGCACGTAGAGCCACGCGAACACCGGCACGACGAGCACGTACTTGTAGAACGGAATGGTGGTCGACGCGCCGGGGAGATTCGACAGCGGCGAGAGCCAGAGCGCCACCCCGAGCGCGACGCCGAGGGTGACCTGCCCCGCGAGCTTGTACCGCTCGACGAGCCCCTCGTTCTTCTTCCCCTCGCGCTGCTGCTTGAGCTTGAGGTAGTCGTCGATGAAGCCGATGCATCCCATCCACGCCGTGGCGAGCACCGCGATCCAGACGTAGCGGTTGTTGAGCCGCGCCCAGAGGAGTGTGGGCACGAGCCCCGCGATGAGGAAGATCACGCCCCCCATCGTTGGCGTGCTCGACTTCTCCTGATGGCTGTCGGGCGTACCGGCGCGAATGACTTGCCGCACCTTCATCGCTCGCAAGCGGCGAATGACGAACGGCCCCACGGCGAACGCCATCAGCAATCCGGTGACGGCGGCGCCCGCCGACCGGAAGGTGATGTAGTTGAAGACGTTGAAGATGATGCAAAGCCGGCAGCTGCCGACCAGCGGCGTGAAGAGATGGTAGAGCACTACCGGTTTGCCCACTCGGTGAGAGTTGGAACGAGTCGCTCGAGCTTGACGCCTCGGGAAGCCTTGAGGAGGATCACCGCGTCGCGTGCGAGCCGCGGCTCCAGCGCCGGCCAGAGGTCGTCGACGTCGCGCGCGATCACGATTCGCGAGCCATCCGCGCCGAGCCCGCGCAACGCCTCGCCAATCTCGCCGATTCCCGCCACGATCTCCACTGGCGACCCGACCGCCGCCCGCGCGATCTCGTCGTGCAGCCGCACTGCGTGCGTGCCGAGCTCGCGCATCGTACCCAGAATCGCGACGCGCTGGCGCCCGGCTCCGCTCGCCGCGAGCACGTCGAGCGCCGCACGCATCGAGGCCGGGCTGGCGTTGTAGGCATCGTTGATGAGCGTCGCGCCCGCGCGGCCCAGCGGCGCGATCTCCATGCGCATGGACGGGAAGGTCGCGTGCGCGATGCCGCGCGCGGCGTCCTCCATCGACACGCCGAGCTCGCGCGCCACCGCCAGCGCGAGCATCGTGTTGCGCAGGTTGTGCACGCCGCGCGCCGGCGGACGGACCGTCACGCCATCGATCTCGATCTCCCCCGCGCCGTCGGGCCCCACGCTCCACCGCGACGGACGCACGTCGCCGGCGTCGAGGCCCGCCGTCACGATGCGCGCCGCGCGACCGCTTGCCGCCTGGGCGATCTCGGGCTGCGACGCCGGTACGATCGCGACCGCGGCGCCGTCGAACAGCTCGGACTCCTCGCGCATCACCCCCTCGATGCTGCCGAGCCCTTCGAGATGCTCCTCGGAAACCGAGGTCAGAACCACGATGCTGGACTCGGCGATCGCGCGAAGCCGAGTCATCTCCCCCGGCACGTTCATCCCCATCTCGATCACCGCGACGGCTGCGTCGTCGGGGATCGCGAGCAGCGTGAGCGGCACGCCGATCAGATTGTTCAGATTGCCTGTCGTCGCGTGGACCGCGAGACGAGAGCCGAGCGCGGAGCGAATGAACTCCTTCGTCGTGGTCTTGCCGTTCGAGCCGCCCACGCCGACCACCGTGCCGTTCCACGCGCGGCGGCGATAGCGCGCGAGCGTGCCGAGCGCCGCGAGCGTGTCGCGCACGGCGAACACGGGCACGCCGAGCCCCGCCGTCCGCTCCGGCTGCGATACGACGAGCGCCGCGACGCCGCGCGCGACCGCGTCGCGCAGGAAGTCGTGGGCATCGAACCGCTCGCCGGCCAGCGCGACGAAGCAGGAGTCGGGTGCGATCCCGCGCGTGTCGGTGGTGATCCCCGACACCGGGCGATCGTCGCGGGGAATCGCGCCCACGCACTCATCGCCGAGCGCTTCGGCGATGCGCCCGATCGTCCAGAACGTCTCTCCCCTCACGCCGTCAGCTCGGCCACGATCGCCTTCTCGTCGAACGGGTGCGAGGTGGTGCCGCGAATCTGATATGTCTCGTGTCCCTTCCCCGCGAGCAGCACCACGTCCTCGGGCGTCGCGAGCGCGAGGGCGCGCGCGATCGCCTCGCGACGGTCCTCCACCATCTCGTGGTTCGCCAGCCGCATCCCGCGCTCGATGTCCTCGAGTATCGCGCCCGGCTCCTCCGTACGCGGATTGTCGCTCGTCACGATCGCGAAGTCGGCGTTCTGCTCCGCCACCGCGCCCATGAGCGGCCGCTTGCCGCGATCGCGGTCACCGCCGGCTCCGAAAACCACGATCAGCTTCTTTCTCGCGAAGGGGCGTACGGCGAGGAGCGAGCGCTCGAGCGCGTCCGGCGTGTGCGCGTAATCGCGGAGCACGGTGGGGCGCTCGTGGATCACCTCGAGCCGCCCCGGCACCTGCGGCACCGTGCGCAACCGCGCGGCGATGGACGCGAGCGACATCCCCATGTGCAGCGCCGCCCCCGCGGCACCGAGTGCGTTGCTCACGTTGAAGTCGCCGATGAGCGGGAGCTGCAGCGCGTGGCGCTGATTCTCGGCCACGAGCAGCCACTCGCTGCCGCGCGGGTGGAAGAGCACGGACTCCGCGCGCACCATCGCGTCCGGGTTCTGTCCGAAGGTGATGACGACGTTGGCGGGCGGCAGCCGCTCCCACGTGTCGACGTCGAGGTTCACGACCGCCGCGCCGCGCGGAGCCAGCAGCGACACGAGCCGTGATTTCGCCTGGAGGTACGCCTCCATCGTCTCGTGATAATCGAGATGATCGCGCGTGAGGTTCGTGAACACCGCCGCCTCGAACTGCAGCGTTTCGGCACGCCGCTGGTCGAGGCTGTGCGAGGAGAGCTCCATCGCCACCGTGCGCACGCCTCGCGTGACCAGGTCACGGAGCGCGCGCTGGAGCTCCACTGGGCCCGGCGTGGTGAGCGATGCGCCGCCCGCCATCGGCACCCCGTCGCTGCCGAGCAGGATGCCCAGCGTGCCGATGGACGCGCTGCGCTGTTCGGGGCGATCGAGGAGATGGCGGAGGATGCCGACCGTGGTGGTCTTGCCGTTGGTGCCGGTGACCGCGGCGAGTCGCAGCTGCCGCGCCGGATACTCGAACGCGGCGGCGGCGGCGATGGCGGCGGCGCGGCGTCCTTCGCGCACGACGATGGACGGAAGCTTCGTGCGCGCGGCGTCCTCCACCAGCGCGGCGGCGGCGCCGGCCGACTTGGCCTGCGGGAGAAACTCGTGGCCATCGCGCGCGGAGCCGCGCACGGCGAGAAAGAGTCCGTGCTTCGCGACCTGGCGGCTGTCGTCGGTGAGATCCGACACCGTTTCGGGGAGCGCGTCCGACGCCTCGACGAGGAGCCCGGCGCTCTTGAGCGCGGAGACGATGTGATCGACGCGAATCGCCGTCATGGCACGTTGCTCAGCCGCACGAGCGTTCCCGGCTGCGCGATGGTACCGGCGGCGGGAGTGGACTGGACCGCTGGTCCGTAGCCATCGAGCTGCACGTGAAAGCCCGCGCGGTGCAGCGCGTACACCGCCTCGCGAAGGGTGAGCCCGTGCACATCCGGAATCGCCCGCGGCGTCGTGACGGGCGCCGGTGCGCGGTGCACGCGTCCCACGTCGAGCACCGCGGGCGGGAGCGTGTCGTCTTCGTCGGCGGCGGCGCGCGCGCTCGTGTCCGCCACGGTGACGAGCGACTCGGGCGACGCGAGCGAGCGGCGGTCGAGCGCCGCGTCGCGCGCGGCAAGCGCCGCCTGCAGCACGATCTTGGACACCGGGGCAGCGGTCTTGCCGCCGAAGATGTCGCTGCTCGGATTGTCGAGCTTCACGAGAATCACGTACTGCGGATCATCCGCGGGAAAGAGCGACACGAACGACGCCGTGTATTTGCCGGCGGCGTAGCCGTGCTTGCCGGCGGTTCGGCGCGACGTTCCACTTTTGCCTCCGACCATGTAGTTGCGCATTGCGGCTTCGGTGCTCGTGCCTCCCGTGACGACTCCCACCAGCATCCGCCGCACCTCGGCGGCGACGCCGGCATCCATTACGCGGCGGATGACGCGTGGGTGATGATGATAGCGCACCGTGCCGTCCGGCGCGCGGATCTCTCGAATGAGCGAGGGCTCGAGCAGCTGTCCGCCGTTCGCCACCGGCACGTAGGCGGCGGCCAGCTGGAGCGGCGTCACCGCGATCTCGTAGCCCATCGCGATCGAGCTCTGGGACATCTTCGACCATTCCTTCGGCAACCGCAGCGTCCCTCCCGCCTCGGCGGGAAAGGGCAGACCGGTGGGCATGCCGAATCCGAAATCGCGCAGCGCCTCGTACTTTTGCCGCGGCGTGAAGCGCGAGGTGAACTTGACGATCCCGATGTTGCTCGAGTAGCGGATCACGTCGGCGAGCGACATCTGCGGCAGCTTGTGCTCGTCATGGATCGTGCGCCCGTCGATGACGTAGACCCCGTTTTCCGTGTTCATGATTTCGTCGGGGCGGGCGAGGTGCGCCTGGAGCAGCTGCGAGGCGAGCAGCGGCTTGAGCGTGGAGCCCGGCTCGAACGGCTCGCTCACCGCCGGGCTTCCCGACGATCGCGGATCGGTGCGCCGGCTGGCCATCGCGAGAATCTCGCCGGTGTGCGGGTCGAGGATCACGATGTCGCCGCCGTCGGCGCCCGTGCCGGCCATGGCGTCGGCGAGCGCGCGGTCGGAGATCTCCTGGAGCGCCTGGTTGATGGTGAGCACCACCGCGTCGCCGGGCTCGGGCGACTGATCGTCGGGCGCGTCGAGCCGAGTGCCGCGGGAGTCGCGGGCGAGCCGCGTGACGCGCTCGTGGCCGCGCAGCAGGGAGTCGAGCGTGAGCTCGAGCCCGTCCACCGCCGCGCCGTGCGCATCGACGACACCGACGAGCCGCCGCATCGCCTCGCGCTGCGTGTAGACGCGCTCCATCCCAGGGGCCAGGTACACGCCGCGCATGTGTGACACGGGCGCCGCGGCGCCAGGCAGGAATGCACCGGGAATCTCGAGCCAGGCGCGGCGCACGTCCGTCGCGCGCGCCACCCATTCGCGCGGCACGCCGACCTTGGCGAGCGCGCGCGCCGCCGCGGCGCGATCGGTGAGCTCGCGCGGCGCGACGCGCAGCCGCACCGTGGGGCGGCTCTGCGCGAGCGGCACGCCGCCCACATCGAAGATGTCGCCGCGCGGCGCCGGCACGTCCGCCGCCGCGAACTGCTGCCGCTGCGCGCGATGCCGCCAGATGTCGGCCTGCACGAGCTGCACCTGTGCCGCGCGCAGCACCAGCGCGAGCGCGAACAGCGCGAGCGATCCGAAAACGAGCGTGAGGCGGCTTGGGCGAGTCATTCAGGGCGTGCGAGGGCGCTGCAGAATCACGAGCTGGGTGTCGTTCGGAACGTGCATGTCGAGCCGTCGTTCCACCACCGCCGCGAGCGCGCTGCGGCTCACGAGGTCGCGGATGTCCGTGCGAAGCTGGGCGCGCTGGGCCTGGAGCTGGAGGCGCCGCTGCTCGAGCGCAATGAGCGTGCGCGCCTGCGCGTGCCCCTGCGCCCGCCGCCAGATGACGCTCGCGCCAACGAGGACGAAACCGAGGAGCGCCAGCGCCACCCAGGCGCGACCGCGCCCGCGTGCCGCTACGCGGCGCGCCGCCACGCCCGGAGCCGCGCGCTGCGGGCGCGCGGATTCTTCGCCAGCTCCCGTGCGCTGGCCGTCACCGCCTTGCGGGTCACGCTCTCGCCCAGCGCCACCGCGCCGCACACACACCGCGGCTGCCGCGGCGGGCAGGTGCAGGGATTGCTCCAGTCTCGAAAGGCGTGCTTCACCACGCGATCCTCGCCCGAGTGGTACGAGATCACCGCCAGCACGCCGCCGGGCGTGAGCCGGTCGCGCAACGACGGCAGCGCGCGGTCGAGCGCCCCGAGCTCGTCGTTCACCTCGATGCGGATCGCCTGGAAGATGCGCGCGAAATCGGCGGGACCGCTCCGCGGCCCGAGCGCGCCGCGAATCGCGTTCACCAGATGGTCGCTGGTCGCGAACGGCTCCGTCGAGCGCCGCTTCACGATCTCGCGCGCGAGCCGCGGCGCGCGCCGCTCGTCCGCGTACTCGCGAAAGAGCTGCATCAGCTGCTGGTCCGGCGCCTCGTTGAGCAGCGCGGCCGCGCTCTGCTGCGCGTCCGTTCCCATCCGCATGTCCAGCGGCGCGCCCTCGCGAAAGGAGAAGCCGCGCGACTCGTCGTCCAGCTGGTGCGACGACACGCCCAGATCGAGGAGCACGCCGTCGAAGCGCGAGTCGCGCAGCGCCGGGATGTCATCGAGCGAGGCGAAGTTGCCGAGATACGGATGGAATCGCCCCGCGCGCTCCTCCTCGGACAGCTGCGCGCGCGCCTCCGCGATCGCTTGCGGATCGCGATCGATCGCCGTCACGTCGGCGCCCTGCGCGAGCAGGAGCCGCGAGTGCCCTCCCCCACCCAGCGTGCCGTCGAGCACCGCGCGGGCGCCGGCCAGCAGCGCAGCCACCTCCGCGGCGAGCACGGGGATGTGGTAGGCGTCGAGGGCGAGTGAAATCATGGGAGGATTTTACCATCCTGGCCGCTCACCTGCTTGCTCACATCCACGCGAAACGACGAAGGGCCCGCACTGCGCGGGCCCTCCGGTGCTTCGATGCGGCGAGCGCCGCTATTTGCAGAATTTCTTTATCTGTCCCTCGACGGCGGGCCGGTATTGCTCGAGCGCCGACAGCAGCTGCTGCGCCGTCTTCGCGTCCACCGAGCCACCCGCCGCGATGTTGATCTGCGCGGTGAGGAACGACGACTCGGCGAGCTTGGCCAGATCGCACTGCTTCGCCTTCTGGTTCTCGCGAATCGCGAGATCGCCAACCTTGAACGCCGACACGCCGAGCACGAACTTCGCCTGCGGCGATGGGGAGATGCTGTCCGACGCCGCGAGAATCGTGACCGCGTGCTGGAAGTCCTCACGCATCTTCACGCTGTCGGCCGAGCTCTTCGCGGTATCCGAGCTCGCGCTCTTGTACGCCTTGTTGCCCAGCACGAGCAGGAACTGTCCGACAGTGGCCTTGTCCTCACCCGACGCAACGGCCTGGTGAAGCGTGGCTATCGCGCTGTCGGGCTGGTTCAAATCGATCTGCGCCTGGGCGATGCGCAGGAATCCATGCTCCGTCTTGGGATCGAGCTTCACGGCCGTCTGCGCCGCCGCGAGCGACTGCGGCAGCTGGCCGGCCAGACGCAGCGTCTGCGCATAGAGCGACCAGAGCGCCGCGTTGTTCTTGAACTTCGCCACGCCGCGCGCCGCCGTCTCCGCCGCCTTCTGCGGATCGTTCGCGGACGCATAGCACGCCGACTGGCGCAGGAAGAAGGTCGAGTCCGCGGCCGCGGTATCCGTCTTCACCATCAGCTCGCCCGCCTGCGTCGCCTCAGCGCAATCCTTCGTGGCGAGCAGAATGAGCCACTTGAGGTGCACGAGGTCCGGATCGCCCGGATTCTCTTCGACCGCCTTCACGATGATCGGCTTTGCCGCCGCGGCCTGACCGCTCTGTCCGATCTTGTTCACGACGGTGGCGACGAGCTGCACGTCCTTCGGGTACGACGCGATCAGGTTCGTCCACGCCTCGACGGCGTGATTGAAGTCGTTCTTACCTGCGTACGCGTCGCCGAGCATGATGAGCGCCGGGCGATTGTGCGGATCGATCTCGACCACCTTCGATGCCACCGCGATCACCGAATCCGCGGGCGCATTCTGCTTGAGCAGTGCATTGGCCAGGCAGACTCGGCCGATCGTCGATTGCGGATACGCCGCGATCGCCGCCTTGGCCGAGGTGATGGCGTCGGCTGCATTCCCGGCGGCAAGCGTCGTCTCGCACTTACGCTCGTCGGGCAGCTCCTTGCGCGCGTCGAGAATCGCCTTCGAGATCTGCGACGCGACGTCGCCCAGCTTGTTGCCGGTAGCCTGCGGCAGCGGCTGGACCATGCTGTTGTCGCGCGCCAGCACGAGTCTCGGATTGGCCTGGTACCCGGTGGCCGTCTTGGTCACCGTGCCATCTACGTAGAAATCGGCGCGGAGCGCGGTCGCGAGCAGGCGCGAGGTAATTGCGTCCGGCATGCTGTCGCACGGAAAGCCGGATGCCTGGAGATTCGCGCAGATCGTCGTCTTCGGAATGACGTAGAGCTGCTTGATCGGAATATCCGATTGGAGCCTCGTCCGGATATTTTCGCCGAGCTGCGGCCCCGCGCCCTTCTCGGGCGACCGGAAGGCAACGATGAGAACACGCGGCGTCTCGTCGGGAAGCTTTTCCTGGGTGCGCGTCTGCGCGGATAGCGGCGCGGCCGTGACCGCGCCCAGCGCGAGGGCGATGGCTCCAACGGCGAGCTTCGGCTGACAAGTGATTCTCATCTCGATCCTTACCTCCAAAGCGGTAAACAGATATACCCCACCGTGATCCACCGGGGTCCGCGTGACGCTCGATGGGCGAAGAGGGACTCGAACCCCCGACATCCTGCGTGTAAGGCAGGCGCTCTAACCAACTGAGCTATTCGCCCTTTAGCCCCCGCCTACGCCAAACGGGGCTGCCAACGAGCGCACGACGCGTTCGCGATGCTGCCAAAATACCGTGGGCGACATGAACTGAGACGCTACTTCAGGATCGCGATCGGCACCAGCACGCAATATCCGATCACAAGCAGGATCGGTGCGAGCGTTTCGCCTCCGCGGATTAAATCCGCGTACCCAGCGACCAGCGCAAGCAGCGCGAGTCCCCACCAAAGCAGCGGACGCGCGCGAGATGTAACGGTTGATTCCTGAAGGGGCATTGGGTGTAGTGTAGGGTGACCGCAACAAGGTGTCAAGAAAGCATCAGGTCTCATCGTCCGCCTTGGCAGAACGCATACCAGGTGGCATCTGCTGAGGTGATGGTTGGGCGGAATCCAGCGCCGACGCGAGCACCGCATCGAGCGCGCTCGCGCGGGCGGCCCGTTCCTGCGCCGCCTCGGCGGCCCGCAACACCGTCAACCGGCGCCGGTCGCGGCGCTGGCGCACCCACAGCAGCGGCACGAGCAGAAAGCCGAGGATCGCGAACAACACCGACAGATTCGCGAGCACCGCGAGCGCGCCGTAGCGCCGCATCGTTCGCGCGCGCCACTGCGCCTCGAAGCCGCTCTGCGTGAGACCGAACGCCTGGCGCATCGCCCGATCCATCGATCCGGACTGCTTCCAGTACCGGAAGAAGAGCGTGAGGCCGCGCTGCGGGTCCAGCGACGCGAGGTCGCTCACCGCCCGGTACGCGAGGGCGTAGGCGCCGGACGCGCTCGAGGCGCCGCCGTGGAAATCGGATTCGAGCGAATCGAGCGATGCGGGAATGCCGTGCACCACGAGCCCCCAGCTCGCCGCCAGCACATCGCTTCGGTCCCACTCGCCCGCGGCGTACCCCGCGTACCCCTCGTCGAACCACCGCGGCGGGAGATCGCCGAGCGCCTCGTGCAGCGCAAGGTGCGCGAGCTCGTGGCGCAGCACCGCGCGCGGCTCGCCGGCACCGGAGCCCGCGCCGCTCCCCTGCATGATGATCCGGTGCTCATCGGGGATCGCGATCGCGGCACCCCAATCGGGCGCGCCCGGCCCGGTCCACTCGCGAAACCGGCGCTCGTCCGGCGCGAGCGCCACGAGCACGTGCTGGGTGGGGCGCGCGAGCCCGGGGAACGTGTCGTCGCGCGACGCGGCGTCGAGCAGCGAACGCGCGAGGGGCAGATCGCGCGGAAACGCCACTATGGTGAAGCGCCCGCGATCGAGCCGCCGCGCATCCGCGAATTGCGCGCGCACCGGCAGCGCGGCGCACGCGAGGAGCAGCACGAGTAGCGCTAGCCGTTTCGCGCCGGCGCGCCGCCCTCCTCGACGTGCTTCAGCATCTCCCCGCAGCGCTTTCCCCATGGATTGAACTTGTTGGCCGCGAGACCGTCGCGCCAAGTCTGCTTCGCCTCCTCGTGCCGTCCGTCGAACCAGAGCGACCGCCCAAGCTCGTAGTACGCCTCGATGAGGTTGGGGCCCAGGGTGAGCGTTTTCCGGAAGAACGTTTGCGCGTCTTCGTACATCTCGCGCTCGCCGTACACGAGCCCCAGATAGAAGTGCGCGTACAGCGTTGCCTTCCGATCGTTGTCCAGGCGAATCGCCTTGGACAGATGCTCGATCGCCTCGCCGAAGATCCGCTTCTTCAGACAGATGTATCCGAGATTGATGCGCGCGAGCGAATTCGTCGGCTGGCGCATCAGCACTTTCTGGAAGTTGAGCAGCGCCTCGTCGTACTTCTCCTGGAGCATCTGCGCCCAGCCGAGCAGCGACTCGGTTTGCGGATCGTTTGGGGAGAGCTCGAGCGCACGCTTGAGCGCCTTCTCCGCTCCGTCGTGATCGCCGAGCGAGATGAGGCTCCACCCCTTTTCGACGAAGGTCGACGCGCCGATGTGATCAGCGACGACCACCGGGCGGTCCCCCCCGAACTCCGGTACGATGCTCGGCGCGGAGCTCTGCTGCACCTGCTTCCACTTCTCGACGAGCTTCTTGATGTCCTCGCGCAGCGCGGCGAGCTGCGTCAGCTCGCCCTCGACCTGCTTGAACAGCGCGATGATCTCGCCCTTGATCAGGTCGCGGTCGGCCGCTGCGGTGGCGGCCTCGAGGCGGGTCTCGATAGCGGCGTACCGCGCGCGGAACGCCGCGGTCTCGGTATCAGCCACTCGTCGCCGCCTGCGCCAGCTCGAGCCGCTCGGTGGATGTCAGGACGCGGGTCACGTCGAGAAAGATGATGAGCGATCCCTCGTGGCGCACCAGTCCGCGCAGATACTCGGCCTGGAGCCCGCGAAAGAGCGCGGGTGGCGGCGCGATCTCCTCCGGGGTTACCGTCATCACCTCGTGCACCGAGTCCACGGTCACACCCAGCCACTCCTCGCCCACCGCGAGCACGAGTATTCGCTGCTCGGGACGCGGCGCGAGGCGCGGCAGCCCGAATCGCGTGCGCAGGTCGATCACGGGAACGACGCGCCCGCCGTGCTCGATCACGCCGTCGATCCACTCGGGAAGCCTGGGCACCGCGGCAGGTGCGCTGAATCGCAGCACGCGCTCCACCACGAAGATGTCCACCGCGAACCGGTCGTCGCCGAGACGGAAGGTGACGAGCTGCTGCTGTTGCGCCGCGGCGGTCATCGGAGCTCCGGCGCCACGCGCCCCCCGATGCGGACGATGGCGCCGGCGTCGAGGAGCGCCACGAGACGGCTTCCCGATCGCACCACGCCCCGCACGACGGCGTCGCCTCGCATCGATTCCAACGGCTGCTGCATCGTCGCCAGATCTACCATGATCACGTCCTCGACTTCGTCCACCACCATCCCGACCTGCCGTCCGCCATCGCGCACGACCACGAGCACACCATCGCCCGCCGCACGCCCTTCGACCTCGAGCACGCGGCTCGCGGCGAACACCGGCGTCGTCGAGCCGCGAATCGTCGTCATGCCGAGCAGCGATGCCGGCGCGCCGGGGAGCTGTGCGAGCGCTGGCAGCTCGAGCGCTTCGAGCGCGGATGTGAGCTCGAGCGCGAAGTACTCAGCGCCATGTCTGAGGAGCAGGAGGCTCGTCAGCCCGGCCACCGGCGCCTCGGCTCGTTCCGGAGCGATGAGCGTCATGGATTCGCGCCTCCGTAAATGGACCGGTCGCCTCCGCGGTCGGTCACATCGCGCGGGGCGGCCACGAGGGCCGCCAGCGCCGGCGCGATGGCATCCAGCGGGAGCACGTGCGTGGCGCCGCCCGCGGCCGCGGCCGCGTGGGGCATGCCGAAGATGATCGAGCTGTCGCGGTCCTGCGCGATCCCCACGCCGTTCGCGTCGCGGATCGCGCGCAGGCCGGCCGCGCCGTCGCGTCCCATTCCCGTGAGCACCACGCCGATGGCCGCGTCGGACGCCGCGTCGGCCACCGACCGAAAGAGCGGATCGGCCGATGGGCGCACGCCCCACACGGGGGGCGAATCGTCCAGCACGATCACGCACGAGCGGCCGACGTTCTGCACGCGCATGTGGCGACCACCCGGCGCGACGTAGACGTGGCGCGGGGCGAGCGTCTCGCCGTGCACCGCCTCGCGCACCGCCAGCGCGCTGAGCGCATCGAGGCGCTCGGCGAGCGTCTGCGTGAATCCGGGCGGCATGTGCTGCACGATGAGCACGGAGGCATCGAGCGTGGCCGGGAGCGCGGGAACGAGCTCCGCCAGCGCGCGCGGGCCGCCCGTGGAAGCGGCGATCGCGATCAGGTAGCGTCCGGCCGCATCCGATGCGGGAGCGCTGCGCGCGATCGCGGAGGGCGCGAGCGCGCCGCCCTGCACACCGGCGAGATTCACTTCCGCCGCCGCACGCAGGGCGCCCAGCAGCTCGTCGCGGATCGTCACGAGGTCGAGGCTGATGGGCCCCGATGGCTTGCGCACGAACTCCACGGCGCCGCTCTCCAGCGCGCGCAACGCCATCGCGTCGCCGTCGCCCGATGCCGCGGTGAGCATGACGACGGGGCGCGGAGACTCGTTCATGATCCGCGCCAGCGCGCCCAGTCCATCGAGCTCCGGCATCTCGATGTCCAGCGTCACGATGCTCGGCTGCAGCGTGCGAATCTTCTGCAGCGCATCGAGTCCGTTGCGCGCGGTGCCCACCACGCGGAACTCGCCCGATCCATCCACCAGCTCGGACACGAGCTTGCGCATGAAGGCGCTGTCGTCCACCACGAGCACCGACGGCAACGCGCTAGAGGATGACATTGCCCTTTCACATCGAGCGCACTTCCACCCG
>Ga0207707_10004097_pt1 | contig 12913 bp, 17 predicted proteins | sample KBSC83BmetaG_FD_184336 | JGI IMG/M metagenome (GOLD analysis project Ga0207707, IMG submission 184336) | Corn rhizosphere microbial communities from Kellogg Biological Station, Michigan, USA - KBS C8-3B metaG (SPAdes) (version 2) | ecosystem: Host-associated > Plants > Roots > Rhizosphere ... | reverse complement strand
GATCCGCTCACCGGCCACAGGCAGGACGATCTCGAATTCATCAAGATCTACGCCAACTCGCACTATGTGACGCCACGGCCGACCCTGGTGCAGGCGATCAAGTCGATCAAATCCGAATTGAAGGCGCGGCTGGACCAGCTCAACAACCAGGGGCGGCTCCTGGAAGCGCAGCGGCTGGAGCAGCGCACCACCTTCGATCTCGAGATGATGGAGGCCACCGGCTCCTGCGCCGGCATCGAGAACTATTCGCGCTATCTCACCGGACGCCGCCCCGGCGAGCCGCCGCCGACCTTGTTCGAATATGTCCCTGACAATGCGCTCGTGTTCGCCGACGAAAGCCACGTCACCGTGCCGCAGATTGGCGGCATGTTCCGCGGCGACTTCCGCCGCAAGGCGACCTTGGCGGAATACGGTTTTAGGCTGCCCTCCTGCATGGACAACCGGCCGCTGCGCTTCGAGGAATGGGACATGATGCGCCCGCAATCGGTCGCGGTGTCGGCGACGCCGTCGGCGTGGGAATTGAACGAGAGCGGCGGCGTGTTCGTCGAACAGGTGATCCGCCCCACCGGGCTGATCGATCCGCCGGTAAATATCCGCCCGGCGCGCACGCAAGTGGACGATCTCGTCGGCGAGGTTCGCGCCACCGCGCAAGCCGGCTACCGCTCGCTCGTCACCGTCTTGACAAAACGGATGGCGGAAGACCTCACCGAATATCTGCACGAGCAAGGCATTCGTGTCAGGTATATGCACTCGGACATCGACACCATCGAGCGCATCGAGATCATCCGCGACTTGCGGCTCGGCGCGTTCGACGCGCTGGTCGGCATCAACCTGCTGCGCGAAGGGCTCGACATTCCCGAATGCGCGCTGGTCGCGATCCTCGACGCCGACAAGGAAGGTTTTCTGCGCAGCGAGACCTCGCTGATCCAGACCATCGGCCGCGCCGCGCGCAATGTCGACGGCAAGGTGATCCTCTATGCCGACCAGATCACCGGCTCGATGCAGCGCGCCATCGCCGAGACCGACCGCCGTCGCGAGAAGCAGGTCGAATACAATACCATCAACGGCATCACGCCGGAGAGCATCAAGCGCTCGATCCACGACATCATGAACTCGGTCTATGAGCGCGATCATGTGCTGGTGGAAATCGGCGACGGCGGCATGGCCGACGACGTCATCTCGATCGGGCACAATTTCGAGACGGTGCTGAACGATTTGGAAACCCGGATGCGCGAGGCCGCCGCCGACCTGAATTTCGAGGAAGCCGCGCGCCTGCGCGACGAAGTCAAACGCCTGCGCGCCACCGAGCTCGCGGTGGTCGACGATCCCACCGCCAAGCAGCGCACGGTGCAGAACAAGGCCGGCGCCTACGCCGGGATCAAGAAATACGGCGAGTCCGCCAATCTGCCGACCGGCTCGCTGAAGAAGCGCTTTTCTTCACCCTCCCCTGGAGGGGGAGGGTCGCGCGCCGCAGGCGCGCGGGGTGGGGTGAAAGGTGGCGGCGGTGCTTCCGTTCCCTCCCCTGTGGGGTCCGCGAGTCGTGGCGCCTCAAAAATCCACAAACCCCATCTCGACGAAATGCACGGCCCGGAATCGCTGCCCTACCGTCCCGGCCGCGGGTCTCAGCGCAAACCCTCACCCGACGACAGCGGTGCAGGCGGCGGAAGCAAAATCTTCCAACCGACCGACTCACGCCAATCCGGTCCCGAGTTCGGCCCCGCCCCCCGTTCCAGCGGCGGCGCGCCTGGACATCGCGGCGGGTGGAAGAAGCGGTAGCCGATCCCGCAACGCTAGCAATTCAAGCGTATTCGGCTACGCTAGCGTCATGAAACTCGGTTTCGAAGAATCCCAAACGTCCTACACCAGCGGCTCGCAGAGCGCCCGCTCATGGACGGAAGCTTGGGTGAGCGCTTGGGTTTATTGTCCGCACTGCGGCAATGCTAAGATTTCTTCCTTCCCCAACAACAGCCCGCTCGCGGATTTCTATTGCGCGTCCTGCAGCGAGGAATTCGAACTCAAGAGTCAAAAAGGAAAATTCGGAACGCGGGTGGTCGATGGCGCTTTCAAAACGAAATGCGAACGTCTAGCTGCCAGCAACAATCCAAATCTGTTTCTGATGAACTACGATCTCAAGTCGCTTGCGATCGTCAACCTGTTCATCGTGCCGAAACACTTTTTCGCCCGTGAGATCATCGAGGAACGAAAGCCGTTAGCTGCCACCGCGCGGCGTGCGGGCTGGATCGGATCAAACATCCTGCTTAGCCGCGTTCCGGAATCCGGCAAAATCCACATCGTGCAGAACGGTCTCGTTCGCGCCAAGGAGCTCGTCCTTGCGGAATGGCAGAGGACGCTTTTCCTCAGGAATGAATCGCCGGAGACGCGCGGCTGGCTGCTCGATGTCATGAAGTGCGTGGAGTCGCTTGGGAAACGCGACTTCACGCTGGACGAGGTCTACGCCTTCGAGCAGCATCTCGGCGATCTTTATCCGGGCAACCAGAACGTCAAACCCAAGATTCGTCAGCAGCTGCAATATTTGCGCGACCGCGGATTTATCGATTTCGTTTCGCGTGGTAGTTATCGCTTGCGATCCTAGGAGACTCGCATGGCCTGGTTTCTGAACTTCTACAGATGCGCCCGCTGCAAGCGGATATGGACCGACCAATGGTCCTGCATGTGCGACGACGATTGTCCGCATTGCGGCGCGCGGCACATGTCGCCCTTCGACAGCGAGAACATCACTGAGCTTATCGAGCAGGATGGGAAAGAGTTTGTTGCAATTCGTTCGCCAAACTCGGCCGGGCATGATCCCGACTATCGCGAGGTTGGTCGGTTTCCATCGCGCGAGAGCGCCGAGGAATTTCTAGCTTCGATTGAAGCAACATAAGTCGTCATTCCGGGATGCGCGCAGGCCCGGAATGACGCGGTGCGCCCGACGCGCTCTCACCCCTGCCGCCGGTTGCTGGTGTTCTGCGTCAAATTGCCGTGCTCGGCCTGCTCGCGGATGTTTTGTTTTTCGTCGTCGCGATGGCCCTTGGTCGTGTCGAGGGGAACGCCGGGCGCGCTGCCGGGGCCCTTGTGGCTCTGGTTGTCCTCGGGAACAGGCGTGATAGTTTTTGTGCGTTTTTTTGTCATGCGCGGTCTCCGTTGCTTGCGCGGAGAAAACGCGCACCGTGTTGAGGGCGTTCCCGGGAACATGCGTGTTCCGGTGCGACTCTTGCGACAGACCGGAATCCGTACTCGCAATGGCAGTCGTCATACGCGGGCTTGACTCGCGTATCCATCCATCTTCGCAAGACGCATTTCGTGAAGAGGATGGGTTGCCGGGTCAAGCCCGGCAACGACGACTTAGCATCGCCCGCCCTCAATTCAACTTCTTCCCACCCTCCGTCAGCGCATCCAGAAACGCGCCCGTCTCGCGGTTGAGAAACTCTACGTCGGCGGGGATGGCGCCGCCGGCGGAGGCGTGGCCGGTCACGGTGCCCGGGCTGATCGTCATCATCTTGACGCCAGCGATGTTCTTCCCCGCTTGCTGCGGCTCGAATTCCGGATTGAGCAGGTCCTTGGTGCCGGTGAGGATCAGCGTTTTCGCCTTGATCGAGGCCAGCGCCCTGGCGGTGTCGCCGTTAAAGCCCGGGGTGGTGCCGACGTCGTGCCGCTCATAGGCCCAGGTCTGGTAGATCCAGTCGTTGGCATCGAACGCCTTCAGCACGGCGGTCTCCTGCTGCTCCATCCAGGGCAGCACATCCATGCCGTTCTTGAACTGCGCCGAATACATGTCCGGCGTGCGCGCCGCCAGATTGAGAATATCGCGCCACAGCCGCACGCCCTTCTCCGGCGGCGCGTCGTAATTGCCGTCCTTCCAGGCCGGGTCATCCATGATCGCCTTGCGCGAGGCCTCCAGCACCGCCACCGACCAGGCCGGCGTCTTCGCCAGCGGCACCATCGCCACCAGCGCGTCCATGTAATCGGGATGGCTGACGCCCCATTGCAGCGTCTGCATGCCGCCCATCGACGGGCCGATCACCGCGACCACATGGTCGATGCCGAGCTTTTCCTTCAGCAGGCGGTATTGCGATTCCACCATGTCGCGGATCGCGAATTTCGGAAATTGCATACGCGGCTGCGATTTCGAGTTGCTTGGCGAGGTGGTGAGGCCGTTGGCGATCGCATCGGTGCAAATGATAAAATATTTGTCGGGGTCCAGCGCCTTGCCGGGGCCGATCATGAAGTCGATGCGGTGATGATTGCCCGAGATCGCCGTCACCATCAGGATGGCGTTGGATTTTTTGGCGTTCAGGGTGCCGTGGGTGACGTAGGAGATCGAAAAATCCTTGATCGCCTCGCCGCTTTCCAGCTTGAGGTCGCCTTCGCTGTAGAGCTGGTGCGGCGGTTGCTGCGGCGTATGCGCCGCGGCCGGCAGCGACAGCAATAGCCCGGCAGCGACGAGATGTGCGAGTTTCACGTTTGAAGTCCTCCCGATTTCTAATTGGGGCATTTTCGAACGGCAAACCGCTTTCGACCCCCGGATCAAGTCCGAGGGCGTGCTTTGCCTGAAAATGCCCGGTCGAGGGACTTTGACGGCCCCTCTTGCGCCAAGGATACGGGTTGCAAGGCCGCCGGCAAGGCCCTCTGCAAAGATTTGCCGGGCGCGGGATGCGGAATAAATCGACCGCTTCAGCGGTTTCCTCACCCGCTGCATACAAACTTCAGTGGATTTGCTATGGTCCGGCCGCGCCACATCTTTTCAACCGGGCGCAAGGGAGATCGTCATGGCCAAGGGACAGATGCGCAGCAACAAGGAAAAGAAGAAACCGAAGGCCGACAAGAACCTCAAGAAGGGCGGCGCCGCTCCGGTCAATCCGTTCGCGGCAGGCAAGACCCCGGCCGGCCAAAGCCCGAACGCCAAGAAATAACCTATCCGCCGCCGCTTCTTAGGGTGGGCAAAGGCGCGTTGCGCCGTGCCCACCTCTTTTGCCTGGAGATCTGGTGGGCACGCGGAGTTTATCATCGGGCGCGCATTCGCGACCCGTTGGCTTTGCCGATCCTACGCTACTACGTGCTAGGCCTTGCGCCCCCGGAACCTCCGCTCGCGCCATGGCTGGGCGGGCTTTGTTGCAAAAATACATCTCTTGGTTGAGAGCCGTTTTCGATCTATCAGGATCAAAACGGTCGACGCCGTTTGCCGATTGATCCCCGTGCAATTCCCTTCACGATGGGATCAGCAATGCGAGTCGGGCCCAACACCGGCGGAGAAAAACATGGTCGGGAACCTTCACCGGCAGCGCGTGCTGAATTTCCTCGAGGCGTTCTATTCCGGCGATATCGAGGGCGCACTGGCCCGCTGCAGCGACGACGTCGATTTCGTCGCCAACGCGCCGGTCGATATCCTGCCGCATCTGGGCCACCGCCACGGCAAGGCCGAGGTCGGAGAGATGTGGAGAACCATCCACGCCCGCTATTCCAGCATGCGCTACGAGGTGCCGATCATCGTTGCCGAAGGCGACCAGGTCGCGGCGATTATTCGCGTGTTCTTCCGCAAGCGCAGCAACGACCGCATCGTGCAATTCGATATCGCGGCGTTTTACACCCTTCGCGACGGCCGTATCGCGCAGATCCGCGAGGTCATGGACACCTTCGATCTGGTGCAGCAGTTGCTGGAGCGCGACGTCGGCGCGGTTCTGGCTGACACCAAACCCGGCAAGATATAGTTCCACCATTGTCCGTCATGTCGTGCCCTCAGACGCGCCAATTGGCGTGTCGGGGAATGACGTGGACATTATTTTCCCCGCCGCGTTGAACCTCGCTGCGTCCGGCCCGACCAATCATGGGGCTTCTCGGGGATATCGACGACATAAAGAAACACACCCATGAAAATCGCGTTGCTGGTGTTGTTGGGTCTGATGCTGGGCGCGCTCGGCGGCGCGGCGCTCGGCATCGGCGCCGGGCTTGCCTGGCTCGAGCTTTTCAAGACCACGAGTTTTGAAGGCTATAGCGGGGTGCTGGTGTTCTTCACCTTCATGCCGCTCGGCGCCGCGATCGGCGGGCTCGGCGGCGCGCTCTTGTTCGGCGTGATCGCGGTCCGCGACGCCGAAATCGCCATCGAACGCCAGCCGGTGCGCTGGCGCGAGCGGTAAATCGGCGGAACCAGCCCGCATTTGCGCAATGCAAAAATGCGGCTTGCATTTCCATCGGATGCCGTTATTTGAAGCTTAAAATATTAAGCCGATCATCCGGACGCGTCGCCAATGACGCCCATTCAGAGCCGTTTGCTGCTCGGCAAAATTCAGTTTCAGGAAATCAGACATCATGACAGAGCACAGCCTCTGGCGTTTTTCGCGCGCGGTGCATCGCGCGATCAACGAACGCCAGCCCGACGACCTCGAAGCCTTGATCGACGACGACGTCGATTGGGCGATCTACGGCCCGATCGACATGTTTCCATTTTTCGGCGCGCGCCGCGGCAAGGCCGCCGTGCTCGAGGTGATCCGGCAGATCGCGGACAACGTCCGGGTCTACCGCTTCGATCGCGAGTCGATCATGCTCGGCGTGGATTCGGCGGCGTCGATGATGCGCTATTCGCTGACTTCGCAGGACTCCGACAAGCCGATCAGCCTGCGGCTTGCCCATTTCGCGCAATTCAGGGCCGGCCGGCTGCGCAGCATCCGCGTGCTGGTCGATACCTTCGATCTGGTGGAGCAGGCGCTCGGGCGCCCGATTCATCTGCCGAGGATCGCGTCGTAGGGACGATGACGGCATCGTAGCCCGGATGAGCCAACGGGTCGCGCGAATGCGCGCCCGATGATAAACTCAGCGACATCCGGGAATACACGTGACGCCGGCCCCGGATTCGCTTCGCTCATCCGGGCTACGGGATATCCGCCACAATTTTGCGCCGATGTGCACGCATCGTCGGTGCTCGGGCATGCGGGCGGGGTTATGACTTCCAGAACAGGATACGGCCGGGCTGTGCTGCTGCTGGCGGCGGGATTCGGCGTCGCGTCGGTGCTGCAAGCGCGGGCGGAGACGGTATGGCCCGACGAAGATTCAGACCCCGCCGTGGCGGAAACCGCCGCCGTCAACGCCAACGACGCCGATATCAGCGATTTGGAACTGGACTGGAGCCAGCTCAATGTCGATGCGTCGACGCTGACTACCGGACCGGCGTCCAAGGTGCGCTCGCCGCAGGCGGGGCCGGGCAGCGAGATGTCGTGGTCGTCCAAGGACAAGCCGAATGGCTCGGCGGCGCTGTCGGTAAAGCAGCCGCTGTCGCTGTTCTGGGATGCAAGGATCGGCGCCGACATGACCGTTGCCCGGCAGCCGGCCACGGTCACGACCTCGGAGCAGTTAGCGGAAAGACTGGCGAACGGCGGCAGCCCGCCGCAATCCTCAGGGACCGCCTGGGCGGCGATCACCGCCCCCGGCGTCGGCCCGATCTGGGACAAGACGGCGGTCGAAGCCCGCCTCGATCCCTCGCAGGAGCAGAGCAAGCTCGGCACCTCCCTGAGCAAGTCGCTGCCTCTGAGCGAGCAGTATTCGCTCACCCTGCAGAACGGTTACAACGTGATCCAGCAGGGACATAGCAGTCTGCCTTGCGCGGACTGCGTGAACTTGTCTGCGGTACCGGTGACCGGCATGGCCGGGCATCCGCCGCGAAATTATGAAGTCGACCGCTCCGCGAAACTGAGCATTGCCGACACCGGCACCAGCCTGATCGCCGGCCAGACGCTGTCCTCCACCGACGACAAATGGCTCGGCAAGATCGGCGCCGAGCAGAAATTGTTCGATGGCGTCAGCATATCCGGCTCGATCGGCGAAACGCCGCTCGGCACCGCCAACAAGAGCCTCAGCGCCGGATACAAGCGCAGCTGGTGACCGCCGACGTCGGCCCGCGGCGCCCCCGCAGCCCTGGAGCCATTTCCGTTTCGATCGAATCGAAACGGGGCCCTAGATTCTTGATTTGACGCGTTTTCTCGACGCGAACCGGGCTCCACTTCGCTCGAAAACGCTTTGGCCTTCCAATGAAAGATCGAGCATTGCCGCATAATGGCCGCGATGCGGTCAAAATCAGCAGCACTGATGGCGCTTCACTTCGTCGTGCGGGGGACATCCGCGCTCGCATCACACGCGAAACAGGGGAAAGCCGATGAACGCCATTCGTTCGGAAAAAGTTGAATCAACTGAAGTGGACTCCAATCTCGCCGCGGTCTCGGAAGTCGAGGCCGGCATCCGCGACTTCGTCCGCAACGACGTCGCCTATCTGCGCCGTCCGGTGCAGGGCATGCCGGGCAGCGCCGACGCGGCGCTCGAGCCGAGCACCGAGGCCACCGTCACCAACGTCAACTCGCTGATCCAGCGCGTCGCCGGAACCTCGCTTGCGGAAATCGAAAACCTGATTTCCGAACTCGAAAGCCTGCGCGACCTGCTGCACGCCGAAGGCCAGCGCGTCCAGCGCGAGATCTCCGGCTATGCCCAGCTCAGCCAGGCCGCGATGAAATCCACGCGCATGATCGCCGACAATGTGGCGCAGTGGAAACTCGCCGCCGACGGCCTTCGCAACAGCTGAGCTGCTAACCAGCTCATCGATTCGGAGCACGCGATTCCCGCCGCCTTCCCCCAAAGGGAAGCGCGGCGGTTTCATTTGGCTGCACCTTTGAACTTGCCGGGTCCGGGCGGCGACCAAGAGCAGGCATCATCACGCGGGCGGCAAGCTGCGGGGAACGAAGATTCATGAAAAGCATTCGGCCAGACCATACCGACCCGATTCCGTTGCGGCCGCCGCCGCCCGGGGTGGGCACCATCATGATCAGATTTGTCGGATTGCTGGTGGTGGCTGTGGTGGCGCTGGCCCTGGCCTGGAGCCGCTGATTTTCAGCAGAACTCGCGCCGATTCCGCTGCTATGGTTAGCGAACGGTGACTTATCGGCTCGCTACGGCTGTGCTCTCCAGCGAATAGGCGCCGTCGGCATAGCCCTTCACCACCATCCCTGTGGCCAGCATTACCGCCAGCGTCACGGTTGCGAAGATAAAGCCCACTAATTTCAGGCCGTCGCGGTCCGCCATGGTCGTCCCCTCACCTCTGTCCCCTCGGTCGATCATGACAGGGACAAGGTTCAAAATGCGTTAGCGGGACGATGGTTCCATATGCGTAATACCTTCCGGATTCCGCCGCGGCACAAAGGCCGTCGCCAGCAGTGAGAACACCAGCTCGCCGCGCTGGTTGGTGCCGGTGTTGCGGGCCTCCAGGATGCCCCATTCGGGGCGTTTCTCCGATAACCGCAGCGATTCGACCTCGCTGGCGAAGCTGATGGTGTCGCCGGCCAGCACCGGCTTGATCCAACGCAGTTCACGAAAACCCGGCGACGGTCCCCAGGCCACAACCTTCTCGCCGCGCGCGAGAGCCTCGCTGGCCAGGCGCTGGCCATCGGTCACCAGCAGCTTCATGCACACCGACCCGACATGCCAGCCCGATGCTGCCAGCCCGCCGAACAGCGATTTGCGCCCCTCTTCTTCATCGAGATGAAAGCGCTGCGGATCGAATTGCGTGGCAAATTTCTTGATCAGCTCGGCGGTGAAGGTGAACGATCCCAGCTCGCGCCGCTGCCCGATCTCGATGTCCTCGAAGAAACGCATCAGCCCGCCTGCTCCGCCGCGGCACCACCGCGGCGCTGCACGATGATCGGCGAGACCATTTCGCACAAGGCTTGCCCGGCCGCGTTGCGGACCACACCCTTGAACGTCACGATGCCGGTGTCGGGGCGGCTGCGCGAAACCCTTGCCTCCGCGACATCGACATCGAGCGTGATCTCGTCTTCGGGGCGAAGCGGCGCCAGCCAGCGCAATTCGTTGACGCCCGGCGAGCCCAGCGACGCGGCGCGGCCGATAAAGCCGTCGACCATCATCCGCATCATGATCGAGCAAAGATGCCAGCCCGACGCCGACAGCCCCTGCAGCATCGACCCCTTCGCGGCCTCCTCGTCGAGATGCATCGGCTGCGGATCGAATTCGGAGGCAAAGGCAAGCATTTCCTCGCGCGTGACGCGGCGCGGTCCGAATCTGCCGAAATGGCCGGGCGGAAAATCTTCGAAGGTCAGCGTCATGATGGGGATTGCCGCGAGGGAAGCCCGATTGTGGCCGTTATTTGCAGCAATCTCAACCCGCCCGCTCGCATGGCTCGTGCTCTGGGGCGAGCACCGCGCCTGGCGGGCGCGCCCGCAGATCTTGCCGGGGGCAACATTCGGAGCTAGGCCCTGTGCTGTCAGCACAGGTTTAGACGCAACTCATATTCGACCTGCCGGGGAGAACGACAGATGTTTGAATTTCGGGATCTGTTTCAGTGGGACCGTTTCATCACGCCCACCATTATCAAGACCTTTTACTGGCTGGTCATCGCATTGATTGTACTATTCGGCATTTCGGGGATTTTTTCCGGCCTGGCCGCGATGGCGATCAGCCCGTTCGGCGGCTTCATTTTGCTGTTGTCCTCGATCGCGAGCGTGATCGTCGGGATCATCTTCTCGCGCATTGCCGCGGAATTCGTCCTGATCGTGTTTCGCATCAACGAGCATCTCGGCGCGATCCGCGACCAGGGGTCGGGGCATTAGGGCGAAACGAACGATCCCTCCGCAGGTCTGACGTCATCCTGAGGTGCGCGCTCTTTCTAGCGCGCCTCGAAGGATGGGCCGCTTGCGCCTGTTTCGCCAGTCATCCTTCGAGGCTCGCAAGGGCTCGCTCCTCAGGATGACGTTCGCGTTGTGAGGCGAGGTGCGATGCTTACGTATTAAACCTGAAATGCATGACGTCGCCGTCGGCGACGACGTACTCCTTGCCTTCCAGCCGCAACTTGCCGGCGTCGCGGGCGCCGGCCTCGCCGCCGAGCGCGACGTAATCGGCATAGGCAATGGTTTCGGCGCGGATAAAGCCCTTTTCAAAATCGGTGTGAATAACGCCGGCGGCGGCGGGCGCCCTGGTGCCGCGGTGGATGGTCCAGGCCCGCGCCTCCTTCGGCCCGACGGTGAAATAGGTGATGAGATCCAGGAGCTGATAGCCGGCGCGGATCAGGCGATCGAGCCCGGCTTCCTCCAGCCCGAGCGTGTCGAGAAACTCGGTGCGCTCCTCGCGCGACAGCGTCGCGATCTCGGATTCGATCTTGGCGGAGATGGCGACGGCGACCGCGCCTTCCTCCTTGGCGCGTTCGGCTACGATTTTCGAAAACTCGTTACCCTTGGCGGCGGAAGCTTCCTCGACATTGCAGACGTAGAGCACCGGCTTGGAGGTCAATAATCCGAGCATGCCGAAGGCGCGTTCTTCCTCGGGCTTGCGTTCGAGGAACCGCGCCGGCTTGCCCTCGCGCAACAGTACCAGCGCGCGGTTGACGAGGTCGAGCTGTTCCCTGGCCTCCTTGTCGTTGCCTTTTGCCTTTTTAGTGAGGTTGTCGATACGCTTCTCGAGGCTGTCGAGATCGGCCAGCATCAGTTCGGTCTCGATGGTCTCGATATCGGCCAATGGTGCGATCTTGCCTTCGACATGGGTGATGTCGGAATCCTCAAAGCAGCGCACCACGTGCGCGACCGCGTCGACCTCGCGGATGGTGGCGAGAAACTGGTTGCCGAGGCCCTCGCCCTTCGAGGCGCCGCGCACCAGGCCGGCGATATCGACAAAGGTCAGGCGCGTCGGGATGATCTGCGCCGATTTGCCGACTTCGGCGAGCTTGTCGAGCCTGGGATCTGGCACCGCGACCTCGCCGACATTCGGCTCGATGGTGCAGAACGGATAATTCGCCGCCTGCGCCGCCGCCGTTTCGGTCAGCGCATTGAACAGCGTCGATTTGCCGACATTGGGCAATCCGACGATACCGCATTTGAATCCCATTTCGTCCTGATCCTTCGCGCGACACCCGCAGCGAGTGAGTTGGTCTGAGGCGTCATGCGCGGGCTTGACCCGCGTATCCATCTCCTTTGAAAAGATGGATCGCCGGATCAAGTCCGGCGATGACGCGGCGTGCTTTATTTTTCGTCCTCGTCGTCCTCGTCGAAAAATCCCTTGCCCTGCATCGCCAGATGCACCTTGTTCTGGAACGTCGAATCGCGGCCGGACGCAAGCAGTCCGGCGCTATCGGCAACCGCTTCGAGCAATGCCTGCACCCACGGACGATCGTCCTTGGCGAAATCGGACAGCACATGTCGATGTACAACATCTTTTAGACTGGGATGACGAGGTCCCAACCAGTCGCGGGGATGTCCGACGCCGAACCGCACCCGCTTATACTCGTTACCGACATGCGACGAGATCGAACGCAACCCGTTATGGCCCGCGTCAGATCCTCCGACTTTCACGCGTACCTTGGAGGGTGGCAGCTCGATTTCGTCGTGGAAGACGACGAGGTCAGCCAGGTCGAGTTCCGAATATTGAAGGGCTTCCTTAACCGCCCGTCCCGATTCATTCATTGAAGTCAGCGGGCGGAGCAACATCACCCGCTCGCGATCGAGCGTGCCTTCCGCGGTCTCGCCCTGAAAGCGGCGGCGCCAGGGTGCAAAACCATGACGCCGCGCAATTTCTTCGACGGCCATGAAGCCGATATTGTGCCGGTTATGCGCGTACTTCGAACCGGGATTGCCGAGACCAACAAAGAGTCGCATGACGCGGCATCCCGCGGCTAGTGTGATGGTTCAGAAGTTCTCTTCACTTTGGCCGCGAGTCCGTCAAGAGAACTTCTGAACCATCACACTAGAAAACTTAAGGCTTCCAGTGTCCTTTCGAATCCGAAGTTCGCAAAGAGGTTGCCGCAACGGCGGGCGAACTTCGGATTCGGGACACTGGTTACTTCTTCTTGTCGCCGCCGGCGGGCGCCTTGGCGCCGGCCGCGGGCGCCTTCGCAGCACCCGCTGCGGGAGCAGCGCCAGGCGCAGCAGGCGCC
>Ga0207707_10004096_pt1 | contig 12914 bp, 13 predicted proteins | sample KBSC83BmetaG_FD_184336 | JGI IMG/M metagenome (GOLD analysis project Ga0207707, IMG submission 184336) | Corn rhizosphere microbial communities from Kellogg Biological Station, Michigan, USA - KBS C8-3B metaG (SPAdes) (version 2) | ecosystem: Host-associated > Plants > Roots > Rhizosphere ... | reverse complement strand
GTGCGAGACCAGGTGCGCAACTGCTCTATTCGATTGACTTGGAACACGTACCGCGAAGTGTACGGAAAGTCGACGTAATCGTCAATAGGATGGGGCAAACGTTCGCGCTATTCGTGGCGAACGGTCGTCAGTTTGTCGCGGGCGTGAAACCGAGGCCAAGCCGCCGCAGCGAGCGGTACTGCCCCTGCCCGACGATCAGGTGATCGACGACATCAATGCCGAGAAGTTGCCCGGCGCGATGGACCTCGGTCGTGAGCGCCACATCGGCTGCCGAGGGAGTCGGATCGCCGGAGGGATGGTTGTGGGCGACGACGATGCTCGGTGCATTCTGGCGAATGGCGTCCTTGAACAGTTCGGCGACGCGCACATGCGCGCTGTTGACGCTGCCTTGATAGACGAGCGCGACGCGCAGGACGCGATTCTTGGTGTCGAGCAGAACGACCCGCAGTTGCTCGTGATCAAGCGCGGCCATCTCGCTGCCAAGGAGTCCGTAGACATCTTCCGGTCCCTGGATTTGCGGGCGATCGTCCGGCCGCAGGGCCTTTATGCGCGTCGCGAGTGTCATCGTCGCCTTGAGCGTCGTCGCTTTGGCCGGACCAAGGCCGTGCGAGCGCTCCAAATCGACGAGATCGGCACGCGCCAATCCGTGCAGACCGCCGTATTCGCGCAGGAGGCGCTGCGCGACAAGAAGCACGTTTTCGCCCCGCACCCCGGTGCCGAGGATAATCGCGATGAGCTCCGCATCGGTCAACGCCAGGGGTCCGCGCAGGCGCAGCTTCTCGCGCGGCCGATCGTCCGCCGGCGTCTCCTTCATCGTCTTATGTTGATAGATGGGCCGCTGGTCGGTCGTCTCCACGCGCCATTCCTCCGGATTGTCGTGACACGGCCCACTATCGCGCACATCGAGCGTGAGCGCAATCATCACAAAGTCAATCTCTCTTCGTATGTCATCCTGAGTCGAAGCGAAGGATCTCTCCCACGATCACCTGGCAACCGAGTATCCGGGGCACGAAGAGGAGATCCTTCGTTGCGACTCAGGATGACGAAGGGGGACGGCTCAGGACAACACGAGGAGGTGGTGTATACTTTGGTTGCGCCGCGCCGTACTCTGTCCGGCGCGGCGTTGTGCTATCAATCTCCAATCCTCCGGAAGCGAGGACGCGAACGTGGTTTTCGGCAGGCTATTTCGCCGGCAAGCACAACCAGAACCGAAAATTGAAGCAGGCCTGAAGAAGACGCGCCGTGGCATCTTCAAAGATATCAGCGCGCTCTTCGAACGGAGCGAGATCACTGAAGATCTCTACGAAGACCTCGAAGCGCTCCTGATTCAGGCCGATCTCGGGGTCGAAACGACGGTCGAACTGCTCGATAACCTGCGCGCGCGCATCGACCGCGAGCGCATTCGCCAGCCGGCCGACGCGCGCGAGGCGCTGCGCACTGAGATGATCGCGCTCCTGCACAACGCGACGCGCAACCGAAAGATCAAGATCTATCAGCGCGGTGTGCCGTTCGTGATCCTTGTCGTTGGTGTCAACGGCACCGGCAAGACGACGACGATCGCCAAGCTCGCCAAGTTCCATCAGAACGCCGGCCGCAACGTCGTCATGGTGGCGGGTGACACCTTCCGCGCGGCAGCCATCGAACAACTGAAGGTCTGGGGCGAGCGGCTGAACGTCACCGTTATCGCCCACGAGGCGAATGCCGATCCGGGCGCGGTCGTCTTCGACGGCATGCGCGCGGCCTATAATCGGAATGCCGACATTCTGCTGATCGACACAGCCGGGCGACTGCACACCAAGTACAACCTGATGGAAGAGCTGAAGAAGATTCGCAATGTTATCAAGCGCCATGTGGCGGAAGCGCCGCAGGAAGTGCTGCTCGTCATCGACGCGACGACCGGCCAGAACGGCCTAGTCCAGGCCAAGAAATTCGCCGAAGCAGCTGACATCACCGACATCGCCATCGCCAAGCTCGACGGCACGGCGCGCGGTGGCATTGCCTTCGCGATTTCGCGCGAGCTCGGCATCCCGATCTCCTACATCGGTACCGGCGAGCAGGTGACCGAACTGACCGAGTTCAGCCCCGAGAATTACGTCGACGCGCTCTTCTTCGGCGAGGAGGACGAGAATGTTTGAGACCCTCAGCGACCGTCTCAACGATGTCTTCCAGCGCATGGGCAAGAAGGGCCGCCTGAGCGAAGGCGATGTCGACGAAGCAATGCGCGAAGTCCGGCGTGCCCTGCTGGAAGCGGACGTCAACTTTAAGGTTGTGCGCGACTTCGTGGCTGCGGTCCGTGAGCGCTCGATCGGTGGCGAGGTTACCAAGGCGCTCACTCCGGCGCAGCAGGTGATCCAGATCGTCGACGACGAACTGATCAAGATCCTCGGCTCCGAGCGCGTGCCGCTGGAGACCGCCACACCGCCGCCGACGATCATCATGCTCGTCGGGCTGCAAGGCTCCGGTAAGACGACGCACGCCTCGAAGCTCGCCAATTTCCTCAAGAAGGAAGGGCGACGGCCGCTGCTGGTCGCGGCCGACATCTATCGTCCAGCCGCCATCGATCAGCTGCAAACGCTCGGCGAGCAAATCAACGTGCCCGTCCACGCCGAGGGGACGAAGGAAAGCCCGGTCAAGATCGCTCAGAACGCGATTAAGCTCGCCAAGGATCGCGGCTACAACCCGGTCATCATTGATACTGCCGGCCGCCTGCAGATCGATGAACGGATGATGCAGGAACTCGAAGACGTCACCGCGGCGGTACATCCGACTGAGACGCTGCTCGTCGCCGACGCCATGACCGGCCAGGAAGCGGTCAGCGTCGCCGAGGAGTTCCACCGGCGCCTGGCACTGACCGGCCTCATCCTGACGAAGATGGATGGCGACGCCCGTGGTGGCGCGGCGCTCTCGATCCGTTCGGTCGTCGGTGTGCCGATCAAGTTCATCGGCACCGGTGAGCGCGTCGATGCGCTGGAGCCGTTCTATCCCGATCGTCTCGCCTCCCGTATTCTCGGCATGGGTGACGTGCTCACACTGATCGAGCGGGCGCAGTCGGAGACGACCGAGGAAGAGACGCAGAAGCTCCAGGAGAAGATGCTCGGCGGCTCGTTCAATTTGGAAGATTTCCTGAGCCAACTGCAGCAGATCAAACGGATGGGTCCGCTTTCGCAGATTCTGGAAATGATCCCTGGCATCGGCCAGGCGGTGCGCCAGCAGAACGTGCAGATCGGCGACGACGAGTTCAAGAATGTCGAGGCGATGATTCATTCGATGACGTTCGAAGAACGGCGTCACCCGGAGATCATCAAGCCGAGTCGTCGCAAGCGGATCGCGGCCGGAAGTGGCACGACGCAGGCCGAAGTAAACCAACTGCTCAATCAGTTCAAGCAGATGCAGAAGATGATGGAGCAGATGGGAAATCTGGGTGGGGGGAAACGCGGCGGCAAGATTCGCGGCCTGCTCTCGGGCAATCCATTCGGTGGAATGGACCCCAATGAGCTGGAAGCGATGATGCAAGGGAACGGCGGTATGCCGGCACTTGGACGCGGCGCTACACCCGCGCGACCGGCGCAGCAGCCGCGCAAGAAGGCGAACAAGAAGAAGAAAGCGAAACGCCGCCGCTAGGAATCTACCCTGGCCCTGGCGAGGGCCAACGTCGCGCCGTGCGGAGAGGTTGAGATGCAGTACGCCGCGCCACGAGATGAACACGTCAGCTGGTACGATCGGATTCGTGGCCTTCCACTCTTCTACAAAGTGCTCATCGCCAATTCGACGATCGTGGTGGTCGGAGCCGTCTTCGGTACCGCGCTAACGCTGCGTGCCGCGCGCGAAACGGGTGCGCTCTACAGCCTGGTCGCGCTCTTCGCCGTGATCGGTACGCTCACCAGCATCGCCGTCAACTGGTTCGTACTCCGGGCTGCCTTGCGGCCGTTGCTCGTGCTCGAAAAGACGGTCGACGAAGTACGGCGTGGTGATTTCCGCGTGCGAGTCAAGAAAGTCGGCGTCGGCGACCCACACATCGACGTGTTGACCGACACCTTCAATGGCATGCTCGACGCCGTCGAGCGTTACCGGACGCAGATTCACGAGATGTCGGTGCGCGCGCTCAATGCGCAGGAGGAAGAGCGCAAGCGCATTTCGCGCGAACTGCATGACGACACGGCCCAGGCGCTTACCGCCCAACTCCTTCGGCTCAAGACGATCGAGGCGACCGGCGGCACGCTCGATCCGAACGGTCTGGCCCAACTGATCGACCTGACCGCCGAAACGCTCGAAGATGTGCGGCACATGGCACACGAGCTGCGTCCGCCGAGCCTCGACGACCTCGGGCTGCTCGCCTCGCTCGAAGGGCTCGTCGCGCAGTGCGCCGAACGCTTCGACCTGCCGGTCGCGTTTTATTCCGATGGCCTCAAGAACCGTCCGACGCCGGATGTCGAACTCGCGGTCTATCGCATCGTGCAGGAGGCGGTAACGAACATCGCCAAGCACGCGGGCGATTGCGAGGCGACCGTTTCGCTGCGGGTCTATCGCAACACGCTCTGGGTGCGAATCACCGACACTGGTGCGGGCTTCGAAATGTCGTCTGTCGATCTCGCAGGTGGCAGCGGCCTCGGACTCTTCGGCATGCAAGAGCGCGCCGCGCTCGTCGGCGGTAGCGTGCTCGTTTCGTCTGGACGCGGGCGCGGCACCGAGATCGAGGTGCGTGTTCCGCTCGTCAATTCCCTCGCAACCGCCCCCGTTGAAGGAGTCGAATCATGACCTCAATCAGCACCCGGCTCATCAGTATCGTGCTCGCCGACGATCACGCCATCGTACGTGCCGGTCTGCGCGCATTACTCGATTCGCAGCCCGATATCGAAGTCGTTGGCGAGGCCGGCTCCGGCGACGAGGTCGTCGAACTCTGCCGCCAGCTGACGCCGGATGTCGCCATTCTCGATATTTCGATGCCGGGCGGAGGGCTGGAAGCGACGCGCAAGATCTCGCGCCTCGGTCTCTCGACGCGCATTCTGATCCTCACGGTGCACGCCGAAGAGCGCTATCTGCTGCCGGTCCTCGAATCGGGCGGCTCCGGCTATGTGCGCAAATCGAGCCTGCATACCGACCTGATCGATGCCATCCGCATGGTCGCACGCGGCGAGGTCTTTCTCGAACCGGCGGCGACGCGCATGCTGCTCAAGGGCTATCTCGACCGCGCGCACGATGGACGCGAGCTTGATCCGGGTAAGCTGCTCTCCGAGCGCGAACGCGAGGTGCTCAAGCTGACGGCCGAGGGTTTTACCGCCCAGGAGATCGCCGACCAGCTCTACCTCTCACCCAAAACAGTCGAGACCTATCGCCACCGCATCATGCAGAAGCTCGGCTTCAGCCACCGCTCCGAACTCGTGCGCTACGCGCTGCGGGCTGGACTGCTCGACCCAACGGCAGAGTAATTTCCCACGCAGAGACGCAGGAGTATTATGTCATTCTGAACCGCAGTGAAGGATCTCGTCCACGTGTCCCTGCTCCGTGATTGCCAGGGCATGTCAGGAGAGATCCTTCGGCTGCGGCCTCAGGATGACGAAGAGCGCCGCAATTGGTGGGCGGTGACAGCGACGTTGGCATCGCGGGGGTCGGGCCAGGGGCCGGCGTGGAATGAGAGCGTGTCGCTCCAGCCGCGATCGGTCGCCTGCTCGATGAAGCGTGCGGCGACGTTTCGACCCGGCTCTGCCAGCCAGAGCAGTCCATGCGGAGCCACCAGCCATTCAACCAGGTCGAGCAATGGCTCGATGTCGCGCGACTCGTAGAGCACGTCAGCCGCCAGTACGACCGGAAAGCCTGAACCTGCACGGTCGCGCAGTTCTCGCGATGGATCGCGCCAGTTGATTTGCAGCACTTCCGGTTCGCAACCGCTGTTGACCAACGCGTTGTAGCGGCAGAGGAGCAGCGATTCCGGCGAGTAGTCGGCTACCATCAGTTCGGCGCCAATTGCCAGCGCGACGCTCGCCGTAACCCCGATGCCACTGCCGATCTCCAGCACTCGCCTCCCGCTAACCAACTCTGGTCGCGCAAGCAGTTCATCGGCCAGAGCGATCCCGCTCGGCCAGATCTCCGCCCAGTAGGGAAGATTCTGCTCCGGATCGCCCGCCGCTACATCAAGCAACGCATCGAAATCGACCGGCTGTACGAGCTGGAGTTCACGGCCGGAGTCTGGCAACGAAAGCACCACGTCGCGGCACGGGCCGAGACGGTGGAGCAGTTCGGCGTGGAGACGAGATGGTTCGATTGGCAGCGGGCCGCTCCTCCTACACTCAACTCCCCGCCAGTTGCCCAACCTTGCGGATGCCGACCAACACGCGCTCGCCGCCAACCTTGATCTGCTCGGCGTGCGCGCCGTCGCTCGATGGTTCACCGGGAGCAAGCTCCTCGGAGAGCGTTTCGCCCTTGATGTAATCGGCGAAGGTGGTGACGGCGTCACCGATTTCGCCGTCGGCCTGATACGTCGTAGCGATCGTGTCTTCGATTTGCAGGCCGGCGCTCTTGCGGGCGTCCTGGATGCCGCGGACGAAGTCGCGCGCCAGCCCCTCGAGGCGCAGTTCGGGTGTGATCTCCAGATCGAGCGCGACCATGAAGTCGCGATCCTCGGCGACGGCGAAGCCCTCGCGGCTGCGCACCTCGACGAGCAGTTCGTCCGGTTCGATCTCGACCGCCTCATCACCAGCGACCAGCGGGATCGAACGACCGGCGCGCTGGAGCTGCGCCAGCCGGGCCGGATCGGCGGTCTGGATCGCCGCGCGCACCTTACCGAGCTTCGGACCGTATTTCGGGCCGAGCAGCGGCAGATTCGGGCGAACCGAGTAGCTGACGTAGTCGTCCGGGTTGTCGACGACTTCGAACTCCTTGACGTTTAGCTCATCGAGCAGTTGATCTTTCAGCCGTTCGATTGACTGGGTCGCGCCTTCCTGGCGTGAGCCAACCAGCACTCGACCCAGCGGTTGGCGCACTTTGACGCCAGCCGCGCTGCGCGATGAGCGTCCAAGACCGACGACGTGCAGCAGCGCCGTCATGTCGCGGCTCAGCTCGGCGTCGATCTTCGACGCATCGACTTCCGGGAAGCTCGTCAGATGCACTGACTCGACCGCATTTGGGTCGACCGCTCGCACCAGGTTCTGATACATCCGCTCAGTCAGAAACGGGAGGAACGGTGCAAGCAGTTGCGTGATCGTGACGAGCGCTTCGTGCAACGTCAGGTAAGCGGCGATCTTGTCCTGATCGCTCTCGGTCTTCCAGAAGCGCCGCCGGTTGCGCCGGATGTACCAGTTCGAGAGTTCCTCGACGACGAACTCCTCGATCGTGCGAGCGGCGGTCAGCGAATCGAATTCGGAGAGCGCCTTGCGCACCACGCCGGTCACCTCTTGCAGGCGCGAGAGAATCCAGCGATCGAGAAGTGAGCGCTCGGCCAGCGGTACATCGTGCTCGTTCGGATTAAAGCCATCGAGCGCGGCGTAGTTGGCGAAGAAGGCGTACGAGTTCCAGAGCGGCAGAATGAATTGGCGGCGCGCCTCGTCACCCAGGTGGTAGCCGAAGTTGAGGTTGAGCGTCGGATTGTGCTTGAGATAGAGCCAGCGCATGACGTCGGCACCCATCTCATCGGCCGCGTCATCGAACCAGATGGCGTTCCCCTTGCTCTTGTGCATCTCTTGGCCGTGCTCGTCGCGCATGGTGGCGAAGCCGAGCACCGTCTTGTATGGCACACGGCCGGTTAGGACAGCGCTCTGGGCCAGCATCGAGTAGAACCAGTTGCGGAACTGGCCGGGGAACGACTCGGTGATGAAATCGGCCGGGAACCATTCTTCCCAGTACTCGCGGTCCTTGCGATAGTTGAGCGTCGAATACGGCACAATGCCGGCATCGAGCCAGGGATTACCGACATCCGGGATGCGCGAAGCAACGCCGCCGCACTCCGGACAACGGATCTTGACGGCATCGACATATGGCCGGTGCGGCGTATGGCCTTCGAACTCCTCCCAACCGGAGATCGCGCGCGCCTTCAGGTCGTCCTCACTGCCAATGACGTCGAACCAGCCACAGCTACACGTCCAGATCGGCAGCGCCAGGCCCCAGTAGCGCTTCTTCGAGATCATCCAGTCGTCCATGTTACGCAGCCAGTCGAGTTCGCGTTCCAGACCGAAATCGGGAATCCATTTGATCTGGCGAGCGATATCCATGACGCGGTCGCGCCAGGGATCGACGGCGATGAACCACTCATCAACGAGCCGGAAGACGAGGTCGGTGCCGCACCGCCAGCAAGTTGGATAACGGTGCGTGTGATCGTAAACGTGGTAGAGCATCCCCTTTTCGCGCAGATTCGAGGCGATCGGCTCAGCCACATCGCCGACGAACATACCGCTCAGCCAGCCGAAGCCGTCGAGATAGAGGCCGTTCTCATCGAGCGGCGCGACGGCCGGCAGATCGTTCTCTTTGCCGAGCTGCTGGTCCTCGCGACCGGCGCCCGGCGCGATATGGACGATGCCGGTCCCTTCGGAGGCGTCAATCGCGTCCCACGAGATAACGCGATGCTGCACGCCACTCTCGGCCGGGAGTTCATCGAACGGCCCGCGATAGCGCCAGCCGAGCAGCTCACTGCCTTTATGCTCGTCCAGCACTTCATGCTCGCCGCGAATGGCGCTCGGGACCGCCTCTTTGGCGACGTAGTAGATGTCGTCGCCCTGCTTGACGCGGGCATAGACGAGATCGGGATGAACAGCCGCCGCAACGTTGGCCGCCAGCGTCCAGGGTGTTGTGGTCCAGACTAACAGGTACTCGCCCGGCCGGTCTTCCAGCGGAAAACGCGCGTAGATGCTGCGGTGCGTCCGCTCCTTATAGCCTTCGCTCGCCTCCATCTCGGAGATACCGGTGGCGCAGCGCGGGCACCAGGGCATCACGTCGTGGCCGCGATAGATCCAGCCGTTGTCGTGGCAGACCTTGAGGAAGAGCCAGATCGTGTAGTTGTTCTCGTCGGACATCGTGTAATACGAATTGTCCCAGTCCATGAAGTAGCCGAGACGTTTCGACTGCTCGGTCTGGATATCGGCGTAGGTCCAGACGCGCTCTTTGCACTTCTGGACGAACTCGGCGATGCCGTAGCGTTCGATGTCCTGCTTCGAATTGAAGCCAAGCTCTTTTTCGACTTCAACTTCGACCCACAGCCCCTGGCAGTCGAAGCCGTTCTGATAGCGCTGCTTCTCGCCGAGCATCGTGTGAAAGCGTTGATACAGGTCCTTGTAGGCACGGCCCCAGCCGTGGTGCACACCCATCCGGTTGTTGGCCGTGATCGGACCGTCGAGGAAACGCCATTTGACCGGCGAATCGTCGTTGCGATGCAGGTAGCGGTCAACGACGCCGCTCTCATACCACCAGCCGAGCGTCTCGCGCTCCAGCGCCGGAAAATCGACCTTGCTCGAAACCGTTTCAAACACCGGCAGCCTCCCCGTCGTTCATCTTCGTTCTCGTTCGTCAGCTCATTAACAGAAAAACCCGCCCTCGATGAGAGGACGGGCAAACCCGCGGTACCACCTCAGTTGGCTCGTGTTCAGTGAGCCCACTTGGCGAGATGCCCGGCAAGTACGATTCGGCTGGGGCATCTCGGTCGCGCTAACGGGCGACCAACTCGGCCACGTCTACTCGGCTTCGGTCAAAACCTTTCGGGTGGCGGCTCGGGAATGATCTTCCGCGGTATCCAACGCCCGTCTCCCACCATCCACGGGCTCGCTGCGCCTGATCGACCGCGTACTCGTTTCCGTCACAGCCTGTGCTATGTCAAACATGGAGTATATCAACCCCTGCCAATTCCAGCCAGCCGCGTTCAATCGCGTTGGATGCTTCCTGGCTCGAGATATGCGCGTGCGGATCATTGCGATGACGTTACGCTACAGGAAGGGGCCTTCACATGGCACAGCAATTTACCGAAGGCGAAGGAAAAGCAGCGTCCCACGTTCATCCGGCCGTCACACACTCACACGACCATTACCACGTCACCCATCACCACTCAGGTGGGATGGTCGGGAGTGAATTCGAGCACCGCGCCTACTGGCACACCCACGAGCACAACCATAACGACCTCACCCACAGCCACGACTACGACCACGACGACGAACAGCAGGAGCACGCCAAAGAGGCACACATGCACGACCACGCCCACCCGACCGAGTCACCGGGATGAGTTGCATTTACGCGTGACCCGCCTCGTGCATTCCCACATCGGCCGGGCGCCGTTCAGGCGGCGCTCGTCTCCTCGCGTCGCCCAGTATCCACCTCTTTCGGCCTGCCCTACTTGCACAACGTGCTACAATTGAATTGAGGGGCCGAAAGGACAAACGGCGATGAAGTATCTGTGGATGTTGCTTGGATTTGCTGCCATGGTGCTCATCTCAGCGGTCATGAGCATGTGTTGGGGCCGCAGTCATCTTGGCGTTGAACAATCGCAGCGCCACTATCTCGACGAATGCGAATCGATGTCCCGCTGGACGCTGATATAGATCAAGGCAAGAAATGATGGCCGTTCTTTGGGTGGTACTTGGAATCGCGGCAATGTTGCTCATTATGACGGTCGCCGGCATCATCTTTGGCCGAGGCCACCTTGGAGCCGAGCAAACCGAAAGCCACTACCTCGATGAAGTCGAGTCGATGGCCCACACGGCGTATATCTAACAATGAGGCGAAATTATGGCTCATCTCTGGGTGGTGCTTGGCGTTGGGGTGATGATGCTCATCATCACGGTCTTGAGCTTCTTCTGCGGTCGAGGTCACCTTGGGGTCGATAAATCGCCCGATCAGTATCTCGACGAAGTTGAATCCATCCGTAAGAACGGGTTGTTCTAAGCGGGGCATATCGATGACTGTTCTCTGGGTGGCACTTGGTATCGTGGGCATCACCGTCGTGCTGACCATTCTTGATCGCTTCTGTGGGCGCGGCCATCTCGGTGTGGAGCAATCGAAGAGCCATTACACGGATGAGATCGAAGTCGTCATGCACTCCCTCTACTGATTACGTCCATGACTACCGAAGCGATATCGACCGTCACTTCGCCAATCGGGGTGGCTGCCCCATCTATGTCCATTTATCTTGGCAAGAATCGTTTCGGCGCGGACTGACGAGCAATGCGTTTACGAGCCAGGAGCGTCGCCCGTCGACCATACAAAGATCGCGCCTGCCGTATATCCAACAGATTCCGGTTGCGGAGAGCGACGGAGCGCCGACCTTGACACCGTTGGTCAGAGGCCGCATGCATTCGCTGACACTGCGTTGCATCGTAATCCTCGCGTTGACAGTCTTGTCGGTAGGCTGTCGAACCTCTTCAAAACCCGCATCGTCGCCGACTGTTTTTTCGTCTACGGCCGACGTTCACGTTTCAAATCCGTCGGTGGAACCTGACGACACTCCCACTTCGGTAGAGTCCGTAACTCCCTCTGCCCCAACGACGGCGACGGCGACAGACAACAGCGACATCATCGATCAACTTAATCGTCAGATCAGCCCGCTCGCCACGACTGACCCTGATGCACCGCTGACCGATCTCACGCCACTTGGCGCGATCGTTGGTGATGCGCAGATCGTTGGGATCGGTGAGGCAACGCATGGGACACATGAGTTCGTGACGATGCATGATCGCATGATCCGCTACCTCATCACCGAGCGCGGGTTCCGCATCGTTGGACTCGAAGCACCAGCCGCGATGGTGGTGGGTATCGACCGGTATGTTCTGGGAGAGACAGACGACGCTGACGCCATCCAGGCGTCGTTTGGATTCTACGGGCTCGCAAACACCGATGTCTGGCACTGGATCACCTGGCTGCGTGCGTACAACCAACACGCTGATCCGACCGCAGTCGTACATGTGGTTGGTATTGATCCCCAAGCAAACCGCGTGCTGGCGCCACCGTTGATTACTGACTACGTGACCGTGATAGATCCGAATTTGGCCGCATCGCTCGCAAAAATGTACCGGTCGGCCCAAGCGGCAGCCGGATCCGACACGGCTGTGGACCAATCCAAGGCAGCCCTTGCCGCGCTTCTCGGTGCGCAACCACGCCTCGTCGCCGCCTCGTCTCAACGCGCATTTGACCAGGCCGTGTACCTGGCGCAAACCATCGTCCAGGACCAGCAGATCAATGTCGACATCGCTACACGCCGCGGAAATCCAAACGATCTGCGTGATCAGCAGATGGCAGACAATGTTGGTTGGATGCTAGACCATGCTGGTCCGTCCGTACGCATCGTCGTTTGGGCGCACGACGTGCATGTCGCGGCATCCACAATCCCTGGCTCCGGCTCGGCGTTGGCGATGGGTGGCTTTCTACGCCAACACTACGGAGACCAGTATCGCGCGATCGGGCTGACTTTTGCTCGCGGCACGTACGTCGCTTATCCGACGGGCGTAACCAACCCTAGCCCAACCACGTTTACGTTCCCAGCATACTCATCGACAGCCGCAACCGCCCTGTTCGCTCAGCTTGCGGCCCCGCGATTCCTCCTCAATGTGCGCGAGGTACCAGCAGCGAGCGAAGCTGGGAAGTGGCTGCGCGTCCCCAACATACTACCTATCGTGGGATCCGCCGTCGCCCCAGTCGACTTTGTCACGTTCAATATCGCCGAGTCCTTCGACGCTTTATGCTTCATCGATGACACAACAGCCGTCACACCTCTGGCAGTCGATGCGACGCCCACAACACCCCTCGCCACAAGTACCGTGACGCCGTGAAATCCGCATAGCGGCATCGCCGTTTCGTCGCAACGACTCCGGCGTGGAGCAGTCGAAAAGCCATTACACCGACGAGATCGAAGTCGTGATGCACTCGCTCTATTGATCACGTCCACGATTCTCTAATCAAAGCGACAGCCACCCCGAATCGGGGTGGCTGTTTTCGTTTCTGCGTCTTCG
>Ga0207707_10004092_pt1 | contig 12919 bp, 13 predicted proteins | sample KBSC83BmetaG_FD_184336 | JGI IMG/M metagenome (GOLD analysis project Ga0207707, IMG submission 184336) | Corn rhizosphere microbial communities from Kellogg Biological Station, Michigan, USA - KBS C8-3B metaG (SPAdes) (version 2) | ecosystem: Host-associated > Plants > Roots > Rhizosphere ... | reverse complement strand
TTACCGATGAACACGTTCTGTTGGTCGAAGAAAACCGGGAACGGGTTCAGCTCCTGCGTGCCCGGGCGGCGGATGCGGCGCGAGTAGCTGACTTTGATCTGGCTCGCATCGCTCATCTTGTAGTTGACGATCGCGCTCGGGAACAGGCTGTGGTACTTGTACGGAAAGTCTTCGGCCGAGTTGGCGAGCGTGAAATTGCGGTCCGCGAATTCAGCGCGAAGGCCGCCCTGAAGATCGAACTTCCCGACGCTCTGGCTCAACACGCCGTAGCCGGCGTGCACCTTCTCGTCGAAGTTGAATGAGTTGCTGAGATTGCTGGGAAGCCAGTTGCCGTCGCCGAGAGCGTCCTTCGTGACGAGGAAATCGCGGTCCAGCCAGCGCTCGGTCTCCTTGAATCCTGTCTCCAGCTTCGTGCTCGCCGTGAGCGGCCGAACGTAATCGACCTGGGCCGTCAGCTGCCTCGTGAGCGCCTTGGTGCGATCGCGCTCGCCGGCGACGAGGCCACCGTTGATCGAGCCGTCCTGGGTCAGCGGCTGCTGCCAGAGTGCGGTGCTGTCGTCGTCACGGGCGCGATTGAACCGCACCTCGCCCGAAAGCTCGTGTTTGCGCGGCTCGAACGTTCTCTTCATCGACAGCGAGTTATCGAACACCAGACCCTTCGAGGCGTCGTTGCGTAGAAAGTCGTACCGGTCGAGAAAGATCTGATCCGCATCCAGATCGGTGTATCCCGCCAGCGAATTGTCGAATTGATGCCGCTTGTTCACCGAGAACGCATTCGAGATCACGTCTCGGCTATTCAACTTGTAGTCGATGTTGGTGGAGAAGTTGTGCCCGGCGTTGGTCGTTCTGCCATCGATCAGCTGATTGGTGAAAGACAGTGGCGCGCCGCTTCCGTCCATCTGCTCGCGATCGTTCAGCCCGATGATGCCCCGGTCGTCAGAGTTGAAGCCGTAGGTTCCAAACAGCGTTACAGGTCCGCTCTGATAGCCGAGGTTGGTGCCCGCGTTGAAGCGGCCCATGTTCGCAACGCCTGCGTTGAGACCACCGCTGACGCCGAGATCGGTGTTCGCCTTGAGGACGATGTTGATGATGCCCGCCATTCCTTCCGGGTCGTACTTGGCAGAAGGATTAGGGACGACTTCGATGCGCTCGACGATGTTCGCCGGGATCTGCTTGAGATAAGCGGCGAGCTGGGCACCGGTGATCGGGGTAGGACGTCCGTTGATCTGGATCGCGACGTTCTCGTTTCCGCGGAGACTCACCTTGCCGTCGCCGTCGACATCAACGGACGGCGTGGCCTGAAGCACCTCGCTCGCGTTCGCTGCGGCGGGCGCGACGTCCTTGGCCTTGTAGGTATTGCGATCGGGCTCGATGACTACGGTGGGCGTCTGGCCCTCTACCTGGACGCTTTGCAGCGTCACCGCGATGCGTGTCAGCGTGACGGGCCCGACGTTCGCTCTTGGCGCCGCGTCGGTGATGCTGAAGGTGTAGGTGCGCGGACGGAAACCGATCGCCGTGGTCCGCAGGTAGTAGTCGCCGCTGCGAAGACCCTGGATTCGGAACGCCCCGTTGGCCTCAGTGATCGCGCCGGTGACGAGCGAGGAGTCCTTGCGGCTGCGAATAGCGACGGAGGCGCGCGCGACGGGCTCCTTGGTGGCAGTGTCGACGATTGTGCCGAGCACTTCACCAGGGGCCGCGGGCAGCGGACCCATCGGTCGGGGTTGATTTGGGTTCTGGGCTGTGGCCGCGCTTGCAGCGGCGAGAGCGAGAGCGAGAACAGTGAACAAGGTGCGCTTCATGGGGCCAGCTCTCAGAAAAGAGTATGACGGTACGTGTGTCGCAGGCGCCAAAAAAAGCCGGAGCGCCGTGTCTGGCACTACGGTTTTGACACCGTGAGGTTTCAAAGGGATTGCCCGGCCAGAGGGGAGGCCGGCGGAGAGAATTTTGTGGGCTTGGGCTAGGGCGTCCCTGGCAGAGAATACTCCAATACGTAGGAGTGTTTTCCGTCGGCGATCTCGATTGCCATCGTGCCCGCGAGGCCCGCGAGATCTCCCTCCCCCGAGTCCGGAACTACTGTAATGACAAGCTGTTGCGCGCCGCGGGCCATCGTGCCGCTGTGCTGCAGGGCGAAGCTGCCCTTCCTTCCTTGTAGAGTGCCCGTCACCCGCTCGATCGCGACGTAGCCGGCAGAGCCTTTCACAGCCGACATGGCCGTTAGCATCTCTCCCTTGCTCGTCGCCTCGAGATCGCCGTGAAACTGTTTGTCGAGCGACATCCTTCCGAGGAGCGACGCGGGATCGGTGTTGTAAGCGGGCTGCGGGTTGAGCTTTACCTCGAACGGACCCGTGGCGCGGAGAGATTTCATTCTATCTGCCAAGACAGTCGTAGAGCTGCATCACGATGACGACGGTGTCGATCTGCTCCGCGCGCACCTCTACGTCGGTCGAATCCGGCCGGTGCGAATAAGCCCGGACGAGCAGACGGTAGTGGCCGGGCCGCAGTGCGTCGAAGGCGAAGCCACCGCTGCTGTCAGGGGTCGCGGTGAAATGCGCGGAATTCTGATCGCCACCGGGAATGACGGCCAGCACCGGATAATGCGGCAGCGCTCCCCCGGCATCCGAGAGGGTTCCGATGACGCCGCCGAAACCCGGCCTGAGAGCGGGAGCCAGCGGCAGGCGGACTGCCGGCCCTTTGCTTCGGACGCGCGTCGAACACGCGCGAGTTATGTCGACTGAATTGTCGGGAGCTTTCCGCTGACACGCCGTCAGCGTCAACGCGCCGACGAGAAACGCAAGAAGTCTAGATGTCCCGCCCAATTGTCCTCAACCGCCGCCGCACTCGACGCGGCAAAAAGAACGCTGCCGCAACAAGCACGCGCTCCAGGTCGAGCGATCGAAGCTGCTCCGGATCTCCCATCCAGTGCTGGAGCACCACTGCCCGTGGCGCGTTCGCGATAAGGCGCTGGAGGGCAAGTACCAGCAGGAAAACGTCGTCGATCTCGCCGACGAACGGGATGAAGTCCGGCACGAAATCCATTGGCAGAAGGACGTACCCGACAGCGCCGGCAACCAGAAGCTTGTCGGTCACCGGCACGCGCACGTCAGCCAGAAGACCGCCGATCAGCCGCAGAAAGTTCGGCAGCTCCTTCATCGTCGTGAGGACAGTCCGCTTCGGGCCTATTCCGGCACCTCTCAGAGGGGCGGAGCCGGCGTCGGCCGGGCGTGCCGTGGGGCGCGCCGCGCTGGCCGTCCGGGTGCGCTGCGTGGCCTTCTTTCGCGATGATGCTGCGCTCGCGCGCGTCGATTGAGCTCTCACTTGCGCTGATCTCCCGGTGGCTGTGTTGGCGGAGTCTGTGTGGCCGGCGACGCTGGCGCTGCCGGAGCACTAGAGCTCCCCTGCGGGGCCTGCGGCTTGGACGAAGTCACTGACGACGCCACTCCCGCTATCTCCGTTGCAACTGACTTGCCAGCATTTGCCACATCCGTGAGCACACCAACGGCCTTGTTCATCACGCTCATCGTCCCACCGATCACGTTCGCGCTCATTTTCCCGGCGCGAAGCGTGTCCTCGACCCCTTCAGCGAAACGCTTGAGCGGATTCGGGGCTGTCGACGGCTTGGGCGCGTACTTCGACTCCAGAAAATCGATGTAGTCGAGAATCTGGTAGATCTTCTCCTCGGGAAGCGTGTCCAGCTTGCGTATCAGCCGCTCGCGCAGAATGTCGTTCATCTCATGTCTCCCGTGGTAGTCTAGAAGCGCCCGCGCCAGCGGGCGCGCCGGCCGCGCACGTCGATGTGTACGTAGTTGGTGTTTGAATTCCTGCTCGTGTAGATGCCGAGCCCGCCCACCAGGTCGGGGTGCTTGAGCTCGACGATCTCCACTGCCAAACCTACCATACGACTGTCGATGGCGGTGAGTTTTCCATCGCCGTTCGCGTCTATCGCAACGTCGGCGGCGTCCCCGTACTGGTGCTGGCTGTCACGGGCGGCGCGCTGGATCCTCTTGTTGTGCTCCGGCGCGCGGAAGCCGGAGTGCACATCGATCTCGATGTCCGCCACCGCCTTGTCGCCGTGCCAGCGCGCGATCTCCTGAATCACGAGCTCGAGCTTGTCCAACAACTTTGGATTCACGGCTGCGTAGCTTGGCCAGACGCCCTGCTGGTCGTGATTGAGAAAATCGCCAACGCGAAGGTGCTTGGTGATTGGCAGATCGACGTCGGCCGGCGTGATCTCCAGAAAACCTTCGGGTGGCGGAGTCTTTCCCCGAACGCGCTCGGCCAGGTAGGTCCCGATTCGATAGCCGCGCAGCATCCCTCCTTCCTTCTCCTGGAACGGGACGAGCACCGCCAGCGTCAGACCTTCGACCGAGCGCTTCTGATCCTGCTTGATCAGCGTGAAGCGATAGAACCCGGCATTGAGCGGAGCCACCACTTTGTCTCCCGTCAGCGGCTGCGGCGTCGTCGCAAGGGTGGTGTCGCCGTTTCGAATCCACGCGTAGTGCAGCTCGCTGGGATCGCCGTGCACGTCGAGCGGGTATGAGATCTCCTGCATCGGCATCGCGAACGCGAGCTTCACTTCCCCACTCAACCCAAACGCGCTGGCCGACGGCTCGGCGAAGGGAACTACGGCGCGCGCGAGATACGTTCCTATCGGTTTGGCGGTGGTGTAGCTTGCGGCCTGCAGAAATTGGAAAGCTCCGATCGCTGCGGCGGCGCCCACGACGCCCCACACGATCTTCGTCGTGTGGCGCTTTCGAACCGGAAGCTCGTCGGGGAGCTCGAGCTCTTCACCTGTTGGGTGGCGCCGGTCTCCTACGCCCGCAGACTCCAAAACCCTTTCTTAATAGATGTAGACCGGGGTACCAACCGCGACCATCGGGTACAGCTTCTCGATGTCTGCATTGAGCATCCGCACGCATCCGTGACTGACCGATCTGCCGATCGACTCCGGCTCGTCGGTCCCGTGAATTCCGTATCCGTCGCCCAGCTCGAGCCGGCGCGTGCCGAGAGTTCCCATGTAGCGCCGGGCGGACGTCCCGTAGGGCGGAACGACGATGTTGCCGCCGGCAACGATCTCATGACCTTCCTTGCCAGCACCCAGCGAAACGACGCTGCCGTTGTTGTACTTCTTGACGACTTCACCGTTCTGGGTGGTGATGACGCCGTCTCCCGTTGAAATCGACTGCCCCGGACTGAGGTGCACGATGCCGAGTCCCTTCTTGTGGGCCTGCTCGACATAGTGCCAATCGGGTGGGACCCACGCCGGATCCTCGTCCTTGGCCTTCACGGTGAGGCGGCCGCGCGGGGTCTCGAAACGCCACTGGCCCGCATCACCGCCAACGAGCTGCTTACCGCTGCCTGTAGCCACCGGAGCCTCGAACAGGACTTCCTTCCCCTGCTTGTACCAGAGCCGGTGGTCGGCCATGCTGACGACGATATATGGCTGGTTGGCCGCTGCCGCGGGCGATTCGTTGAGGAGCGCCTTGAGGCTGTCGCCGGTCATTCCCAGCTTCGACTTGACCTCGTTGAGAACGCCGAGGTTGTCGTTGTAGACCATGCGATTGACGTCGCGCTGATAGCGAAGCTCCGCCGTCCTGGTCAGAAGCATGACGCTCAGAAACGCGGCAGCGACAAAGCCCACGACCAACATCCAGACCGTCTTGCCACCATATGAAAAGAGTCCAGCCATCGAGCTACCTCTTAAGAGTTACCGCGAGTGATAAAACATGTGTCGTCAGTAGAAGTATACCTTCATACCGGCATTAAGGTTCGGCTTGATCGCCTGCATATCCTCGAGAGCTATGCGCAGGGAGCCAGGTTGTATCTGACTGGTGTCTCCCTCCAGCTTCGGCGTCTGCGAACTGAAGATGAATGCGCCCCCATCGAGGGTAATCTTCGTGTCCGACAGGTCGGCGATCGTCCGCTCTCCTCGCGGGATCGCTGCCGGAGGTGCCGACGATGAATCAGAGACCCCACGCTCCGGTCCGAACTGAACGGGCATCTCACGTAGGACTGCTCCTTCGCGCGTTAGATACATGCGCGAGCTGTCGATCGACACATTGAGGTGCAGCCGTTTGTCGAACTTCGACTGGCGTTTTGCGAGCTCGATCGCGATGCGCAGCTTATTCTGTTCCGCTTCCACGATCGCATCGGTCCGCTGACGCTCGGCGTCGGTCATGTGTGCCCGAAGCTGTGAAACATCATGATTGTACTGCACGCGCTTGAAGAGGAGCCACGCGTCGACGGCGAGCATGGCGAACAGCGCAATTCCCAGCACAAAAACGAATCCGGGATAGGCGCGACGAAAATCGCTCCACTTGCCGCGCCGTCGGTCTCCTTCTCCCGCCCTTCCCGCGCTCCGGCGTGTCTCAGGTCCGGGCTCCTTCGGTCTGAAAATCTCCATGTGGCTCTACGGCCCTCGCCAAGTCGTGGTGGGATTACATTACTGTATAATGGCCAACAAACAGCGCGCGCGGCCAGTCGCGCTCATCGTTCTCGATGGATGGGGCTACCGCCCCGAAACTGACGGCAACGCAATCGCTCTAGCCAACACCCCTGTGTGGGATGCCCTCTGGCGACGCGGCTCGCGCACGCTCCTCGAAGCGTCCGGGTTGCGCGTCGGCCTTCCCGCAGGGCAGATGGGCAACAGCGAGGTCGGCCATCTCAATCTCGGAGCGGGACGCGTGGTGATGCAGGATCTGGTGCGCATCTCCACGGCTATCTCTGATGGCACCTTCTACGCCAACCCGGCGCTCGTCGGGGCATGCCGACAGGTAAAGGAGAAGAACGGGACGCTCCACATCATGGGGTTGATCGGCACGGGCGGAGTGCACGCGATCGACGAACACCTGTGCGCGCTCCTCGAACTCGCCAACCGGCAAAAGGTCGCTCGCGTCGCAATCCATGCCTTCCTCGATGGCCGCGACACCATGCCCAAGTCCGCGCTTGGCTACATGCAGCAGCTGCTCGAGCACATTCGGAAGATCGGGAGCCCGGCGAAGATCGCGAGCATTTCAGGGCGCTATTACTCTATGGATCGCGATCGCAGATGGGAGCGCACCGAGATCGCGTACAAGGCTATCGTCGATGGCGAGGGAACCGCGGTTACGGATCCTCTCGAGGCGATTCGCGAAGCCTACGAGTCGGGCAAGACCGATGAATTCATCCTCCCGGTAGTTGTCACCGAACACGGAAAGCCGGTGGCGAGAATGGAGGATGGCGATTCCGTCATCTGCTTCAACTATCGCTCGGACAGAATGCGCCAGTTCGTGCGAGCGCTGACGGATCCGGCCTTCGACGGATTCGCGTCGCGGCGGCCGAAGGTATCGGTGACTACGCTCACGAACTACGACAAAACGCTCAATGTGGCGGTCGCGTTCGAGCCGACATCGATGGAACGCATCCTGGCCGAGGTATTGTCGTCGAGCGGCCTGTGTATGCTGAAGACGGCGGAAACCGAGAAGTACCCGCATGTGACTTACTTCTTCAACGGCGGCGTCGAGCAGCCGTATCCCTGCGAGAGCAGAGTGCTGGTTCCGAGTCCGAAGGTGGCGACCTACGATCTCCAACCCGAGATGAGCGCTGCCGGAGTGACCGATGCGCTATGCGAGGGGATCTCTTCCGGGGAGCAGGACTTCATTCTCTGCAACTACGCCAACGCGGATATGGTGGGACACAGCGGGTCCATTCCAGCGACGATCAAGGCCGTAGAGACGGTCGATCGCTCGCTCGCGCGCGTGCTCAAGGCGGCCGAGAGCGCGGGAGTGCGTCTCATCGTAACCGCGGACCATGGGAACGCCGAGATGATGATCGATCCCGCTACGGGCGGACCGCACACTGCTCACACCACCAATCCCGTTCCATTCGTCGTTGTCGACTGGGATCAGGAACAGCGGCTGCGCACCGGCGGAGCTCTGTGTGATGTGGCGCCAACTATATTATCAATGCTCGGTATCGAGCAGCCGCCGCAGATGAGCGGTGTCAATCTTGGAGTCGATTAGTGAAGCCTTTTCTCGGCGCGTTGGCGCTTGTTTTTGTAGCCACGACTGCGCGCGCGCAGGTCGGGCACCTTCCTGAAAACAGTCCGTACCGCGACCTGGAGACCCGCCAGGCGTTCACTTTCTTCGGCGGGCACTACACCGCCGGACAGGATCTGATAGGCGTGGCGCCACGTGGAGGTCCGATGTTCGGCCTTCGCTACGACATTCACGTCGGAGGCCCGGCTTTTCTTGCCGCGCGCTGGTCGCACGTGAACGGCGAGCGCTTTCCGATCGATCCGAAGAAGACGGGAGCGGCGCGGCAGCTTGCAAAGCAGAGCACGTCCCTCAACCTGTACGACATCGATCTCGCCATAAATCTCACCGGGCAAAAGAGCTACCATCACCTGGTACCCGTCATAAACCTGGGTGGAGGGATGGCGACGTGCGGGTGCACGGTCGCAAATGACCCGTATAAGTTCGGCACCCCGTTTGCATTTTCATTTGGCGGCGGGCTGCACTACGTGCCGGGCGGAAGGTTGCAGTTGGCACTGGATTGGAGCGATTTCCTGTACCAGCTGAAATACCCACCCGACTACTACGTGAACACGGGCAACGGAGCAGCGGTCCCGCCGGATCAGTCCCGCACTTTCTGGAAGAACAATCGGGCCCTCACGCTCGGCGCGAGTCTGTTGATCTTCCGGTAACCTGAACGCCGACAACGGCGGACCCGGAGGAATGGTGGAAAGAGATTACGAGGACATCGACGAGATCGATGAGCAAACCGACGGCGAGCTGCGCGCTCTCGTCCGCGATCGTCTCGACGAGCAGATCGCGTTCGATCCGGCAGATGTCGATGTCAACGTGCGAGGCGGGACCGTTATCCTGTCCGGGCGCGTCGGAACCGAGGAAGAGCTTCGCATCGTCGAGCACGTGGTGACGGATGCGATCGGCATCAAGAAGGTGACGAACAACGTCTTCATCGATCCCATCAGGCGAGCGGAAAGCCCGACTGCGATCGACGAACATCTGGCCGACGAAGAGATGCGCGACGGCCTGTTGCTTGGCGATCGGGCCAGCAACGATGACCCGGAAGCCGAGCACCTCCGAGAAGACATGCGCGCCGAGCTGTTCGGAACCACGGACCCGATTAAAGCAGCCGAGGATGGAATTCCATGGAATCCTCCCGACGGACCGACGCCCGAAGGGTTGAGCGGGATGGACGCGGAGCCGAGCGAGCTCAGCGACGACATCTAGACCTCGGCAGGAGAAATCCGGCGCGCTTCACCGAAAATCGATGGCAGGGGGGAGGCACCAGCGCTCGGCATTGCGCAAATTAGAGCATGCCGAGCGCTTCTCTTACCCGACGCATCTCATTTTCAGCCGCCCACCGATACAGCCGCCCGGAATGGAGCGATGAGAAGAACACATCGACCTTCGGCGCCTGCGCATGGCCGAACTTCCATGGCCACAGTTACGTGTGCGACGTAACGGTCGGAGGACCGATCGATGCCACCACGGGATTCGTGGTCGATCTTGGACTGCTCGACGATATTCTGAACCGACAGGTGAAGCAGCAGTTCGATCACCGCAACATCAACCTCGACGTGCCCGAGTTCGCGGACGGCAAGCTCGTCCCCACGGGTGAGAATCTCGCGCGATTCATATTCGAGCGCGTGCAGCGTGAGATACCCAAGCCGGCGAGAGTTCTGCGCGTGACAGTGGGCGAAGACGACAGCCTCAGCGCAACCTATAGCGGGGAGTAGAAGGAAAGGTGAAATCCTCTTTTGCACGCAGCAGCCTGCGCGCGATTCTCGTCGCCGCGGCGCCATTCGCGCTATCATCGTGCGTAACCGTCATGAAGACAGCGCGCATGACGTCTCCCCGCGCCGATCTGCGCCACGAGATCGATTCGCTGACGTCGCAGCCCGAGTTCAGAAGTGGACAGTGGGGGGTTCTCATCGTGAATCCCCGCACCGGCGATACGCTCTACTCCAAGAACGCGGGCAAGCTCTTCATGCCGGCGTCCAACATGAAGATCATCACGAGCGCGGCGGCGATGACCCTGCTCGGCCCCGACTACAGATATCGAACGACTTTTCTGAGCGACGGAGAGGTGCGCGACTCGCTGCTCGACGGCAATTTGATCGTGATCGGCCGCGGCGATCCCAGTGTGAGCGATCAGATGCGGGGCACGGCGACGACGGTGATGGATGCGCTCGCCGACTCGGTCCGTGCTCACGGCATCAGGCAAATCACCGGCTCACTCGCTCGCACCGGCAACGCGTTCCCCGATTCCATCTACGGCTACGGGTGGGAGTGGGATGACCTCGGCGAATACTACGGAGCAGGTGTAGACGAGCTGATCTTCAACGAGGGAATGGCGCCGACGACACTTCGCCCGCCACCCGATACGGTTCGGGACAGCCTGTACTCAGGCCCGGCGAAGAATCCAGCGAAGGCATATCTGGAAGCGTTCCGTGACGGACTCGTGCGAAGAGGAATACGACTCGATGGCGGTGTAAAGGGAGACAGTGTGCTTCCAACGCCATTCAAGATGGATACGCTGTTCGTCTTCATGTCCCCGCCGTTGCGCGAGATCCTGCCGGCGCTCATGAAGCCGTCGCAGAATCAGATCGCCGAGATTTTTCTGAGAACGATTGGACTGGAACGGGGAGGCATCGGGACCGCCGATACTGCGCGGAAGATCGTCGGCCAGCAGCTGCTCGCGTGGGGAGTGCAGCCCGATGGATTCGTGATCCGCGACGGGAGCGGACTGTCGGACCAGGACCTGCTCACGCCGGAGACGATCGTTCGCGTGCTGGACAAAATTCAGAGCGACACCGCGTTCGCCACTTACTACAACTCGATGCCCATCGCGGGCGTCGACGGTACGATCCAGACGCGCATGAAGGGCACGCCCGCCGAGGGAAATGTTCACGCCAAGACGGGGACGCTCTCGAAGGCGCGGTCGCTGTCCGGGTATGTGACCACAGCGGACGGCGAGCGACTGATCTTCAGCATCCTTGCCAATAACACGACGACTCCCGGCTCGGTTGTCACACACGTCGCCGACCAGATTGCCATCGCGCTAGCGACGTACCGCGAGCACTGACGTCGGATGCTCACGGTAACAGAAGCCAGCGAGCGAATCCTCTCGGAGATAAAACCGCTCGCTCCTGAAGCCGTCCCACTTCGCCAGGCACTCGGGCGCGTTCTGGCCGAGGACATCTCGGCGACAGTGACGATGCCGCCGTGGAGCAATTCCTCGATGGATGGCTACGCCGTTCGCTCGGCGGACATCACGCCGGTGATGAGCGGCGAGCGGGTTCAGCTGCGCGTCATAGCGACGGTTGCGGCGGGGGAATTCGCGCCGCGGGCGCTCAAGCGCGGCGAAGCGATGCGTATCATGACGGGCGCCCCGATACCGGGCGGTGCGGACTCCGTGATACGGAAGGAGGATACCGACGGGGGCAGCGAGAAGGTCGAGATAAGGGAAGCTCGCGACGTGTGGAAGAATATCAGAGATGCGGGAGAGGATTTTCAGCGCGGCGATTTGCTGGGCAAGCGTGGATCGCCAATCAAGCCGGCGCTGCTGGGCGTGCTGGCGTCGAGCGGGATTGCGACCGTACAGGTCTTTGGCCAGCCGAAGGTCGCGATCATCAGTTCGGGCAACGAGCTCGTCGATCTCGATGATTTCGACGAAGTGATCGCGGCGCGGCGGATAGTCTCGACGAACTCGTATACGCTGGAGGCGCTGACGCGAGTGGCGGGAGGCATTCCGGATGATCTCGGAATCGCGAGCGACACCAAGGCATCGCTCAAGCGAAAACTCGATGCCGCAGCGGGCTCCGATCTCATCATCACCTCGGCCGGCGTATCGGTCGGTGATCTGGATCACACGCGCGACGTCTTCGCGTCGTTGGGTGGAAAACAGAAATTCTGGAAGGTGAAGATGAGGCCGGGCGCGCCGCTCGCGTTCGGCATGCTGAAGGACGTCCCCTGGCTCGGGCTGTCGGGGAATCCGGTGTCGGCAATGGTGAGCTTCGAGCTCTTCATCAGGCCCGCGCTACGAAAAATGCAGGGGTATCAGACGTTCTTTCGGCGGACGGTTGCAGTGACCCTCGAGGAAGAAGTGAAGATCGGCGCGAAGCTCACGCACTTTCTGCGCGCGATTGTTACTCGGCAACCGGATGGAGGGTTGACGGCGCGCCTGACGGGGCATCAGAGCTCCGGTGCGCTCACGTCGATGGCGAAGGCAAATGCGCTCCTGATAGTGCCAGAGACGGAACCGAAAGTCCCGAAGGGCGCGCAGCTCAAAGCGCTGATGCTCGACAACAGTCTCGAAGAGACGTCGGCGTTCTCGCTGTGATAGACACGGGCGATCTGTCGAGCATCGAGAAGCCGGTTCTGTCGGGTGACGCGCTCGTCACGGCGCTGAACAACCGGTTCAGGACGTCGGTAGAGGATGCGACGGTCGAAGCACACACGTTCAGCATCCTGAAGCCGGCGAACTCCGACGACCTCATACGCGAGGAAGATTTCGTCAAGGACGAGCGGCTTCCGTACTGGGCCGACGTGTGGCCGTCGTCGCTCATCCTGGCAGGGAAGCTGCTCGAGCTCGATGGCCGCGGAAAAACGGCGCTGGAGCTGGGGTGCGGAGTGGGCTTGAGCACACTGGCGGCGACCAAAGCGGGCTTCGACGTGCTGTCGACCGACTACTACGAGGACGCGCTCGACGTCACCCGCGCGAATGTGTTTCGGAATCTCGGGAAGCTGGCGCGGACGAGACTGGTCGACTGGCGCCATCTCCCCGTGGATCTCGGAGCGTTCGACCTCGTATTCGCGTCGGACGTTCTGTACGAGAAAGAATACGCGCTGCTGCTGCCGGTCATTCTCTCACGGGTGCTTTCACCTGGAGGGCTCGCGTTAATCGCTGATCCCGG
>Ga0207707_10004088_pt1 | contig 12923 bp, 8 predicted proteins | sample KBSC83BmetaG_FD_184336 | JGI IMG/M metagenome (GOLD analysis project Ga0207707, IMG submission 184336) | Corn rhizosphere microbial communities from Kellogg Biological Station, Michigan, USA - KBS C8-3B metaG (SPAdes) (version 2) | ecosystem: Host-associated > Plants > Roots > Rhizosphere ... | reverse complement strand
CGATCGATGATTCCGCGTGCGCCCTTGACCGTGCGCAGGCGGCGGATCACGTCGGCCCTTTGTTCCTGGGTCGCGGCGGTGCCTTCGACGCGAAGCCAATCGTGTTCTACAACCACCTTCACATCTCCCGGGGCAACTCCAGGGCTGCCCTCGAGCTCGCGGACTGCGTTGCGCGCCATTTCAGCCGGTGTGGGATGCTGCTCTGTCGGGAACTCGGTCTCGAGTTGCTGCACGACCGCGCGAACGCTTTCGATACGCAGAATCTCGCGCTCGATGGCAATCCGCTCGGCCGGTGTCTCGGCCAGACCCGTGAGGGCGATGATTCCATCGAAGGCATCGATGCGGATCTTCGACGCGGTGAGCGGGAACGCTTTCGATACTGCGGCGACGACTTCTCCTCGCAGCAGCACATCCGCCTCGGGGCTCGCGCCATCGTCGCTCGATCGGGTCCCGCTCGGTCCGATTCGCGTTCCGCCGAGAGTGGCAAATCGACCCGTGATTTCGGAGACAGCGATCCGAAAGAGCTGATCCCTGAATGGAACGGGGTCGGTTTTTCCAAGAGTTGTGGGCAGGATCCGCCGCAACAGCTGAACGGCTTTATCGTGGGCGGCCTTCTCCTTCCCGCCGGCATCAGGCTCGATCAGGTAGAATGAGCCATGGACGACCACGCTCTGCCAGGTGAACATTCCGCGGATCTCGTCCACCTCGAAAGCGACCCGACGATTGCGCAGTATGGAGACCAGTTTGCCCTCGGGCTCCGTGCGGCCGTAGATCCAGCCTTCGTCGTAGACGTAGTGGACGGGCACGATTCCCACCCGATCCTGCAGCGCAAAGGCAATGCGCCCAACTTCCTGGCGCTTGAGGAGCTCTTCGCATTTGCCGGCCTCGAGCGTTCCGAGGGCGGGAGCCATGTCGAGGGAAGAAGGGGAGACTTGCGTGGTCGGCATCATTGGAACTCCCTCTGGAAGACCGACCGGGCGGCCGGCGGTAGAGCACGTGTGGCGCCGCGGGCAATTCGTCCGCGGCGCCCCACGCTTGGGGCTAGAAGGCTACTGCGCCTTCGACCATGAATCCCTTGAACTTTCCACCATTCCGAATGTCGGTGGTCGGGAAGTCGAGGTACTTCTGGTTCACGAACTCGAGCTTGGTGAGGACGTTCGGTGTGATGAACCATCCGCCGCCGATCTGCGAGCGCTTGACGCTCACGTCAGGAGACCCGACTGCGAGCTGTCCCTTGACCGTGTTGTAGCGTGCCGCGAAATACATCCGCTGATCGGGTAGGAAGCGATACACCACTTCTCCGACGTTCTGATTCCAGGTGCGGTTCGCGGTCTCGTTCTGGGCGCGTCCCTTCGCTCTTTCGATGTTGCCGAAGAGCTCGAGTCCGTGAAACTGGACGAACGGGTTGACGACCAGTGAGTGAATGCTGTTGGCGAGGCCGGGCTGAATCGCGCCGGACCAAGCCTGTGCTGATTCGGTCGAAGACGCGTTCTCGAGGACGTCATAGTATCTCGAACCCGCTCTGTCGCCGCTGAACAGCGTGTTGTTGACCGAGCTGCTGGTTGCGTACTCCGATCCGGTGAGGCGGATCCGCAGGTCATCGCTGAACTTCTTGTCGAAGCCGATCTTGCTGAGGAAACTCGGCGAGCGCCGCTGTGGGTTCGTGATCATGCCGCGGCTTTCGCCACCGGTTACACCCGCCATGGCGAGGAACGAGCCGGCGCGGAGGTAGGCTTCTCCACCAACTTCGGTCGTGAAAGCATCCATGATATAGTTGCCGACGAGCGGATTCCGGATCGAGTTCCCGTTGTCGGTGCGACGGAAGTGTGCGTCGCCGTAGTTGATCTCGAAGTGACCAGCCTTGATCGTCACGTACTTCATGAGGTTGTTGAGCGGCTGCCAGTCGATCGGCGAAGCGTCGACGAGGAGGTAGCCGTCCTTGACCCATGTTTCATTGTGGTGGCGCGCCGATGAATAGGTGGTCATCGCAACGCGGATTCCGCGCGCCAGCTGCCCATTCAGGTAAAGATTGGCGGTCGCGTTGTTCGGGCCATGACCGATGCGAATGAGCTTGTTCGCATCTGTTGTCACACCTGCCGTCGTCACCAGCCTCGGCGCGGCGGTGTTGCTGTGGTCGAGTCCCTGGAACTGCTGCGTGAAGGCAGCGCCCCACTGGAGCTTGAATCCGGTGTAGGCAACCGATTCATCCTTCGGCGCCTCGAAGACATTGATTCCGCGCTTGTCTTCCGGACGGTAGTTCTGAATTTCGACCGTGGGCGCCATCGAAAGGAATGCGCTCTTCGGCTTGAGTGCCGGGACCTTCTTGGCGGTATCGACAGTGACTGACTCGGCCTTTGCGACCTTGATGTCGTCGAATCCAGTGATCGCTGTCGTTTCGGGCCTCGCGATCGAGGCGCTCATTTTGCTCGTCGCCTGTGCCTCGGAGCGCGGCGCCAGCATCAGCATCGCGGCAGAAGCAGCGGCGAGAGTCACGTTAAAGACTTTCATGTTCATCTCCAGATTGGTGTTAAAGTCGAACTTCGCTAGTTGCGGCTGCTGCTACTTTTGCGTCGCAGCTGTCAGCTGCGCGATCATTTCGGGTCCTGCTTTCAGATTGAACTTGACTTTCACTTCGTTTCCGACCTTCAGCGTTCCCAGCATGAACGAGGGTGGCTTGATTCCGAAATCGGTCATGAGGAGCGTCTGCTCGCCTTCGGCGGTGACTTTCCCTTCGGCGAGGCGCGAAGCATTGACCTTCATGTCGATGAGCTTCTCGGTGCCGGAGATCTTCAGCGAACCTTTCGTGTTCGCGGCGAAGGAGGACGACAGGCCGTTGAGGATGTCGTAGCCGGAGAGCGTGTACGTGATCAGCGGGTTCTTGTCCGCGTTCAGAGTACTATAGAGGTTCTTATCCATCGTGCCGTTGCCGCACTTCAGCGTGTTCACCACGATGTTGACCTTCACGCTGACGATCGGCTTAGCAATCTTCGTGAGGTCCTTGGTGTAGCCTGGATCCACATCCACGTAGGCCATGATCTTGTTGGTCGTGCAGTGGTAGGCATGCATCGTCGAGGTCCCTTCAACGGTGACCTCACTGCCTGGCTCGAGACGCAGTCGAACTGCCGATGGGCCCTGAGCTGCAGCCGCCGTTGCGCCGAATCCGATTGCCGCTGTCGCCATTAGAAAGGTCTTTCTCATATACGTATCCTCGATTGTGCGTTCAGTGTTTGGTTACGCACTCAGGATACGATTCCTCGACGGGTGCTACTGTCGGACTTCGCCCCAACTTTTGTGCGCTTCTGACTGAACTTTCCGGGAGGTTTCACTCTCGTCACGGAGGGGAATCCCCTACATAACCCGGAGCTGGGGGCTCAAGGGGGGACGTGGACAGGGAAACTCGCACAAGAAATCAGCGATTGGCTGACTGCTGGAGAGCAGGCGATGCCTGAGATTGAACGCGCAGGAGGGTGCAGCCAGCCCCGACCGCGTGTTGACGTCAATAAACGGAGGTACGTATGTACAAAAACATCTTGGTCCCCACTGACTGCTCTGGGTTCGATCGTGAGGCGATCAAGGTTGCCCTACGTATCGCCGAGCGCGGCGATGCAAAGGTGAACCTCGTTCGCGTTCTGACCACCGGCGCTTTCTTTGGAATGGCCGCGTCACCGGACGGGGCCGCGCTCTCAGGTGAGGCGATGCGCCAGGAGCACGACGCTGCCCTGGCCGAGCTTTACGCGCTGGCTGCTGAGTGCAGGAACACGGGCGATTACAACGTGACCGTCTCGCTGGAAAGCGGACCGGTGCCGGATGCCCTCGAGTCCTATGCAAAGCGCAATGAAGTGGACCTCATCGTCATCAGCTCGCACGGGCGTAGCGGGATCTCGCGTCTTTCGCTTGGCAGCGTCACGGACTCGCTGATCCGTCACACCACCATTCCCGTGCTCGTGGTGAAGCCGCCATCGAGCTATCTGAATCCGCAGGTGCGCGAAGCTTTCAGAAAGATCGTCGTTCCGCTCGACGGATCCGCACTGGCCGAGCAGGTTCTCTCGCAGGTGATGACCTTGGCAGGGATGGACGACGCAGAAATCAGGCTTCTCTACGTTCTAAAGCCGGAGCTCGTCGATGGGAACTACTCCGCGGATCGCGCTCTACCATGGTGGGAGAAGGACGTCGCGGCGGCCCAGGCATACCTGTTTGGAACAGCGGAAGCTCTGCGCCGTAAGGGCTTTGCCGTCACGACGGATGTGGTCATTGGAGAGAGCGTCGCCGAACAAATCACCGACTACGCAAGCCGCGAACAGTGCGATCTGATTTCAATCGCGACGCACGGTCGGGGCGGGCTGTCGCGGATGATGCGCGGAAGTGTGGGAGATGCGGTGATGCGTTCCGCCAGGACGTGCGTTCTGGTCTTTCACCCATCCAAGACCGGTGTGGAACACGGCGTCGACAACGCCGCTTTGTTCGGCCGCGCTTCGACTTCGCTGGTTCCGGCTTGACGTCGACAGGCGAGGGCGGCTATAACCGCCGCAGTCTCGTCACCTTCCATGTCCCGGTGGTCACGCCAGTTCCGGGTTTGGACGGGACCGTCGTGTACGTCCCTTCGATCGTCCGCGCGTCGGTGAACGTCCCCTGAAATGTCGTGTTGACCTGGCAAGTGCACTCGGGATCGGCGTAAGGGTCGAGAGTGCCAGTCACGCTTCCGCCTTCCTTCCGCACGAAATGAATGGTGAGAACCTGACGGGCAGCCTGCGAGGGATCGACCGCCGCGGCGTTGGTGCCCGCCGACTGCGGAATCATCACCACATTACCGGACGCATTCGCCTCGCCGGCGCGGAGCGTGAAGGCGATCGTCCCGCTCCGACCAGTCTGACTGCCCTTGTACTCCCCGTGCCATTCGCCGAGCAGCGGATTGAGATCGAAATCGCTGGAGGTGACCGCAATTTCCCGGGGCTTCGATGCACAAGCAATGGTCGACGCTACCAAGCCGAGCGCGATGATCCAAGAACCATGACGGATGTATTTCACAGGTTGGCTCCCGTTAGTTCCTCACATCTACTCTCCAGACCCCTGCTTGGCCAGAGCTAAAACCGCGTTCCACTCGGCCGCCCCGACTTTCTGAACCGAGAGCCTGTTGCCCTTTTGCAGCAGCGGCATTCCCTCGAGCTCGGGCTTCAACCGCATCTCGCCCAGCGAGATCGGCCTCGGCAACCGCTCGATCGCGTGAACGTCCACCTGTGACCAGGACGACTCGCCGCTCTTTGTCCTCGGATCGTAATGCGGATCCTTTGGATCCACTGCCGTCTGATCGGGATAACCTTCACGCACGATCTCAACGATGCCAACGATGCCGGGCTCCGCGCCCGAGTGATAGAAGAAGGCGAGGTCTCCCTTCTTCATCTCGTCGCGCATGTAGTTGCGCGCCTGGTAGTTGCGCACCCCGTCCCAGCCGGTCGTCCGCCCCGGAAGATTCCACAGATCGTCGAAGGAGAAGGAATCGGGCTCAGATTTGAGAAGCCAGTACTGCCGATCCTTGGAGTTTAGCGCAACCTTGGTCATTCAGCTCACCCTTTGTTTCAGGCGGTCGGCCGCCACTGGTGGAACCTAACCAGCACAGCGCCGTAGATTGGAGTACATAATTGACAACCACACCGGACGGTCCTTTCAACATGCATCGCTACACCCTGATCACTTCGCTTTCTCTGCTCACGATCTCCGCCGCCCGTTCGGACGCCCAGACTCAGAGTCCGCCGTTCGCCTATCCCGCAGCAGCCAAGGGCACTCAGGTGGATGACTACCACGGCGTAAGCATCGCTGACCCCTATCGCTGGCTCGAAGATACCGACGCCCCGGCGACGAAAGCGTGGGTGGAAGCCGAGAACAGACTCTCCGACGGTTTCCTCGCGACGATTCCAGAGCGAGCGGGCATCAAATACCGGTTGACCCAGCTATGGAATTATGCGCGCTATGGCGCGCCATTCAAGGAAGGGGGCCGATACTTCTACTTCGAGAACACGGGTCTCCAGAACCAGAGCGTCCTCTACGTGCAGGACCGCCTCAATGGGCCGGCACGAGTACTCCTCGATCCGAACGTCCTCTCCGCGGATGGGACGGTGGCCCTCTCCGGTCAGGCCGCATCCGACGACGGTCACTATCTGGCCTACAGCTTGTCGACGAGCGGGTCGGACTGGCAGGAGCTGCATGTCCGCGACGTCGACACCGGACGAGACCTCCCCGACACCGTGAAGTGGGTGAAATTCTCCGGTATCTCCTGGACCCACGACAACAAGGGATTTTTCTATTCGCGGTACGACGAGCCGACGTCCGGCAACAAGATGACCAACGTCAACCGCAATCAGAAAGTCTATTATCACCGCATCGGACGGCCTCAGTCACGCGACGAGCTCATATACGACCGGCCCGATCAGCCCGACTGGATCTTCGGCGCGAACGTCTCCGATGACGGACAGTATCTGATCATCACCGTGTTCCAGGGCACCGACGTCCGCACGCGACTGTACTTCGTGGATCTAGACAATCCCGGCAAGCCGGAGATCAACAATCCCGTCGTCCGCATGATCGACAAGCTCGACGCCGAGTACGAGTTCGTGGGAAATAGGGGCACGAATTTCTACGTGCGCACCGATCGCAACGCCCCACGCGGACGCATCATCTCCGTGAGCATCGAGAATCCGAGAGAGGAGCGGTGGAACACGATCGTGGGGGAGAACAAGGATGCGTTGGTGAGCGCCACGATGGCCGGCGAGACAATCGTCGCCAACTATCTCCAGGACGCGCACTCGAGCATCCGGTTCTTCAGTGGTTCGCGTGACGCGCTCCGCGACCAACGCGACCAGCGTCCGCGCCAGCAACCCCAGCCCAAGAATCCGGGAAGCATCTACGACGACACGAGCACGGCTCCCATCATGAGCCGCGGGTCTCGCGCCCTCACCGGCGGTGGTTTCACTCCAGTCGGCGAGCTGCAGCTTCCGGGAATCGGGACGGTCGGCGAGCTGCACGGTAAGCAGGGCGACGACGAGCTCTTCTACAGCTTCACGTCGTTCCTGTATCCGACGACGATCTATCGATACGACCTGAAGTCGCGGAGCAACGAGTTGTTCCGCGCGCCGAAGGTCGCCTTCGACGCGAGCAAGTACGAGACGAAGCAGGTTTTTTATACGAGCAAGGATGGAACGCGCGTGCCGATGTTCATCACCGCGAAGAAGGGACTCACACTCGACGGCAGCAACCCGACCCTCTTGTACGCGTACGGCGGGTTCAACATCTCGGAGACGCCCGCCTTCTCGGCGGCGAATGCCGCGTGGCTCGACATGGGTGGTGTCTATGCTCTCGCGAATCTTCGTGGCGGCGGTGAGTATGGCAAGGAATGGCACGAAGCCGGAATGCTGGCGAAGAAGCAGAACGTGTTCGACGACTTCATCGCTGCCGCCGAGTATCTGATCAAGGAGAAGTACACCTCGACTCCGAAGCTCGCGATCCGCGGTGGCTCGAACGGCGGCCTGCTGGTCGGAGCGGTGATGACGCAGCGTCCGGAGCTCTTCGGCGCGGCGCTGCCGGAAGTGGGCGTGATGGACATGCTCCGCTTCCAGAAATTCACCATCGGATGGGCATGGACATCCGACTACGGATCGTCTGACAACCCCGACCAGTTCAAGTATCTGCGCGCGTACTCGCCGCTTCAGAACATCAAGCCGGGCACGTGCTATCCACCGACGCTTGCATTCACGGCGGACCACGACGATCGAGTCGTTCCCGGTCACACCTTCAAATTCGTCGCGACGATGCAGGCAGCTCAGGCATGCGCCAACCCTATCCTCGTTCGCATCGAGACAAAGGCCGGGCACGGCGCTGGCAAGCCCACCACCAAGCAGATCGACGAAGCAGCTGACAGATTCGCGTTTCTCGTGAGGGAGCTGCACATGAGACCGACGCTCCAGTAAATGGAAACCTTCCTCGGGGCCGCGGACGCAGTGATCCAGATCCTGCGCACCGCGCTGCTTTCCATCGCGGTAGTGTTTGGCATCGTCTGCGTTCTCGACTGGGCGGTGAGGACGAGAAAGATCAGTCCGTTCAACGCGATTGCGCGTTTCTGCAGGTCGACGGTCGATCCGTTCATCTCGCCGATAGAGCGAAAGGTCGTTCGCGCCGGCGGGACGCCCGCGTCTGCGCCGCTGTGGGCGCTCGCAATCGTGGTGATTGGCGGGATACTTCTCCTCACACTTCTCGACGTCATCCGGCTCGAGGTGATCAGGTCGATCATCGCCTCGCAGGAAGGGACGGGCGGAATCTTCCAGCTGCTGGTGCGCTGGACGTTCGATATCCTGAAGGTCGCCCTGATCGTGCGTGTGATCAGCTCGTGGCTGCCTATATCGCCGTACTCCTCATGGATCAGATGGAGCTACGCCCTCAGCGAGCCATTCCTCGCGCCGCTCAGGCGCGTCATCCCCGCGTTTGGCGGCTTCGATTTCACTCCGATCCTGGCGTACTTCATCCTCGGCTTTCTCGAATCGCTCCTGCTCAGATTGGGGTGAGCGCTTTCGACGCCCGTCGCCATGGCGACGCGGTTCGCTTCTCTGTTCGCCTGCAACCGCGCGCTTCGAAAAGCGAGATCGCCGGAGTTCAGGGGGTTTCCCTGAAGGTTCGCGTTACAGCTCCACCGGTCGATGGATTGGCGAACGAGGCTCTCATTGATTCACTTTCCCTCGCGCTCAAAGTTCCGCGGCGCAATGTGTGCATCGTTTCTGGTTTCTCTTCGCGGACGAAGGTAGTTGAGGTTCGCGAGGTCGATCTCGACAGAGTTCTACAGCTGGCTGACTGAGAGCGGAGGAAATCCCTGAGTGGCAAAAGTGATTCTGGTTGGAGGCGATGTGGCCCTGCTCGAGGGACTCGCACAAACGCTGCTCGGGTTCGAGCACGACGTTTCCTGCACAACCACCATCGCCGAGGCAGCCGCGCTCACGAGTGATGCTCCGACGCTGGCTGTAGTCTCGTGCGATGCACTCCTGGACGCCGGGTTGACCGCCACCCTTCCCCTGAACCCGGGGGGCGCGCTCATCGTTTACGGATCCTCGCACGACGAGCGGCCATTCCTCGCCACCAAGTTGCAGCGGGCCACATTGGCCCACCTGGTGCTTCCCCTCGAGCGACACCGGCTCGTCGCGCTCGTGAAGTCATTCGACAACCGGTCGCGCACCACTGGCCGCGCCATCCGCGAAGACTATCTCGACGACTCCCAGCTCGAATTCTGAGAGAACGGGCTGGACCCAACGTGAATTGGCTTGCCCGAACACCATCCCCTCACTACTATAGTGAGTAGGGCATAACTGAATCCGTGGCGATTTAAGGCAACTTGCGGCCACGTTAAATAAATCGCTAAAGCGCTCGCCCGGCGCCTATGCGCGGGGTTTTTTGTTTTTGGGCCCTGCCGCGCTGTTGCGTTGGCGAATGAATCCGTAATTCCTTCTGTATTGGATGAAGAACAAGGCGAAATGACCGATACACAGACAAAATCAAGATACCTGGACGAGCTGAGCCGCCGAGTGCTGGTGTACGACGGCGCGATGGGGACGAACATCCAGCGATACAACCTCTCCGCCGAGGATTTTGGCGGAAAATCGCTCGAAGGGTGCAATGACAACCTTGTGCTCACCCGTCCTGATGTTATCCAGGCCATCCACGAGTCCTTCCTCGCGGTCGGCTGCGATGTCGTGGAAACGTGCACGTTCCAGTCGACGCCGCGACGCCTTCACGAGTGGGGACTCGGCGACAAGGTTCGCGACATCAACATCGCCGCCGCGCGTCTCGCGCGAGGCGCCGCCGACAAGTACTCGACCCCTGAGCGGCCGCGCTTCGTCGCCGCATCGATGGGTCCGACCGGCATGCTTCCCTCGAGCTCCGATCCTGTATTGTCGAAGATCACCTACGAGGAGCTGGCCGAGAATTATTACGAGCAGGCGAAGTACCTGGTGGAGGGAGGCGTCGATCTTCTGTTGATCGAGACCTCACAGGACATCCTCGAGGTGAAGGCGGCCGTCGCCGGCATCGAGAGATTGTTCGTCGAGATCGGCCGCCGCATCCCGATTCAGACGCAGGTAACGCTCGACGTCAGCGGACGCATGCTTCTCGGCACCGACATCGCCAGCGCCATGACGACGCTCGAGGCGCTCAAGGTCGATGTCATCGGACTCAATTGCTCCACCGGGCCCGAGCACATGCGCGAGCCCATCCGATACCTGTCCGAGCACGCAACGCTCCCGCTGTCGGTGATTCCCAACGCGGGACTGCCACTCAACACGGGAGTCGGCGAAGCCGTTTATCCCCTCGAGCCGGCGCCGATGGCCGCCGCGCTCTCCGAGTTCGTCAAAGACTTCGGAGTGCGCATCGTCGGCGGCTGTTGCGGAACCACTCCCGAGCATCTCTCGGCAATCGTAACGGCCGTCCGCGACGTCGAGCGAGCCGCCAAACCGGCAGCGCATCACCAACACGTGCCGCGCGTGAGCTCGGCAATGCGCGCGATCACGCTGCATCAGGATCCGCCGCCGCTGCTCGTTGGCGAGCGCGTCAACGCCCAGGGCTCGCGCAAGGTGAAGCGGCTTCTCCTTGCCGATGACTATGAGGGAATTCTCGAGGTCGCGCGCGAGCAGGTCGATTCAGGCGCGCATGTCCTCGACGTATGCGTCGCGCTCACCGAGCGCGGTGACGAAGCCGAGCAGATGTCGAAGGTCGTTAAGCTGCTGTCGATGAGCGTGGAAACGCCGCTCGTGATCGACTCGACCGAGGCGAACGTCATCGAGGCCGCGCTCGAGCATATCCCGGGGCGTGGGATCGTCAACTCCATCAACATGGAGAACGGCCGCAAGCGCATCGATTCGGTCGTTCCGCTCGTCAAGAAACATGGCGCGGCGGTTATCGCGCTCACGATCGACGAGATTGGAATGGCGAAGACCCGCGAGCGGAAGCTCGAGGTCGCGAAAAAGATCTACGACATCGTGGTGGGAGAGTACGGGCTCTCGCCCGAGGACATCATCTACGATGCCCTGACCTTCACGCTCGCGACGGGCGACGCGGAATGGATCGACTCCGGTAAGGAGACAGTCGAAGGCATCCGGTTGATCAAGCGCGAGCTGCCTGGTGTCTCGACGATCCTTGGCGTGTCGAACGTCAGCTTTGGGCTGACGCCTGAAGCGCGTGGAGTTCTCAATTCTGTCTTCCTGCACCATTGCGTGCAGGCGGGACTCGACGCCGCCATCGTCAACCCGGCGCACATCCGCCCCTACGCCGAGATCTCGGCGGCCGAGCGCGAGATGGCGGACGATCTGGTGTTCAACAAGCGCGTGGACGCGCTGCAGCGGTTCATCGAGTACTTCGCGAACGTCGGTGGCACCGGCACCACTGCGCAAGTCGAGAAGGAAGATCCAACCGCCGGCATGACGCCCGAGCAGAAGATCCATTGGATGATCCTGCACCGGAAGAAAGAGGGCATCGAGGAACAGCTCGACGCCGCCGGCGTGCGTGCGAACCCGGTGCGCGTTCTCAACGAAATCCTGTTGCCGGCGATGAAGGAAGTCGGCGACAAGTTCGGCGCCGGCGAGCTCATTCTTCCGTTCGTGCTTCAATCGGCCGAAGTGATGAAGAAGGCCGTCAAGCACCTCGAGCAGTTCCTCGAGAAGGCTGAGGGATACACGAAGGGCAAGGTCGTGCTCGCGACGGTGTACGGGGACGTTCACGACATCGGCAAATCGCTCGTCAACACGATTCTGTCCAACAACGGCTACACCGTGTTCGACCTCGGCAAACAGGTTCCCGTCAACACAATTCTCGACAAGGCGGTCGAAGTCGGCGCCGACGCTATCGGCCTGAGTGCCCTGCTGGTTTCGACATCGAAGCAAATGCCGCTTTGCGTTCAGGAGCTCGACAGGCGCGGAATGCAGATCCCGGTGCTCATCGGCGGCGCGGCGATCAACCGCCGCTTCGGACGCCGCGCGTTGTTCGTCGAGGGAGAGCGCGCCTACGATTCGGGCGTCTTCTACTGCAAGGACGCGTTCGAGGGCCTCGAGACCATGGATGTTCTTCAGGACTCGACGAGACGAGAGAAGTTCACCATCAAGAATCTCGACGACGCGCGGAAGGACGTGTTTCTCCGGACGAGCGTGGGCAAGGACATCGCCGTCGGTGATGCCGGGGGCGAGCGCAGCGACGTGGCCGCGAACAATCCCGTCCCGACACCTCCCTTCTGGGGAACGCGCGTGGTTCGCGACATCCCCCTCGATGAGATCTTCGACCTCCTCGACCTCGACGAGCTGTATCGTCTTCAGTGGGGAGCGCGCGGATCGGGCGAACAGTACAAGTCGACCGTAAAGGACGAGTTCGAGCCCGTGCTCGAGCGCCTCAAGAAGGACGCGAAGAAAACCGGCTGGATCAAGCCGGAGATCGTGTACGGATACTTCCCCGCCCAATCGCAGGGAAACGACGTGATCATCTACGATCCCGCCGCGTACTCGAGCGACGGTGGATCGCTGCGCGAGATAGCCCGCTTCCATTTCCCGCGCATGGTGGGTCGTGAGCGTCTTTGTCTCGCCGATTATATCCGTAGCGTCGACTCTGGCGATGTGGATGTCGTGCCACTCCAGATCGTCACGGTCGGCAACGACGCTACGAAGCGATTCGAGGAGCTGCAGGCGAAGAACGAGTACACTGAGGCATTCTATTCCCACGGACTATCGGTTGAATCAGCGGAGGCGGTGGCAGAGTGGGCCCATCAGCGAATCAAGAAAGAGCTTGGTGTGCCGAGTGGGAAGCGATACTCGTGGGGTTACGGGGCATGTCCGGATCTCGACGACCATGCGACCGTCTTCAAGCTTCTTCCCGCCAGGGAGGCGCTTGGCATGGAGCTCACCGAGGCATTC
>Ga0207707_10004087_pt1 | contig 12923 bp, 9 predicted proteins | sample KBSC83BmetaG_FD_184336 | JGI IMG/M metagenome (GOLD analysis project Ga0207707, IMG submission 184336) | Corn rhizosphere microbial communities from Kellogg Biological Station, Michigan, USA - KBS C8-3B metaG (SPAdes) (version 2) | ecosystem: Host-associated > Plants > Roots > Rhizosphere ... | reverse complement strand
ACGAAGGGCACTTCGACCGGCGCCATTCCGGAGACGAAGGCCAGCACCACGCCGCCGAGGAACAGCGCCAGGGCATTGCCGAGCATCGCTCCTATGCCCATGGTGGCCGTGGCGAAGGCGACCTTCTCGCGTGGCCAATTGTCGGTCGCGATCGACCAGCTCGCAGGGCCATAGCCCGATTCGCCAGCACCGATGCCCATCCGCGCGACGAGGAGGCTCACGAACCCCTGGGCCATGCCGCAAGCCATCGTTGCCGCACTCCAGAAGGCGATCGAGGCAGCGACGACGTTGCGCCTGTTCATGTGGTCGGCGAGGCGTCCGACCGCGACGCCGACTATGCCGTAAGGCAGCGAAAAGGCCGCCCCCATGAGCAACGCGGCCTGGGTGTCGCTGATCCCGAAATCGGACTTGATGGGGTCGATGAGCAACGACAGGACACTGCGGTCGAGCACCGTGAACATGACAACCCCGGTCATGCAAAACAGCGAGTAGTAGGCGTCCTTCCGCGGCGGCCAGGAGCGGGCGACCGGGGCGAGGCTGTCGGCGGGCACGGCTCGCAGGCCGGACTCCTCCGCCGCGGTCAAGGGCAGGGTCGCATCCCGGTCGCTGCGCGCGATCATTTGCCCTTGAGTCGCCTGGTGGCGATCCGGCAACCCTCCGACATGGCCTTCAGCTTGGCCCAGACGATTTCCTCATGCCCGACGCGCGAGCCGATACCGCAGTCGGTCCCTGCCATGACATTCTCCATGCCGACGAGCGCGGCATAATTGCACAGCCTTTCGGCGACCAGTTCGGGATGTTCGACCAGGTCGGTGTAATGACCGACGACGCCGGGCGCGATGATCTTGCCCTCGGGCAGCTTCACGTCCTCGAATACGTGATATTCGTGCGCGTGACGCGGGTTGCTCGCCTCGAAGGTATAACACTGGGCGTCGATCTTCAGCAGCTTGTCGACGATGTGGCGGAATTCGATGTCGTTGACATGAGGCCGATGGCCGGATCCCCAACACATGTGGAACCGCACCTGGTCCTGCGGCAGGTCGCGCAGCGCGTGGTTGATGATTTCGACGCAGAAATCGAGGTGAGTGCGGTATTCGTCCACTGTCCAGTCGGGATAGAACATCCATGTCGTGGCGAATTCCGGTTCGTCCACTTGCAAGATGAAGCCGGCGTCGGTGATCGCCCTGTATTCCTCGCGCACCGCGTCAGCGACGGCGAACATATACTCGCGCTCGTCCCCGTAATGGAGGTTGTGGAATCCGGCACCGAGGCTGAGAGGGCCGAGCGCAGCGATGAATCCATCGACGCCCTGCTTGCCGGCGAGCGCCTCCTTGAGCGCGGCAACGTCCTGCCCGATCGCAGCGTAGCCGGTATATTCGATCGGCCCCGTGCACGCGCGGATCTTGCCGGGATTGGAGAGGTGATAGCCGCCCTTGCCGCTGCCGGGCTTAGCAAAGCCAGGACGCACCGGTCCTCCCGAGCCGGCGAACCACAGACCCGATTCGTAAAATCCTGGAAACTCCCGTCGGTCGCGCTCGGCGGTGAAAGCCCGCTTGGGCTTGAGATCGGCAGGCCGGTCGATGGTCGCAAACCCGCTTATCCGATCGTAAATGTAGGCGGCGTATGTCCCTGGATGAGCGGCCTTCACGTATTCGCCGTCATTGATGATGTCGACGCCGCACTCCATCTGCCGGGCGACAACCCAATCTATCGCCTGCGGCAGCTCGCCGGCGATCGCGTCGGCGTTGTTCCTGGCCTCCGGAATGAGCTTTTCGAGCGATTGGGGTAGCGGAAGGTTGCCGCCATGGGTGCACAGAATGTGATCTGTTGAACGTCGCATCGGTATTCCGCATTCCTCCAAGTTCAATAGCCTGTCCGGGCTGCGTTTCGCTCCCTCGTTCTGCCCGCCGGCACGGTGCGGGGGGCGCTTGACGATCCGGTGGTGAGCCTTCCCCGTTGCCCCTGTGCTCTTCCGGGCGTTTCAGAAAATTGCCCACAGCGCCAAAGATTATGTCGGCGCTGTGGGCAGGTGGAGAGGAACTTTGGTCTTCAAAAGTTCCTGCGCAATGTCAGCAGCCATTCCCGCGGTGCACCCACGCGGGTCTGCTTGTTGATCGAGCCCCGCAGCAGCTGGAAATGGTAGTACTTGTCGGCCAGGTTGGTGACCTGCAGCACGGCCGACCAGTTGCGGTCTGGTGACTCGTAAGCGACCTGCGCGTTCCACAGCGAGTACGGCTTGATCACGAAATCGGGATCGGGCGCGTGGAGAGCGGCCGACGGGTCGAACGTCTGCTTCGACTGCCAGCTCCAGTCCACCCTCGGAGTAAACGTGCCGACCTTTGTGTCGATGTCGTATGACACGTCGGCGTGCATATTCCATTCCGGCTGGCGGTAGTTGCCCCGATAGAGATATCCTGGCTGCCCGACCGCCGCGCCGGACTTGAAGTGGTTGTACCCGCCTGTCCAGTCGATGTGCAGCCCGTCGAACGGGATCGCGGCGATCTCCCATTCGATGCCCTTGACCGTCGCCGGGATGCCGACATTGGTTGAAAACCGCGCCGTTTCCGGATTGCCCGGGTACTGCTTGCAGCGCTCGACGGCCGCAGGCTGGTCGTATTGCTCGGGGTACCAGGTGGCAACGCCGGTGCCCGGCTCGTTGAGGCACTGTGTGCCGAACACCGAGGTCGAGAGCTTCTGGTAGTCGAGGTAGAAGGCGGTCAGGTTCGTCCTGAGATGGCGGTTGAGCAAGTCGGCCTTGACGCCCACTTCGTAATTGATGAGCTCCTCGGCCGAAGTCGGGACCAGCTGCCGCGCGTTCAGAATGATCGTTGTCAGGCCCGGCGGACGCGAACCGGTTGCCGCGGTCGCATAGACCATGATGTCGTCGGTGATCTTGTAATCGGTCGACAGCAGCCAGTCGATGCGGTTCTGCGTCGAATGGACCGGATCGAGCACGGAGACAGCCTGCGGGTTGTCGATTGTGATCGCGATGTCGGTGTGGCTGAAGCGCCCGCCGCCGGAAATGCGCCACCTGTCGGTGAGGTTGTAGTCGAGGTGGGCGAACGCCGATTCCGACTTGTTTATGCCGTGGACGCTGTTGACCTGCTGAATGTTGATGAAGCTGATATAGTTGTTCTGGTAACCGTCGGTCTTGACCGCGAACCCGCCCAGCACCCATTGCAGCTTGTCGTCCAGAAGCTTGCCGTCGAACCGCAGTTCGCCGGAATACATCTTGTCCTTGTTGATGAAGTGCGAGATGACGGCGCCGAGCGGAGACTGGTCGCCGTTCTGGGTGAATTCGTTGCTGTAGTCGGTGTAGCCGGCGATGGCCGTCATGTTGATGTTGTCGGTGAGGCCGGCTTCCAGCTTGGCCGAGAGCAGCGTGTGGTCGGCGAACTTGCGCGGCTGATAACAGATATTGTCTGAATAATAGGAAGGGAACGTCGTCGGTTTTCCGCCGGCTACAGGTGACGGAATCTGCGCCGAGAGGTCGATCTTCGGCCGGCAGTTCGTCGCGTAGGTGTCGTAGATTCCGCCGTCGCGAGGCTGAGGAACGAAGCGGTTGTCGAGAATGACGCCGTAAACGTTGTACGCCGCCAGCGTGTACAGCTGGGCTCCGGCGGACGCCTTGCAGGGCTGGGGACCGATGCCGTCGGGATAACCCGCTGTGGGCACGACGCAGCCGCCGGTGTAGCCGTAGGTGACTTCGGGCGTCTCCTCGAGATCTTCCCGGCGATGGCTGGCCGTGAGCAGCAGCTTGATGTCGTCGGTCGGCTTCCACTGCAGCTTGATCTGACCCGCCGCCGTGTTTCCACCGCCGGTGTGCCCGATGATGCAGTCCTTCTTCTCCGAATCCGGCTGGAACGGCGGCAACGAACCGGCAAGCTCGGGCGTCCCCTGCTTGTTCATCATGCAAGTGAAGTCGAGCCGGTTGCCGAACCCTGTCTGGCGGTTGAAATGGCCGAACGCGCGCACCGCAAGGGTCGGCGTCAGGCCGAGGTCGATGGCGCCGCTCGCCTCCATGTGGTCGCGGCTGCCGTAGGCCACCGTAGCGAAGCCCGAACCGTCGCCTTTCGGATCCTGGGTATAGAGCTTGATCGAGCCGGCGATCGAGGCGTTGCCCGACAGCGTGCTCTGCGGTCCCCGGTTGACCTCGACCCGCACCACATCGGTGAAGTCGAGCTCCGATCCAGCCGTCGTCGAGTGATAGATGTCATCGGTGTAGATCGCGACAGCCGGTGGCACCGCCAGGCTGGACGTGGCCCCCTGCTGAACGCCGCGCATCGAGATGATCGGCGTTCCCGCCGACTGCGAGTCGCCCGGCACCGTCTGCAAGTTCGGCACGACCGCGCCGAGTTCGCTGACCTGGGTGACGTTCGCCGCCTTGAGTTCCTCACCCGTCTGCGCGGTAATCGCGATGGGAGTGTCCTGGATGTTCTCGGAGACATAGCGCGCCGTAACGACGATCTCGCCGATGGTGTTCTGGTCGGCCGCTGGAGCAGGGACCGGCTGTGCCGAGGCGTCGGCAGCAGCGCCGGCCTGAGCGGGAGCCGGCGCGGCGGCCTGCTGCGCCGGTGCTCCCTCCTCGGCCCATGCCGGTTGTGACAGGGCGGCCAGAGCGGCCAGGCAGCTCCCCGTGACCAGGTAGCGGCCGATCGTCGCGGGTTTACTCGTCCCTCCCCATTGTGCCATCTCTTGATCCTCTCCTGAGCGTCTGCAACTTTTCGCGGCCTTCTTCACCGAAGCCGTCCCGAACATGTTCTGCCGTGACTCGTCAAAACATAACATGATAAGTAAATCGTCAGACCGAAGCTGTCAACGCGTTATCCGTCGCCCCCGGGCCCCTCGCTTGGCTGAGGCACCATCGGGTGTCCACGCGAATGCGATCGGCCGCGACCGACGACGACAGGGGAAAATCTGCCGAGAGGAGCTAGCAGCGAATGAACCGGGTCGGTTCCGAGCGGCGCAGGCGTGGGGCGGTGGGCCGACGATGCGTCGAGGGTCGGCGTGCTCCGGCTCGTTGACTCCCGTGGATTGCCAATATAATTATCATGTTATCCATCGAGAAGCACACCATACCGGGTGGACGACCGGGACGAGACGAGAGGATACCCATGTACGACAAATCAGATCCGCGTTCGGCACTCGCACCGCAGCGCGACAACGGCGCGACAGCCACTCCTGCCAGCTTTGGTCGCTACTACGAAGACCCGCCGGTGGTAGACGATGCGAACGGGCGCGCCTGGTACACGCGCGGCCAGGACCTGTTGGTCAACTATATCGAGACGAAGCCGGGAGCGACGTTCTCCCGCGCGGGCCAGGTCGACGAATACATGATTGTTCTTCCCGATGAAGGCACGCCGTACGAAATCACCGCAAAGGGAGAAACGAGGTCCGGTGACGGCCACCAGGTCGTCATCGTACCTCCGGGAGACAGCACGATCACCCTGTCGAAGGGCGGGCGCATCGTGCGGCTTTTCTCGACCCAGTCGCCCGACCTCAATGAAAAATGCGCAAACGCCGAGGTCTATGCCCAGCACGACCCGGCGATTCCGGAGTTCAAGCCCTGGCCCGCGCCGCCCGGCGGTTACAAGCTACGTGTTTACGACCTTCAGAAAACCCGCGTGCCGGGCCAGCTCGGACCGATCTGGCGCTGCACGACCATCATGCTCAACTTCCCACCACCCGGCGGCGGGCCGCGCGACGTGACCAAGATGTCGCCGCACAGCCACTACGACTTCGACCAATGTTCGCTGGTGCTGAGCGGATCCTTCCGTCACAACATGCGCTGGCCCTGGGGCCTCAACAAGAACGAGTGGCGCAAGGACGAAGACCCCGTTCTCGGAGCGCCGTCCGCGACGATCATCCCGGCCAGGGTGATCCATTCGTCCGAAGCCGGGGTTCCGCCGCCGGAAGGCAATCGCATGGCCGACATCTTCGCGCCGCCGCGGCTGGACTTTTCCCTGCAGGAGGGATGGGTCAGGAACGCCGACGAGTATCCGCTCCCCGAAGGCGTGGAAATGCCTGCCTGATGACGGTCGGGCTCGAGGACGATCGATGAAGCCGAGGTAACCGATATGCGAACCGATACGCCGCGAATGGCCCCCTTGAGCGACGAGGAGCTCGATTCCGAGCAGGAGGAGATCATCGCCCCGTTCCGCAAGGTCGGCGCCGACTTCGGGGTGTCGCGGGCTTTCGTGCGCCACCCGGTGGCCCTCGCCGCGTTTCGCACCTGGGCGACCTACGTCATGCTGACGCCCAATCCGCTGGGCGAACGCGAACGGGAGATCCTTGCCCTGCGTACCGCCTGGCTGATCAAGTCCGGTTACGTGTGGTCGCGCCATATCTCCTATGCGCACAAGGCCGGCTTGGCGGACGATGAGATCGAGGCCCTCAAGCGACCGCCAGGAGCGCGCGGCTGGAGCGCTGCGGATGCCGCGCTGATCGAGGCCGCCGACGCCCTCGTATCCGACTTCTTCATTCCTGACGGCATTTGGCAGCGCCTGTCGGCTCACTTCGACGACAAGCAATGCATGGATGCGATCTTCGTGGTCGGCCATTTCTGCATGCTGGGCATGTTCCTCAACACGGCCGGCGTTCCGATCGACAGCGACGTGGCCCTCGATCCGGAACTCGACATGCGACCCTGAGACGGCGCGGCCGACGAAGGCGCCGGCGTCGTCGCAACGCCTATCCCTGGTCGGCCTGCTCGCGGTGTATCCGGCCGTAGGGTGCCATGGCGCGCCAGATGAGGAACAGCGCCGGAGGTCCGACAAGGAGCTTGATAACCACCAGCACGAAGCGCAGGTCCGCCTCGGAGGACGCAACGTGGTCGGTCAGGAGACCGGTGAGCGTCGGTCCGACAGATCCGCCGATGACGTTGACCAGCGTCGCGTAGAAGACATTGATCTGCCCGCGCATCTCGTTGGGCGTTGCGATCTGGAGCGCCGAAACGAAGCCCGGACCGCCCATTCCCGAAAGCGCGCCGCCGATCCCGCTGCAGCCGAGCGCCAGCCACGGGCTCGGCATCAGCGGCGCTGCCAGCACGAACGGAAAAGACAGCAGTTGCGCGAGGAACAGCACGCGCACGTTGGCATCTTCGTTTCGCCGGCCCAGGCGCTCCGCAAGCCAGGCCCCCGAGACGAGCCCGATGATCGCCGTCGACAGGGAAGTTGCGCCGAGCAACGGACCGGCGATGGCGGGACCCCAGCCATAGGTTCGTTCGTAGAACGCGGGCATCCACGCGGCGAGGGCATTGTTCATGACGGCCAGAAGCACCATCGCGGAGAGAAGGTTGAGGTGAAGCGCCCGCTGGCGAACGACCGACGCGAGCACCTCGCGCAGGGGATAGCCGTGCGGCCTGCCGCGCCCCCGACGCTCCGGCTCCGGTACGGTCGCCATGACCAGCACGGCGACAACAAGGCCGGGAATTCCGACCATCATGAAGACCAGCTGCCAGTTGTGCACCACCCCCAGGACCGGCAAGCTGACCGGCGGCGATCCCTCGAGAAGGCCCATCAGCGCACCGCCGATGAGCAGCGCCATCGCGCTTCCGGCGAGAATGCCGCCGTTGTAGATGGCATAGGCACGCGGCAGCCGCTCGCGCGGGACCGCGTCGGCAATCAGGGAAATGGCGGCAGGCGTGACCACGGATTCGCTGCTGCCGACCACCGAACGGGCCGCGAACAGCGCCCAGAAGGTCTGCGCCATGCCGCACAGGCTGGTGGTGAAGCTCCACAAGGCCAGGCTGCCGGAGACGAGAAACTTGCGCGTGCCGCGGTCGACGATGCGGGACATGGGCAGGCCCACGACGATGTAGGGAAGCGTGAAGGCGACGCCGAGAAGCAGGCTGACCTGCGTGTCGGACAAAACCAGGTCCCGCTTCATCGGCTGCACGAAGAGCGCGATGACGCCCCGGTCGATATAAGCGAGCATCATCACCAGGGACAGGACGATCACCGTGTACCAGCCGCTCCGGTCGGTGCCCTGCAAGTGCTCGGACGGTGCCGCCGGCGCCTGCTGGAGCGCGCTCGTCTCGCCGACGGTCATGCCGTTACCTTCCCGGCCACTGATGACCAGTTCGCGGGCGGCCGATGACTATGCGATCGCTCCTCTTGGCACCGGAATGCCCGGAATGTCCAACCTGATCCGGTTGATGCTGCTCCAGCCGGCGAAATAGAGAGTTCGCCAGTCCTCGTCGCCCCAGTTGAGGTTGATCGGAATGTGCTCGCTCAGGATTGTGCCGATATGCACGCCGTCCGGGTCGAGGACCCAGATGCCGCCGGGACCAGTGCAATAGAGATTGCCCTCGACGTCGCATTTCATGCCGTCGGGAAAACCACGGCGATCGTCGCCGTTCATGTCACAGAACAGCCGGTCGCTGCCGAGATCGAGCATTCCATCGGCTTCGACGTTGAAGGCGCGTATATGCTTTCTGCCGGCGCTGCTGTCGTTGATGTACAGCACCTTCTCGTCCGGCGAGAAACAGAGGCCGTTGGGATTGACGAAGTCGCCGACGATCCGGTTGATCCGCTTGCCGTCCGGCGAAACGCGATAGACCCCGGCGCAATCCTGTTCGGGATAGTGATCCTCGGGCGTCAAGGGGATCTTGGGCGGAGGATCGGTGAAATAGACCGCGCCGTCCGATTTCACGACGACATCGTTCGGCCGGTTGAGCTTGTAGCCCTTGTAGGCGTCGGCGATCATCGTCACCTCGCCGGTTTCGAGGTCCTCGGCATCGACACAGCGGCCGAGGTGATGACAGACGATCAGGCGGCCGGCGCGGTCGCGGGTCTGGCCGTTCCCCTTGGCCGTCTCGTCCTTGTCGACGGTCACTCCCTTGCCGGGGGTCCAGCGCATGCGGCGGCTGTTGTGGATGTCGCTGAACAGGAGGTGGCCTTCCTCGTGGATCCACACGGGTCCCTCGGCCGGCCCGGTGCGACCGCCGTAACCCGAGCCGAGCTGTTCCTCGTTGCGGTCCGCGGAGGCGATCCGCAGCATGCTCTCATGGAGGATTTCAACCGGCATGGGCCCGTCCTTTCCGCATCAGTTCCACAACGCCTTGCTGGCGAGGGCGGCCCCTTCGGCAAGCGAGCGCAGCTTGGCCCACTGCACTTCCTCGTGGACCCGCATCATGCTCCAACCTTGCGAGAAGCCGCAGTCCGTACCGGCGATGACACGATCGCGCCCGACGACGCTCGCGTAGTTCTGAATGCGCCAGGAGACGAGCTCGGGATGCTCGACGACATTCGTCTGGTGGCTGACCATTCCGGGTATAAGGACCTTGTCTTCGGGCAGGTTGACGTCCTTCCACACCATCCATTCATGCTCGTGACGCGGGTTGGCGCCCTCGATGACGTAGTATTTGGCGTTGATCTTGAGGATCAGGTCGACGAGCTCGCGAAGCGGAACGTCAGTCGTGTGCGGCGTGTTCATGCTGCCCCAGCACATGTGGTATCGGACCCGCTCGGTGGGTATGCCGCGCAGCGCATGGTTGTAGGCTTCCACCTGCAACTCGGACGCCTTGCGCAGGTCATCGATCGTGGGATGGGGATTGCCCGGCAGGACCTGGTTGCGCGACGGCAGGCCCAGGTCGAGCTGAACCATGTAGCCAGCGTCAACGATCGCCTTGTACTCTTCGTGCATCGCGTCGGCGAGGGCGTAGAGATAGTCCTTCTCCGAGGCATAGACCTCCTCAGGAAAGGCATCGTGTCGCGATGGCGTTGCCGACGGCACGAAGGCATCGGCAAAATCATGTCCGGCGAGCGCGGATGCAAAGTTGTCGAGATCGCGCTTGAGGTCCGCCTGTCCTTCGTACGCAATCGGCCGGGTAACGACGCTTCGCGCAATCGGCACGTTCATGGCGGCCTCGGCCTTCTCGCGCGGGACTTCGGGCGGCAACCACATGGTGCGGTACATGCCGCTGTACTGCTTCATGAAGCCGGGAAATTCCTCGGCGAGCTGCGGGTAGTAGAGGCCGTCGGAAGTCCGCGTCGTCGGGCGTGTCTCGATCCCGCCGAGACGTCTGGTCACGTAGCTCGCGAAGTCGGGCTTGGAGAATTCCCCGTCGCTCGGGATGTCCACTCCGACTTCCGCCTGCTTGGCGACCACATCCCTGACACTGCTCGCGACAAGCTTGTCGAACGCGTCCTGGTCCACCGGGTTGCCGGCGACCTGGTCGATGACCATCTCCAGCAAGGCGGCGGGCCGGCAGAGGCTGCCCACGTGGGTGGTGAGGATGCGTTCGCCGAAGTCCTTCATGATCTCTCCTCAAGCGCTCCGCTGTCGACCGGAGTCGGGATAATTAGATAACATGATAAGTATATAGCGAGGCCGTCGTCGTCAATCTTGCTGTTCGCTGCGCGCTATTGGCGCCTTAACGCAGCGGCGGTCGTGCCCGACGGCATGTCATTGAACGGGTTAAGCGTCGAACCCGGCGGAACCAGGGCGTCTATGCGGTCGAGAGTCTCGCCGGAAAGCCGCACGGCGGCGGCGGGAACGAGGCTTTCAAGATGGTCCATTGTGCGGGGCCCGATGATCGCGGCAGTCACATCGGGATGGCCAATGACGAATGCCACTGCCAATTGCGCGAGGGAAATCCCGGCCTCGGAGGCGACGGCTTCCAGTTTCCCGGCGAGCTCGAGCTTGCGGCGGACAGTCTCGGCGAAAGGGTCGAACCCCCGGCCGGTCACCCGGCCGAAATAGGCGAAGCGGTTGTCGCCGCCGAGGTCTTTCGGCGTGCGATAGCGCCCGGACAGCATGCCGCCGTCGAGCGGACTGAAGGTAATCGCACCCATGCCATACCGTCGGCAGGCCGGCAGCACGAAGCGCTCGATCTCGCGATTGAAGATCGAATAGGCCGGCTGGTTGCAACGAAAGTGCAGCGTTCCCCGCAACTCAGCCAGGTAGTGACTCTCGACGATACGATCGGCTGGGAAGCTGGAACATCCGAAAGAACGGATCTTGCCCTGGCGGACCAACTCGGTGAGGGTAAACAGCGTCTCCTCGATCGCGGTGTCGTCGTCCCATCGATGCAGCTGGTAGAGATCGATGTAATCGGTCCCGAGGCGCCTGAGGCTGTCGTCGACGGCGCGCACGATCCAGCGACGCGCCGCGCCGCGCATGTTGGGATCGTCGCCCATTGCCGCATAGAACTTGGTGGCAATGACGATACTGTCGCGGCGGCTCTTGATGGCCTTGCCGACGATCCCTTCCGATTCCCCACGGGAATAGCCGTCTGCCGTGTCGATGAAATTGATACCTGAATCGAGCGCCCGATGGATGATCCGCACGCAATCGTCATGATCGCTGTTGCCGATCCTGCCGAACATCATCGTGCCGAGGCAAAGCGGACTGACGCGAATGCCGGTTCCGCCCAATACGCGCATTTCCATGGGTAAGCTCCCTGCCGCGACGCCGATCAGGCCTGACGATCCGCGTCGGCGAGCCCGACGAGCTGGTACTTGGGTTCGATGTAGGGGATCGCGGCATAGGCGGCGCGCCGCGTGAAACGCCAGCCCTTCGGCGTGCGCTGCAGCCTGTCGTCGTAACTGCCAAGGTGCCAGATCACCGGCGCATCGGTCTCGCTGCGCTTGATGTGCTGCCACTTGCTCGTCGCCCTGGCGCTGTCGCCGTCGATATCGACGATGATGTCGAGCGTGATGTGATAGGTACGGTGGCCTTCGCTTTCCCAGGGAAGGCAGTACTTGCCGAGGATTTCGGCGATCGCCGCCGGCCCGACGGCCCGACCGACGACGCCGCTCCATTCGCCGTCATCGGTGAAGAGCGCCCCGTAACCCTTGAGGTCGCGAGCGTCGAGGCGGTCGGAGAGCTCGATGCAAAGGCGTTTGATGGCTTCCAGGTCCTCGACGAGGCGCAGGCGCTGTTCGATGGTTGGTTGGGTCATCTGCTTCTCCGTCGCTGGCGCTCACCGCGTGAGCCTGAATCCCTCGTAGCCGGCCCTTGCGACCGCGCCGCATCGCTCTCGAAATTCCGTCAGGCCGCCGAGCCAGAGAAGGAAGCGCCGGGGCTTACCTGGGACATTCGAGCCGAACTGCCATGAATCCGCCTGCTCGAAGATCGTCCCGGCGATTCGGGCCTGGGTGTCCTCTGTCCAGGCGTCCTCGGCCTCCTCGGTCGGTTCCATCGCCCTGACACCGTTCGCCTCGCAATGGGCGATGGCGTCCGCAATCCACTCGACGTCGTGCTCGATCGAGACCGGCACGTTGGTCGACAGGGCGGGATTGCACGGGCCGCTGACCGCGAAGAGGTTGGGGAAACCGGCAAAGCTCATGCCGAGATAGGCCCGCGGCCCCTCGGCCAGGCGATCGGCGAGCGCGATCCCGTCGCGGCCGCGGATGTCGATGGCGCGGAACGGGCCTGTTACCGCATCGTACCCCGTCGCGAACACGATGATGTCGAGAGGGTAGTCCCGGTCTCCTGCGCGGATTCCCGCCGGCGTGACCCGCCTGATCGGCTTCGACCTCGCGTCCACCACGTGAACGTGGGGTAGGTTAAATGTCTCGTAATACTGGGAATCGAGCGCGATGCGCTTGGCGCCAATCGGATATCCCTTCGGTTCCAGGATTTCCGCCGTCGCGGGATCCTTGACGATCTGCCGGACCTTTTCGCGGAAGAACGCCTCGGTGAATGCGCGAGACTGCGGATTGCTGTAAACGTCGTTGAACAGCTGGACCACGCGCAAGCCACCACGCTGCCAGTATTCTTCCTGCAACCGGCGCGCCTCGCACTCGTCGACGTCCGCAAACGCCAGCGTCGGAGGATCGTAGGGCTGTCCTCCGCGATGCGCCTTGGCCTTGCGCCAGATCTCCGGATAGCGTCCCTTGATCTCGGCGACTTCATGCGGTGCGAGCGGAGCGTTCCGGGCGGGCATGATATAGGCCGGCGTTCGCTGAAACACGGTC
>Ga0207707_10004084_pt1 | contig 12931 bp, 10 predicted proteins | sample KBSC83BmetaG_FD_184336 | JGI IMG/M metagenome (GOLD analysis project Ga0207707, IMG submission 184336) | Corn rhizosphere microbial communities from Kellogg Biological Station, Michigan, USA - KBS C8-3B metaG (SPAdes) (version 2) | ecosystem: Host-associated > Plants > Roots > Rhizosphere ... | reverse complement strand
AGAACGTCACGACGCGCGGCCTCCCACTGCTCGAGCTGCCCGCCGGAACGCGATTGCGGTTGGGGGCGTCGGCGGTCGTCGAGATAACAGGGCTGCGCAATCCGTGTGTTCAGATTGATCGCTTTCGGCCGGGCTTGCTGCAGGAGGTCGTGGGTCGCGACGACAGTGGCGCGACCTGGCGCAAGACGGGCATAATGAGCGTCGTCATCGCGGGCGGAGAGGTGCGCCCCGGCGATGCGATCGACGTCGAGCTGCCTCCCGAACCTCATCGAGCATTGGAAGTCGTCTGACGCGAACGAACGTAACCCGAGAGAATCCATGCGCCGTGTATTGAGTGTCGTTCTCTTTGCCGCCGTCGGGGTTGTGGCGTCGGCGTGTTCGTCGGCGTCGTCCGGCAACTCGACTGCGCCGTCGCCCGTGTTTCAATCGGGTAGTCGAGCCGACCAGACGCTCGTTGAATTCGAGATGATGACCTGGCCGGAAGTGAAAACCGCACTGGCCGCTGGAAAAACGACCGCCCTTTTCTACACCGGCGGGACGGAGCAGCGGGGACCGCAAAATGTGAACGGCGGCCACACGCTGATGGGCAGGGCGACGGTCAGGGCGATCGCGCTCAAACTGGGGAACGCGATCGCGATGCCAGTGCTGCCCTACACACCCAATCGCGCGTCGGCGACGCTTCCGGGGACGATCGGGCTGACCGACACGCTGCTCATGGCGGTTCTCGAGCGCGTCACCGAGGAGGCCATCAGCACCGGGTTCAAGAACGTTGTGCTCATGGGCGACCACGGCGGCGGCCAACCGAACGCGTACCGCGACGTCGCGAAGCGTCTCGATGACAAGCACGCGAAGGATGGCGTCCACGTCTTCTTCTGCGATTCGGTGTACTCGAAGGCCAACGCGGACTTCGACAAGTGGCTCACCGCGCACGGCTATCCCACGAGCTCGCATGCCGGCATCCCCGACACGTCGGAGATGATCTACCTCGGCGGCGAGTCCTGGGTTCGTATGGCGCTCCTCCCCACCGCCGTGGGCGACACCCTGCCGCGCGGCGCGGCCCGGGATCCAAACGCGCCGCGCGTGAACAATGGCATCTCGGGAGACGCACGACGCTCCACCGCCGAGCTGGGGAAAATGATCTTCGACATGAAGGTCGACTACGCCGTGAAGCAGATTCAGGGCTTCATCGCCAAGACGCGCTGACTCCCGATGGCCGCGGCGACGAGTGGACTGGAAGTCGAGCGAGCCCTGACGGCGATCGTCACGCCTGTCGGAGAGATGGTCGCGGCGGCGACGAAGACGCATCTCGTGCTGTTCGAGTTTTCGCGTCGATACATGCTTCCGCTTCAGCTCCAGCGGCTGGAGGCTGCGGTCGGGTCTGAACTCGTTCCCGGCGAGTCGGCGATCATCGTGCAGCTGCGCCGTGAGCTCGACGAATATTTTCGCGGTGACCGTCGCGAGTTCACGGTCCCGTTGTACGCGCCGGGGACGCCATTCCAGATGAAGGTCTGGAACGAGCTGCTGCGAATTCCCCCCGGGACGACGACAACCTATTTACGAGTGGCATCGGCGATCGGGCATCCGACCGCCGTGCGCGCCGTCGCGCGGGCAAACGGCGACAACCGGATCGCGATTCTCATCCCGTGCCACCGAGTGATCGGCTCGGACGGATCGCTGACCGGCTACGGCGGCGGATTGTCGCGGAAGAAAAAGCTGCTCGATCTCGAGGCGCGAGCGACGGAGCTCAAACTGGAACTGTGAGTGTTGTCATCCTCCACGAAGTGGAGGATCTATTATCCCGATCAAGTAGCTAATCAAGGACAGTAGATCCTCCGACCGCGAAGCGGCCGGAGGATGACAACTCTTACCGACCGGCGGCCTTCTTTCCGATATCGACCGCTTTGAAGCCCTGCTCGCCCCAGTTGATCACGAAGACGCTGAAGCCTTGGTGCATGCGTTCTTCGATGTCATTCGCTGTCGCCGGATAGCCGCACGGGACATTGAACTCCTTGCACGCCGCGAGCACTTGTTGGATCGCGGCCTCCCACCCGACCGCGTCGAACACGCGCTTGCCGGCGGAATCGGTCGTCGAAAAAACGCCGCGCAATGTACCCGCGCCCGGGAGGAGCACGCCGATGCCTTTCACCGCTGCGATCTCTCGCACGTGCTTCAGGCCTTCCTTGCTCTCGACGATCGTCCAGTTAATCAGCTCGCCGTTCGGATTGAGCGGCCAGAGGTCCGCTTTCGCCCGGTATTCCTGCTCCGTCATTCCCCAGACGGCCGGCGCCGAGCCGACGGAATCCGGACGCGTGCCGCCGTTCGACTTGAAGCGCATCGCGGCGAGGCCTGCCTTCACTTCGTCCGCGCTCTCGACGCCCACAAATACAATACCGCTCACACCGAGGTCGAGCTGCTTGCCGATGCGCTGCGCGGCCAACGCGGGATCCGGCGCGATCTCGTGCGTTTTGACGATCACCGGATGGTGCAGGCGCGGAGATGGCGAACGTTCGACCGTTCCGCCTGCCGCCAATCCCTTCATGAACTCGGCGAACACCGGCAGCGCGCCATCGATGTCTCCTTCCATGCTGCCGTCGAAGATGTAGTCGGCCGACTTGTACTCGAGCGCGTCGTGCGCGAGCTGCGCGGGGGTCTTCACCGCCTGCTGCGTCGCTTCGGGCGCCGCTCCGCCGCGGCCGCCGCGTGGGTTGCGCGGCGCGTAGACGCCAAACACCGGCTTCTTCTGCGCGAGCAGCTCGACCACGGGATTCAGACGTCGCTGCCCTTGGACGGCAGCGATGCCACCAACGAGCACAAGTGCGCAGAGGGCGATTGGCTTCACCGAACTCACCACGGATGGGGGAGGCGCGAGAATGCAAAGTCGTCCACGTAACGTCAAGTGCGCGAGACGCCTCGCGCGGGTGCTATACTAGCCCGCTATGAGTGACACCGTGAGCGCTGCTGCCTCGGTCGAGGACGCGCGGGCGACGACCAGTACCATCGAATGGGTCGGACCGTTCGCGGTCTTCGCCATCTGGCTGCTCGTGGACAAGAGGCTGCCCATCGCCAATCCGGTGAAAGAGATCATACGCGATCTCGTGCTGGTGGCAGCGATCTTTGGACTGTCCCGACGCGTGGTGCCGCGAACGGCGCCGCATTGGCGCGCGAGCACGCTGCTCGGCGTCGGTGTGTTCGTGGTGTGGGTCGCGCCGGATTTCATCGTTCCCGGCTGGCGACAGAGCTCGATTTTTCAAAACGGAATCACCGGGCGAATCACCACTTCCATTAAACCGGGCGAACTGACGCCGTTGATGCTCGTGCTGCGAACCACGCGGGCGGCGCTGTTGGTCCCGATTCTCGAGGAGCTGTTCTGGCGAGGTTGGCTCCCGCGCTGGATTCAGGACGGCCGCGTCGATCGCGTTCCGTTGGGGCAGTATACGCCGTTGGCGTTCTGGGCGACGGCGGTTCTGTTCGCCGCCGAACACGGGCCGTTCTGGGAAGTCGGACTGCTCGCCGGTGTGATCTACAACTGGTGGATGCGACGGACGCGCTCACTCGGTGACCTGATGATCGCGCACGGGGTGACCAATCTCGTGCTGTCGGCGTACGTGATCGCGACCGGTCAGTGGGGTTTTTGGATGTGATCGCGAGAAGTATCTGAAAAGCCCCGGCGCGATGTAGGGAATCTCCTCACGGCTTTTGCAAAAGCGCTTCATAGCTTCGGGGCGAATCCGCACCCGAGGCTCACAATGATTCGCATCCCGCGCCTGGCTCGCGGTCTTGCCTTGCTCGCACTCGCCACGTCGGCGGGCTCCCGGCTCGTCGCTCAGGACACCACGCATGTCAAACCTCGCGTGGTCGACGTCACGGCGTATGACTACCGCTTCAAGTCACCGGCGTCCGTTCCCGCGGGCACGATCACCTTCCGCATGAAGAACGCCGGGACCGAGGTGCACCATCTCTGGGTAGTGAGGCTCGACCGCGGAAAAACGTCGGCCGATTTCCTCAAGGCGATGAACGCCTGGGGCTCGGCGCTCAAAATGCCCGATTGGGCAACCGATGTCGGCGGCCCGAACAACGTCGGTGCGGGCCAGACCGCGAGTGGAACGATGACGCTCGAACCGGGGACGTACATGCTCGTGTGTTGGGTCCCGTCGCCGGACGGCCGCCCCCATGTCATGAAAGGGATGGTGAAGCCGCTGACGATAACGGTCCAAGCCCCGACCACTAGCGCGGAGCCGGCGGCCGACGCCACCATGACGCTCGATGATTACAACTTCGCCTTGAGCGGACCGCTCAAGGCAGGCGTGCGAACGATTCGCTTCGAGAACAACGCGACGCAACCGCACGAGGCCGTCATCGCGCGCCTGCTGCCCGAGAAGACGATGCTCCAGGCGATCGTCTGGATGAACTCGGGCCAGTCCGGACCCGCGCCGGTGGTAATGCTCGGCGGCGCTTCTGGCATCGCGCAGGGACGTCACATGTTCGTAACGGCGGATTTCAAGCCGGGTAAATACGTGCTGCTCTGCTTCATCCCGGACGCGCGCGACGGGCGACCGCACTCGGCGCACGGCATGACGAAGGAGATTACCGTCGAACCGTAGCGCCGCGACCGGGGGCCGGGGTTCCGCCGAGCGCGGGCGGGCGTAGAATATCGAGTCATGAGCGCCCGCGTTGCGAAGTCTGCCACGGCTGTCTGCCTGATCGTCTGCGGCGCCTGCGGTGCGACCGCCGTTCACAATGTGCCGGCTCCGGCCGCGCCCCAGTCGTGGACCATCGGCGTAGCGCCGGGAGTGTCGCTCTACGTGGAGTCGTTGGGCCACGGAAAGGACACGCTGATCTTGCTGCACGGCGGCCCAGGTCTGACGGCCGCCAACGTGCTTCCGGATTTCGCGCCGCTCGCCGACCAGTTCACCGTCGTCAGCTACGATCAGCGGGGCGCTGGTCGCTCGACTCTGGTTGAGGATTCGACACGCGTCACGATCGGCGCGCACGTCGCCGATCTCGAGGCGCTCCGCTCGCAGCTGCACCTCGAGCGTATGACGCTCGTCGGCCATTCGTGGGGCGGAGGGCTGGCGGTGCGATACGCCCTCGCACATCCCAACCGGGTGCAGCGGCTGGTTCTCATCGACCCGCTTCCACCGCGTCGCGGAACGCTCGTGACGGAATTCTCACGCAATGTCTCGGCATGGATGGACAGCGCGACCCGCGCGAAGGTCGCGGCCGCGAACCAACTATGGACATCCGGCCCCGACGCGATCGCCGGTTGTCGCGAGTACTGGTCGATCTTCCAGAACGGGTATTTCGCGAATCCGCGTCAGCACAAGCCGATGAAGGGAGAGTGGTGCGTCGGATCGGCGGCGGGAGTGCGCGCGTTCACCCGAGTGAATCGGTGGACATTCGCTTCGATCGGCCGCTGGGATTGGTCCGCTGAAGTCAAGGCGCTGTTGACTCCGACGCTGATCATCCACGGCGCGCAGGACCCGCTGCCGCTCGCCGGTTCGCGCGAGTGGCTCGCGGCGCTCCCGCAATCCCGGCTGCTCATCGTGAAAGACGCGGGACACTATCCGTTCGTCGAGCAGTCGGAGCTCGTCATCAGCGCCATTGGTGCGTTCGCCCGAGGCGTGTGGCCGCCGGGCGCAGTCGCCGCCCCATAAGACCACGGCGTTCTCAGTCTTGTTTCTTCGCGAGTGCAGCGAGCGCGGCTCGAAGGTCTGCGTCGGCTGGGTTGGCGGCGAGCCCGCGCTCCAAGGCTCGTAGCGCGTCCGCGCCACGCTGCTGCGCCACAAGCACCGTAGCAAGGCCGAGGTACGCGCGCGATGTTGACGGCGAAAGCCTGATCGCCGCCTCGAACTCGGCCGACGCCGAATCGAGCCGGCCGAGGTTCGCGTAGAAGGCGCCGAGCAAGACTCGATTGGACGCGCGGTCCGCGTTGTACCGCTGGCTCGCCACGAACTCGCGCGCGGCCGCGGCAAATGCTGTCGCCGTATCGCCGCCGAGCGTGCTTGCCACCGGCGCGAGCGCCCATGCAGCCTGAACGCGGACCGACCGCAGCGAGTCTCTGAGCAGCGGTGCGGCTATCGCCGCGCGTTGTTCGGCGGGCACGCCCTCGAGGCGTTGGAGCACCGCAAGGCGTACGAGCGGGCTCCGGTCGTGAGCATGGCGGCCGGCTTCCGTCGCTACGTTCGGTGTCGCGTACGCAGCGAGACGAGCCAGCGCCGACGCGCGAACGATCGGCGGCTCGGCGGCATTATCGGCGATGCGGAGCAGGGCTCCCGGGGCGGCGTCCGCATGTTGATCGTCGAGCAAGAACGCATCGGTGAAGTCCTGGAAGCCGCTCACCGTGTCGCGACCGCGGCGGCGTAGTTCCGCACTCGCCCATGTCGCGTTGCGGTCGGTGTGGCAATTGGTGCACGCGTTCGGAATGCCGAAGCGAGCGAGATCGGGGCGCGGGACGCGAATGCTGTGATCGTGTCGCGGATCGACCTGCATGTAGGTACGCGTCGGCATGTGGCAATTCGCGCACGATGCGCCCGCGCTGCCCTTCGCATGAAAGTGGTGCGCGGTCGTGTCGTAGGTGGTGGCGCGATGGCACTGTGTGCAGACGGCGTTGCCCGGCTGGCGGAGTTTGGCACCGTGTGGCTCGTGACAATCGGAGCAGGTCACGCCGGCGTGGTACATCTTGCTCTGCAGGAACGACCCGTAGTCGTAGACCTCGTCGCGCTGTTGCCCATCGGCGAAGTACAAATCGCTGGTCAGCAGCAACGGAGCATAGAAGTCGAAGAACCGGGCGCCGGCTGCGTAATCATCGAAGAGGTGCGTGCGACGGGCATGGCACTGCGCGCACGTTTCGATCTCGCGATCCGTCGTGCGCGGCCCGCTCCGCCGCGCGATCCTGGCGTTCCCTCCCAGATACCATGTGATGCCGTGGCGCTCGTCGAGCCGAGCCTGCAGCCCGTTGTCGCGCCACAGCAGGCCTCGAATGAACGACGGATAGCGCCCCCATTTCGCGTGGTTCGAGCCCGGACCGTGACACGCCTCGCATGCGACATCCAGTTCGGCCCAGGTGGTGTGAAACGAGTCGGCGGTGGCGCCGTAGCCTTTGCGCACCCCCGTCGAGTGACAATCCGCGCACATGTAGTTCCAGCTCAACCCGCGGCCGGTCCAATGAAATTCGTCCGCGTGACCGATCCGCGGTCCGGGAAAGAGGGTGAACCATCGTTGCCCGCCCGCGGTTTGCGGTCGCGCGTCCCAGGCCATCGGCAGCGGCTGAACGCGTCCGCCAGGCAGCTCGACGAGATATTCCTGAAGCGGGTAGACGCCGAACGAGTAGCGTACGTCGAAATCGTGCGATTTCCCGTCGTTCCCTTCTGTGTTCACGACGAACGCGTTGCCGCGCCGCGTAAAAAGTGAGGTCGCTCCGTTCTCGACGAATCGCGTCGAGTCGAAGCGGCCGAGGATGGCGCCGCTGTCGCGCGCGTCCTGCATGGCCACGGCATGCTGCGACGACCGCCAGACGGTGAGCTCGGTCGCGTGGCAGGATCCGCACGTCGCCGCCCCGACGAACTGAGGTGGCGACGAGGGGCCACGCGCGCAAGCGGCGACCGCCGCGTACGCGACAGCGACGGCGAAGGTGCTCGCCAAGGCGATCCGTGATCGCGTCATCACGAATACTACCGCGATCTGGCGGCGTTGCTCCCGGGAAATCATCATTGAGGCGGCCGCGGCGCCGCGGCTCACACCAAATCCTGGGCTTATATGCTTCGCCGCGTCTCGACTCTCGTCGCCGCTCTGCCGCTGGCGTCCGCCGCCGCGCAGATCCAACAGGCTGCCACCACCGATGCCGTGCGCCGCGTGCATTGGCGCTCCGTCGGCCCCGCAAACAACGCCGGCCGCATCTCGGTTGTCGTAGGCGTTCCGGGCAACCGAGACGTCTATTACGTCGCCGGCGCCAACGGCGGCATCATCAAGACGACCAACGGCGGCGTCACCTTCCGTCCGATCTTCGACAAGCAGAACATCGCGTCGATCGGAGCGATCGCCATCGCGCCCAGCGATCCAAACATCCTTTACGTCGGCACGGGCGAGGAGAATCCGCGCAACAACGCCTCGATCGGCGACGGCATGTACAAGTCGGTGGACGCCGGCGAGCACTGGACCAAGATCGGGCTCGACAAGACGGACAAGATCGCGCGCATCGCGATCGACGCGAAGAATCCGGATCTCGTCTATGTGTGCGGCCTTGGTCGCGAGTGGGGGCCGAACGAGGATCGCGGCGTCTTCAAAACGATTGATGGCGGAAAGACCTGGAAGAAGATCCTCTACCTCGATCCGCAGACGGCGTGCTCCGACGTCGCGATCGATCCCGGCAACTCGAACATCGTCTACGCCGGCATGTACACGTATCGCCGCTGGGCGTGGCACCTCGAGTCGGGCGGCGGAAGCACCGCGGTTTACAGATCTGTGAACGGCGGAGAGACGTGGGAGCGGCTCTCCGGCAAGGACCGCGACCGCGGGTTGCCGAAGACGGACATGGACCGAATCGGGCTCGCGGTTGCCGCGAGCGATCCGAGTGTCGTCTACGTCGTGAGCGAGACGAAGAACGAGGGGGAGCTGTGGCGTTCGGACGACGGCGGCGACCATTGGCGCACGGTGAACCGGGATCCGAACATCAACTTCCGTCCGTTCTACTATTCGGACATCCGCGTCGATCCGCAGAATCCCAACCGGATCTTCTCGCTCTCCGGGTCGCTCTACCTGTCCGAGGACGGCGGGGCGAACTTCCGCACCATCGCGCGCGACGTCCACGGCGACCACCAGGCACTGTGGATCGACCCGGCCAACCCGAAATACATCCTCAGCGGATCGGACGGCGGCTGGCAGGTGAGCTATGACGGCGCCCGCAACTTCGAGGTCGTGAACACGTTCCCGTTCACGCAGTTCTACCACATCAACTACGACATGCAGAAGCCGTACATGGTGTGCGGCGGTCTGCAGGACAACGGCAACTGGTGCGGCGCGAGCCAGACGCTGTCGGGGCAAGGCGTTCGCAAGAACGACTGGTACACGGTCTCCGGCGGCGACGGGTTCTTCACTGTGCCGGTGATGGACAAACCCTGGCTCGTCTACTCCGACGCGCAGGGCGGCATGATCAGCATCACCGACACGCGCACCGGCACGCAGCAGTCGATCTATCCGTATCCCAACCGCGTTGGCTCCGTCGGCGACGCGATGATCTCGCACAAGTACCGTTTCAACTGGAACTCTCCGATCGCCCTCTCGCCGCTCAACCCGAAGGTCGTCTACTTCGGCGGCAACGTGCTGTTCAAGTCCACGGACTACGGCCACTCGTGGACGCCGATTTCCCCCGATCTCTCGACCAACGATCCGAAGAAGCAGGAAAGCTCGGGTGGTCCGATCGTCGTCGACAACACCGCGGCGGAGTTCCACTGCACGATCATCACGATCGCGCCGTCGCCGGTGGATTCCAACGTGATCTGGGTCGGCACGGACGACGGCAACGTCCAGGTGACGCGCGACGGCGGCAAGACGTGGAGCAACGTCTTCACCAACGTTCCCGGTCTCAAGCCGGCCGCGTGGATCCCGACCGTCGATGCCTCGCACTACGACGCGGGCACAGCGTATGTCGCCGCCGATCACCATCAGGACGACGACTACACGCCGTACGCGTACATGACGACCGACTACGGCAAGACGTGGAAGCGCATCACCGGCGACCTGCCGAATTCCGCCGCGTGGGTCCACGTCGTCCGCGAGGATCCGAAGAACAGAAACCTGTTCTATATCGGCACCGAGATGGGCGCGTGGGCGTCGTGGGACAAGGGCGCGCATTGGGTCTCGCTGCGCGGCGATCTGCCGGTCGTTCAGGTGCGCGACATCCAGGTGCATCCGCGCGACAACGACCTCCTGCTCGCCACGCACGGCCGCGGCCTCTACATCATGGACGACATCTCGGCGCTGCAAGGTCTCGAGAGTGCTCAGGCGAGCGACGCCGTGTTGTTCGACGTCCGCGCGGCGACGCGCTGGTCGATGTGGAATCGCGACGGCAACCTCGGTCAGAAGAAGTGGACCGGCGAGAATCCGCCGCAGGGCGCGCTGATCACCTACTACCTGAAGACTCAGCCGCCGGGTGAAGTGAACATCACGATCACCGACAAGAACAATCGCGTTGTTCGACGCATGCGTCGTGTCGCCGACGACGCGGGCATCAATCGCGTCGTCTGGGATTTGCGCCATGACACGCCGCCCGGCGCCGGCGGCGGTGGCCGCGGGGGGCGGGGCGGTGGGGGCGGAGCCGCGGGGGCGTCGACGGAAGGCCCGCAGGGCGGCGCGGCGCAGGACACGTCGCTGGCCGCACTCCGTGCGCGTCGCGCCGCGGCGGCACTCGAAACAGAGGCGCAGCCGAGCGGTGACGAGGGCGGATTCGGTGGACGCGGCGGTGGCGCCGGCCTCGATGTGCTGCCGGGTGTCTACACCGTTGCTCTCTCGGTGAACGGGAAGCAGCTCGCGAAAACAGTCCAGGTGGATCTCGACCCGCGCTCCGACATGACGCCGGCCCAGCTCACCGCGCAATTCGAGACGGCAACCCAGTTCAACGATGTCGCCGCCCGGGTCAACGCCGTGATCGCCGGAGTCGACGACCTGCTCGCGCAGCTGACGTCGCTGCAGGGACAGCTGCGACGCAACGCGACCCCGGCGCCGCCGCCGCAGCTCATGAACGACGTGGGCTCGACGATCGGCGAGCTTCGCCACTTCCGCGATTCCGTGCTTGCGCGCCCGCTCGCCGGTCTTGGCTACCGCCAGTATCCACGACTACGCGACGAGGTGCAGACGGTGTCCGGTATGGTGACCCGCCCGCTGATGCCGCCGACCGCGGGCGAGCTACTACGCATGGGCGAGCTCAAGACCGAGGCCGATCAGGCCCAGGCGCGCCTTGACGCGATCGTACAGAATCGCATATCCAAGATTAATCAGGCACTTTCAGGAACACCGCACGTCATCGTCCCGCAGCGAGCCGGTCCCATCATCCCGTAATCGGAGACGTCATGCTCACCCACGTGAAGGTCATTGCCTGGCTGCAAATCATCTACGGTCTGTTCATCGCGTGCATCGCGGTTCTCACGTTTGGCGGGATGCTGGTCGGCAGCATGTTCTCCGGAAGCCTCACCGGGATGATCGGCGGAAGCATTCTCGGCGGCTTTGTCGGATTGTTCCTTGGCGCGCGCGGAGCGCTGAGCGTCGTCGCCGGCTGGGGACTTCTGACGCTGCGGCCATGGGCGCGCATTCTCATGATCGTTCTCGCCATCCTCGGCTTGTTCAGCTTTCCGTTCGGTACCGCGCTGAGCGTCTATACGCTGTGGGTGCTTTTCAGCAACGAGGGCGCGGCACTCTTCAACGGGCCGCGGCCGAGCGCTACGTACTGACGGTATGTTTCGGCCATGCACCCTCGCCTGACCGAACTACTTGGCTACGTCCGCGCGCAGACCGACGATCTCCGAAAAGCCTACGACGCCGTGCCGCCCGAACGCCGGGCGGCGCGGCCGGAGCCGGACCGATGGTCGCCGGACGAGATTGTCCATCATTTGGTGATCGTGGACCGGCGGATCAACCAGCGGCTCAAAGCGCTGATCGAAGAAGCAAGCGCGCTGCCCGCCGAGACCGAAGACTCGCCTCTTCTGTCCACGGTCGCGCAGAGAGTCACCACGCGCGATCGCCGGTTCAAGACCTCCGAAGCGAGCGAGCCACGCGACACCGATCCGTCACGGATCTGGGATGATCTCGCCGCGGCGCGCCGCGAGCTCGAGGAGGTCGTCACGGCAGGCGACGGTCTCGCGCTCGGAAAAGTCTTCGCGCCGCACCCCGCGCTCGGCCCGCTCTGCGGCTACGACTGGCTTGCCTTCGTCGGCGCGCATGCGGCTCGGCACGCGGACCAGATCCGCGAGCAGCTGTTGTCCTGAGAGAGCGCTTCGCGGGTGGGCCACTGTTGTTGGTACTGCCGCGACGGTCTAACGATGGAACGGCCGCGGGCTAACGCGGACACTGACGGGCCAGCGCGGATCGGGATGCCAGGGCGCGCCGAGTTCGGCTCCTAGCCCATGACGGTCTCATTTGTTTTGGGAACAACCTCGGGACGCCTCCACCCGCGATGCGTCCCGAGGTCGTCCCCAAAAAAACTTGGCTCGTGGAGAAGCGATGCCAGCCTGACACCGCGTTAGCCCGTGCGTGTCCGCGTTAGCCCGGCAGTTCCATCGCGAGGCCGTCCCGAGGTACCAAGTCCGCCGAGCGCGCGATTCGTCACGGTGTCAGCAGCCCCAGCGCCATCTCCTGCACTCGCCGCTGCGCAGCCGACGCCGGCGCCACTTCGTTCGTCGTGTTAAATACTGCGATCACTCCAGCCTTCGTCAACGGATTAAAGAAGTAGAACGACCTGAAACCAGCCTGACTGCCGGTATGGCCAATGATCCGTGTCCCACCGCGGTCGAGCACGAAGAACGACAACCCCATCCACTCGTTCGCGGAAGATTCGTAGCCCTGCGACATCGGCTTTCCGGGCTTCCACATCTCATCGAGGCTCGAGCGCGACAACACCACGTCGTATCGCTCACGTGACGTGCCGGGAAGAACTGCGTTCGTCAGGAATGCGACGTACTTCACGAGGTCGCCGACCGGAGCGTTCCACGCTCCGTTCGGCGAGGTGATGCCTGGATCGAAATCGGCCCCGTTGTCGACCATCCGCTCGCGCCCCGAGGAATCGCGCTGCACGTAGTAGTTGTGCGACCGATGCGACGCGAGATAGTAGGGCGTGGATCGGAAGTAGCTCCACCGCAACTCGAGCGGCGCGAAGATGTTCTTCTGGACGTAGTCTTCCCACGGGTCGCCGCTAACCTGCTCGACGACGCGCGCGAGATAGATG
>Ga0207707_10004079_pt1 | contig 12935 bp, 9 predicted proteins | sample KBSC83BmetaG_FD_184336 | JGI IMG/M metagenome (GOLD analysis project Ga0207707, IMG submission 184336) | Corn rhizosphere microbial communities from Kellogg Biological Station, Michigan, USA - KBS C8-3B metaG (SPAdes) (version 2) | ecosystem: Host-associated > Plants > Roots > Rhizosphere ... | reverse complement strand
AATATTTGTCGCAGCGCGATGGCTGAAGCAATGCTGCGTCAGGCGCTGCGGCCGGGCTCCGTGCAGGTGGAATCCGCCGGTACCGCCGCCTTGGTGGGTGCGCCGGCCGATGCCATCGCTGTCCAGTTGATGGCCGAGCGCGGTCTCGACATTTCCAAGCACGTGGCGCGTCAGGCAACCGGCGACCTGTTGGCGCGGACAGACCTGATTCTGGCGTTGGAGGGCGCACACTTTCAATGGGTGGTCGATCCCTTTCCGGCCTTGCGCGGCCGCGTATTCCGCCTGACTCGGTGGAACGGCGACGCCGATATCCGCGACCCCTACCAGCAACCACGGGGTGCGTTCGAGCAGGCCCTGCACGAAATCGAAGCTGGCGTTGCCGGGTGGCTGCCGAAGTTCGGATAGCGTCGTGCCGCATCGGCGTGGCGTGCGGCAAGCTTGCGGAAGCGTTACGATGCGGGGTCGTTTGGGGCGTTGCGCGTAGTAACCGGAACATCCGTGCACCCGCGTGCGTGGGCTACGCGCAACGCGTGGTACAGGCGTGCTCACGGGCAGGCGTACAGGTGTACAGGGTGGGAATGTCGGCATGACGATCGTCAAGCGTTTGCGGGTTTGCGCCGGTGCGTGGCTGGCATTGCTGCTGGTGCCTGCGCTTGCCGTGGCCGGTACCACGCCGTGGCTCGGCGTGGGCGACGCCGGATTGCGCAGCGACGTGCAACTGCTTGCTGCCTACGGCCTGATTGGCGGTCCCATCACCACCTGGCCCATCCCCGCGCGCCAGATTCTGCATGGCCTGTCCGACCAGCAACGCCTGGACGCCGCGCCGCCCGCGGTGCGCAACGCGGCGCAGCGCGTGCTGGCGCAGCTCAGCCATCACGAAGGCGACCAAGGTAGCAACCTGCATCCGCTTGCCGTAATCGGCACCACCAATGCACCCGCGCTGGTTCGTACCTTTGGCACCCAGGCACGGGACCAGGCCGACGTCCGTGTCGGGGGCGACTACGACAACGACTGGTTCTCCGCGCGCGTGCTGCTCGGGGCGCAGGCAAACTACCACGGCAGCCATGAAACCTTTTCGCCGGATGGCAGCTACGTCGGCGCGCTGACCGGCAACCTGCAGTTTTACGGCGGCTGGCTGGACCAATGGTACGGCCCGGGTGAAGTCAGCAGCCTGATCCTTTCCAACAACGCGCGGCCGTTTCCGAGGGTCGGGGTCATGCGCGCCGACCCGAGGCCGTTCCAGTCGCGCTGGTTGCGCTGGATGGGCCCATGGCAAGCAAACCTGTTCGTCGGCGTGCTGGATGGTCAACGCATAGACCGCAACACGGGCTTCATTGGCCTGCGCGTCAACTTCCAGCCGTTGCCCGATCTGGAAATCGGCCTGACCCGCGAAACCGAGGTATGTGGCGCACACCATCCGTGCCAGCCGATCCGCGAATATTTCCACTTCAACAACAGCAACAACAGCGTCAACCAGACCAACGACGAAGCCGGCATCGACGTCCGATACACCCGCCGGGTCGGCGCGTACACGCTTGCGCCGTACTTCCAGCTGATGAACGAAGACAACGGTCCCTTCATCCATTCGGACACCAGCTATCTGGCGGGCTCCACGCTGACGGCTCCGGTTGGAACCAATGGCGCCTATTGGTCGTTGGACATGGAATACGCCGATACGATTCCGACCCTCCACTGGTTCAGCTTTGGCGACGTGTTGCACGGCGCGGCCTACAACAATTTCCAGTACCTGGATGGGTTTCGCTATCGCGGCCGGACGCTGGGCTTCTCGCTGGATTCCGATTCGCGCCTGGCAGCGCTGACCTGGCGCCTGACCGACAGCCATAATCGCCGCTGGCAGCTTGCGTATTACCACGCCGAAGTCAGCACCCCCGAGCTCGCTGCCAAACAGGCCGCTGGCAGCGCCTTCGTCAATGTCGTCAGCACCACGCCCGTCACGATCAACGTCGGCGAAGCAGGCGTAACGTGGCCACTGGGCGCCCTGCGTATTTCAACGACGTTGCGTTACATGGACAACGCGCCCACGCCACGCCGTGGTGCGTTGCTGGCCGCCGAGCTGGATGCAATCTACGGTTTTTGACCCGGGCAATCCGTTTTTCATGACACGCGGGCACGCCCGCAGCAAGGCGCAAATCAGGGCGTTCGATTGCGGCAGCGGATAGGGTGGGTCGCGCGCGTTTCAGGCGCCGCCCGTAGCCAGCAAAGTCGTGTCAATGTCAATAATCCTTGCAACAGGTTTTTACACCTTGACGACGCAATCGCACGGGGCCAACATGGGGAGTTGCTCGGGTAGCTGCATCCGACGCCTGAGCAAAACCAACTTATGACACGCCATTGCGTGTTATCGGCGGAACCGTGAAACAGGGGGCGGGCAGTGAACGTCACTGCGGCTGCAGGTCGCGTGGGTGCGTCCGATATCGGGCTGTACTCGCGGTACGTTGCGTATATCAACATGGCTGTGCGTGTCGGCGATGTCCTTATCGTCGCCGCCAGTGCGTGCCTGGCGTGGGCGCTGCGTTTTGGCACCGACCCCGTCGACTTCCGCTACCGCGTCGTCATCGGCATCGGGATCCTGTTGACGCTGCTGGTGTTCCCGGCGTTCAAGCTGTATGGCAGTTGGCGCGGCGAAAAACTGACGACCGAAATCGCCAGGGCGTGGCTGGCGTGGGTTGCGGTATTGCTGACAACCCTGGCGTTTGGCTGGGTGTTCAAAAGCACGGCCCAGTATTCGCGCATGTGGTTCGGGTTGTGGGCGAGCGGTGCCGCAACCCTGTTTGTGATCCATCGGGTGGGCGGGCGCTTCACGTTGCGCCTGATACGTGCGCGCGGCATCGACACCCGCCGGATCTTGCTGGTGGGCGCCACCCATGCCGGCAGCCGAATCGTGGAGGCGACGCGCGCCAATCCGTGGATGGGACTGCACGTCATCGGCTACATTGCGACGCCGTACGATCAACCCGGCATGGCCGACCTGCCCAGGCTTGGTGATCTGGATACGCTGCTGGCCAATCACGAACGAATCGCCTGCGATCAGCTCTGGATCGCGCTGCCCATGGCCGCCGAGCAGGATATTCTCCGCATCAACCGGCAGCTCAACAACAGTGCCATCACCGTGCGTTTTGTTCCCGACCTGTTTGGCTACGAGCTGCTCAACCAGCGGACCGGCCAGATCGCCGGCTTGCCCGTCATCACGCTTCGTGGCAGCCGCATCACAGGCTATGCACGCCTTGCCAAGAGCATCGAGGATCGAACCTTGGCGGTACTGATCCTGGTGCTGATCAGCCCATTGATGGTTTTGCTGGCCGCAGGCGTGAAGTTGAGTTCACCAGGGCCAGTCCTGTTCAAACAGCGCAGGCTCGGCATCGGCGGCAAAGCCGTTGAGGTGTGGAAGTTTCGATCCATGCGCGTGCACGCCGAAGCCAATGGGGTCGTTACGCAATGCAAACACGACGATCCGCGAACGACGGGTTTTGGCAGGTTTATCCGACGATTCAGTCTTGATGAGTTGCCCCAGTTCCTCAACGTAGTCATGGGCTCGATGTCCATCGTTGGCCCACGTCCACACGCGATAGAGCACGATTACTTCTATCGCTCGTTGATTCACGGCTATGCACAGCGTCAGCACGTCAAACCGGGGATCACGGGATGGGCACAGGTGAACGGCCTCCGTGGAGAAACCAACACCCTCGGAAAAATGTCGGATCGCGTGGAATACGACATGACGTACATTCGCAACTGGTCGTTGTGGTTCGACCTGCGCATCATCGCCACGACCGTCGCGATTGTGTTCCTGGGCAAAAACGCGTACTGATTTCCGCCGTGGTGCGGCAGCGGCGGAGTGAGCGGGTTCCGGCATGCGTGCCGAGCCCAACCTGACATGCGTCGGCCTGAGTGCTCAGGGGGTTCCGGCATCAATGGGCCAGCACAGCCGGGTCCTGCTGCAGGGCAGGGCGCGTGTAGATGGCGCCGCGGCCGGCAAGCTGCTCGGCTGTGTAGACCAGTATCCGGTTGGACGGAAAACTGAACTGCCTTACCAGCAGCAGCGGCGGTATCAGTACCAGCAAAAGCAGCCTGCCGTACCGCCTGTGAACGTAACCGGGTACACGTGTCAACCACAGATACGCCGTTGCAACCATCATGCCCCACAGGCTGCCCAGCAACACTTCCGACGGCGAGTGCACGCGCAAGGCGAGTCGCGAAGCCGCCACGCTAGCCGCCAACGCGGCGCCTGCCGCAATGCTAGACCAGCGTGGCAGGCGCCACTGCACCGCAACGAGGGCACCCAGCACCGGCCAGAACAAAAACGCCATCGCGCTGTGCCCGCTAAGCCCGATGAAGTCCAGCCCCGGCGGATGCACGCCCCACGCCATGTACAGCACCTTGCTGGCGGCGACGACACCGCCATCGACCAGCACGGCGGTCACGAGCAGCCATCCGCTGCGCCTGGATTCCCGACGAGCGCACAACCAGATGGCCAACAGCGCCGCCAGCGGCACGATGCTGGTACTGTCGCCAAACGCAGTAAGTCGCCACCAGGCATCAGAGTTCATATTTGAATCTCGTGCACCGTGATCCAGTGCACTATTGTGGCCCCGCACCCGTATGTGAGTTGACCAGAAGCTCGTCGTACAGTTTGGCCAATTCGGCCTCGCACTGCTCCACCCGGAATTTCTCCAGAAAGCGCTTGCGACCCATGGCGCCCATCGCGATCAACTGATTTCGCTGCAAGCGCTCGAGCGTTTGCGCCAGCTCAGCAGCGTCGTCGGGAGGAACCAGGCAGCCGGTTACACCATCTTCCACCAGCTCCGGCAGGCCACCAACGTTAGAAGCAATCACTGCTTTGCCGGCGCGCATGGCCTCGATCGCCGACATCCCCAAAGCCTCCCAACGCGAAGGCATCACCACCGCATCGCAACGTTGCAGAAACGGTTCAATTGCGGAAAACGGTTGCCAGCCATGCATTCGCACACAGCTCGGAAGTTCGTCAACTTTATTCTCGCCCAAAACCGATTCGCCGAAGACATGGACTTCCACCGCACGCCGAAGTCGAAGAAGTGCGGCGACAAACACGTCGAAGCCCTTCTGACGGTCAAGGCGGCCCGCGAACACTAGCTGCAAAGGGGAGCCCACTGGTGCCTGTGTGGTGGATGGTTGCGCGCGGTCGGGCAGCCCATTGAGGATCACGCGCAACCGGCCCTGCGGTAGTCTGGCCGCAAGTGCGGCACTGCGTTCGGCAGTGGACACGCAGACGACAGCATCGCAAAGGCGCGCCAAGCGCCGCTCGACCCATGCCGCAACGTGCGCTACGTGCCCGACTCTGGTGAATGACCAGCCGTGCGGACAATACACGATCCGCGGATGACGCGGCGCGAGCCGAACGAGGGGACGACAGGTAAGGCCGGCGAAGCTGGAATGGACATGCACGATGTCTGGGCGGAAGGCCGCCAACTGCAGCCGTAGTGCCTGGGCTGCCACAAGTGCTGTAGCTACGCGGCTGCGGCGACGCGGGAACGACTGGATCAGAACACCTGCATCCGCCAGTTCATCAATCTGGCCCGAGGGGACTAGTATCCGGATGTTTCCGCGCCCGTACCGCACCGCTTGCAATGGCAGAACGTATCTCAAGTATGTCGCGATGCCACCCTTGATCGTTTCCGCGACATGAATTACCCGCACGGTGTCCACCTCTTTACAACCACCCGCGATTGGGCCGAATGTAGTGACGCTTGATCCAGCTTACCCAACGGTATGGAACTACCAGCAGTACCACATTCTTCGCGAGCCCCGCGTAGCTTTCCCACATCCATGGGTCGAAATATTTAAGCAAAATCCGGACGCGCGAACGCACCTGCTGCGATCTTTTTGCCAGCGAAATCCCATGTGGATCCAACGTGTACTCAACGACCACCTCATCCAGGTTGGCCGCTTTCCACTCTTGCATCAGCCGCCAAAACAATTCAAAGTCCTCAGCACTTGAGTAGCGTTCGCTGTATGGACCAACGGCACGTAATGCAGCAACGCGCATCATCACCGTTGGGTGGATAAAACAGCTTCGGCCGTGCATGACGCGGCGAATGCGATCATCCGAAGTCGGAAAGTTGTCCCGGAAGGATTCGCGACCCAGTACGTCGACGGCCCGAGCTTGTCCACCGACGATTGCGTGGTTCGGGTGCGTTTCCAGAAACTCGAACTGTCGCTGCAAACGCCCTCTAATTATCAGATCACCAGCGTCAAGGCGCGCTACATATCGATAATTGTTCTGGACGATCCATTCCAAACCGTGGTTCAGGGCACGGGCAATGCCTTGGTTTTCCGTCAACCTTAACAGTGTAACTTTCCCTGGATTCAACGCAGATTGTATCGAAACCGCTGGGTCGGAGCCATCGTCCACAATGACAATGTGGAATTCGAGATCAGGCGGTAGCGACGCACAAGCACGGTTAAGACCATCCTGTCGGTTGTAAACCGGGATCAATATCGCGAGTTCTGTACGCATAACGAGTGTGCTCATTACCAAATAAAGTGGTAGGGGATAAATGGGCTTAGTGATGTCGCAGACTCCAGAAGCATATTCCGAAAGAAGAAGGCTGCGCCGACAAAGCCTGCCAATGCGAACACGATCTTGGCGCGCGGCGTCAGCACTGCGTCACCCCTGGCCATGGCGCGAAGCAACGCGTATGGCAGGGCGAAGGCCATGAGATCCAATAGGCGCAAGCCAGCATAGGAATATTGAGAAATGCCCCAGAACGTCGCACACAGTGCGATCGTGATCCACAGTATTCTCCGCCGCGACTGAGGCTCCAGATGGAAGTGTCGCAAGCCGGCCAAGATAATGGTGACGATAGCGATTTGCGACAACCCCGAGAACGCACCCGGAGACCGGTATCCAGACAAGACGTAGAGCGTGTACTTTGCAAACACGTAAGTGGGCGCAAGATAAGCGAATGCCGTAACAGCGCATAGGGTCGCCATCGCAGTTAGCGCGAACCGCCGCGCACGCATCTTGCTTTCCACAAGCAACGTGTACGCCAGGACAACCATGCTCGAGTACTGGAACAGCAGCGAACCCCAGAAGAGGACCCCTGATACGCGTGATCGCCCCAGTCGGTAGTATTGTACGGACAACAGCAGTACAGCGCTCGCAATGCCGACGCGTTCCGCGTTGAAGCCGAGCTGGAAAAAAAGCGTTGGAATGAATAGAGCAAACAAGTACCAGCTTTCGGCTTTGTACGCCCGTGCGGCGAAACCCAGTAGCAATACGGTGAACACCAGGGCGACGCCGCAAACCGCGACCTGTGGTGAGTTGGTCAATTGGACCAAGCCATACAGCAATACGCGAAATCCAGGCTCTACGGTACTGGCGCCAAATCCACTCGACGATAGGATGCTCGCCATGGGCTGGTAGACGCCAACCGTGTCGGTTCCAACGTTTCCACGAGTGATGGCAAAAAAACCAAACGTCGCGATACCAATCATCGCAGCCACTCGGTGCGGAACGGCTCGAATAGCGACCGCACCCACGAGGCAATAGGCGATCAGCCACAAAGCCAGATATATAGTCATGGCGTCGCCACCCTATCTCTGTTCCTCGGAAAACTGCATCGGACACTGAGGTCAAATTAGACACGGCTCGCATGCCAAGGTACGAGTGATGGATTGATGCGTAGTCGTGTTGCTGCAAACCACAGCGACGATGCGCGCCAGACGCATTGTGAAGACAATGCTCCCAATGCCGCACCCGTCGCCCCAAACCTCGGAATCAAAAGGATTGCAACGAGACAGTTGGTAACCACACCAGCGGCCGCGAACGCGGAGCTGGCCAGTTGGTAGCGGGTCATGGAGAGCAACAGGGGTGCGTCGCCCAGTAGTCCCCCGATGCAATAGGCCAGCAGTAGGATCAACATGGGCATGTAGGCCACTTCAAAGCCACTGCCGAACAGCCCTAACGCCCACCTACCGACTAGCGCGAATAAAGCCGTGCACGCAAGAGCGACTAGCAATGAGTACCAAGTTGCGCGCCGCGCCACGGCCTCCATCCCCACGAAGTCGTGCGCGTCATAGCGCTCTGCGAGCATCGGTGCGAGGATGACGTTGGCGGCGTTTGCGCCATACCAAGCGATGGCGGCAATCTGTACGGCGGCGTAGTACGCACCCAATAACGCCGGGTTGACCATCGCTCCCAGGATGAGTACATCCAGCCAGCGGCCGGCAACGATCACGACGGACATTACCCCCAGCTTTCCGCCCATGACCAGCCACGGCCGCACCGCGTAACACGGCGTTACCGATTTGGCTTCATTTGGAAACCGGCGATGCAGATGCCAAGCTGAGGCAACAAAGGCGACGAACATCGCCAGTGCGCTTGCCAGTGCTGCCAACGGTGCGTCCGCGTGCGCACCGGCTAGCACTGCAACGCCCACTACGCCAATCAATACCAGTTTACGGACGACGCCGGAGTAGACGGTCGACGCCGCTGCGTGCTTGAGTGCGCGCAGGAATGAACTGTTCTGATCTAGCAGCGTCGCTACCGGCAGCGTGGCAAACCCGATATAGAATGTCGTGCTCCATGCAGGACTGTGTGTCGATCGCGACCAATAAACCCATATACACCCAGTCACGCCAATAACCAGGGCGGTAACGAATACCCATGTTCCTATCGCGCGTCGCAGACCGCGTGCCTCGCCCCATTGGCCACGCACCACGTAGGTTGGCAGAAAACGCAGCACGCTTGCGTCCTGCCCCATCTGGGCCACAACCGCTAGAGCGGCGATCCAACTCAACATCAGGGCGTAGACACCGTATTCCGCCTGTCCGATCACACGCGCGATGACCAGGTGCGCCAGTATGCCGATGCCGGCACCTGCCACCATAACCACCAACGTAAGCGACGTGCCCTTTCGCAACAGTTGTAGCGCGCGACGGTGAGGAGTTGCATTCGAGATCTGCACCGTAGCCGGTCGCGTGGCGCCGGCGAGGGGACGGGTCATGCCGTTGACCGCCCGCGGTGTTTGTCACTGGTGTAGTTATATGCGTATTGGTACCCGTAGCCACCGTAGCCGTAAGAACCCGCCTTCGCGCCGACTCGGTTGAGCACGACGCCTGCCAGATTGACGTGGGCCGCGCGCAGGCGTTTCACCGTCTCGTCGATGGCCCGCAACGGATGCCTGGCAGCTTCCAGCACCAGCAGGGTTGCACCGACGTGGTTGCCAATGATGGCCGCATCGGTCACGGCCAGAATGGGCGGCGCGTCGATGATGACGTGGTCGTGCGCGGCGGCCAGCGCCGCCAACGCCTTGCCCAGGGCGGGACGCATCAGCAGTTCCGCGGCATCCGCGCCGCGTGTGCCATGGGTGTACAAGTCCAGGCCCTGCTGCGCGGTTGGTTGCCGGACTTCCTCCAAGCTCAGACCGTGCTCCAACACGTCACGCATGCCCGGCGCGTGATCAAGGCCGAAGGCGCTGCCCAAGTGGCCGCGGCGCAGGTCCAAGTCGACCAGCGCGACGCGCGCCCCGGATGCTGCCAGCAGTGCGGCATAGTTGGCCGATATGAAGGATTTGCCCACGCCAGGCTCGGGGCCCGTGAACATCAGCAGCTTGTTCTGGGCGTCGGGAAGCTGCAGCCGCAACGCGGTGCGCAGGCTGCGCAGCGCCTCGATGGCGGAGTCCTCGCTGTGTTTCGTGGCCAGCAAGCCGCCGTGGCCGGGCAGGGCCCTGGCCTGACGTTCCAGCTGTCTTTGCAGGCGGGATGCCGGCACAGACGCCATCACCTGCAACCCGGTGATGTCTTCGATCAAAAGCGGGTCATCGACCCCGCGCAGCAACCGGCGCCGCAGCAACGTCCATGCTGCTCCGACGAACGCGCCGACGATGAGCGCCAGTACCAGCGTAAGCAGCTTCTTGGGAGATATCGGCTTCAACGGCAACATGCCGCCATCCACGATGCGCACGCCGCCGACCGTACCGGCCTTGGTCACCTGGAACTGCTCAATTGAATCCAGCATGGTGGTGTAGAGCTGGGTATCGACCGCCAGATCGCGCTGCAGGTCCAGCACCTGCTGCTGTGTGTCGGGCAGCCTGGCAATGTCGTGCTTCAGCTTGGCTTGGTTGGCCGCCACCGTTGCGAGTTGCCGGTCAAGTGCCAGGACCTCGGGGTGCCGCGGGGTGAACAACTGCCGGGCTTTTTCGCGTTGCTGCAACAGTTGCGACTGTTCCGTATCCAGCGCGATGCCTTGCTTCAGCAGCAGTTCCGTTTCGGCGGCCACGTTGGGTGCACCGTGCTGGCGTTGGTATGCGGCCAGGCGGTCTTGCGCGGCGTCCAGTTTTTTGCGCAGGTCGGGCAGTTGCGCTTCGAGGTACGTCAGCGAACGCAATGCTTGTTGGGAGTTCTTGTGGATGTCCTGCGCGATGTACGACTGCTGGATGGCATCGACCAGTGCCCGCGCGGCCTTCGGGTCGTGGCCTTTGATGGCGATGCCGATGACGCCCGACTTGTCACCTTGCTGCGAGATATCAAGGTGATCGCCGATATTCTTCAGGACGGATTGGCGGGCGTGGCGCGTCACCCGGAAGGTTTCACCCGAGCGCGCGGCCAGCGCGCGCACCAGGATGCGCACGACGCCGTAGTTGTCCTTGCCGCTGGCGGGTACGCCGACCTTGCCGCTGAGTACTTGGTCGCCGTCGGAGTCGAACAGCACGTAACCGCCCTGTGTGGCCCTGAGGGTGAAGGGTTGGTCGTAGTCTGCTTCGGGTGTTTCGAACTCTGCCACCGAAATCGATTCACCGCCCCACGCGTAGCGGCCCAGCAGCGGCGGCGCGCCTGATGGCCGCGGATTGCCAGCGGTGCCGCCCGCACCACTCCACTTGGCGATGGTGTAACCGATCACCGGGAAGTAATGCGGTTTCGCATCGACCAGCAGGTTCAGCTTGTCGATGGCCGGGTTGAGCACCAGGCGGCTCTGGATGATCTGGATTTCTGCGTTGGCGACCAACGAGCCGCCGCCCGCCAGCATGCTGGCCAGCCCGCCCAACGCCTGGGACGCCAAAGCATTCGTTCCGAGCTGCGACGTACTGACTTGCACCAGTCCACTGACCTGATAGGTCGGCCGCACGAAGACGATGTAGGACAGCCCGAGGAACAAGGCTGCCGCCGTGCAACTGGCGATCAGCCAGCGCCCGGATTTCAGCAGGTCGAATACTTCACGCAGGTCGATCTCGTCGTCGTCGACGGGCGCCTTGTGCAACGCGCGTGATCGCGGTGTCGACGAATCTGATGTTTGTGCCCTGTCTGCCATGCACCGCCCCAACGCTCTTGTGATCCTGGTGAAACGCGCCCACCCGCGTTACTTGTTCAAGTTGTGCAACTCTGAAAGTTGGAACACGGTGGTGACCGTGGGCAGGATCTGCGAAATCACCGCGTTGTACTTCGCAAAACCGGTGGTTGCCACGTACACGACATCACGCGGCTCCAGGTCGAACTGGCTCGCCAGGAACACGTTGGTGGCCTGCGACAGGTCGAGTGTGAAAATGGTGGCGGGCTGGCCGGGTTGGTCGGACAACCGGAACACCAGCACGCCGGAACCGTCGGCGGTCGTCGGGTTGAGCCCGCCCGCCTGCGCGATGGCCTTCAGCAACGTCAGCGACTGCTGGGGAATGACGATGGGTTCGGGCTTGGCTACCGAACCCAGCATGAAGACCTCGTCGCCGGTGTTGTCGGGAATGTGGATGCTGTCGCCCGCCTCCAGCAGCGGGTTCTGGACCACCCGGTCACCGGACAACAGCCCGGCAAGGTCGATGGTGTAGCGCTTGCCGTGCCGGATGAGGATGGCGCGTCGGCGGCTGGCGTCGGCCACCAGCCCGCCCGCCAGGTCGATGGCCTGCAATACGCCCTGGGTGGTGTTGTTGAGGGTGATGGTGCCGGGCTTGTTGACTGCGCCGGTCACTTCCACGCGATCGGCCTGGTAGCTGACCACGCGCACGCCAATCTGCGGGTCTTCGATATAAACCTTCAGGTGTTGCACCAGGTAGGCGCGCAGTTCGGCCGTCGTCATGCCGGCGACGTGGAACGTGCCCGCGAACGGGTAGTACAGGTCGCCGTTGGATGCCACCAACTGTCCGTCGAACGTGGTGTTTTGCGCCTGCGTGCCTGCCGGTATCGTCAGTTCCGGGTGGTTCCACACGGTAATGTTGACGATGTCACCAGGCCCGATGCGGTATTCCGCGGGCGGTTGCCCGGGCAGCACGGCTGGCAGCAGGTCGTTGGCATGCTGTACGTGCTCGCGTTGTTCGGCCTGTGCCACGACCACGTCGGCGGTGACAGGGACGATCCGGTAGGCGGGCAGCTTGCCGTTCGGGTGCACCGGCTCGGCCCGGTACTGCCCGTCCGGACCCTTCACGACGCGATAGGCATCATCGACCGAATGGTCGACGTGGATGTTGAGGCCCGGCACCAGCGTCGAGCACCCCGCCAAGTTCGCAATGCAAATGGCGATGATGACGCGAAGCAAAACCCTGGACACCACGACGCGTCTTTCCCCATCAGCCACGCACACGCCAACCCCCTGTCCCCTGTGATACACACGCGCGCACCGTAGGCCTGCATCGCGTTACGCGATCGGCACACAGCGGACACCAAAATGCGCCCTACGACGCCCCAGAACCGGTGCAAGTTTAAGTGCGTTGGCGGTGCACGGCAATAGCAGCGCAATCGCTCGCCCATTGCATTGGAACAAAAGTGGGGACCCCAAGGCTACGCACGGCATGTCACCGCGAGTGCTGCTGCAGCGTTTAGTGAACGAACCGAGTGGCAAAAATTGCTGATCGAATGCGCGGAGTATGCGGCCTATACCTGCACCGCAAAGAAGGACGCAGTCAATTCTCTGGCTGCCATAGAGGGCTTCGCGACGTCCGATTGGCGACTGC
>Ga0207707_10004076_pt1 | contig 12936 bp, 13 predicted proteins | sample KBSC83BmetaG_FD_184336 | JGI IMG/M metagenome (GOLD analysis project Ga0207707, IMG submission 184336) | Corn rhizosphere microbial communities from Kellogg Biological Station, Michigan, USA - KBS C8-3B metaG (SPAdes) (version 2) | ecosystem: Host-associated > Plants > Roots > Rhizosphere ... | reverse complement strand
GCGTGCGCGCGCCGAAGTTGAACTGGTTGACGTCGGTGAAGCCGTGCGCGAACGGCTGGCCGGAATTGCGGCCGACGCCGAAGACGGTGGTCTGGTTGGTGAAGTGGTCGCCGATCCGGTATTGATCCGTTAGGCCGGTGATGAAGCTGGTGACGCGGATGTGCGAGTTGTTCGCCAGGTACGCGGCGTTGCTCTCCGGCACTCGGCCGTAGAACGGCGTGCTGTCGATTTCGCCGGCGAGCTCTTCGAACGAGCGATTATAGGAGAAGTAGGCCGAGAGGGTCTGCGTGTTGCTCACCACCATGTCGCCCGCCGCGCGGAAGTAATCCTTGGTGGAGCCGCTGTGCGGGCGGAACGAGTCGTACGTCTGGTGTCCGTAGTTGAGCGACAAATCGCCGTCGTCGTTGGCCGTTTCGAACGAGGTGTTGGTGCGCACGAGTCCGTCGGTGCCGCCCACGACCTGCTGGCCGAAGCTGGTTGCGTTAGGCGACGGCCGCGCCGTATTGAGCAGCACGGTGCCGCCGATGTAGCTGTTGTAGAGGCTCGACGCGGGCCCTTTGATCACCGTCACGCTGCCTAACGTCGAGTAGTCGATGTCGTCGAGCACCGTGGTGCCCGTGGCGTCGGTGATGGGGATGTCGTTCAGGAAAACCTGGTAGCCGAGCCCGTTGGCGTTGGGGCTGTTCCCGCTCGTGCTCGGGTAGTAGCCACGGAGCGTGATGCGCGCGCCGCCCCACGGCGTGCGCGTCTGCATGAACACGCCCGGCACCGTGTTGATCGCGGTCTGGAGACTCAACCCGCTCGACCGATCGAGGTCGTGCTCCGTTAGGACGGCCGTGGACGGCGACGGGCTGTTCGCCACCACCTGGACGCCGGCGAGCTTCACGGGGGCGACCGACAGCCTGATATGGATCGCGACCGACGGATTGCTGACGGGGACGTCCTTGGTCGCGTATCCCACGGCCGAGACGGTGATGTGATCGAGCGCGCCGCTCGAGGCGAGCCTGAAGGCACCGTGCTCGTCGGTCATCGTGCGCACGGTCGTGTCGGGCGCGGTTACTGTGGCTCCGGCGATGGGCGCACCGCTTTGATTGTCGACCACCGTTCCATGGATGGATGCCTGCGCGTGCAGGATGGCCGGCGTCGCGAGCGTGAAGAGGGCGGCGACGAACTTATGCATGCAGCGAATTCCTTTTTGGACGGGTGAAGCGAGTGGTGCCGAACCTCGATGGGATCGAAACCGGTTCGGACGTACGAGGCTGCTACGCAGTGAGAGCGCGCGGCGTTGTAATCTTCCCGTAAGGTTTGCGAGATGGCAGTGGGTCACAAGAACAAACTGATGAACGTTGCAGCTGGCTCTTTTCGGACTTGAGGGGGAATCAGGCGGGAGCTACGTTGCTGCGGAGCAGGGCAACACGCGGGCGTAATTCAGTTGGTAGAATGCCAGCTTCCCAAGCTGGACGTCGCCGGTTCGAGTCCGGTCGCCCGCTCTTCGGATTGTGTTTTCAAGGGTTTGGAAGCGCTGGGGGCCGGTGGCCGCTAGCGCTTTTTCGTTGGGCCACTGTGGGGACCACTTCGGGCCTTTGCGATCGCCATATGATCGAGTTATGCCGGCGTCGCGTCGCGGAAACATTGTACGCATTTCGCCACGTTCGTTCCCGCGGATCCCGTCAGATCTCATCGTGGATGACCTCGGCTCGCGCGATCGTTCGCGAGCTGATTACCATGATCCGGGGACGCCTTGCCAGATCAAGCCGTGCGTCATCTACTTTCCTGCCCACGCGGGCGTCTGAGCATCGTAGCGCGCCCGAGCGGCGTCGCCAAACTGTTAATGCACGTAGCGCACCGCATTGACTACTCTGCTTTCGGATTCAACCGGGCATTAACCTGGACGGCCCGAGAAGGGTACTTCTGCATATCCTGTTAGGCTCGAGGCATGGCGCGACTTGACTGCCTAACGAACCTCGATGGAATTTGCGTGCCGAGGCACGTCAGCCGAGACGACTCGCGTTCGCCTCGCTACATCCGTCCATACTGCTGCATTGTGAGAACCGTTCTACTGCATGTGCCGCGGATCAGGTGGCCACGCCAACGACAATTTAGACGCTCCCGGCGATCAGTGTGTTGACACGCGACTCCATGTTGCGAAGGACGGCGAGTATGTCATCGAACGACTCCGGCTCGTTGAAGAACATCTCGCGCATGGCTGCGTAGTCCGAGCGGACCTCATGTTCTAACGCGTCGTGCGGTACAAGATGAAGGGACCCGTTAACCGCGTCGTCATATCGGGCCCACTTTGACGGGAAATACGCACCTTTATGGCTGGCGACTGCGCGCAAGAGATCAACTTGTTGGAGCGCGCGTGTCCCGATCTCATGATGGTCGAGACGTGCGAGGTCCGCGTAGTGCCGCGACACGCGCTCCGGTCGCGCGCTGGCGTGCGGGCGATGATACTCGGCATGAATCAACGTCGCCTTTTCCCAGAAGGTTCGTTCACCGGCAAGTACATTCACGGCGCTTGATGATGTCGGCGAGAGGGCGGGAAATACTTCAAGACAGTAGGGCTGAACGGCATGGATCTGTGCGGGCCAGACCTCGTTGCGACCGCCAAACTCCAGGCGGATGACTGGTCGTATGTATCGGCCTGCCCCGTACAGCTCGGTCGCCAGAGCGGGGGGATATGCGAAAAGGAGCGTGCCGGCGTCCCCGCGATCGAGCTCGACGGACCAGGTAGCTGCTTGCGACGAAGCGCCCAGAGCTTCGGTGACGCGCGTTATCAGGTCGTGTCGAAGTTGACCTGCGACGCGCGCCTCGCAGGCCTTCCGCATTTCCGTTAGCAATTTGTCGCGCTTCGTACGCGAGATACCCGGTTGAATGTCATGCTCTCCCGTGAAGCCGAGCGCCTCGCGTGGCAGCGACAGATCAACATCCTCGGAGAAGCGGTCGATCGCCTTGTAGACCTTGGAGAGTGAGGTACCGCCCTTGAATACCATGCCATCGACCAACGGCGGAACGAAGACCTGACCGAGTATCCAGCAGACCCAGAAGTCCTTCTCCATGGCGACGATGGATGAGATGGATTTCTGGGCTGCCGTTTCTTGGAAGATGTCTGCTCGTCTGGTCCTGTTAGGAGCGCGATGTCATTCAACGTGCTTCACTCGCTTCGAGCGCGATGGTTTGGCCAGCGAATCCGGACGTTCGGAGGTAGGTCCGGGCGCGATAATCTGGTGGATCGCCGACCGTGCCCACCCTGGCGCGGCAGAGGCGAGCGTTCTCAATTCGCGTTTGTCGTTGGGCGAAAGCAGTCGTGCGAGATGTTGGACGACATGGTCATCGACTCGCTCAAGTCCAAGGTACCGTATGGCCTGCAATACCGTTCCGGCCAACGTGCCGGCACCGCGAAGCTTCCGGGGAGCCGCGCGTTTCAGCTCGATGACTTGGCTTCCGACACGTCGAGAGCGGGGCGTTCCATCCGTGAGGAAGGTGAGGCGCCCCGGTACCTGCGTGGTCAGTCCTAACGCGTTCGCCGCACGAGCGCCCGACGTCTGGAGCTGGGCGCCTTCCTGTCTGGCGAGCGCTTGCGCGATCGTCTCAGGGGCAGGGCTCAGCTTGCCGAGACGCGGACTGATCTTGGGGTAATCGTAGATCCCGCGTCCAAGGCGTCGTATTTCGCCGCTACGGGTCAGCCTGGAAAGGGCCTTATCTACAGCAGGGCGCGAGCCGAGAGATAGCAGTTCATCTGGGGTGAAGACATGGCCGCGTCCCTTTCGCCGAAGCGCCGCAAGTATCCTATTGGCAGTGCTTTCCATTATGGTGGCTGCTGAAGTATGTCAGAAAACATAGTAGTTTTTCTGACAATATCAACCCGTGGCGCATGACAGCACGTGGCGGCACGTTCCCACTTGCGCTCAGTAACAGGCCAGCGTATGATGATCATCATATGAGACGCACTGCTCCCGGACGCAAGGAAGAAACGCACGAACGGATCGTTGCAGCGGCCGCGCGCGCCATCCGCCGCAGCGGCTACAACGGCACCGGTGTCGCCGACATCATGAAAGACGCCGGCTTGACGCATGGTGGGTTCTATGCGCACTTCGATTCGCGCGAGGCGATGCTCGCCGAGGCCGCGGACCGCGCGGGAGCTGACGCCATTGCGGCGTCGGCGCGCATCGCCGGCTCGGCGTCGCCGCGACGTGCGCTGTCGGAGCTCGTGCGCGCGTACCTCTCCAAGGCGCACGCCGATGATCTCGAGAACGGCTGCCCCGTCGCCGCGCTCGGTTCGGAGATGCCGCGACAGGCGCCCGAGGTGCGACGCGCCGCCACGCGTCGGATCAAGGAGATGGTGGATCTCGTCGCGCGCCAGTCGCCGGACTGGGGACAGCCGGAGGCTCACGAGCGTGCGCTCGTCACGACCGCGACGATGGTCGGTGCACTGATTCTGTCGCGCGCTGTCGACGATACCAAGCTTTCCGACGCGATACGCGAGGCAGCGCTCAAGCGCCTCGTCCGCGATCGGGTCTGAATCCGTGCACACTGCCCTTCCGTTCGAGCAGAAATATGATGCTCATCATATGAGCACCTACAATGAACACCTTCACCGTGAGGACACTATGAAGATCAACGGCAAGACGGCGCTCGTCACTGGCGCTTCGTCAGGCATCGGTGCAGCCACGGCGGAGCGGCTCGTGGACGCCGGCTACAAGGTCTACGGCACGAGCAGACGCGGCGCCGAAACGGGCCAGCGAGCATTCGAAATGCTGTCCCTCGACGTCACCAGCGATGAATCCGTCGAAGCCGCCGTCAGCGAGATGCTGCGAGTGGAGGGCCGCATCGACCTGCTCGTGAACAACGCCGGCTTCAGCGTCGCCCCCGCCGGAGCCGAAGAGAGTTCGATCGAGCAGGCCCGGTCGATTTTCGATACCAACTTCTTTGGGATGGTTCGGATGACGCGCGCTGTCGTGCCCCACATGCGACATCGAGGGACTGGTCGCATCATCAACATCGGCTCGGTGCTTGGCTTCTTACCGATGCCGTACGGCGCGCTGTACGCCGCGAGTAAGCACGCGATTGAAGGCTATTCGGAATCGCTCGACCATGAGCTGCGCACGTGGGGGATCCGCGTCTCCGTCATCGAGCCTGCGTACATGAAGACGCAGTTCGACGCGCACTTTCTGGAAGCGGATTCGAAGCTCGACGAGTATCGAGATGTTCGTGCGGCCGTGGGCAAGAGGTTGAAGGAGGTGATGGCTGCCGCCGACCGGCCTGGCGTCGTTGCCGACGTCGTCGTGCAAGCCGCTAACGCAGCGCGCCCGAAACTCCGATACACCGCCGGTGGCCTCGCCAGCCGTCTCCGTTTGCTTCGCCGATTCGCGCCTGCCGCGGTAATCGACGCTGGGATTCGAAAAGACCTTCAGCTCGGCGCAACCGTCGCCGCGTTCCGCGCGATGCCGGCGCATAACGCCCAATGAGAATTTGCCCGTGCCGATTTTCCGTCGTCGCCGAGACGGTTTCGTCAAGTCATGGTTTCTGCGATTGCAATGATCACGGTCCAAAGCGAAAGCGGTCGCCGCTACTTTTCCCCGGAGAGATAAAGCATTGAGGGAGAGAATACCGATGAAGGCGATCGTGGTGACGGACCAGGCCGCGGGAACGGCCGGGATGAAATTGGCCGAGCGTCCCAACCCGCAGGCCGCGATAAACGATGTCGTCGTTGAGATTCATGCGTCGGGATTCGTTCCGACCGAGCTGACGTGGTCCTCGACGTGGACCGATCGCGTCGGCCGTGACCGATCACCGACGATCCCCGGACACGAGTTGGCCGGCGTGGTCACTGCCCTCGGCTACGGCACGACGGGTTTGTCGGTGGGACAGCGGGTGTTCGGCCTCGCGGACTGGTATCGCGACGGCACCCTGGCCGAGTATCTGGCGATCGAGGCTCGCAACCTCGCGCCGCTGCCGGGTGACGTCGACTTCACGGTGGGTGCCAGTCTGCCGATCTCCGGCCTAACCGCGTGGCAGGGATTGTTCCAGCACGGCCGTCTTCAGGCTGGGCAGAGTGTACTCGCGCACGGCGCGGCCGGGGCAGTCGGGTCGATGGTGACGCAACTCGCACGAGTGGCGGGCGCGTATGTCATCGGCACCGGACGCGCGGCTGACCGTCAAAAGTCGCTCGACTTTGGCGCACAGGAGTTCGTCGACCTCGAGAACGACGCCCTGGAAGACATCGGCGGCGTCGATCTGGTGTTCGATGTCATCGGAGGCGACATCGCGAAGCGGTCCGCGGGCCTGATTCGACCCGGAGGAACGCTGGTGTCCATCGTCGGCCCTTCTGAGGCGCGGCCCGTTGACGGCCTCGCGATCGACTTCGTTGTCGAGGCCGATCGTGCCCAACTGAGCGAGATCGTTCAGCGCGTGCGGGACGGACGACTGCGAACCAACATAGGGACCGTCGCGTCGCTCGACGATGCCGTCGCCACCTTCAACTCGACCAAGCGTCGCGCGGGGAAGACGGTCATTCGCGTTAGGCCGTGAGGAGGGAGCGGATCGCCGAGCCAACCAATACGCCGGCGCCACCCACGACGCGAGCAACGTTGGCCGGCGCGGTCGCGAGGAGGCAGTTGTGCTAGTTAACCATGCGTGCCTTCACGCGTCGCGAACGACAGGTACATGTCTTTGAGCGGTCGCGCCAAATCGGTGGGCGCCTCGATTCGCAATTCGATCGCGCCCTGTCCCGGCTCGAAGTAAAGCGTGTAGCTGAAGTTGGCGCAGCATACGCGCTCAGCGAGTACGAGATCGAGAAGCTCGTTCGCGATTTCGTCGGAAGATTCGAAACGGAACCCGACGCCCTCGGGTAATTCATGGGCTGATCTGGCGCGGGCGATGACGGACTGCAGCGTGATGCGACGATCGCTCCGCCCGGATTCGGGCAGGGTACAAACGAGCGCCATCGCCGTCTCGACCTCCGGTGGCGCTTGCGGGAGTGTGCGTGTTTGTCTCGACATGGTCCCTTCAGTCTAATTGATTCGTATCGTCGGGTGGCGGACAACGAACGATGCGTACATTCCACGATTTGAGCTGGTGATCGGACGAATGGGCGAGTGCATCGATGATCACCGGGCGTCCATTCGCGCATGATTGCATTGATCACGGTGCCCTACGACAGTGGTCGACGCGCTCAGCGAATGGGCCGCGGACCGTTGAGGCTTCTCGAAGCCGGCGCCATTCATCGCCTTGAAGCTGCACGCCACTCTGTTCGACACGTGCCGATCGAGCTGACCGATCAGTTCTGGACCGAAATTGGCGCCGCGCGCCGCCTTCAGCAGCTGATCGCCGACGCGGTACGCGACGCAGTGAGTCGCGGAGAGCGGCCAATCGTGCTCTCGGGAAATTGCAATTCGGCGGTCGGTACGGTTGCAGGCGTCAGCGCCGAGGATGTCGGCGTGATCTGGCTCGACGCGCATCCTGACCTCGAGACGCCGGAAACCACGCCCAGCGGTTTTTTCGACGGACAGGCGCTCTCGACGCTGACAGGACGCTGCTGGCGCCAGATCTCCAGTACCGTGCCTAACTTTACTCCGGTGCCGTTTGAAAGGGTAATCGTGGTGGGCGGACGCGAGGCGAGCGACGCCGAAAGGCGTGCGCTCGAGTCGTTCGAGTGGATGCCCGAGGACACGCTTTCCTCGGATGCGGCGCTCGACCGCGTGGCGAATCGTGTGCGGAAGGTCTATCTGCACATCGATCTCGACATTCACGGCGCCGAGTCGTTTCGTGCGAATGGGTACGCATCGCCGGGCGGCCCGACACCGGCCCAGGTGCGAGCGTTCGTCGAGCGTGTTGCGAGCCGGTTCGAGATCGTGGCGGCGGCGTTGACGGCCTTCGACCCGGTCGAGGACGTCGACGGGCGCGCAGCAGATGCAGCGCTCGACCTGCTCGAGTTGCTAACGGTGACTCGCTGATGGCGCGAGCGAGGCCCGGTGAGACAGCCGTGGCGATGTCAACAGCCTAACGAGTGACTCTATGTCGAGAATGCAGCCTCCGACCACGACGATCCGGCGCGCGTCGACCACCGATCTGCCCCGGCTGGGCAGACTCGGCGCGCTGTTGGTCGAGGAGCACCACAACTTCGACGAGCGGCGGTTCCTCCCGACGCGCGATCGTACGCCAGCCGACTACGCGGCATTCCTCGTCAGGCAGTTAGCCGACCCGCATGCGATTGTTCTCGTCGCCGACGACCACGGGGACGTGGTCGGCTACGCGTACGCGACGATCGAAGGCTACGACTACATGGCGCTTCGCGGACCGGCCGCAGTCATCCAGGACATCATCGTTGACCCCCAGTTCCGCGGTCGCGGCATTGGCCGCCAGCTGTTGACTGCAACACTCGAGTCGCTTCGCACGGGCGGCTCATCGCAAGTGGTGTTGTCGACGGCAGAGCGGAACGAGCCGGCGCAACGCCTGTTCGCGAGCGCCGGCTTTCGCCGAACCATGGTCGAGATGACACGCGACCTCGAGCCGGCGAGCGGTCATCGTTAGGACTCGGCAATGTGGCGTTTCCGACCGTTACGTCAGAGTTTCCTGACCGCCTCCGTCATGTTCGCGACGTTTGAACCTGGCTTGGCCCCCTCGTAGAACGAAAGATCCTCGTCGATGCCCACCAACCGGAGGCATTGGCCGCCCGGAGCCTGAAAGTACAGGTGCGGGTCCGGCATCTCGAGTTTCCTCGCGCCGAAGTCGAGGATTCTTCGCCTGAGCTCCTCGACGTTGTCAGACTTGATCTCGAGCCACATCGCTCTCGCCGTTCTCAGGAACTCGCTCACATCCGGAACGTCGCTATAGAGAAATGCAATATAAAAATTGCCTTGCAGCCGAATGAAGTCTCGATCGTCCTCGGCGTTTGTGATTTGTCCGCCGAGCACGTCACAATAGAAACCGCGAATACGATCCCGGTCGTTCCGGGGAACGATGACTGACGAATGATTGCCAAAGATGACCTTCGTCATGATCTCCTCTCGTGTGAATGTCTATACCGCGCATTCGTGTCCTTACGACAGAGGCACGGAGGCGTTGATGGCTCGCAGGCACATTACGAACCCAGCGACGAGTGCGATGGCGCCGGTGAATCGCGCGATGCGTGCGCCGCCCGGTGCGACCCGTTCGGCGCTGATCGCCGCGGTGATGACCAACGTCATTCGCGTGTCCATGAGTCCCGCGGCGATGAGAACTGCCATGGGCGCAGCGCAGCTGAGTGCACAGGCCGCGCCCAGACGGTAGCCGTCGAGCAACGCCATCATGACGGACCCGCCGATCGCTCGGACCGCGGCCGCCTCGCGGCGGCAGCGAAGCAGCTGATTCCCTTTCCAGCGTGAGCGTTGGACGAGGCCCGCGCACACCATGACTGCCCCTACCGTCCATGCGGCGACGCGCGACTCTGCAGACGATGCCATTCGTGTCGGCGAGAGTGCCATGTCCGATACGAATAGCGCGAGACCGATGACGCTCCACACACTCGTATAGCCGATGGAGAGGAGCGCAATCCGCTGGGCGGCGCGCGACACCCGCATCGCGCGCAGCCGGCGATGAACGCCCCATGCGGTGAACGCGAGCGACGGCAGCATCATGGCCACCATCATCGCGACCATCTCGAGCGCCATGATCGCCGGTGACATCGCCATTCGCCTAACGCGCCGAGTATTGGTCGCGGTGGCGCAGCCACATGCCGGTCTCGTTGCGGCCCAACGGGGCGCGGTCGAGCCACTGGTACATGCCCCACAAACCGTCGAGACCCCGCGCGAACGTCGAATACGTGTGGTACACGCGACCGTCGCGCAGCGCGAACGCGCTCATGCCCGGCCGCTCGCGCAGATACGTGGCCACGTCGGTGCCGGTGGATGCGGCGTACTGGCCAACCGGTGCTTCGGGGCCGAGCTGCTTCCACTCCGCGAGCGTCCGCTTCATCACCGCGTCCGGCATCGCGGATTCGCGCCGATAGTTGTATTCGATCACCCCGCTCCGCTGCTCGACCTCCGTGAACGCGACGCTGAAGTCGAAGTTGAAGTTGTCGCCGAACGACGACGCCCAGGGGAACGTCCACCCCATGCGCTGCTTGTACGCCGTGAGCTTGGCCAGCGGAGCGCGCGAGACCGCGAACATCGACACGTCGTGGTTCTCGAGGTGCACGACGAATCCGTTGAAGCCATCGGCGATGCTCGAGCACGATGGGCAGCCCGCGGCGTAGTCGGGGCCGAACATGAAGTGGTAGACGAGGAGCTGCGAGCGCCCGCGGAACAGGTCGGCCAACGACGCGCTTCCGTGCTCGGTGTCGAAGCGGTAGTCCTTCTCTACGGGAACCCACGGCAGCGCCTGTCGCCGGCGCGCGATCTCGTCGCCGCGGCGGGTCAATTCCTTTTCGGCTTCGAGCAGCTCGAGTCGAGCCGTGAGCCATTCTTCGCGCGTTCCGGTCGTCATCGTGGTCATGGTTGGTCTCTCCGGTGTTTGCCTGTGTCCGGCGCGCCGTGGTTTGACGAGCGGCCGGTGTACGAGCCTAGATTAGGTGCGGGCCATCCGAGGGTGTGAGTAACAAGTGTGACGGGATTCCCGATGGACTCCATGATCGTGGCCGCCGCCCGCGCGCTCGCCGCCGGCGACGCGTTAGGCGCGCTCAATCGCGTGGCGCTGCGCGACGACGCGTCCGCGCTCGCCCTGCGCGGGATCGCCATGGCGCAGCTCGGCGACCTCGAGCGCGCGCGCGCATTGCTCAGGCGCGCGGCGAAAGCCTTCGGGCCGCGGGAGGCCGTCGCCCGCGCGCGCTGCGCCCTCGCTGCAGCGGAGATCGCACTCGTCACGCGCGACCTCGGCTGGCCGCTCGCGACGCTCGAGACGGCGCGTGCGACGCTCGCGAGCGCCGGCGATGTGCGGAACGCCGCGCATGCCCGGCACCTCATCGCGCGGCGGCTCCTCCTCACCGGTCGCGTGGATGACGCGGAGCGGGCGATCGCCGACCTCGATGTGTCCCTGCTTCCGCCGGCGTCGCGAGCGGCACTCGAGCTCATCGTCGCGGGTATCGCGCTCCGCCGGCTGCGCACTCGTGCGGCGCGCGACGCGCTTGAACGAGCCGCGCTCGCGGCCGAATCTGCCGGTATCGCGTCGCTCGCAGCAGAGGTAGAACGGGCGTCGTTCGTACTGGACACGCCGGCGGCGCGACTCGTTGGGCGCGGCGCCGAGCGACCGCTCCTGCTCGAAGAAGTCGAAGCCGTGCTGGCATCGGACGCGCTGATCGTGGATGCCTGCCGCAATTGCGTTAGGCACGCGGGGGCGTTGGTTTCGCTCGCGACGCGTCCGGTGCTCTTCGCCCTCGCGCGTAGCCTGGGCGAAGCCTGGCCTCACGACGTCGCACGCGATGTCCTCCTCGTGCGCGCGTTCGGCGCCAAGTCGGTGGATGATTCGCACCGTGCGCGGTTGCGCGTCGAGATCGGGCGGCTTCGTGTGGCGCTCACCCCGTTGGCCGAGATCCGCGCCACGAAGCGAGGATTCGCGCTCGAGCCGCGGCGCACGAGCGACGTGGTAGTGCTCGCGCGGCCCGTCGAGGAAGCGCACGCATCGGTCCTCGCGTTGCTCGACGACGGCGAAGCCTGGTCCACGTCGGCGCTGGCCCTCGCACTCGGCGCGAGTCAGCGCACGCTGCAGCGAGCGCTCGAGGATCTCGCGCGGGAAGGGAAGGTGCAGCCGTTCGGCCGCGGCCGGTCCCGGCGCTGGATCATGCCGCCGGTCTCGGGATTCACGACAGCATTGTTACTCCCCGCCGCGCTGCCGATCGGTTAGGCTAACGTCATGCGTAAATCGATGGCCGAGATCGTTCGTGAATACGGACCGTTTCCTCGGGCGAACAACGTCGGCGGCGTCACGTACGACGGCCGGTCGGTATGGTTTGCCGCCGGGGATGCGGTGCGCGCCTTCGACCCCGCGACCGGCGAGGAACAGGACGCGATCGACGTGCCGGCACATGCCGGGACGGCGTTCGATGGCGAATTCCTCTATCAGATCGCCGAGCAGCGCATTCAAAAGATCGATCCACGGACGCGGCGCGTCGTGTCGACGATTCCAGCGCCGGGCGCCGGTGGCGATTCGGGATTGGCGTGGGCGGAAGGGACGCTGTGGGTCGGCGAATACCGCGCGCGCAAGATTCATCAGGTGGACCCGAACACGGGCGCGATCCTTCGCACCATCGAGTCGAACCGGTTCGTCACCGGAGTGACGTGGGTGGACGGCGAGCTATGGCACGCCACGTGGGAGGGCGAGGAGAGCGACCTGCGGCGCATCGATCCGCGGAGCGGCGCGGTGCTCGAGCGACTCGAGATGCCTAACGGTGCCGGCGTTTCGGGACTCGAGTCGGATGGAAAGGACCGCTTCTATTGTGGAGGCGGGAAAAGCGGGACCGTTCGCGCGGTTCGCCGGCCGTGACGGCCGGCTAGGCAGGATTCGCGGGGTCCGCCTGTGATCCGGTGCCGGTACGATCAGTGCCCGAGGCCGGCCCGGATGCTCTTTGCCATCTGCAGGTGACGGGCGATCACCGGGCGGATCTGCCTAACGAGTGCCGTCTTGAGCTCGACGTTCTGCGCGGTCCGCCTCGCCGACTCGACCAGCGCCAGCGCTTGCATGTGGTCCTGCACCTGCGCGCCGCTGAACGCAAGATCGAACGTCGCGCCCCCGTTTCGCGCGCGCAGGTTGTCGAGCTCGGCCGACCCTTGTCGCGCGATCGTGCTGTCGCCGGTCGTCGGCGTGATACCGAGTTGCGCGGCGAGCGCGGTCGTTTGCTGATCGAGCGTCGTGTGATCGGAGATGATCTGACTTGCCAGCGCGCGCACGTTGTTGTTGCGCGACATCGTCTCCGCGAGCTGTGCGGCTTTGATCTCGTTCAGGTTCATCTGGTGCAGCGTGCCG
>Ga0207707_10004074_pt1 | contig 12938 bp, 12 predicted proteins | sample KBSC83BmetaG_FD_184336 | JGI IMG/M metagenome (GOLD analysis project Ga0207707, IMG submission 184336) | Corn rhizosphere microbial communities from Kellogg Biological Station, Michigan, USA - KBS C8-3B metaG (SPAdes) (version 2) | ecosystem: Host-associated > Plants > Roots > Rhizosphere ... | reverse complement strand
ACCTTCATTCGCTGACTTCTATGGACGCGCTGCTGATCAAGCTCACTGCACTTGTCTACCTGGTTGTGGCGGCGAGCTATTTCTTTTATCTGTTTCGCGGCGCGAGCGCGGGACGGCTGCCGACGGCGCTTCTTCTCGGCGGATTCATCGTTCATTCCATCGCTCTGATGGGCTTGTTCTTCCGCGAGGGCTTCGCCACCGTCGCGTTGATGGGTGACGCGCTGCTGTTCAATAGCTGGCTGATGGTGGCGATCTATCTGTTGATCCAAATCAAATATCCGCTCACGGTGCTCGGCGCCATCGTCGCGCCGCTGGCTTTCCTAATGACGTTTCCCGCGTTCGCGGCGGGAGTCGGGGCGGGTGAGATTCCGCCGGGGCTGCAAACTTTCTGGCTGCCGCTGCACGTGACCCTGGCGTTTCTCGGCAACGCGATTTTCGCCCTGGCCTTCGGTGTGAGCGTGATCTATCTGCTTCAGGAGCGACGGCTCAAGCACAAGAAACTGACGGGTCTGATGAAAAGATTTCCGTCGCTGGAGTCGCTCGACGGGCTCAACTATCGGCTGCTGCTCTGGGGCTTCCCTCTGATGACGCTCGGCATTGTCACCGGCAGTCTCTGGGCGGGCATTCACTGGGGCGATTACTGGTCGTGGGATCCACGGCAGATTTCCTCCGCCGGCGCGTGGCTTCTTTACGGCGCGTTGTTGCACGGACGCATCACCGCGGGTTTGCGCGGCAAGAAAGCCGCGCTGTTGACGATGGTCGGTTTCTGCGTGGTGCTCGGCTATTTTCTCTGGGGCGATGCGCTTTTTCCCAGCCGGCACGGGGGGCGGTTCGAATAGCGTGCACAAGCAGATCGTCATCGTCGGTTTGAATCACCGGAGCGCGCCCATCGAGGTGCGTGAGAGCGTGGCGTTCGAGAACGCCTACGTCCGCGACGCCCTGGCGCGGCTGCGCGGCTATCCGTCTATCGAGGAAGGCGTGATCCTGTCGACGTGCAACCGGGTCGAAGTGATCGCCGCCGCCGGCGACGCAGCGTGCGCGTCCAAAGATATTAACGATTTTTTGGCGCAGCAGAAGGCCGAGCGGCACACGGGTTCCCTCGACGAGCACGTTTACATTTATGAAGGCGCGGAAGCGGTGCGCCATCTTTTCCGGGTGGCGGCGAGCCTCGACTCGATGGTGATCGGCGAGCCGCAGATTCTCGGGCAGTTGAAGCAATACTACGACGCGGCGCAACAAGCGGGCAGCGTCGGCGCGATCTTGCACCGGCTTTTTCATCGATCGTTTTCGGTGGCGAAGCGGGTGCGCAGCGAAACCGGCATCGGCAGCGGCGCGGTTTCGGTCAGCTCGATCGCCGTGGATTTGGCCAAGCGCATTTTCGACCGCTTCGACGACAAGACCGTGATGCTGATCGGCGCGGGCAAAATCGGCGACCTGATGGCGCGTCATCTGCAAAGCCAGGGCGTAAAGAATTTGATGGTCACCAACCGCACCTTCGAGCGCGCGGTCGCGCTGGCGGAAAAAATCCAGGGCAACCCGATCCGCTTCGAGGACTTTCCGCAATACCTGAAGATGGCCGATCTGGTGATCGGCTGCGCCGGCGCGCCGGACCTCCTGATCGACGCGGCGACGGTCGACAAAGTTCTGCGCGAGCGCAAGCAGAAGGCGATGTTTTTCATCGACATCGGCGACCGCCGCAACTTCGACGGCAATATCAACGATCTGGACAACGTCTACCTTTACAACATCGACGACTTGAAAAGCGTCGCTGAGGAGAATCTTCAGGAGCGCGCCAGCGAAGCCGAAAAAGCCGAGGCCATCGTCGTCGACGAGGTGGAGCATTTTCTTCGCTGGCTGGGCTCGCTGGAGCAGGTACCGACGATCACCGCGCTGCGTCAGCGTTTCGACGAGATTCGCCGCGGCGAGCTGGAAAAATCGCTCGGCGGCGGCCTGAAGGATTTGTCGCCGGAGCAGCGCGCCGCGCTGGAGGACATGACCAGCGCGATGGTCAACAAGATGCTGCACGGGCCGCTCTCGCAATTACGCCGCAACTCCGGCGAGGAAACGGCGGATGCCACGCTCTACGTTGCGGCGCTGAAGAAGCTCTTCGATCTGGAGGAGAAGTGATCGCGCTCAGCCTGGGTACGCGAGGCAGCGCCTTGGCGCTGGCCCAGGCGGCATGGGTCAAACGGCGGATCGAGGCACACGACGCTGCGTTTTCGGTAGAAATTCGCATCATCAAGACCAGCGGCGACCGCGTTCTGGACGCGCCGATTCAAACGATCGGCGGCAAGGGAGTTTTCACCAAGGAGATCGAAGAGGCGCTGCTGCGCAGCGAAATCGACTTTGCGGTGCATTCCCTCAAGGACCTGCCGACTCGGCTGGCGGATGGACTCGCGCTTGCCGCCGTGCCGCAGCGCGAGGATGCGCGGGATGTGCTGGTGGCGCGCGGTGCGACAAATCTGGCGGGTCTGGCAACCGGCGCGAGGATAGGCACCGGCAGCCTGCGTCGGCGCGCGCAACTGTTGCACCATCGTTCCGATCTCGCGGTGCTTGCGGTGCGCGGCAACATCGACACGCGGCTTAAAAAACTCGATGCCGGCGAATTCGATGCGCTGGTGATGGCCGCCGCCGGACTCCGGCGTATCGGCCGCGCCGAACGCATCGATGAATTTCTGTCGGACGCGGTGTGCGTCAGCGCCGCCGGCCAGGGAGCGCTCGCCATCGAAACGCGCGCGGACGGCGCGGCGCGCGATCGTTTGGCATTTCTCAACGACGCGGCGTCGGCGGCTGAAGTCGCAGCCGAGCGCGCCATGCTCGACAAGTTGGGCGGCGACTGCCGTGTGCCGATCGGCGCGCGGGCGCATTGCGTCGGGGAAAACCTTTCGATGGTCGGCGTGGTGGCGAGTCCGGACGGGAGACAAATCTGTCGCGACGAAATTTTTGGAACTACGGCCACGGCAAGCGAGTTGGGGACAAAACTGGCGGAGAAGCTCTTGGCGAAGGGTGCAGGGCAATGGCTCGCGGCATTCAAATGATTCGCAACAGTCCAACGGCTACGGGGAAAGCGCTTTACGGAAAGCGCATCGTGGTGACCCGGGCGCGCGCCCAGGCGGAAAGCTTGGTCCGGCGGATTGAGGAAGCGGGCGGCGAAGTCGTCGAGTTCCCGACCATCGAAATTCAGCCGCCCGAAGATTTCTCGGCTTTCGATGCGGCCTTGGCAAAAATCGAAACCTACGATTGGCTGATCTTCACCAGCGTCAATAGCGTCGAGCCGTTTTTGGCACGGCTCGAACGTCAGTCCAAAAGCACCGCCACGCTCGAAGCCATCCGCATCGGCGCCATCGGTCCCGAAACCGCGCGGCGTCTCGAAGAGTCCGGTTTGCGCGTGACGCTGGTGCCAATGCGCTATCAGGCGGAGGGGATTCTCGATGCAGTGGCGCCGGAATCCGTCCGCGGCAAGCGCGTGCTGATTCCGCGCGCCGCCGAAGCGCGCGAGATCTTGCCCGAGACCTTGCGCGAGCGCGGCGCGGCGGTGGATGTGGTGATCGCGTATCGAACCGTTCTGCCGGCCGTCGACCCGGCGCCGCTGGCCGAATGTTTTGGGCGGCGCGAAATCGACGCGGTCACCTTTACCAGCTCGAGCACGGTGAGAAACTTCGCGCGCCTGTTCGGCGAGCGGGAACTCGGCGCGATCGTCGGAGCGAGCTTGATTGCGTGCATCGGACCCATCACGGCGCGCACAGTGGAAGAGTTGGGCGGGCGCGCGAACATCGTCGCCCAAGAATTTACCATTGCGGGCTTGGTGCGGACGATGGCCGAATACTTCACTGCGCAAAACAAGATCTGATCGAACTGGAGCGCGCTATGAACTTTCCGATTTACCGGCCGCGTCGACTGCGGCGCAACGAGAAGTTCCGCGAGATGATCCGCGAGACCGCTCTGGAACCGCGCAATTTCATCTATCCGCTCTTCGTCGGGCCGGGAAAAAACCAGGCACAGCCGATTTCCTCCATGCCCGGCATCGCCCAGCTTTCCGTCGATCGCGTCGCCGGAGAATGCGCCGAAGCGCGCGATCTCGGTATTCCCGCCGTGATTCTCTTCGGTATTCCCGAGCACAAGGACGCCGTCGGCAGCGAAGCTTACGCCGAGCGCGGCATCGTGCAGCAGTCGATTCACGCGATCAAAGAAAAAAATCCCGATCTGCTGGTGATCACGGACGTGTGCCTGTGCGAGTACACCGATCACGGCCACTGCGGCGTGATCAAAAACGGCGACGTGGACAACGACGCCACGCTCGAATTGTTGGCAAAAGAAGCGCTGTCGCACGCGCGCGCGGGCGCGGATATGGTTGCGCCTTCGGACATGATGGACGGCCGGGTCGGCGCGATCCGCAAGGCGCTCGATGAAAACGGGTTTCAGCAGACGCCGATCATGGCCTACGCAGCCAAGTACGCGTCGGGTTTTTACGGCCCGTTTCGTGAAGCGGCGGAATCGACGCCGCAGTTCGGCGACCGGCGGTCGTATCAGATGGACCCGCCCAATGCCGAGGAGGCGCTCCGCGAAGTAGAGCTCGACATCCGCGAAGGCGCCGACATCGTTATGGTGAAACCGGCGCTGGCTTATCTCGATGTGATTTATCGGGTGAAGCAGAAGTTCGGCTATCCGGTGGCCGCCTACAACGTGAGCGGAGAATATTCGATGATCAAAGCCGCCGGCCAGAACGGCTGGATCGACGAGCCGCGCATCATGATGGAAGTGTTGTTCGCCATCCGCCGCGCCGGCGCGGATATGATTCTCACTTACTTCGCCAAAGAGGCGGCGCGGTGGCTGCAGAAGATGTAGGGCGGACACACAGGTCCGCCCCTACCAGATCAAATTCCACAGATCCTTTATTTTCCGATTGAATGTGCGCTCGCACTCGGCCTCGCGGCCGTCGGTGTGCACCTGCGACTCGGAAAAGCGGAAAATCAGAACCCGCGGTCCTTTGACCAGACGGACGATGAAGGTATTGGAGTCGGGGTCGAACTCGGCGGTTACGTCGATGGCGGGATCGGCGCGTTTGGCAATCTCGTTGGCCCAGGCTTCGATTTCCGGCGCCGCTTCGCTGCCTCGTCGCGCGCTCAACATGGCAAGAGCAGAACGGACAATTTATTTTTTCTTGTACAGTCCGTCGATGAAACCACTCTGATCGAGTTCGCGGATAAAGCTCATGTCGACAAACTGCTCGGGCTTGGCCGACTTCGCGCGCGGGTCGCGCTCGGCGATGTCTTCGAGTACGATTTTAAGGCCTTCCAGGCTGGGATACTGCTTCTTCGGATACATCGCTTCGGTCATCACATTTTCGTAGCTTCGCTCCAGAGTCTCGCGATCGAGTCCGCTGCCCATGTATTTCGCGAGGGCTTTGATCGTCGCTTCCTTGTCCGTCCACATGCGGTGCACCGCTTCCACATGGGCGCGCACGTAGCGGCGTACAACATCGGGATGCTCCTTGATATAGCGGCGAGTGGTCGCGGCGCCGGTATGCTGGAACACCAATCCCATTTTGGCGACGTCGGCGATAATTGCTAAACCTTTCTTCTCCGCGACAAAGCTCGACGGCGGGTTGATAACGGACGCGGTGACGCGGCCGGTCAGAGCCGCGCTCAGTCGCTCCGGACCGCTGCCGACTTGGACGATCGTCACATCTTTTCCTGGATTCAGGCCGATTTTTTTCAAAGCAAAGCGGGCAATCGTGTCGGTCGCCGAACCGAACCGGCTGATGGCCACCGTGCCGCCGCGCAATTGCTCGGCGGTTTTGACGCCGGGCTTACCCATCAGCACGTAGTTCAGCGAGGTGATTCCCGCCGCGACGAAAACGGCGTCCGAGCCGGCAAAGACGCTATTCACCAGACCGGGGCCTGAGACTTGGGTGATCGGCACGTCGCCCGAAACGAGCGCGAGGATCGCGGTGGTGCCGCCGGTAAAGAATATCAATTGTACGTCGAGGCCGTTCTTTGCGAAGATGCCGGTCTCTTTGGCCACCCACGCCGGCAACTGGTCCGCGCTGGCGGCGCTGTAGCCGACGTTGAGGCGTGTGGTCTGCGCCTGCGTCGGCGCCCCGGCAGTGATCTGAAATGCCAGGATGCCAATCAAGAGGTAGATCATCTTTTTCATCGTCATCGGCCGCCTTCTCTTTTCTGCGCGGATAATACAGGAGAGGGGATGCTGAAACAAGAAAGCCCGGATCGTGAGCGATCCGGGCTTTGCTGCGCGGCCTGTTGGGCCGGCGGTCGAGATGCAAGGTGAAGAACTATTCCGAATATTTCTCCGCGCGGAATTGTTTGTGACAGGAGGCGCAGGCGTCGCCCAGCGCTTTCACTTTGGTATTGACCGCCGTCTCGTCGCCGGATTTGGCCGCAGCCGCCACTTCGCCGGCTGCCTTATTCAGATTCTTGGCGTGTTTGGCGAAATCGTCGGATTTTTCCCAGATCTCGGGTTTCGCTTTGGTTTTTCCGTTCGTGCTCCCCTTGGGAAAGAGGCTAACAATCTTGTCGGCAGTGCCCATGATGTCTTTCGCCTTGGTCTCCACCGTGGCGTAGTCCTTTTTCTCGACGGCCGCTTTGATCGCCTTCGCGTCGGCACTGTTGTTTTTCATTGCGGCCTGGCGCTTCTCGATGACATCAGCCTGGGCGAATGCCTGCGACGATACCGCCAAAGTCAGCAATCCAAGAGCCACTCCCGCTAGTAGTTTTCTGACCATTACGCCTCTTCTCCTTTCAAAATTAAAAAACTCTCGTACCGCATACTTCTGATTAGACGCAGGCGGCACGAAAACATTCCATGACAAAATTTATCCCGTAGAAGTGGCAGCGAGTCAATCCCCCCAATCGGGAAAATCTATTTCCCCCAATCGGGGATCAATCGAGTCCTTCGCGCACCGCCAGGACCGCCGCTTCGGTGCGGTTTTTGACGTCGAGCTTACGAAACAGCGACTTGAGATGACCCTTGACGGTCTCGCGGGCGAGGCAGGTGATCTCGCTGATCTCCTCGTTGCTGAGACCTTCGGACATGAGCCGGAGAATTTTCAACTCCAGCTCGGTGAGGCCGAAGCGTTCCATGAACTGTTCGAGGCGCGCCGGGTTGGCGGCGGGCGCGGCGGAGGCGCGCGGTTCGAGCGCCAGGTGCGCCAGGTAGGGCGAAGCGGCGATTTTTCCCGCGTGGGTCTGCCGGATGATGTTGATGAAATCGGCGCGGTCGGTGTCTTTCAGAATATAGCCAATGGCGCCGGCGCGAATCGCGGCGTTGATCTTTTCGTCTTCGTGGTGGACCGAGAGCATGAGAATTTTTGTGCGCGGTGAGACCGCTGCGATCAGGCGCGCCGCTTTGATGCCGTCCATCCGCGGCATGTCGACATCCAGCAGGGCGAGATCCGGCGTCGTGGTGCGCGCTCCGGTAACCGCTTCGTGGCCGTCGGCGGCGTCGGCGACCACGCGGAGGTCGGTGCCCGTCTCGAGGAGGATTTTGAGACTCTGGCGAAACAGCCGCTCGTCGTCGGCGATAAGAAGCTTGATCGGCATAAATTTCTCTCCGCAGCTTCGATCTCTGGCGCTGAGTTTTATCCCGCGCCAAGACTGGGCGCAATAGCGGACGCCGGATTGAGGTGCAGGCGATCGGCGTCGTCGGCGGGGCGGCTGATATCGATTCTTTTGCCCGCGAGCCAGAGATCGGTTTGGTCTCTGTAATGGACGGAGGTCGGGTGGCCGGATTGTCCCGACGGCAGGACGAATCCGGAGTGCATAGACGGACCGGCTTCGATAGCAAAGCGCAGAGATGCGCCGACCGTCTGGGCATACGGATCGGAGTGGCGGTAAAAACCGACCCCGACGGTCATGCCGTCACCGGGCGTCGGCAGCGGTCCGATGCCGACCAGCGATTTGAACGCATCGATGCGCGCAAGCCCGTGGTGCTGAAACATCTGGTGCACTTCGCCCCAGCGCCACGTTTCCATGTCCGCGCCGAACCTGGCCTCAAGCTCGGCACAGGCGCCGGACAGCGCGAGCTTCACCAACTCGTTTCTGGAGTGGCGTGCGAACCAGGGTGAAGCCGGGTTGGCGAAAATGCGGTCGGTAGGCACGATGCATTGGTTCAAAATCTCGGTGTAGGCATGAAAAGCATTTTCGCCCAGGACCGGGATCAAAAGCTCGCGGAGGAGGCGCTGGTGCATGAGATGAAAGATCGCGGCTTCAACGCTCGCAACCGCGCACTGTCCGTCCCAGGTGAGAAGGCGAGCCGCGGCGGTCGTGATGATTTTGTCTTCGCCGGCGGCGGTCTCCAACTCGCTTCGAAGCGTCGCGATGAAATCCTTGGCGTGTAGCGAAAGATGATCGAGCTGCAGCGCGGCGACCTGTTCCGGTGAGTGCCGTTCGCGCTGCCCAAGCGTCTGTTCGATCCGGCGCAGGCGGTGCGGCGGCTCGAATAGATGCGAAAGATAGTACGGGTACGCCGCGTCGGCGATCCGGTTGTTGGCGTTGGCGACGATTCCTTCGGGCGGATTGTAAAGCCGCGGCAATTCATCGACCTCGATGAAACCGGCCCAATCGCTGCGCTCGTCCCAGCCGTTCGACGGCAGGAGCGAAGGCGCCGTAGCGCGGCGCGGGATTTTTCCGGCGAGCGCATAGCCGATGTTTCCTTCGCGGTCGGCGTAAACGAAGTTCAAGCTCGGTGTCGCGTGAAATCTGAGCGCGTCTTCAAACTGGCGCCAGTCGCGCGCGCAATTGAGGCTATAAAGGCTTTGGAATTCCCGGCTCGGTTCCTGGGCTACCCAGCGCGCGCTGAGGATTTCCTTGCTGCCCGGCGCGGTGAAATCGCTGATCACCGGACCGTGGCGGGTGGCGCGAACGATTTTCTCCAGCGGCCTGCCGCCGCGCACGGCGATCCGTTCTCTGCGTGATTCAAGGCGCTGCCAGCGATGGCCGGCGAGATAAAGCTCAGGATCGATGCGGTGCGGTTTCTCGCGGTAGATTTCCACATCGTCGCACAGCGCCGCAGTGATGCCCCAGGCGATAAAACGATTGTGGCCGATCTGTACGCAAGGAATCCCGGGAATCGATGCGCCCCAGACTTCATAGCCGTCCGTGGTCGCGGGACTTTTCTCGGAGCGCAGGTGCATCAAATACCAGACCGACGGCAGCGACATTCTCAGGTGCGGATCGTTACACAGGATCGCGCCGCCGCTCGTCGAGCGCCGCGGCGCGAGCGCCCAACCATTGCTGCCGCTCCCGGCCGGATGCCATTCGCTTGCGGCGAGAACGCCGCTCGTGAATTTCCACAATTTCTGAACGCTGTCCCAAACGGACCGAACCGTCGTGACGGCATCGGCGGGATAGCCGGGGAACAAATCGCGGAGCTTTTCGGGTTCTTCGGCCAATTTTTCCGCGACGGCCATAAAGTTGAGACGCGAGTAGAGCGCGGTGGAAAGAAGAAACGCGAAGCCCTTGCCGATGGTCAATGTATCGATAGGTCGCCACGGCTCCGGTTCGTGGCGCAGGAGGCGAAATTCCCACGGCAATTTGCGCGCGCAGCGTTCGATGTACCGATTGACGCCGTCGGAGTAGGCGCTCAGACGCCGCTGGTTATCCTCGGAAAGAAGCGCGAGCGACTCGAGCGCCGCGGCGCGGATGCCGAGCAGTCTTACGAAATAGTCGAAATCGGATGACCGCCGATCGCGAAACGCGCTCGACAAATCGCGCCAGGGAAGAGCGAAGTCGCCGAACATCTCGGCCATGCGCCCGCTCAAAAAACGCCGGTTCATTTCCATCTGCCAGAGCCGTTCCTGCGCGTGGAGATAACCCTGCGCGAAAAATAGATCGCGCTCGTTCTCGGCGTAGACGTGCGGGATGGCATGGCGCTCCCAGCGCACTTCGACCGTTTTGTCGAGACCGGCAAGAGCGATTGTGCCGCTGTAGACAGGCGCGGCGCGCCGGTCGAGAAAACCGATGAGGGGCCGCAGGAACGCGGAAAAGACGGTCGCTAAAAAACCGCTTTTCGACCGTTCCATCGAAATTAAACGGGAAAAAGAAGAAGCTCTACAGAATCGCTTTTACTGAGGGGCGCGCTTTCACTCTTTGCAAGTATTTGCTGAGGCGCGGCAGCGACGGATCGGGCAGAACGCCGAATCCTTCGAGCCGAGTGAAGCGCGGCAGCAGATCGGCATCGACCAACGAAAAATCGCCGAGCAAGTAGCCATTGTCGCCGATTTCTTCCTCGAAGCGCTGCAACAATTTTTTCAGATCGGCATTGGCGCTCGCAATCACCTGAGCATTCTGCTCTTTGGGCTCCTTCATGAGCTCCATGCGAAGTTTCTGATACGGGCTGTCGAAATGCGCCATGCCGTAATCGATCAGGATGCGCGCCTTGGCTTTCTGTCCCGGATCTTTCGGCAGGAGCGCCGGGGTCGGATATTTTTCCTCGAGATATTCGTTGATGATGCACGATTCGTACAGCACCGTGCTGTCGTCGGTGAGCACGGGAACTTTGCCGTAGGGGTTCATCTTCAAATATTCGGGCGTTTTCTGTTCCTTGGCGGGCAAGTCGATCGGCACGATTTCGTAGGGCAGGTTTTTTTCCGCTAGGACCACCTTGACCCTTTGGCAGTTTGGCGAGGATTTGAAATCATAAAGCTTGATCACGGCAGGCTCCTTTCACCGCAAAATATTTCTCCTGCTGCACTTATACTAGGATTCACGATCACAATTCAATCCAACTTGATCTGCCGTTTTTTTGGTGTTAAGCGAATAGCCACTCATGAAAGAGATGGTGGTTGAACGTGACTTCGGATGAAGCGGCGCGGCTGATCGTCGGCGGGTTGAAAAACGCCGGCATCAATCTAGTCGCGACCTTACCGGACATCAATCTCGCGAGCTTGTTGCGCGAGGTCGACGAAGACCCGGCGATACAGCACGTGCCGCTCTGCCGCGAAGAGGAGGGCATCGGTATTTGCACCGGCGCGTACCTGGTCGGAAAAAAATGCGCGGCGATCATGCAGAACGGCGGATTTTTCAACAGCAACAACGCCATTGTCAGCACCTTGCTCCAGTATCAAATTCCGCTGCTGTTGATGATTTACTACGCCGGCGACGTCGGCGATCGCACCTTCAGCACCACCGGTGCGCTGACCGAACCGGTGCTGCAGGCTCTGGGAATTCGTTCCTACGTGATGCGCGATCCCGAGGACGCCCGCGAATTGATTCAGCGCGCGCAAATCCTCACCGAGGATTCCAAGCGGCCGGTGGCGCTTTTGCTGACCAAGGAAGTTCTCGGCCGGCGCGCGCCGCTCAAGTCGCTGTGAGAATTGCCGGCGAATTTTATGGCGCTCAAAAGATTCGATTGCTTGAAAGCCGTGGCGGCGGCGTGCGGCGATGCGCTGGCGGTCAGTTCCGCCGGCGCGGTGACGCTGGAGTGGAATGCGCTGCGGCCTTCCGACGGAAATTTTCGGGTGCGCACCCTCGGGCTCTGCTCTTCGATTGCGCTCGGCATGGCACTGGGTTTGCCGCGGCGCAAAGTGATCGCGCTGGACGGCGACGGCTCGCTGCTGATGAATCTCTGTTCGCTGCCGACGATCGCGCGCATGAATCCGAAAAATCTGATTCATCTCGTGTTCGACAACGAAGTTTACGAAGCGTCGGGCAGCAAAAAAACCGCGACCGGCGTGGGAACGGATCTGGTCGGCCTGGCGCGCGCTGCGGGAGTCAAGAATGCACAGTGGGCCGATTCGCTGGAAGCCTTCGAACGCGCGATCCGCGCGGCGATCGCCGGCGGCGAGCTTTGCTTCATCGGCGTCAAAACCGGCACCGAGCGGGTCGAAGTGCCGCCGTACCCGATCGACGAAGTCGAGAACAAGTATCGCTTTTTGCGCTACGTGGAAAAAACCGAGGGCATCGAAATTCTCAAAGTCAATTTGCCGGCCAGTTACAACTAACCTAATAATAAGCGCCGACCATGAAAATCGATATCGAGTTCAATTCGGGCGCGCAGTTGCCGATGGATGCGATTCCGGAGCTGGCGCGCGCCGCCGAAGCGCACGGCTTCGACTGCGCCTGGGGCGGCGAGGCGAACAACAAAGATCCCACCGTGATGCTGTCGGCGATTGCGGCGGTGACGACGAAGCTCAAAGTCGGGTCGGCGATCTATCACATCCTCGGCCGCACCCCGGCGACGTTGGCGCTCCAGGCCGTCGGTCTCGACGAGCTTTCCGGCGGCAGATTTTTGCTCGGCATCGGCTCGTCCAATCCGACCATTGCCAAATGGCACGGCCAGAACTTCGATCGGCCGCTTTCACGCATTCATGAATATATCGAGATCACCCGCGCGGCGATGCGCGGCGAAAAGCTCAACTTCGACGGAAAATTCTTTGCCGCGCACAATTTCAAACTGGCTTTCAAGCCGAGCGCTCGAACGATTCCGATTTACGTCGCGGCATTCGGTCCGCAAATGACCCGTCTGGCGGGGCGGATTTCCGACGGCGTGTTGATCAACATGGCCAACCCAACGGAAATTCGGCGCATCGCCGAGGAGGTCAGGGCGGGCGCGGCGGAAGCCGGCAAAAATCCGGCGCAGATGGAAATCATCTGCAAGATCCGCTGTTCGATCGCGCCGAGCTACCGCGTCGCGCGTGAGGCGTTGAGCCACGCGCTCACCTACTACGCCCTGGCGGATTACTACCGCGACCTACTCGGACGGATGGGCTTCGCCGCGGAAGTGGAAGCGATGCGCGCAGCCTGGAAGAGCGGCGGATTTCACGCGGCACGCGCGCTGGTGAGCGAGCGGATGTTCAGTGCTCTGCCGCTGGTGGCCGCGACTTCCGCGCAAGAGGTCGTCGAACAGATCCGGCCCTACATCGCCGCCGGCGCCAGCCGAATTATTTTGCCCTATGTGGCGGCGTCCGACGATATCGTCGG
>Ga0207707_10004071_pt1 | contig 12942 bp, 7 predicted proteins | sample KBSC83BmetaG_FD_184336 | JGI IMG/M metagenome (GOLD analysis project Ga0207707, IMG submission 184336) | Corn rhizosphere microbial communities from Kellogg Biological Station, Michigan, USA - KBS C8-3B metaG (SPAdes) (version 2) | ecosystem: Host-associated > Plants > Roots > Rhizosphere ... | reverse complement strand
GTGGATCGTGCTTGGACTTCTGCTGTTAACGATGCTGGCGAATTTCTGGGAACGTCGCGCCCGCATTTATCTCCTCGGAGCGCTCCTCGTGCTTTCGGCAGTCATTCCGTTGCTTGCCGGACAGTTTGAAACTCAGGGTGCGACTGCTACTGCCTTTCGCTGGCTGACCGCGCTCTTCCTGCTGGCAGGCTCTGTCGTGCTCTGGTATCGAACTGTGCTCTCAAAACGACTCGCGACCTTCGGCTGGCCTGAATTCCATGGCGACAGGTTTGTGACCGAGGCACGAACGCTGCTCATCGCGCTGGCATGTACGCCGCTGTTCCTTTTCACGATCATCGTCGCGGTCCGCGCGATCTACTACCTGCCGGTGCAAATTCCGGTCAGCGGATTCTTCTCGTTGCTGGACGAGAGCGTCTCGTATGGTTTCCCGCTCGTAGTCACGGCCCTGGTTATGATCGGTTATGCGCTGCGCGAACGAATGCCGCGTTTCGCGATCTACGCGGGCGCGCTTCTCAATGCAACCGTGACCCTGGCATTCTTGCTGACGATAGTCGCTGCTCATGGTCCGATGGACCGCGTGGTCGTGGTTCGCCTCGCGCAGTTGAACGTACTGACTCTCGCGGTTTACTCGTTGCCGTGGCTAAGCACGCGCGCGCGCTGGCAAGCAGGTTTGAATCAAAGCAGCGAACGACTTGCTGACTACTTACTCAGGTGGCAACTGGCGTTGGCGCTTGCTGTCGGTCTCGTTCTGTTCTCAGTAGTAACGGCCTACCTGATAGCGTTTCCTGATCGCGTGGGAATCGGCACGACAGCCACCGGCAACTTCCTCGGCTGGTTAGCTTTCTTCGCGGTTGTGGCTAACGTGACGTGGTTGGCGGCGACTCAAGTCATTCGGCTTCCCAGCTTCGCGTTCGCCGCGCTCTTGTTTGGACTGAGCTGTCTGATTGGTTTCAGTGCCTCGTCGATCAGCGGTTGGGTTGGGCTATACACACTTGCCGTCTGCACGACCGTGAGTGCGTGGCTATTACTGCGCAGTCACCCGCGTTTATCCGCGCTCGTCGGCGGCCTTGCGGTCTTCCTGAATTTGCGGACGCTCTGGGAAAATCACATCAGTCACTGGTGGTCAGTGGGACCACTGTTAGCTCTCACGGCCCTGGCCGCTACATTGAACTGGAGAACACAGCAACGTCGTTACATCTTTGCCGCCGGCATTCTCTTCACTGTCACCGTCTCGGTGTGGTGGATCTTTGTCCTGGACGAAGATCTCTTTGCCAGTCCGTTTTTATTAACCAACCTGATCGCGGCTTCACTCGCCGGCATACTCTGGCTCTGGTTGGAGCTTCGCTCACGGCGTCTTAGCCAGACCACGATCCGTTACGGACCCGGTTTCTCCTTCCATCACATTGCGGCGCTCGTTTCGCTCGGACTGCTGATGCTGATCGTGATCGTGAGCGGCTTCGTCGAGCCACGGAATTCGCCATTGGTGTTCGCGCCGCTCTTGTCGTGGCTTGCGTTTGTTTCCTTGCTGATATTCATGACCGCGTGTTTGTGGGACCGTTACGCGAGATATGCCGTGGCTGGTCTTTACATCCTCGGCCTGATCGCATGGGCGATCGCGTTGCAACAACTCCAGTTGACCGCGACGCGATTCGCGTGGTCCGTCACGATTGTGCTCGCCGTCTACACTGTACTCACAACTCTGCTCTGGCATTGGCGTGGGCGACTCATCGACTTCGCGCAACGGTTCGGCGTGCCCGTGCGAATCAATCGAGAAACAACGGAACTGGCCTGGTTATCAGCGTATTCAGTGGTCGCTGCCGGCGCGATTGGCGTGCTCGCGTATTGGATCAACGTGAGTTTCCTCGATTTCGGTCTGCGAATCTCGACGGCGATGGCGGCGGTTGCGCAGTGCCTTGCGTTTGCTTTACTTGCCGAAGGAGGCAGCGAGAAACACTGGCGTCGCGCAGCGATACTGGTTTTTGCTGCCGGCGTGATTCTGATGGGCTGGTCGTCGCTCACGCCAGGCATCGACGCGACGTGGTTGAACCGCAGTGTGATCCTGATGGTCGAGACTTTCGGGCTCACGGCGCTTTACGGTCTCTGGCTCGATAAAGCGAATGCGCGCTGGCCGAGTTGGACCAGCGCCGCACGTGCGTGTGTGCCGTGGTTGCTGGGCGCAGGTGCGTTGGCGCTCTTCTTCTGTTTGGCGACTGAAGTCTCTTACCAGCTTAACTTCGGCGCCGTGCTGGTCCATCCGCTGGCGCTCGTTGCAGTCGGTGTCACACTGTTTGCGGCAGTCGTCATCTGCGTGCTCTTCGCGCTCTCACCGAATCACGATCCGCTGAGTCTTTCCGAGCGTGGTCGCATGCGCTATGTGTACGTAGCCGAGGTGATGCTGGCGTTGCTGTTCCTGCACGTCAGGTTGACGATGCCGTGGCTGTTCACGGGCTTCATCGAACGTTACTGGCCGTTGGTCGTCATGCTGATCGCTTACTTCGGTGTGACTACGAGCGAGGCTCTTAAACGCCGGAAGTTACTCGTGTTGGCTCAACCGCTCGAGCGCACCGGAGCGTTTCTGCCGCTGCTGCCCGTGCTCGGCTTTTGGCTAGCGTCATCGGAAGTGGATTTTTCGTTGCTGTTGTTCGTGGTGGGTGGTTTGTATGGTCTGCTTTCGATTCTGCGCCGTTCGTTTGGGTTTGGAATACTTGCCGCACTCGCGGGCAATGCGGGGCTTTGGTATGTCTGGCAGCGCACGACTGACTTCCAGTTTCTACAGCATCCGCAGTTATGGCTGATCCCAGTTGCGCTGTCGGTGCTGTTCGCGGCGTATCTCAACGAGGAGAAGATGACTGAGGATCAGATGGCGGGGATCCGGTATCTTTCACTCGTCACGATCTACGTCTCATCGACTGCCGACATTTTCATCAACGGCGTCGCGAATTCTCCGTGGTTGCCATTGATACTCGGATCGTTTTCGCTGGCGGGTGTGTTTGCGGGAATTGTCTTTCGCATTCGCGGATTGTTGTTGCTTGGGGCGATCTTTCTCCTGCTCTCGATCGTGACGATGATCTGGTATGCGTCAGTGAACTTTGGGTGGACATGGCTGTGGTACGTCGCGGGTATCGTGACCGGCGCCACGATCATCTTCATGTTCGCGCTCTTCGAGAAGAAACGAAGCGAGGTCTTGCGCGTAGTTGAAGGGTTGAAAGAGTGGGAAAGATAGAAGAAAAGGCCGCAGGTGAACGCCGATGACGCAGATCAGAATTTGATTTGCGTCATCCGCGTTCATCTGCCGGCTAAACTATTTCTCCGCCAGCTTGCGGCCGGCGTTCAGGTTGTCCCAGTTCAGGATCGCGTTGAACACCAGGAAATAGCTGCCCTTTGTTTGCCCACGCCAGAAGGGGTTCGTCGAGAAGAGCAGCACGTGACCATTCCCTGACGGCGCGTCGATGATCGCCGGATGCTGCGCGATCTCGTCACCACCATCCAGCAGACCGGAAACAAAAAGGTCCCGGCTATCAGCGTAGCGCAACACGACGCGCGGCCTTTGGTTCGGCGGAATCAAGCCGATAGCATTGCGTCGCTGCTCGTCCGTCACCGGCGGTGCTTCCCATGCCTCAACTCGCGGCGGCGGCTCGGGCATCTCCGCCGGCGGACGTCCTTGCGGAACGTCCGGATCGTCAGGCGTGCCGCGACCCGTAGCGCGTTGCGTACCACGTGGACCACGCCCACCAACGCCGTTGTTGATGTTGTAGATCGGACCGTTGAAGCAGTACATCGCCAACGAGTCGCCGTAGCCATACGCGATCGGACTCGCTGAGTCGACCGTCTTCAACCGCAGTATGTCGCCGATCGCGCGCAAACGTTGTGAGCGATTTGCCGACACGCCCGCAGTGAACCCGTAGTTGACCGCGAAATCGGTAGTATCGTCGACGGTAATGAAGAGGCCGCCCTCTTTCACAAACTTCTGCAAGTTCTGCAAACCACTCCAACCGAGTCCCGGACGCATGTCGTCAGTATCATCGATCAGACCGAGGTTCGGCGTGAGTTGAGTTTTCTTCCAGGGCAGCGGATTGCCGTACATCGGCAGGCCGTTGATGATGGCCTGTCCGCCGCGACCGACCGGCGCAAACAGGATCACGTCGTACTTGCGCTTCAGATCCTGATCGTGCGAGACGTCCTGCGTGCTGATGTAAGCAAACGGCACCTGCAACTGATCGAGGCCGAGTCGATACCAGCCCTCGTCCTGTGTGTTCAACCACGTGTGCATCACTGCGACGCGCGCTGCTCGCACCGGATGAGTCTTCACTGACGGCGCATCCGCAACTGCATACACCTGCACGCCGAGCTCGTTCGCCACGCGTTGCAGTTCTTCACCGGCGGCTTTGCGAATGATGAACGAACCGCGATTGAACTTGCGGCCCGCGGCTTCGAAAGGCTCTTCGGCCGCGTCCATCTCGACGTCCTTCAATCGATAACGCAACGTCATGAGCGCGTTGTCGGCGTTGTGGTTGATCAGATAGACCGAACCGCTATTCACGATGCCGCCTGCGGAACGGACGTCGCCCGTGATTCGCTCCATCGGGGCTTGCAGCACTTTGGCATCTGTGACCCGCACGACTTCGACATTCGCGAGCTCGCCCATGGTCCAGGCAGTGTCGTCGTAGATATCGGTCTGCGGATCGTTCGGCGCCCAGTATTGATAGTCCAACAGAGCATCGGCGATGCGGCTGTACGGCTGGTCCATGCGCACGATGTAACTGCCGGCAGGGAAGGTGCGCTCGTCTGCTTTCGGCGCGGGCGACGCCGACGGCGCCGGTGAGGACGAAGGCCCCGCCACCGCCCGCCCGGCGCCCGTGGCGGTTTTCTTCCTGATGGCAACAGTGAACGGCGCGGTCGAGCGACTGATCTCGACGCCTTGCGCTTGCAACGTGCGCAGCAGCTCCGCCTGGTTGCCGGGTCTGACTTCATCGCCCGGAAGAACGTAGGCCGCCGGACCCTCATTCTTCGGTTTGTCGATCGAGCGTTTGCTCTTTAAATAAAAATTTTTGAGAAACAGTTTGCTGTTATTTCCGAAATAGTAGAGGGACGTCAGCAGCGCGGTTTGCTCGTAGTTGTTGTTGTTGCGCTGCGACCACCTGGCTTTCGGCAAAGGCGGATTCTGACGATACCATGTGCGGTTATACTCGCTCGGCGACAAGGTTCGCTCGAGCGTGTCAGCGCCGCCGTTACCAAATGTCTCGTAAAGGCGACTGATGCCGTTGTGAGTCGCGGCAAGGAACATCAGGTAACCGGGCGACCAGGTGTCGAAGTTGCCGTGCGCGAATACGCCGGGCATGCCAAACTTCGTCATCTCTGATACGTTGTTCCAGCCGATCATCTGCCACTCGTCCGTGAGAATCGGATCGACCCATGCGTTGTATGGACCGTCGCCGATCGTGTTGTCGTAAAGATACGGAACCGATTCGTGCAGGTCGTGCAGCACCTGCGGTTTCCATTGCAGGTACGTGTTGAGCACGTTGCGCGTGAGTTTTAATGACAGGCCGATGGCGTCGCGATTGTTGTCGTGAGCAACGTAGTGACCCCAGTAGATCAACTGCGGCCAGTTCTCGTTTGGATGAGCGAGGTGCCAGTTGTAAACGTCGACCATGCGATTCCGGCCGTCAACTTCCACGACTGGAGTGATGAGCGTGACCACATTATCGCGAATGAATTTGATGTACGGGCTGTTGTCAACAACGAGCCTGTAAGCGAGCTCCATTAACGCAGTCGGCGCGCCGGTCTCGGTTGAATGGATCGTGCCGGTGATGTAATAAATTGGGAACGAAGCAGCCACGAGGCGATCGGCCTCCGCTTCGTCCATGTTGATGGTTCGCGGATCGGCGAGCTTCGCGAGACGCGCACGATTCTCATCGAGTTTTGAAATCAGTTGCTCGGAAGCGACGGCAACAGCAATCATCTCGCGCCCTTCTTCGGTCGTGCCAATCGTAAAAACCTTCACGCGCGGACTCGCACGCTCCAGCATCCGCATGTACTTGTAAACGTCCTCGGCATAAGGCAACTTTCCCGGAGCGCCCGCGACGTCGCCCAGCACGGCTTTGGGCGTGGGCACGTCGGATGAAGCCGGCAGGTAGTCGGTCAGAGGCGAATTGAAGTATGGAGCGGTTGTATACTCACGAATCTTGTTGGTGTACTCCTGATCGATCGGCTGGTTAGGATCGCGGCCCGGCTTGATCTGGGCGCTAACGATTGTTCCGAAGGTTGAAAGACAGAGAACGAACAGAAATAGCGACCGAAGAGGGCGCGCAAGGGTCATATATTTTTTCCTCAACAGGCTTTTAACACAGATTGCAGCGATTATAATCTGTGGAAACGCATGTCAAATCAAATGAAAAAAGTGAAAGCTGCCGGTGGAGTGCCCGCGATAGTTGCCACTGTCAAAGCGATTTCAGAGGAGACGGGTTTAGTTCGCGGCGTGCGCACGCTTTTGAAAGTTAATCAATCAGGCGGCATCGATTGCCCCGGTTGTGCGTGGCCCGAACCGGATAAACATCGATCACATTTTGAGTTTTGCGAGAACGGCGCCAAGCACGTTGCTGACGAAGCGACTACCAAACGCGTCGCGCCCGAGTTTTTCAAGAAGTGGAGTGTTGAGGAGCTCGCGCAGCAATCGGATCAATGGTTGAACTCGCAGGGACGACTCACGCATCCGATGTTGCTGCATCGCGATGCGACTCACTACGAACCGGTGAGTTGGGACAACGCGTTCGAGCTGCTCGCCGCTGAGCTCAACTCGCTCAACTACCCGGATCAGGCGGTCTTTTACACTTCCGGCCGCACCAGCAACGAAGCGGCTTTTCTGTATCAACTCTTCGTACGCCAGTTTGGCACGAACAATCTGCCTGATTGTTCGAACATGTGTCACGAGTCGAGCGGTACGGCGTTGAGCGAAACGATCGGCGTCGGCAAGGGGACCGTAACCCTCGAAGACTTCGATAAAGCTGATGCAATCTTTGTCATCGGTCAGAATCCGGGAACGAATCATCCGCGCATGCTAACGTCGCTCGAGCGTGCGAAACGAAGAGGCTGCAAGCTGGTCCATATCAATCCGCTGCCGGAAGTTGGCATGACGCGCTTCAAACATCCGCAGCACGTGCTCGAACTACTTGGCTCGGGAACGCAGCTCGCCGATCTGTTTCTGCAAGTGCGTATCAACGGCGATGTTGCGCTGTTGAAAGGGTTCTCGAAGGCAGTGCTCGCACGCGGCGACGGTGCGATCGATCGCGAGTTCATTGACAAGTACACAATCGGATTCGATGACTTTGCGTCGGCGCTGCAAAATGTTTCGTGGGCCGAGATCGTCGAACAGAGCGGAGTATCCCGGGATCAGATCGAAGCGGCAGCGCAGATCTTCGTTGAATCGGAGCGTACGATCTTTTGTTGGGCCATGGGGCTCACGCAACATAAGAACGCGGTCGCAAACATTCAGGAGATCGTAAACCTGATGCTTTTGCGCGGGCACGTCGGAAAGCCTGGCGGGGGTTTTTGTCCGGTGCGGGGTCATAGCAATGTGCAGGGTGATCGCACGGTCGGAATTTGGGAGCGTCCGACTGAACTGTTTCTCGATCGGTTGGGGGAGACGTTTGATTTTGAGCCGCCGCGAAATCACGGATTCGACACAGTTCGAGCCATTCAAGCAATGCACGACCGCCAGGTTAAAGTCTTCTTCGCACTTGGCGGTAACTTCCTTTCTGCCACACCCGACACGGAGTTTACTGCCGACGCGCTTCGTCGCTGTCGCTTGACTGCACATGTGTCAACGAAATTAAACCGATCTCATTTGGTAACGGGCGATCGAGCGCTTATTCTTCCTTGCCTGGGCCGCACGGAAATAGACACGCAGTCCACTGGTCCACAGTTTGTCACTGTGGAAAATTCAATGGGAGTAGTGCAAGCTTCGCGCGGTTCGCTTCAGCCTGCATCAGACGAGCTTCTGAGCGAGCCGCAAATCGTGGCGCGACTCGCGCGTGCGACGCTCGAGCATCGCACCACCGTAAACTGGGAAGAGCTTGCAGGCAACTACGCTGAGATTCGCAACGCGATTGAACGCGTGGTCTCGGGTTTCCAGGATTACAACGCACGTGTGGGTGAGCCGGGTGGGTTTCATCTGCCGAACGCCGCACGCGAACGCGTATTTAAGACGAAGAGTGGCAAGGCGCACTTTACCGTGCACGAGTTACCTCGTATCGATCTTGGGCCGGATCAGTTTTTGATGATGACGATTCGCAGTCACGATCAGTTTAATACGTCGGTCTACACTCTCAACGATCGTTATCGCGGCATCAGTGATGGACGTCTCGTCGTGTTTCTCAACGGGGCTGACATCACTGCCGCGGGCTTGACGCCTGGACAAGTCGTGGACCTGGTCAGTCATTTCGAAGGTGAGGAGCGACTCGCGCGCGGATTCACGGTTGTGCCCTACGATATCCCTCGTCGTTGTGCCGCGACGTATTTTCCGGAAGCGAATGTTTTGGTGCCGGTACGCAGCGTCGCCGAGAAGAGTAATACCCCGGCGTCGAAATCGGTGGTGATTAGCATCCGGCCTGTAACGGAGGAATCAAAACAAACATGACAACCCTGGTAGCTAAGAAAAAAACCCCCAAGAAGGGAACTGCCGCGATGAAGAAAGCCCTCAAAAAGAGCGCCCACAAGCGACGCGACGGTGCGCCGAAGTCGGCGAAGAGCAAGTTGTACGCGAGCCTTGTCGTCCAACTGCTGAGCCTGCTCAAGGGCGAGCACGACTTCATCGCCAACGCAGCAAACTTCAGCGCGCTGCTGTTCAATTCGTTGCCGAATGTGAACTGGGCCGGGTTCTATTTTCTGCACGGCGAGGAGCTGGTGCTTGGTCCATTTCAGGGAAATCCTGCATGCGTTCGCATTCCGATGGGCCAGGGCGTGTGCGGAATGGCGGCGCAGCAGTGTGAGACGATCATCGTGCCGAACGTACACGAGTTTCCGGGACACATCGCGTGCGATGTCGCTTCAAATTCCGAGATCGTGGTGCCGTTGTTTGACGGCGAGCGATTGCTCGGCGTGCTCGATCTCGATAGTACGCTCATCGGCAGATTCGACGACCAGGATGCGGAAGGGTTGAATGAACTGGCCACGGTGTTTGTGGCGCATGAAGAGGGGCTGGGACTTTAGCCACAAAAAGGCACATAAGACACAAACAATGATGGAATCCTGTCAATCATGAAAATCCTGTAAATCCTGTCCATATGACACCACCGCATCCACGATGCTGGCGCGCACTAACGTTACTCGCCACCGCGGAACTGCTCGGCATGGCGCTCTGGTTCAGTGGCTCAGCCGTCGTTCCCGCACTCTCTCTCGAATGGCATCTCTCACCTTCACAAATTAGCTGGGTCTCGAACGCGGTCCAACTGGGCTTCGTTGCCGGAACGTTATTTAGCGCAACCCTAAACCTGCCGGACATCATTAGCACCAGGCATCTCTTCGCGGTCTCCGCATTTCTCGGCGCGGCGGTTAACGGTGTCTTCGGTCTTTACGTTCACGATCCAACTACAGCCATTGGACTGCGGTTTGTAACCGGCGTCTGTCTGGCCGGAGTGTATCCGCCCGGAATGAAGATCATGGCGACGTGGTTTCGCGAGCGGCGCGGGATGGCGCTCGGCGTGCTCGTCGGAGCACTTACGATAGGCAAGGCGACGCCTTATCTGGTCAACGCTCTCGGAAGTAGCAACTGGCGCTCGAACGTGCTCTTCGTTTCACTGCTCGCGGCAATTGGCGGACTCGTCGTACTCTTCTTTGTCGAAGATGGTCCATACGCGCTGCCGCCGGCGAAGTTTGACCTCGCACAGATTGTTCGAGTGTTTAGTAATCGCGGCGTGCGGCTGGCGAGTTTCGGTTATTTCGGTCACATGTGGGAACTGTACGGCATGTGGATCTGGATCCCCGTGATGATTCGCGCGAGCCTCGCGACTCACAATGGCAATCCGCGACTCGCGGAGCTTGGTTCGTTCATCGTGATTGGTGCGGGGGCGATTGGTTGTGTTATCGCTGGCTTAATAGCCGATCGCGTCGGACGAACGCTTGTGACGTCGTGGGCGATGGCGATCAGCGGCACGTGCTGTCTTGTGATCGGTTTGCTTTACGGTGGCAGTCCGTTGCTGCTGTTAGTGGTTGCCGCAATCTGGGGCGCGACGGTTGTCGCTGACTCCGCGCAGTTTTCTTCGTGCGTGACTGAGCTCGGCGATCCGCAGTACATCGGGACGGCATTGACGATACAGATGTGTGTCGGGTTTTTGTTGACGACGATCTCTATCGAATTGATTCCGAAGGTGGCGAGTGCGAAGGGTTGGCGCTATGCGTTCATGATCCTCGCACCCGGTCCGTTGTTTGGAGTTATTTCGATGCTGCGGTTGCGACAACTTCCCGAAGCGATCAAGATTGCGCACGGCAGAAAGTAGCCGCGGATTCACGCAGGTGAACGCGGATTGATCTGCATTTCATTTGCGTTAATGTGCGGCTGTGTTATTCTTGCCCCCCAGGTGATTATGATGAAAGAACTCATTCTCCAACGGCTGGACCTCGCCTGATTCCTGCGCGGTATATCCGCGCGGCTGAAGTCGGGTCATAACGCTCGCTACGAATTGCGAACGCGTAAGGCGCGCTCAGCCGCTCCTCTATTCCACCTAAAACTAAAACGTTTTTCCCAAGTGGCTTCGCTTTTTGCGATCCGCTTTTTGAGGTTCGATCATGCAACAACCAGCTATTCAGGTGCGCAACCTTCGCAAAGGTTTCTTCAAACGTACCGGTTTTCGCAAGAAATCCGAGCTCCTGGCCGTCAACGACGTCTCGTTCCACGTGATGCCGGGTGAGACGTACGGACTGCTCGGACCGAACGGATCCGGCAAGTCGAGCTTGATTCGCATCCTCTCGACCTTGCTGATCGCCGACAGCGGCTACGTCCGTTTGCTCGATTTCACTCTGCCCGACCAGGCGGAAGAAGTACGCCGGATCATCGGCCGCGTCAGCGTCGATGCGGCGTTCTACAAGAAGCTCTCGGCACGTGAAAACCTGCTGTACACGGCGTTGCTCTACGGCAAGAAAGCACGCGAAGCAGAACGACGTGTCATCCAGATTCTCGACCAGTTGGGAATGGAAGACTCGAAATTCTCGACGCCACTCGAGGAGATGAGCCGGGGTATGCAGCAGAAGGTCAGCATCGCGCGAGCACTGATGATCAACCCGCCGTTGCTGTTGCTTGACGAACCGACTACGGGCCTCGATCCGAAGAGTCGTCGTGACGTTCAGTCGTTCCTCGAGGATCAGCAAGCTCGCGAAGGGACGACGATTCTGTTGACCACGCACGACATGGCCGAGGCGGAACGTTTGTGTCCCCGGATCGGTTTTCTGGCCCACGGGAAGCTCGTGGCTGAAGGAACAGCGGAGCAATTAAAGCGACGGGCCGGCGCGGCAACGTTAGACGACGCCTTCATCAAGCTGACTGGTGAAGAACTCGTCGAGGATAAAGAAGAGATGGCATTAGTGGAGGACTGATCATGGAAGCGGTAATGCGACAGACGTGGGCCTTCCTGTTTCGCGGGTATCACATCACCCGCCGTTACATCGGCTGGGTCATAGTGTTCAACTTTTACGCGCTCGTGACGTCGGCGACGGTCGCGCTGATCGGCGTGGCAGAGAATAATTATCAACTCACGCTAACGCTGATTGTCGGAGCGTTACTGTGGAACTATCTCTCACGACTGTACGAGGAGATCGCAATGTCGATCGCTTACGAGCGCTGGGAAGGAACGTTGGAATACACTTTCATGGCGCCCGTATCGCGCGCGGTGCACCTGCTCGGCGTGAGTTTGTTTTCGCTGCTGAATAGTATCGTGACGAGCGTGATTGTGTTGGTCGGACTGATACTGTTTACGAATCTGAATTTGCGCGGCGCGAATCTGCTCGGAGTGCTGGTGGTGCTGGCAGTGAGCACGGTTGCATTCGTCGGCCTGGGTTTGTTCGCCGCGGTGTTTCCGGTAATGAGTCCGGAGAGAGGCGCGGAGGCCACACATATCTTTCAGGGCTCGCTTCTACTCGTTTCCGGAGTTTATTATCCGATCGCAGTCCTGCCAGGCTGGTTGCAGCCGCTGTCGGCGATCTCACCGGCGACGTACACGCTGTCTGCTTGCCGGAAGTTGTTCGGTGTGGGAAACAGTGGTTCAACGGCGGAGCACCTTGCCGGCGCGCCGCTGTCGGCGGTCTCGCACGAGTTGCTGGTGTTGGCGTTAATGGGCGCGATAATTTTGCCGCTCGGCCTTTTTGTCTTTATGCGAATCGAAGCGTGGGCCAAGAGAAAAGGTAAGTTGAAACGAACAGGATGAGCGGATGGCGAAACGCGAAAGCTTCGACGAACTGAAAGCACGTACACGCGAAGTTATCCGGCGACTCAAACGGGCCTATCCGGGTGCGAAGTGTTCACTGAACCACTCGAACCCGTTTGAGTTGCTGGTCGCGACGATTCTTTCGGCGCAGTGTACTGACGAACGAGTCAACATTGTCACGGCGGATCTGTTTAGGAAGTACCGCAAGCCCGAAGACTACCTGAAGGTGCCGCCGCGCGAGTTGGAGAAAGATATTCAGTCGACCGGGTTCTTTAGAAACAAGACGAAGTCGATACAGGGGACGGCGAGGATGTTGACTAAGCAGTATCACGGCGAGGTTCCGCACACGATGGATGAGTTGCTCGAATTGCCGGGAGTCGCGCGTAAGACTGCAAATGTAGTGCTGGGAAATGCGTTTGATATTCACGCGGGCGTGGTGGTCGACACGCACGTGACGCGACTCTCGCATCGGCTCGGGTTCACGCAACAGAAGACCGCGGAAAAGATTGAGCGGGACTTGATTGAGATCGTG
>Ga0207707_10004069_pt1 | contig 12942 bp, 13 predicted proteins | sample KBSC83BmetaG_FD_184336 | JGI IMG/M metagenome (GOLD analysis project Ga0207707, IMG submission 184336) | Corn rhizosphere microbial communities from Kellogg Biological Station, Michigan, USA - KBS C8-3B metaG (SPAdes) (version 2) | ecosystem: Host-associated > Plants > Roots > Rhizosphere ... | reverse complement strand
CCGCCGCCGCGGCATCTCGGCGGCGACCGCCCGGCTGGCCGCCGCGGAGATCTCGGCGCACCCGGAGCAGGCGCTCACCATGCACGCGATCGAGGAACTGGGCGTCAACCCCGCGGAGCTGCCCTCGCCCTACGTGGCCGCGGGGGCGTCGCTCGTCGCGTTCGCGGCGGGCGCGATCATCCCGCTGCTGCCCTACGCGCTCGGGTTCGACGCGCTCGGGGTCGCCCTCGGCCTGTCCGCGCTCGCCGCAGTCGTCGGCGGCGGCCTCGTGTCGCGGCTCACCGACCGCCCGTTCTGGCGCGGAGCGCTGCGGCAGCTAGCCCTCGGCGCGCTCGCCGCGGGCATCACGTACCTGATCGGCCTCGCCGTCGGCGGCATCGCAACGGGCTGACGTCCGCGTTCGTCAAGGCGCGGGCAAAAGGGCCATCACGGTAAAGGTGAATCCGGCGCTCGTCGGACGGCGCAGCGGAATGTCGCACTTGATCCGGCGCGGTACCTCGTTTCTGCTGAGGCCGAGCCCTTGCGCGATGAGCCGTTCCGGGCGCACCGGCACCGGATCCTCGAAGACGACCTCCACCTGGACCGGCCACGCCTCGTCAAGCCATGCCGACGGGGTGTCCAGCCGCCAGGCCCCCGTCCAGTCCAGGGTGAAGCGGTTGCGCCGGGCGAGCAGCGGATCCAGCAGCCTGGACGCCACCAGTTCCGGATCGTTGACGCGGTAGCCGTGGAGCTCGGCCGGATCGAAGGATCTGACCGGCGCTCGCTCGTGCACGGTGAGCTTGCTCGTCCGATCGCAGGACACGCAGCGGACCAGCAGCCACACGTCTAGCAGCTTGCCGTTGGCGTTGACGCGGAACCTGCCCTCGCCGGTGGTGGCTGACTCCGACCGGCAGTCCACGCACCGCAACGACAGCAGAGGCAGCCTGGTCCGGCGAACGACCCAGGGCAGCACGGTATGAGCTTGTGAAGACATGATCTCTCTAGACCTGACACGAGGCCGATTACGCGCGGCCTCAAACGCTGTATGACCAGGCCACAAGGGCAGCCCGGCAGAACCGACGGGAGCGTCGGCTGCCGGTGAGCGGAAGAAGGTGTCAGGTCTAAAGAGCAGGCGGGGTCACGCGGTTTGTCCTCTGTCCTCACTGCGACGGGGCCGCAGGCAATCTACGGGAACGCCGAAGGAAGGCTCAAACGGTTTTCCGACCGAGACTTCGCGGCCGCCGGCTGCCCGCGCGCCGCCATCACTTCCGACATCGACGCCGCTGTGGACGTCGACGGGTGCCGGCCGGAGCGGCCCGTGGGCAGCCGGGCGGCCGAGGTGGCCCCTAAACGGACATCAGGGACATCGGAGACCATCAAGCCGCGCAACACCAACACACTGCGTTACGTCGGAGGTCGTTTTCCGCGATTTTGCATCAAGTGACGGCGTATCACGATACGGTTACAGCAGGTCGAGTTAAGGACCGGATGCTCAGGCATCGACGTTGTTGTGTGCTCTGGTTGGCTTTTATCGGGACAGGTGTTCGCGACAATGGTGAGAATGTCTGCGTCTGGAAAGCACAGCCGCACCGCTAAAACGCGCAGACGCCCCGCTAAATGGCATCGATGGGCATTGGCCGTGGTGCTAGCCGGGGCCGCGGGCGGTTTCGGCTATGTCTTCCTCCCGCATGCGACCGCCGCACCGGTCGCCGACCGCCTTGGCCCGCAGGCCCCCTCAGCCTCCGCCTCCGCCGGTCTTCTCGGCCAGGGCAGGAACAGTTCTTACGCCGCGGCCCCGGCCCCGATCGTCACCGCTACCGCCAAAGCCCCCATAAAAGCGCGTATGCCCCGGCCCACGCACGCGTCCCACCCCACCGCGACCGGTGGCATGACGCTTGGCAACGCCGCCGGGCTCGGGCTCTATGACGGCCAGTCCAGCCCGGCCGGCCTGGAGACCGCCGCCAGCTGGCTCGGTTCCGCGGGCACCATCAAGTACGCCGAGGACTTCGTGGACGCCACGGACTGGTCGCACATCAGCGATCCGTGGCAGCTGTCGAACTGGAAGGGCAGCCCGTTCACGATGGTCTGGGGCGTCCCGATGCTGCCCTGCGGCGGCCCGTCAACGCAGTGCGAGACGAACGTGTCGGACTACGACTCGGTCGCGAACGGCGGCGCCAACGGCTACTTCAAGACCCTGGCACAGCACCTGGTGTCCGCGGGCTTCGGCTCCTCCTATATCCGGCTCGGCTGGGAATTCAACGCCGGCTGGATGGGCTGGGGCGTCTGCAACCAGGACGGGTCGGGGCTGACGAGCTGGGCGGGCGATTTCGTGCCCGCCTTCAAGAACATCGTGACCAGCATGCGCGGCGTCAGCGGCGCGAATTTCAAGTTCATATGGAACCCGATCGATAGCAGTAACGCCGCCTGCTCTGGCGACACTCTGGAGAATTTCTACCCGGGCGATAATTACGTCGACGTGGTGGCGCTTGACGCGTATGACGGGATCGGCCAGGAAACCAGTGACTCCGCGCGCTGGACCGACCTGCTGAACGGGGTCAACGCGGGCAACTGGACCGCGGAGACGCCCGCCGCGATCAACGGACAGAAATTCCAGGGCTACGGGCTGAACTGGCTCGCCGCGTTCGGCAAGGAACACGGCAAGCAGGTCGGCCTGCCGGAATGGGGACTCAATTCCAGCGACTCGAACGCGGGCGGAGGCGACGACACGTACTTCATGACCCAGATGGCGGCCTGGATCAAGGCCAACGCCACCGGCCCGGCGATCTACTGGAACTACGGCGGCGGAACCCTACCGCTGAACATACCGAACTACACCGACGGTGCCACCCAAGAGGCGACCGCGGTCTTCAAGTCCGCGTTCAGTACCGGCATTTGACCTCGGTCGCTCAGCAGGCTTGAGTGGCTGGCCGGTCAGTACAGATCGCCTGGTAAGGTGCCCCGTGGCCTCAGTGAACCGTCCGCTGCGCATCGCGCTGCTGTCGTACCGCAGCAAACCGCACTCCGGTGGCCAGGGCGTTTACGTGCGCCACCTGAGCAGGGAACTCGCCGCGCGCGGGCACCACGTCGAGGTGTTCTCCGGACAGCCTTACCCGGAACTCGACGACGGCCCGGTACTGCGCGAGGTGCCGAGCCTCGACCTCTACCGCGACGACGACCCGTTCCGCACGCCGCACCCCAGGGAACTGCGCGACTGGGCGGACGCGCTCGAGGTCGCGATGATGTGGGGCGGGGCATTCCCGGAGCCGCTGACGTTCAGCCTGCGGGCGCTGCGGGCGCTGCGGGCCAGGCTCGGGGACTTCGACATCGTGCACGACAACCAGGGGCTCGGCTACGGCATGCTCGGCTTCCGGCGGCTCGGCGTACCGCTCGTCACGTCCATCCACCACCCGATCTCGGTAGACAGGCGGCTCGACCTGGCCGGGCGGAGCTGGCTCCAGCGGCTGGACAAGGGCCGCTGGTACGGGTTCGTGCGGATGCAGGGACGGGTGGCCCGGCGCGCGGGGCCGCTGATCACGGTGTCGTCGTCGTCCAGGGACGATATATGCCGCGATTTCCGGGTAAATCCAGGGAAAGTGCACATCATCCCGCTCGGCGTCGACACGCGGCTCTTCCGCCCGCGGCCGGACGAACCGCGCGTCCCCGGCCGGATCGTGACCGTGACCAGCGCCGACTCGCCGCTCAAGGGACTGCCCACGCTGCTGCGCGCGGTCGCCAAGCTGGCCACCGAGCGCGAGGCGCACCTCGTCGTCATCGGCACCCCGTCCGCCGCCACCAGGCAGCAGGTCACGCAGTTGGCGCTCAGCGACCGGGTCACGTTCGCCAGCGGCCTGCCCGACACCGAGTACGCACGCCTCCTCGCCTCCGCACAAGTGGCGGTGATCCCGTCGATGTACGAGGGGTTCTCGCTGCCCGCGGTGGAGCACATGGCCTCGGGCACGCCGCTCATCGCCAGCCGGGCCGGCGCGCTGCCCGAGGTCACCGGGGACGCCGCGCTGCTCGTCCCGCCCGGCGACGCCGAGGAACTGTCCGCCGCGCTCGGCACCGTGCTCGACGACGAGTCCGCCAGGGCGCGGCTGGCAGCGGCCGGCCTGGACCGGGTGCGCGAGCGGTTCGCGTGGCCCGCGGTCGCCGCCGCGACCGAGGCGCTGTATCAGAAGGTGATCAACGGGGAGCCCGGTTGCTGACCGTCGACTTCGCGAAGTTTCCCATCAAGCCCGGCGACCGCGTGCTCGACCTCGGGTGCGGCGCGGGACGGCATGCCTTCGAGGCCTACCGCCGCGGCGCCCGCGTGGTGGCGGCCGACATGGACCTGAAGGAACTGCTCCCGGTCGGCGCCATGTTCGCCGCTATGCGCGCGGAAGGCGAGGCCGCGCCCCCCGCGGCGGCCGCGGCGCTGTCCGCGGACGCGACGCGCCTGCCGTTCGCCGACGGCTCGTTCGACGCGGTCATCGCCGCGGAGATACTCGAGCACATCCCGGACGACGCCGCCGCCATGGCCGAGATCGCCCGCGTGCTGCGCCCCGGCGGAACCGTCGCGGTCACGGTGCCCGCCTGGCTGCCCGAGCGGATCTGCTGGGCGCTGTCCAGCGAGTACCACGAAGTCCCCGGCGGCCACGTGCGCATCTTCACCCGCGCCGAGCTCACCGCCAAGCTGGCCGCGGCCGGCCTGACGCCCACCGGCGGTCACCACGCGCACGGCCTGCACTCCGCCTACTGGTGGCTCAAGTGCGCGGTCGGCGTCCACGACGACGCGCACCCCGCCGTGCGGGCCTACCACCGGCTGCTCGTCTGGGACATCATGCGCAAGCCGGCCCTCACGCGGCTGTCGGAAGCCGCGCTCAACCCCCTCATCGGCAAGAGCCTCGTGATGTACGCGACGAAGACCAAAACCACCAAACCCATCACCCCGAACGGGTTCGTGCTTACACCCCATGCGCCACGCTAAACCCGCGCCGCCCGCCTGGCCCGCGCCCCCGGCCGACGTCCTGCGCACCGCCGGCTCGATCGCCGCGGCGCAGCGGGCCGACGGCGCGCTCCCCTGGCCGGACGGTCATGTGGACCCGTGGGACCACGTGGAGTGCGCGATGGCGCTGAGTGCCTGCGGGCTCGCCGTTCCGGCCCGGCTCGCCTACAAGTGGCTGCGCGACACCCAGCGCCCGGACGGCTCGTGGCCGCGCGCGACCGGCGGGCCGGAGGCGGCCACCGCCGAGACCGTGACCGACCCCGCGGCGGAAAGCCACCACGCCGCCTACGTAGCCGTCGGCACCTGGCACGAGTACCTCGTCACCGGGGACCGGAAGTTCACCGAGCGGATGTGGCCGACGGTGCGCGCCGCGATCGGCTGGGTGCTCGGCCTGCAGGCACCGCGCGGCGAGGTCGCGTGGGAACGCGACGCGGCGGGCCAGCCAGGCGAGTTCGCGCTGCTCTCCGGCTGTTCGAGCATCCTCCAGGCGCTACGCTGCGCGATCTCGCTCGCCGACCTGGCGGGCGAGCCGCAGCCGGATTGGGAGCTCGCCGCCGTCCAGCTCGGCCACGCGCTCGCCTGCCACCCGGAAGCGTTCGCGGACAAGAGCCGGTTCGCGATGGACTGGTACTACCCCGTGCTCGGCGGTGCGCTGCGCGGCGCCGGGGCCGCCGAGCGGCTCGCCCACGGCTGGGACACGTTCATCGTCCCCGGCCTCGGCGTCCGCTGCGTCAGCGACCAGCCGTGGGTGACGGTCGCGGAGACCTGCGAGCTGGTGCTCGCGCTCGATGCCTGCGGGCAGCGGGAACGCGCCCGCGAGGTGTTCGCGACCGTCGGCAGGCTGCGGCACGACGACGGCTCCTACTGGACCGGCTGGCAGTACGTCAACGAGAACCACTTCCCAGCCGAACGGTCAAGCTGGACCTCCGCCGCCGTCGTACTCGCCGCCGACGCGCTTGACGGCTTCAGCGCGGGCGCGGCCATCTTCCGCGCCGTCCCCGCCACGCTCAGCGCGCGGCCGCAGGCCGACCTGGATTCCTGCGGCTGCGGCACCGCCATCGGCGCCTGACCCGCCAAGGCTCAGGCGGCGCGACGGCGGACCAGCCAGACCGTCCCCGCCCCTAGCGCAATCGCCAGCAGCAGGAGCCAGCCGGACTCGATGAACTGCATCGGCCAGAACCGGCTGACCGGGATGAAGCGCCACCAGTCCGTGTTGCCAACGGTCCACGTCTTAAGGATCCACGGAGAGTTCGGCGTGTTCTGGCCGCTGAACAGGTTCCCGTTCGTGGTGTCGAGCGCCACGGGATAGTCCTCGCGCAGCACCAGCCAGGCCAGCAGGGTCAGTCCCAGGTAGGCGCCGAGCGTTGCGGCCATGGCGGGGATGATCCGGCGGGTGAGCATGCCGAGGAACGCGCCGGCGGCGAAGGCGACGAGCGTCCAGGCGGCGAAGTCGATGCCGCGCGTGTCGAAGACCGTCGCGGCGAGCACGTTCATCCCCTCGAATCCCAGGAACGGGTCGAAGAACCAGGCGAACAGCTGGCTGAACGCCCCGGCCAGGATGGTGAGCACGACGGCGAGCAGGGTGAGCTTGGCGATGGTCCAGCGCACCCGGCCGATGCCCTGCGTCCACGCGTACCTGAAGGTGCCGGTCTCCAGCTCCCTGGCCAGCACCGTCGGCCCGGTGAAGGCGCCGAGCAGGGCGGGCGCGAGGTTCATCAGGATGAGGACGGTGTTGCCCATCGTCCAGTCGGCGTTATTGAAGCTGCTGTTCCGCGCCGCGCAGGCCTGCGAGTTCGCGGGATGGCAGTTGATCAGCGCCGTGTCGTCGTGGTGCACCTTCAGGCCCGCGACCAGCAGGAAGACCGACACCGCGGCGAGCACGGCGGCGACGCTGACCAGCACGCCGCGGTGCTGCCGCCAGGTGACCCAGATCATCCGCGGCCACGGCACGGGCCGGAGCGCGGGGCCGGCGTCCCGACCGGGCTGGGCGGGCCGGGTCAGCCCGCTCACCGGGGCACCTCCGTGAGTTCCGTCCTCGACCCGGCCGCCGTAGCGGAGGGCGTGCCGCCGCCCGCGGGACGCAGGTAGGCCAGCACGAGTTCTTCCAGCCCCACCGGGTGTGACTCCCAGCCGGGCGGCACCGTGCGGCCCGGCCCGCCGTCCCGGACCAGCAGGTGCGCTTGCGCCCCGGCCCGCTTGACCTGCACCGCCGACAGCTGGGCGGCGAACTGGTCGGTCCCGGCGGCCGGGCCGGTCAGCACCCGGTGCTCCGCGAGCAGGTCGTCGACCGCGCCCGCGAGCCGCAGTTCACCGCCGCCGAGCACGACGAGGTAGTCGGCGACCCGCTCAAGTTCGGCGAGCGCGTGCGAGGACAGCAGGACGGACACGCCGTCGTCGGCCATCGCGGTCATCACCGTCGCCAGGAAGTCCTGGCGGGCCAGGGGATCGAGCGCCGACAGGGGCTCGTCGAGGATGAGCAGCCGGGGCCGCCGGGCCAGGGCCACGGTCAGCGCGACCTGGGCCTGCTGGCCGCCGGAGAGCTTCCCCGTCTTCTTCTTCAGCGGGATGCCGAGGTCGGCGAGGCGCGCCCGCGCGGTGTCGGCGTCGAAGCGCCGGTTCAGGTTCCTGGTCAGGTGCAGCATGTCCGCCACCGACAGGCTCTTGTACACCGGTGCGTCCTGCGCCATGAACGCGATGTCGTTGAGCGCGGCAGGCGACCTGATGACCTGGCCGCCGAGCACGGTGGCGGTTCCCGCGGTCGGGAGGGTCAGGCCGACCGCCATGTTCATCAGCGTGGACTTGCCCGCGCCGTTCGGCCCGACGAGCGCGGCCAGGGATCCCTCGGGAACCGTGAGGGTGCAGTCCCGCAGCGCCCAGGACTTCCCGTAGCACTTGCCAAGGCCGGCCGTCTCGATGACGTTCATGCGACGCCCTCCGTTTCGCCGTCTCCCGACTGGCCCGCGGCGGCGCCGCGGCTCTTAAAGAACTCCCGCATGACGCTGGTGAAGAGGGCCACGATCCCGTCCTCGTCCAGGCCAGCCTCCTCCGCGGAGGAGAGCCAGCCGAGCATGGACCGGCGCAGGCCGCTCAACTCGGGCAGGGTGACCTGGCTCAGGGTGGCCTGCACGAAGGTGCCCTGCCCGGGACGGCCCGCGGCCAGCCCCTTGGTCTCGAGCTCCTTGTAGGCCTTCAGCACCGTGTTGGGGTTGATGGTAAGCGCCGCGACCACGTCTCTGACCTTTGGGAGCTGGTCGCCGGGCTGGAGGTAGCCGAGCCGCAGCGCGTGCTCCACCTGCTGAACGAGCTGCAGATAGGTCGGCACCCCCGAGGACGGATCAAGCCGGAACTCAATGGGACTGTTCTGTTTATCTATAGTCATAAGACAAGAGTACAGCGACCACGCCGACCGTCAACCGGGCGTGCCGGGATGGCCACGTGGACGCGATGACCACGGGAAGAGATGCGAGGTGGCGTCGCTACGCCGAGATCACAGCGACTAGCCGATGCCGGTTGCGGTGCGTTCGAGGATGCGGAGGGAGCCCTCCTGGCGGATTTCCGTGAAGGCGCCGGAGGCCAGGGCGCGCTGGTAGATCGTGAACGGGGCCTGGCCGCCGTCGGCCGGGTCGGGGAACACGTCGTGGATGGCGAGGGCGCCGCCGAGCGCGACCCACGGGGCCCAGCCCTCGTAGTCCCAGCGGGCGGCGGCGTCGGTGTGCCCGCCGTCGATGAACAGCATGCCGAGCGGGGTGCGCCACAGCCGGGCCACGTCCGCCGACTTGCCCACGACCGCGACCACGTCGTCCTCGATCCCCGCCGCCGCCAGCGTGGCCCGCAACCGGGGCAGCGTGTCGAGTCGCCCGGTCGCCGGGTCGACCATCTCCGGGTCGTGGTACTCCCAGCCGGGCTGGTGCTCCTCCGAGCCCCGGTGGTGGTCCACGGTCACGACCTGCTGCCTGATGCCGAGCTTCCGCGCGGCCCGCACCCCCGCGGCCAGGTAGATCGCGGACTTCCCGCAGTAGCTGCCGACCTCGAGCACCGGTCCGGTCGCCGCGTACTCCTCCGCCGTCTCGTACAGGGCCAGCCCCTCGGCTTCTGGCATGAACCCGGTCGCTGCCTCTGCCGCCCGTCTAAGCTCAGCGTCCACTCCCGCACCATAGCAGCGACAAGTCGCACCACAGCAGCGAAAAGTATTGCGCGGCCCTTCATTACTGGCTAGTAATGAACCAAGGCGGCGGCGCCCGCTGCCGCCTAAGGTGGAGGCACGCGTGAGCACCTACGACATGTACACGTCGCCGGTCGCGGCCGGGACGTGGGACGTGCCCGCGACGGGGGCGGCCAGGTTCTCCTGGGAGTACGATTCCGGGCGGCAGCAACTGCTGGACTTGTACCAGCGCGGCAAGGACAAGCAGTGGGACGCGACCAAGCGAATCGACTGGGAGCAGCCGGTCAACCCGCTGCGGGTCATGGAGACCGGCGAAGAGCTCGTGCCGATCTACGGGTCGCGCCAGTGGGAGAAGCTGAACCAGGAAGAGCGGGACGAGCTGAGCCACCATCTGTCGTCGTGGCTGTTCAGCCAGTTCCTGCACGGCGAGCAGGGCGCGCTGACCGTGGCGGCGCGGATCGTTGAGTCGGTGCCGGACATGGACTCCAAGTTCTACGCGGCCACTCAGGTCATGGACGAGGCACGGCACGTCGAGCTGTTCAACCGGTTCGTCAAGGACAAGGTCGGTCTGTACTACCCGGTGAACGACCACCTGGCCAAGCTGCTCGCCGACGCGCTGAGCGACTCCCGCTGGGACCTGCCCTACCTCGGCATGCAGGTGCTGATCGAGGGGCTGGCGCTCGCCGCCTTCGGCGTGCACCGCGACATCACCGGCAACCCGCTAGTCAGGCAGCTGCTCGCGTACGTCATGCAGGACGAGGCGCGGCACGTGGCGTTCGGCCGGCTGGCGCTGCGCGACTACTACGCGGAGCTCACTTCGGCGGAACGCGCAGACCGTGAGGAGTTCGTGGTCGAAGGCTGCTACCTAATGCGCGACCGGTTCGTGGCCCGCGAGGTGTACGAGCGCCTCGGCTTCGACGTCGAGGAGTGCGTGCAGTTCGCCGACCGCTCCCCCACGCAGCTCGCGTTCCGCCAGTTCCTGTTCAGCCGGATCGTGCCGTGCGTGAAGGACATCGGCCTGTGGGGGCCGAAGGTCCAGCGGGCGTACGTCGACCTCGGCGTGATCGACGCGGCCGACAGCGACCTTGAGGCGCTCATGCGCGCCGACGAGGACACCGCGGACCGGCTGGAGCGCGAACACGCCGCCGAGTTCGCCGCCCGCAGGCAGGAGGTCGACGCCGCGATCGCGTCGGGCGCCAGCTAGCCGCCTGCCGTACCGCTAGCGGCGGTTGAGCCTAGAGGCGGTTGAGCCTAGAGCCGGTTGAGCAGGGCGAGGGAGACGCGCGCCGAGGGCCGGGCGACCAGCTCGGACAGCGAGATCTCGCTGCGGCACATCTTCACGAAGGCCCGCCAGCCCTTGGGGGTGGACAGGCCCCGGTGGAAGGTGCCGGTGTGCCTGGTGAACGCGGTCAGCAGGGTCCGGCCCGCGCGCATGTCGGGGACCAGCCTGGCGTTGACCGCGGCGACGTAGCCGTCGAGGTCGCCCTTGGCGGCGTACTCGCCGGCCAAGGCGCCGGAACGGAGGGCGAAGCTGATTCCCTCGCGTGTCCACGGGTCGAGCAGGCCGGCGGCGTCGCCGGCCACGATCACCCGGCCCTTGCGCAGCGGTGAGCTGTCCGTGCGGCAGCGGGTGAGGTGACCTGAGTCCTGGACCGCCTCGTAGCCGGCCAGGCCGAGCCGGCCGACGAACTCGCGCAGGTACGCCTTGGTGGCCTCGCCCTGCCCCCGGGCGGCGATGACGCCGACCGTGAGCCGGTCGCCCTTCGGGAAGACCCAGCCGTAGGAGGCGGGAATCTCGCCCCAGTCGAGCAGCACCCGGCCCGTCCACTGCCGTGCGACCCGGTCCGGGACCGCGATCTCCAGCTCAAGACCGAGGTCGACCTGGTCGAACTCCGCGCCGACGGCGCGCGCGGTGACGCCCGAGGAGCCGTCGGCGCCGATGATCACCCTCGCGGTGACCTCGGTCCCGTCCGCGAACCTGGCGGTCGCATGCCCGTCCGCCTGGTCGATCGCGCGGACCTGGGCGCGCTGCCTGAGCCGCGCGCCGTTCTCCTCGGCCCGCTTCAGCAGCGCCGCGTCGAACTCGTCGCGGACCACCATCGCCAGCAGCGGCTCCCGGTGTGAGCGGGTGAACTCCTGCCCGCCGCGCAGGGTGACCGTGGCCGAGTTGATCTCGTCGCGCGCGGGCACGCTGATCAGGCTGCCCGCGGCGGCCCGGGACGCTCCGATCAGGCCGCCGCCGCACGTCTTATACCGCGGGTGCTCGGCCCGCTCAAGCACGATCGTCCGCGCCCCGGCGGCCGCCGCGGCGCTCGCGGCGGCCAGCCCGGTCGGCCCGCCCCCGACGACGGCGACATCCCACTCATCACGTTCCCGCACACCAAGCAGCTTAGGCGACCGCCACGGACCAGCCGGCGCGGCGACGCGGCCCTGGTGCAGTCATAGTGGATCGTTAGGAGGTCCAGAGCCCTCGTAACGATCCACCATCTGTCGGAGGTCGGCTCAGGGTGCGGATACGGGCACGAAAGGCGGTTACGAGCCCGATCAGGAGTTCAGGTAGGCGAGGACGGCCAGGACGCGACGGTTGTCGTCGTCAGACTGAGTCAGGCCCAGGTTGGCGAAGATGCCGGCCGCGTGCTTGCTCACCGCCTTCTCGGTGATGAACAGCGTGGCGGCGATCGCCGCGTTGGAGCGGCCCTCGGCCATCAGCGACAGCACCTCGCGCTCGCGCGGGGTGAGCGCGGCCAGCGGGCCCGACCTCGCCCGCTTGCTCATCAGCCGGCTGACGACCTCGGGGTCAAGTACCGTGCCGCCGGCGGCGACGTCGCGGACCGCGTCGGCGAACGCGCCGTCGCTGAACACGCGGTCCTTCAGCAGGTAGCCGATTCCGCCGGCCTGGTCCGCGAGCAGCTCGCGGGCGTAGAGCTGCTCGACGTACTGCGAAAGCACGAGGAGCGGCAGTCCGGGACAAGCCCGGCGCGCCTCGATCGCCACGCGCAGCCCGTCGTCGGTGAACGTCGGGGGGAGCCGGACGTCGACGATGCCGACGTCCGGCCGCAGCTCCGTCAAGGCGCGGAGCAGCTCGGGCGCGCTGCCCACCGCCGCGATGACGTCGAAGCCGTGCGCTTCGAGCAGGCGGACCAGGCCGTCGCGCAGCAGGAAGAGGTCCTCCCCGATCACAACGCGCACGAGACCTCGATCGCTGTCAGCATGAACCATTCTCCGACCCGGATATCTCGATGATCGCACCATCGCGGCCGTCGTCATGAGGGTTCATCCGCGAGGATCTTGTTGGCCTTCAGCAGCAGCGGCTCTACGAACTGCGCGGTGGACAGTGAGTTCGCGTCCACCACGGCGACATCGCCGCGCGTCAGCGCCGCCGCGTAGCTGACCGGCGAATTCCGGAGGATCGCCCTAGACCGCGGCACGTCGCACCGCGCGAGTTCGGTGGGATGCTTCTCGACGCACGTCGGCACCATCATCCCGACGACGATCGCCCGAAACCCCTGTATATCAGGGTGAAAGCCATATATTTCCAGTAATTTCCAGTCTTATGCCGACATGGGGAGCTGGAGCGAGGGCGGTCATGGTGATTCAGCCCGCCAGCGCGCACGGCACCTCAAGCACGACGATGGTGGGGCCGCCCGGCGGGCTGTTGACCGCCAGGACGCCGTCGAATGTGGCCAGGCGGCGCTCGACGCCGGCCAGGCCGGTGCCCCGGGACACGTCCGCGCCGCCGGCGCCGTCGTCGGTGACCGTGGCCCGCAGGAGGCCGCCCGCGTAGCCGATGCCGATCTGCACCGTGTCGGCCCCGGAG
>Ga0207707_10004068_pt1 | contig 12949 bp, 9 predicted proteins | sample KBSC83BmetaG_FD_184336 | JGI IMG/M metagenome (GOLD analysis project Ga0207707, IMG submission 184336) | Corn rhizosphere microbial communities from Kellogg Biological Station, Michigan, USA - KBS C8-3B metaG (SPAdes) (version 2) | ecosystem: Host-associated > Plants > Roots > Rhizosphere ... | reverse complement strand
GCGTTTGTCCACGGTCGATGGCGGAGCCGGAGAGATCGATTCCGGTAAAACTACTCTCCGGCAAGGCGAATGCCATCGGGATCAGATTGCCGCCATCCCCGCAGCCCAGTTCGAGCACACGGCACCGTTCAACGGCAGGCGGCGCGATGCCGAAGAGAACGGCAATGGTTGCCAGATGGTCAGGATGGGTTTGCGCAAACGGCCCACCAGGATAGGGTAGGTCGTCGTAGGCAGTTTGCATTGGCTTCGGCGCGGATTGCACCTAAGCCGCGGAGCGAATCATCTTACCATCGCGCATGGCGAGATTCGCGAGGTGTGATGTGCGCGCAGCTTCCACGCCGGCACGGACATTAGCATTGGGAATCGCGCGGCTGCGGATGCAATCCAGCCAGTTTGCGAGATTGGTTCGAGTACCGTCATCGGTACTCTTGACAATCATGTTGGCCTCCGGCAAATCACGGTCGTTGCGGCGTTCATTCGACTCCCGGTAAAGCCAGAAGCCACCGCGTGTCAGCTTCATGACTCCCTCCGAGCCGCGAAAGACGATGCCGCCGTCCTCGAGCGAGCTGACCATGGTGCCGGTGTACACGGCGGTGAAATTCTGTGGAAATAGAATGGACGCGTTGACGGTGTCCGGGCACTGCCACTCACGCAGTGCATGCTTCGAGCCGGCAGCTTCGACCGAAGTGGGCGACGGGCTGTTCATGAACCACTGCACGACATCTATCCAGTGAGTCATCAGGTCCGTGAAAATGCCACCACCGAAATCCCAGAAAAATCGCCATTGCCTGTATTTGATGGACGCAAACGGCTGGTCCGGGGCGGATCCGAGGAAGCTTTTCCAGTCGAGCCGGCTCGAATCAATCTCTTGTTTGGGATCATGCGATGCCGGCCGGACGTAATTTTGATACCAGTACATCTCCGCCAGCGTGATCTGGCCCAGGCGCCCGCCCTGGACGAGTTGCTTCGCGAGCAAATAATGATCCCAGCTTCTTTGCTGGGTACCCGTCGCTACTACGCGCCTGGATTTTTCCACGCCAGCGATTAATTTGTCGCCCTCCTCGATGGTATGGGTCACCGGCTTTTCGACATATACGTCTTTGCCGGCCGCCGTGGAGTCAAGCGTCATCGGGACGTGCCAGTGGTCCGGCGCGCCAATGACCACGGCGTCGATGTCACTGCGGTTCAGAACCTCGCGATAATCCTTCACCGGTTTCGCCTGCGGCCCCATTTTTTCCGCGGCCTCGAGGCGATGCGGCTCATAAATGTCACAGACGGCGACAATCTCATTGCCGGGAAGACTTTTGAGCAGCTCCGCAAGATACATGCAACGGCCGCCCGTTCCGATGAGGCCGACGCGGACGCGATCGTTCGCGCCCAGCGCGCGGCTGGTTGCAAGCAGAGCGCCGGCGGTAGTCGTAACAAACTCTCTTCGGTTCACAGGAGTAAAGTATCACAGGTGGCACAGGCATTCCTGCCTGTGCGTCTTTTTTGATAACGGGGCACACCCTCTAAAATGGTATTGAATGCAGATTCTCATGACTATGGCGCTAGTGGCTGCGGCAAACGCAGTGGTTTTGAAGCCTTTGGCGAATATGCATTCCCGGCCCAGTGAAGAGGCCGACGTGGTATCGCAGGCGATTTACGCGAGCAATCTCCGCGTGCTCGAGGAGCAGGCCGGATGGGCAAAGGTACGCACGCCCGATGACTATACCGGCTGGGTACCGCTTTCTTCTGTGCGACGGCTTGGCTCCGGTGAAAAGATTTATGCGTCTAGCGGCCATGTGGCGGAAGTAGAGAGCCTGTTCGCCAACGTCTATCGCGAGCCTGATGTCACGAAGCACCAGCCGCTCCTTACTGTCCCATTCGAGACCAAACTTGAAGTGATTCATGAGGAAAATGCGACGGCCCGCTGGCTGGAAGTGCGGCTCCCGGATGACCGCGCAGGCTGGCTGCAGCGGGGCGATGTGACGTTGGATGCCAAGCCACTGACCGTTCCTGAAACGATTTCGTTCAGTAAACGATTTCTGCGCCTGCCGTACGTCTGGGGCGGGGTATCGACGTTTGGATTCGACTGTTCGGGTTTTACGCAAATGCTTTGCCGGCGCCGCGGCGTAACCATTCCACGAGACGCGAGTGTGCAGGCGAAATGGGAAGGCGCCGTCGCGGTGGAGCGCGCCGCGCTCAAACCCGGCGATCTGCTATTCTTTGGCGAATCACGAATTACCCATACCGGCATGTACATCGGAGATGGCGAGTTCATCAATGCCACGACGCACGAGCATCCCGTTGTGCAAATCAGCGATCTAGCGGATCCTTACTGGGCGAAGTCTTATATAACAGCCAGGAGAATCAAGTGACGAGGAGAGACTTGTTCAAGGCAGCCGGAGCGGCCGCCGCGGTGCCCGTGAGCGCTGGGACTCCATCGAAAGTGGAATCGAAAATTGTACGGCTAAAATTGCGGCATACCTGGACCACGGTAATGTCATCGAGCGATTACCGGGACACGGTGCACCTCCGCTATGTACACGATGGTATCGCCGGGGTTGGTGAAGGAGCGCCTATCGTGCGTTATCACGAGAACGCCGAGTCTGCCGAACGCGCCATCGAGTCCGTGCGGGGCACCCTTGCGGTCGCTGATCCGTATCAGTTCGCGAAAGTAATGGCGGAAGTTTTTCACCGCATTGAAGGAGAATACGCCGCGAAAGCAGCCATCGACATTGCGCTGATGGACTGGTTAGGGAAGAAACTCGGGATACCGCTCTTTACTTATTTCGGCCTCGATCGCGCCGACGCGCCCATGACGACGTTCTCCATCGGCATCGACAATCCTGAAGTGACACGACAGAAGGTACGCGAAGCCGCGGCGTATCCGATATTGAAAATCAAAGTCGGACTGGATACGGATGAAGCGACCATTGCCGCTGTGCGCAGCGAAACAAAGAAGCCGCTGCGGGTGGATGCCAACGAAGGCTGGAAAGACAAAGAAGAAGCGGTTCGCAAGATCAATTGGCTGGAATCGCAAGGCGTGGAATTTGTGGAACAGCCGATGCCGGCGCCGATGATCGAAGAGACCCGCTGGGTGCGGAGTCGAGTGCATATCCCGATCCTTGCGGACGAGTCTTGCGTGCGTGCCGCCGAGATCCCAAAGCTAATCGATGCCTTCGACGGCATCAACGTGAAACTCGACAAGGCTGGCGGAATGCTCGAAGCCTACCGCATGATCCAGATCGCGAAATCGCTGGGCATGAAAACCATGCTCGGCTGCATGGTGTCGAGTTCGGTTTCCGTCACGGCGGCCGCGCATCTGTCGCCACTGGTGGATTACGCAGACCTCGATGGAAATCTGCTGATCGCGAATGATCCATACAGCGGTGTACTGGTTCGTGACGGCAAGCTGATCCTGCCGGATCGTCCAGGCCTGGGTTTAAAGCCGGCTACGTAAAACCAAAAACACCGCTTACCGTTGACATGGGCGGCGCGGAAACACGCCGAGGTGCATCACACGCTTCTTAATCTGTAGCGCGGGGCCACGCGGTTTGTGCGGGGACCCGCGGATTTTTGATGACCTGACGAAAGTGCCGCAGGTCCTCCGCAACCGCGGCGGCAGCCCTGCGCTACAAAACGAAACACCTGTCCGTTGCACACGCGCCGGTCCGAAGCGGTTTTTTGATTAGACGGGAACTTGCGGCGCTTGCTTTACCAGGGCAATCTTCTCGCTCGCCAGCTCCTTCACTGCACGGATGCTGGCGAGTTTAATCCCCTCATAGCCGCGGATCTGATCCGGCAGGTTGGCAATTTCGATCCCCAGGTCCAGCGTTCCAGGTGTGACATGTTCAAGTACTTCTTCAATTAGATTTCGATACCACGCGATCAGGCCGCGCTCTTCGCGGCGAATGCCGGCATGGCCAAAGAAGTCTAAAGACGTTCCGCGCAGCATTTTCAAGGTGGCCAACCATACGAGGGGCCGCCGGAACCACGGTCCCAGCTTCAACTTTTTCTTTAAGCCGAGAGAGCGAAGCAACGGAGGATGCAAGTTGTAACTGATGGACTCAGCGGCTTCCCACATATCTCCCATGCCACGCTCGAAATCAGGTTGCGTAAGCAGGCGCGCTACTTCGTACTCATCTTTGTAAGCCATCAGCTTGTACAGATGTCGCGCCACCGCATCGGCGAGAGCAGGCTGGCGCTCCCCGGCATGCCGCACAAAGACGCGATACTCATCCGCATAGCGGCGATTTTGATATTTTTCGAGCTCCGCGGCACGGTGCTCCAACGTCCCAACGGGCTCGGATTTAGGCTTTCGCGGTTCGAGAAGTTCTTCAACTTCTCTCGCCTTCCGGTAATAGTTGCGGCCCCAGAGAAACGCCTGCACGTTGCGCTCGGCTTCGACTCCATTCAGACGGATAGCTTCCTCGATGGATTGCCCCGATATAGGAATGAGGCCGCCCTGATAAGCAACGCCGAGGAGGAAAATATTGATCGCGAGATGGCTGGAAAACAGCCCCTCAGCGATGCGCGTCGCATCCACATAAATGTTGTGCCCCTTGCGGGTGCAAGCGTCGATTAAATCGACAATGCGTGCCGGGCCGGCCAGTAGCGTGCGCCCTCGTATGACATCGCTTGTGGGAGTTTCGGATGTATTGACTACGGCGACAGTCCGCGACGGATGTGCCCGGTTCAGGCTTTCGGCGCTGGCGGCGCCAAGCGAATCGAAGCCCAGTAGCAGATCGGCGTTTCCATAGCCGATTTTGGCAGCGGCTTCAATGGGCCCGTCGCTCAAGATGATGCTGGAAACTACCGCGCCGCCCTTTTGCGCCAGTCCTGTCTGGTCGAGCGTGATCACGGAAAGACCATCCAGCCATGCGGCCGTGGCAAGCAGCGCGTTGATCGTCACCACACCGGTGCCGCCGATACCAGGCGCTAAGATCGAATAACCGCTACCGGCGGCCGCTTTGTGGCTTGGCTCGGGAACGTCCGCGGGCGGCAATGCAGGCACGCTTTTTCTGCGCAACCCTGTTCCTGGTTTCAGCTTCACGGTCACGAACGAAGGACAATCGCCGAGCACGCAGGAGTAGTCTTTGTTGCACGATGACTGGTGAATGCGCGTCTTCTGCCCGAATTCGGTCTGGACGGGCTGAAGGCTCATGCAATTCGACTGGCGTACGCAATCGCCGCATCCTTCGCACACCGCTTCATTGATCACTACGCGAAGGGTCGCCTCTTCCAGCTTTCCACGCGAACGGAGACGGCGCTTTTCCGCAGCGCACTGCTGGTCATAAATGATTGCGGTTACGCCGGACATCTGCTCGAGTTCACGCATTACCTCGGGCAGTTCATCGCGATCCCGCACGCCGGCATTGGCGGCAAGCTGCACCCCGGTCTCATACTTCGACAGGTCGTCCGTTAAAACGATGGTCTTGCGAACGCCCTCGGCTTCGAGCTTGCGAGTCAGCGCCGGGACAGGGAGGGCACCAGTGGCTTGCTGGCCGCCCGTCATTGCGACGGCGCCGTTGTAGAGAATCTTGTAAGTGATATTTACACCCGCCGCTATGCATGCCTCAATCGCGAGCGATCCGGAATGGAAGAACGTGCCATCGCCAATGTTCTGGAAAATGTGCTTCCGCTTCACGAATGGCGACATCCCGATCCACGGCACGCCGTCACCGCCCATGTGAGTAAGGAATGCGAAGCCGCGGCTGAGGTGCTCAAGACCTGCGGCCATCCCGTGACACCCGATCCCGCCTCCGGCGATCTGGCCTTCCAGCAGCAGCGTGGACCGATTATGCGGGCAGCCGGAGCAAAAATTCGGCGCGCGCGTGCCGATCTTCTCGCGTTCACGCGCTGCGATTTCAGCGATGCGATTGAGGCGCTCGGTGACGGAACCGCGCGGTTGTAGATAGCTCGCTAAGATCTTCGCGACTTGTTCCGCGTCGAGTTCGGCCGTCGCCGGGACGAGAACTTTTCCATCGCGATCGTATTTGCCAACAATGGCCGGCCGCTGTGGCAGGTTATAAAGCGTTTCGCGGAGCTGTAATTCGAGGAAGCTGCGCTTTTCTTCAATGACGAGGATAGTCTCGAGTCCGTGCGCGAATTCACTCACGAAACGCGGCTCGAGAGGGAACGTCATACCAAACTTCGCGATGCGCAATCCAAGGCTCTCCAGATCCTCTCGGCGAATGCCCAGATCCCGCAACGCTTGCATGAGGTCGTAATAAGGCTTGCCGGCCGTCGCGATTCCCAGCCGTGAACCCTCGCGCGCGCCGAATGTCTGATTTACAGGATTCAAGCGTGCGAACTCGCGCGCCGCCTCTATGCGCCGATAGTTCACTTCCTGTTCGAGCGCCAGTGTGAATGGAATGATCAAGCGCGCGTCGGAACGCTTTTCATACCCCGGAGGCACGATAATTTCCGGCCGTTCCGGATCGAGGTTTACGATACCGCCGCCGTCACAGACGTTCGTCACCATTTTCATTGCGACCCAGGCACCCGAAAAACGCGAGAGCGCAATTCCCAGTAGCCCGTAATCCAAGATCTCTTGGGTGTTGCCCGGATAGAAGACCGGCATTCCGAAGTTATAGAAACTGAGATCGCTCTGGTGAGGGATGGTCGAACTTTTCGCAACGTGATCATCGCCGCCCAACACCAGCGCAGCGCAATTTCGGCCCGTGCCGGACAGGTTGGCGTGGCGGAATATGTCACCTGACCGGTCCACGCCAGGGCCTTTGCCGTACCAGATCCCTACCACGCCGTCGTACTTCGATTCATTGAGAACGTGTACGATCTGGCTACCAAAAATCGAAGTGGCGGCCAGATCTTCATTCACGCCCGGAACGAAATGAATGCGGTGCTCATCGAGCAGGGGCCTAACGCGCGCGAGAGCCAGATCATACCCGCCGAGCGGCGACCCTTCATACCCGGAGATAAACGCTGCGGTATTCAGTTGCGCTCGCCGGTCGCGGCGCATCTGGTCTATCGGGAGCCGCACCAGGGCCTGGATGCCGGTCAGATACGCTTGACCACGTTCGATCCGGAACTTGTCGTCGAGCTTCATCCGCGGTGGGCTTTTAAAAATTCTATCAACCTTTGCCGCGCGGCATTCTGCTTTTCGCCCGACGCCATCACGCTATAATGCGGTGCGGCATTCCTCATGTCGCACTATCTGGCTTTCGATCTTGGCGCAGAGAGTGGCCGTACCATGCTCGGCACCCTGGAATCGGGACGGCTGTCGGTTGAAGAGTTACACCGGTTCCCGAACATTCCGGTGCGCGTCCTGTCGTCGCTTTATTGGGACACATTGCGGCTATGGCACGAAATTCAGCACGGGCTGACGATTGCCGGCCGGGACAGGCATATCTCGCTCGATGGCATCGGGGTAGACACATGGGGCGTTGATTTCGCGCTTCTGGGACGGGACGGGGCCCTGATTGATAATCCTCGACACTACCGCGATCCACGCACGAACGGCATGCTGGAGGAAGCCTGCAAAGTTGTTTCACGTGAAACAATATTTGCCCAAACCGGCATTCAGTTCATGCAAATCAACACGCTTTATCAGCTTTACGCGATGCGCCTCACCAACGCACCTGCCCTGGCATGTGCCCGCACATTGCTGATGATGCCCGACTTGTTCAATTACTGGCTTACCGGTGTTGCGAAATGCGAGTTAACCATTGCAAGCACCTCGCAAATGTATAACCCCCGCTTGTCCGGGTGGGCGACGGAGCTTTTCGATTGCCTGGACTTGCCGGCGACGATTCTGCCCGAGATTGTGCAGCCGGGGACACGGATAGGCTCGGTGGTACCGGGGGCTGCCGGATCTAGCGGGGTCGAAGGAACCGCGGTCTATGCGACCGGCTGCCACGATACGGCATCCGCGGTGGCCGCTGTTCCAGCAGCCGGCGATAGTTGGTGCTACATCAGCTCGGGGACTTGGTCTCTCATCGGCGTGGAACTGGATGCGCCGGTTATCGATGAGCGCTCGCTGGCGCTGAATCTGACGAATGAAATGGGTGCGGCCGGTAAGACACGATTATTGAAAAATATCGCCGGGCTTTGGCTGCTTCAGGAATGCCGGCGAGCCTGGGTATCCGCAGGCCGGCAGTACAGTTATGAGGAACTGACAGCAGCGGCAGCGGCGGCCAGTCCGTTCGCCGCGGTAATCGACCCGGATGTGTTTCTCGAACCGGGTGACATGCCCGCTAAAATCTCGAGGTATTGCGAGGCGACGGGACAACGGGCGCCCGAATCAGAAGCGACAATCTCGCGGACGATTTTCGAAAGCCTCGCGCTGAAGTACCGCGAGGTGGTCGAAAGTTTGGAATCGTTACTTGGCAGAAAACCTGAAACGATTCACATTGTTGGGGGCGGCTCCCGGAATCGAGTGCTGAACCAGTTTGTTGCAGATGCTACCGGCCGGAGGATCATTTCGGGACCGGCTGAAGCGACGGCCATGGGCAACATCCTGATTCAGGCAATTGGGGCGGGCGAAGTTTCGAGCTTGGCCGAAGCTCGCGAGATCGTACGGCGGTCCACGAAAATCGCAGAGTTTCTCCCCCGGATGGCAGGTCAGTGGGAGCACGCATACGAAAGGTTTCGAACGATTGTACGGCGCTGACCTTACCGTCCTGTATATCCGCCGTCCACCATCAGATGTGCGCTGGTGATGAAGCTGGCTTCGTCGGAAGCCAGGAAGAGGGCCGCATTGGCTACTTCGCGAGGCTCACCCAGCCGGTTCAGCATGTGCAGCGGAGCCACCCGGTCGCGCCACTGCTCAAACGTCAAGCCCAGCCGCTCGATCTCACGGTATGACGCACTGGTCAGAATGCATCCGGGGCAAATGCTGTTGACGCGGATTTTGAACGGTGCGAGGTCGAGTGCCATGCATTTGGTCATGGTAAGGATCGCGCCTTTGCTCGCGTTGTATGTAGCGAAATCCGGCTGCGCGATGACCGCGCTCATTGAGGCGAGGTTCACAATGGAGCCGCCGCCTCTCGCTTTTATATGGGGAATCGCATGCTTGGAGACGAGCGCGGTACCAATCACGTTGACCCCCAGCACCTTCTGCCAGTCGGCTACTTCGGCTTGCTCGACACTCTTCTGCGTGAAATCGGCGGCGTTGTTGACCAGGATGTCGATCCCACCAAAACTCTTGACTGCAGTTTCTGAAATCGCCCAGGCACCGGCTTCCTGCGAAATATCGGCGACCGCCAAAACGGCTTCCGCGCCCATATCTCGAATTTTCTTTACCGCGGCTTGTCCGGCGGGTTCGCTGACGTCATTCAGTACCAGACGAGCGCCTTCGTCGGCGAAGCGGATAGCAATGGCCTCGCCGATGCCCGCGCCCACACCGGTGATGATGGCAATCTTATTGCCGAGACGGGGCATCGGGACGCAGCGGGCTACTTCGAAACCGGAACAGGCGTGAGTTCACGGCTGGTTACGACTTTGTCGATCATGCCGTATTCCACACCCTGGTCCGGGCTCATGATATAGTCGCGATCCACATCGCGCGAAATCCGATCGACGGGCTGACCCGTGAATTCGGCCAGAATTTTGTTCAGCGTCTCGCGCATGCGCAAAATCTCTTTTGCGTAGATATCGATATCCGCCGCTTGTCCCGCCAGGCCGTGCATGGAAGGCTGATGGATCATGATCCGGGAATTGGGAAGGCTAAAGCGCTTCCCCTTGGTGCCGGCGGCCAGCAGGACCGCGGCCATGGACGCCGCCTGGCCCACACAGAACGTAACGATGTCCGGCCGCACAAAACGCATGGTATCGAGAATGGCAAGGCCGGCGGTGATGGATCCACCGGGCGAGTTGATGTATATGGAGATGTCGCGTTCGGGGTCCTCAGCCTCCAAAAATAATAATTGCGCAATGATCAAGTTCGACACGTTATCGTCGATCGGCGTGCCCAGAAATATAATGTTCTCTTTCAGCAGGCGCGAGTAAATGTCATACGCACGCTCGCCCCGCGATGTCTGCTCGACCACCATGGGGACCAGAACGGAGTAACCCATCGATTTCATCTCCTCAATTTTCTTCAGTAAGAACTAGCTCGACTTTTTGACCAGGACGCGTTTGTTCCGCCGCTGTTTTTCTATCGCCCGCCGTTTTTGCTCGAGCGCTTTCGACAGATCCGCGATTGTGTTTCGGCCTAAATAATCCATGATACGCGAATGAAGCGCTTTCCACGAGTCGTGCAGCGCGCACGGCATGGCGTCGGAGCATTCTGCCAGTCCATTCGCACATTTTTCGTATTCACCGAGACCGTCCATAGCCTCAACGATATCGAGGAGCCGGATGTCATCCGGGGAAACACGCAGCGAGAATCCGCCGGTGGGCCCTTTACTCGAGCGTAGTAAGCCCTTGCGCGCGAGCTGCTGCAGGATTTTCGCGAGAAAGTGAGCGGGAATCTCCTCCTCGGCGGCAATATTTTTCGCCATCGCATACTTCCCGTCGGGAACTTGAGCCAGATGAACGAAGGCGCGAATCGCGTATTCAGAGGAGCGGGAGTAGATCATATGCACATGCCTGGAACTTCATTCTACCCTGCGGGGTCTGAATACATCAGGAATTTAACCCGGGCCGGGCTGTACGAATACGCAGGTATTTGGGCGGCAGAAGCACTGTCAAGGCGTTTGGTACCAGGGCGATCGAAGCCGGCAGCCGCCCGGCATACTCGCCATCCACCTGAATGTGCACGCGCCGATCCGCAGGATCGAAGACCCGGATGTTTTGTGCAGAGAGGAATGTCACGCCGCTCATGCGCTTCAGCCCGCCGGTGATCATGCCGAAAACATATTTCAAGTAGGGCAGGGCATGGCGCCCGCGGAACAGAACCACCTCAAAGCGATCCTCAAGAAGGCTGGCGCTCCGTGCGATCTCAAAATCGCCGCCGTAATTGCGCACGCGGCTGACGAGTGCGAAGGAACATACGGAACGATGCAATCCGTCGATTTCGATTTCGAACTCCGGGAACCGTCTCACGGTTTGCGTGAATCCGCTCAGCCAATAAGCCATTTTTCCGAGCCGCAGCTTCAGTCGCGCGTTCAGGTTATAAACAATGTGGGCGTCGAAACCAACTCCTGCCATGGAAAGAAAGTGGCGCGAAGTTGCCCCATAATCGAGTCTGCCCAGAGCAATCCGCTGGTTCACGCACTGGGGGATCAGCCTGGCAGCTCTCTTCAGATCGCGTCCGAATCCAATCTCGGTTGACATAACATTGGCCGTACCGGCCGGAAGAATGCCGAGTGGAACGGAAGAAAGAGTCATGCCATCGATGACTTCGTTAATGGTGCCGTCGCCGCCCGCCGCAAGGATGACTTCCGCGCCTTCGGCAATGGCTCGGCGGGCGATATCGCCGGCGGTTGCCGGGCCGGTAGTCGGCATTAATGAGGTTACGTATCCGGCGGCCGTCAGAATGGATGCCGCGTCTTCGAGCCGCTCGCGTCCTTTGCCGCGAAGCCGTCCCGCAACCGGATTGTAAATGAGGGCAGTGCGCCGGGAATTGATAAAAGACCTGTCATGGCACGGAGACCCCCCGTGCGTTTGTCACTCGCATAATTATAATGGAAACGGATGAAGGCTAAACTCGTCGACGAGATTGAAGACCTCAGAAACACCCTACACCGCCACGAGCATCTGTATTACGTACTCGATCAGCCGGAAATCGGCGATGGCGAATACGATGCGCTGATGAACCGGCTGCGCGACCTCGAAACGCAGCATCCCGAACTGCTGACTAGCGATTCGCCATCACAGCGCGTGGGTGGAAAACCTCGCGAGGGATTCGTCAAGGTAGAGCACAGCGCTCCCATGCTGAGCCTGGACAATGCACTCAACGAACAAGAGCTGCGTGCATTCGACGCGCGCGTCCGCGAGGCGCTGGGTAACGAGTCCTACCGCTACGTGGCAGAGTTGAAACTCGACGGCTTGTCGATGGCCGCGCACTATCGGGACAACCGGCTGATGCAGGCGGTTACGCGCGGCGATGGACGTGTCGGGGAGGACGTTACGGAAAATGCCCGCACCATCCGGTCGCTTCCGCTGCGCACCTCATCCCCGCTCGACCACTTCGAAGTCCGCGGCGAGACCGTGATGCTGCGAAGAGCCTTCGAAAGGCTCAATGCCGAGCGTGACGAGCGAGGGCTTTCCCGGTTTGCCAATCCGCGCAATGCGGCGGCGGGATCGTTGCGTGTTCTGGATCCTTCGATCACCGCGTCGCGCCGCCTGGAATCCTACGCATATTTTCTGCTGGTTGACGGGCAGCCGCATTACCCGAGCCATTGGGAGTCCCTCAATGCGTTAAACAAAATGGGGTTCAAAGTGAATCCGATGCGCCAACTTTGCAACAACATCGATGAGCTGCTGGCTTTCTGCAGCGAATGGGAGGCCAAACGAGACGATCTGGCGTACGAGATTGATGGCGTGGTAGTGAAAATAGATTCGGTCCAGCAGCAGAAGCGTCTGGGGTTTACGGCCAAGGCGCCACGCTGGGCCATTGCATTCAAGTATGCCGCGCGCCAGGCCGTAACCACTGTCGACAACATCGAAGTCCAGGTCGGCCGGACAGGCACTTTGACTCCGGTGGCGCACCTGAAACCGGTCGAGGTTGGGGGTGTTACGGTAGCGCGCGCAACATTGCACAATGAGGACGAGATCGCGCGGCTGGGTCTGCAGATTGGCGATTCCGTCGTCATCGAGCGCTCCGGAGACGTCATTCCCAAAGTCGTTCGTGTGCACACTCAAGGATCCTACCGGCGCCGTTTTCAGATTCCGAAACATTGTCCCGTCTGCGGCGGCAAGGTGGTTCGTGAAGAGGGCGAGTCGGCCAGCCGGTGCATTAACGCGAACTGCGCGGCGCGGCTCAAGGAGTCGATCCTTCACTTTGCTTCACGCGGCGTGATGAATATCGATGGACTGGGGGACGTATTGGTCGATCAAC
>Ga0207707_10004067_pt1 | contig 12951 bp, 13 predicted proteins | sample KBSC83BmetaG_FD_184336 | JGI IMG/M metagenome (GOLD analysis project Ga0207707, IMG submission 184336) | Corn rhizosphere microbial communities from Kellogg Biological Station, Michigan, USA - KBS C8-3B metaG (SPAdes) (version 2) | ecosystem: Host-associated > Plants > Roots > Rhizosphere ... | reverse complement strand
CCTGCGTGCGGCGGAGTCCGAGTCGAGCGAGTGGACGAGCTCGCAGGTCCGGTTCACGACCTTCACCTTGTTCGACTGCAGGTGGCCGATGAAGTGCCAACGGAACGCGTCGCCGTACTCGGCATGTTTCGCCTCGAGATCCTGCGCGCGGTTCTCCCCGACGACGGTGACGCCCGCTTCGACGAGCGCCGCCATGTCGCGCAACGCGACGTACTTCGTCGCTGCGACGATCGTGACGTCGTCGCCTACGCGCGCCTGCACTTCGGCGACGCGTGCGCGGATGACGTCAGGCGATTGCACCGATCATCCCCTGAACACCCCGCTCGCGTCCGCTGCGCCGATGCGAGAAGAAGAGGTCCGGATTGCAGCACGTGCACAGATCGACGCGCTCGACGGACGCAACGCCCGCCCGGCGCAGTGCGCGCTCGGCCGCAGACCACAGATCGAGGTGACGGTCAACGGTGAGGTCCGCGTCGAAGCGTGCCGAGACCTCGTCGCCGACCTCGTAACAACACGGCCCGATCGCCGGGCCGACGACCGCGGCCGTCTCGCCGCCGACAGCTGCAACGCCGGCGGCGACGATGCCGCTGCTCAACCCCCGCCAGCCGGCGTGCACGAGCGCGAGTCGTCGCTCCTCGTCGGTTCGCGCGATCGCGATCGGCAGGCAGTCGGCCGAGAACGCGAGCATCGGCTGCCCTGGCTCGTCGCTCCACAGACCGTCGCCGGGCTCGCCGCGAACTCCCGCGCGGTTGACGGCCGTCGTGTGCACCTGCCGGTTGAACGACAGCTGCTCGTACGGGAGGTCGACCTGCGCGCAGACTCGCCGGCGGTTCTCGTCCACGCGCTCGGCGTCATCTCCGGTGCGTGCCGTGAGGTTGAGCGACTCGTAGATGCCTTCGCTGACGCCGCCGACTCGCGTCGTGAACGCGACGACGTACCCGGGTTGATCCCACGCGATCACCGCGGGAGCTCCTTCGCGCGCTTCAGCAGTTGCTCCTTCGTGTTCAGCTCAGGCGTGCGCACGACCTCGTCGAGGAGCTTGCGCAGCGCGTGCCCGATCGCAGGCCCGGGCCGGTAGCCGACGCCGATCAGGTCGGTCCCGTTCACCGCCAGGTCGCGGATCCGATGCGGCTCGTGCCGCTGCTCGTCCACGACCTGGCGAAGTCGGGTGAGCTTCGCGAGGTCGTCGCTCCGTGGGGAATCGCCTTTGCCGCGCAGGTCGGCTTCCTTGTGATCGAGGAGGTCGGCGAGCAGCGCGTCGCCGTAGCGGGCGAGAAGCCGTCGTGCGCGCAGCGGCTCGGCGCGCGAGGTGTCGATCATGTGCGACCGGACGATGCGCACGACACGGCGCGTCACCTCCGTCGGATACCGCAGACGGTTGAGCGCGGCTTCGGCGAGCGAGGCGCCGACCTGCTCGTGGCTCTTCGCCGAGTAGCCCGGCTTGGCGTAGTAGTGCAGGCGGTCGTCGGTTCCCCGCCAGGCGACCTGAGGCTTCCCTGCGTCGTGGAAGAGCGCTGCCAGCCGGACGGAGAGCGACCGCTTCTCGTCGGCGGCAGCCTGCACGACCGCGAACGTGTGCTCGTCGACCGTCATCGCGTGGTGGCGGCTCTCCTGGTCGAACCCGATCGCCGACTCGAGCTCGGGCAGGAGCTGAACGAGAACGCCGCTGTCGCGGGCGATCGCGAGTGCCTTCGCAGGATGCGCACCGAGCAGGAGCTTGGAGAGCTCCCCCATCCCGTCGGCGGCGATCCCGCCGCCGATCCGCTCACCCGAGACGAGCTTCACGCCGGAGGCCTCCTGACGCATCTGCTCGAGCGTCTCCGGCGCCGGGTCGAGATCGAGCTGCGAGACGAACCGAAGACCGCGAATGATGCGCAGCGGGTCCTCGGCGAAGCTCGTCGGCGAGACCGTACGCAGCACGCGCGCCTCGAGGTCACGTCGACCCCCGTAGGGATCGACTAGGTGGCCGTCCGCGAGCCGGCGCGCCATCGCATTGATCGTGAAGTCGCGGCGGTAGAGGTCGTCCTCGACGGATGCGGTCGGGTCGACGACGATCGCGAAGTCGTGGCGACCGGGTCCCGTCGAGACTTCGCGGCGCGGCGGTGCGAGCTCGATCCCTGCCCTCGCCAGCCGGCGGACGGCGGCGTCGCGCGGGAAGAACCGCACTCCGACGGGCCGCTCTGCAACGATGAGCTCCTCGGTCCGGCCGTGCGGCTCGAGCGCCGTTCTCAGCCCAGCGATGTCCGTCGCGGGGACGAGGAAGTCCGCGTCCTTGGAGTCGCGGCCGAGCAGCCCGTCGCGCACCGCTCCGCCGACGACGTACGCGTCCAGGCCGAGCGACCGGACGTACTGCTCGACCGCCCTAGATAAGGGCGATCGCCTCGATCTCGACGAGCGCGCCGGAAGGCAGCTTCGCTACCTCGACCGTCGACCGCGCGGGCGGCCGCTCACCGACGTGCTTCGAGTAGACCTCGTTCATCCCGGCGAAGTCGTCGAGGTTCTGCAGGAACACCGTCGTCTTCACGAGGCTGTCGAGCGACGTGCCCGCCGCTTCGAGGATCGCGCGGAGGTTCGCGAAGACCTGCTCGGTCTGAGCACCGATGTCGCCGGCACTGAGCTCCTTGTCGCCGGGACGGAGCGAGAGCTGGCCCGAGACGAAGACGAAGCCGTTCGCCTTGATCGCCTGCGAGTACGGCGCGCCCTGGAACGGTGCCGGTGCTGCTTCCGTGCGAACGACGTCTTTGCTCACGCATCCTCCTCGTCGGTTGTAGCTGCGGGGCGGCAGGCCTGGCCGAGCGCGGCGCCCACCGCCTTGAACATCGCTGCGAGCACGTGCTGCGGGTCGTCGCCCTCGACGACCCGTACGTGCAGGTTGATCCGCGCGGATTGCGCGAGCGCGGCAAGAAACCGTGACGGGACGTCGTTCGCGACGCCGCCGACCCGGATGTCGGAGAAGTCGGCGTTCGTGACGAAGCGCGGCTCGAGGTCGACCTCGAGCGCCGCCGAGGCGAGCGCCTCCGACGCCGGCATGAGCGCCCAGCCGGCGCCTGCCTGGAAATGCTCCGCGATCGCGCTGCCGAGCGCGGCTCCGGCGGCCGGCACCGCCTCGTCGGTGCTGTCGGGCGCGACTTCGAGCGCGATCTTGAATCGCCCGGCGCGCGCCAGCTCGCCGACGAGGTGATCGAGGACCGACAATCCGGTCGCGACGTTGACGCTGCCTTCGGATGCGAGCGCGACGCGAGCTCCGCTCGGCGTGGTCGGCATGTGGGTGAGCCTAGCCTTCGACGCGCTCGATCCGTGCGCCCAAGGCACGGAGCCGTTCGTCGATGCGCTCGTACCCCTTGTCGATCTGGTACGCGTCGCCGATCGTCGACGTCCCTTCGGCGCACAGCGCGGCGATGAGCATCGCCATCCCGGCGCGGATGTCGGGACTCGACATGCGTTGCCCGTAGAGCGGCGCCGGTCCGGTGATCACGACGCGGTGCGGGTCGCAGAGGATGATCCGGGCGCCCATCGACACGAGCTTGTCGACGAAGAACAGGCGGCTCTCGAACATCTTCTCGAAGATCAGCACGGTGCCGCGGGCCTGCGTCGCGACGACGACCGCGATCGACGTCAGATCCGCTGGGAACTGCGGCCACGGCCCGTCCTCGACCTTCGGGATCGCGCCGCCGAGGTCGTCCTGGACGACGAGGGTCTGTCCCGGCGGAACGCGAAGCCAGCCGTCGCCCAGCTCGATCTCGATGCCGAAGCGCCGGAAGACCGGCAGGACCGGCCAGAGGTCATCGGCTGCGATCCCCTCGATCGTCAGGTCGCCGCCCGTGAGCGCCGCCATGCCGATGAAGCTGCCGACCTCGATGTGCTCGGGCGAGATCGAGTGCGATCCCCCGCCGAGGTGCTCGACGCCGGTGATGTGAAGGACGTTCGAGCCGATGCCGGCGATCGACGCACCGAGCCCGACGAGGAACTGGCACAGGTCTTGCACGTGCGGCTCGGAGGCAGCGTTCGAGATCATCGTGCGGCCCGGCGTGAGCGTTGCGGCCATGACTGCGTTCTCGGTGCCCATCACCGACGGCTCGTCGAGATGGATGTGCGCTCCGTTGAGCACGCCCGAGAGCTCGTAGCGCTCGCCGATCTCGATCGACGCCCCGAGCTCGTTGAAGGCGTGGATGTGCGGGTCGAGCCGCCGGCGGCCGATCACGTCTCCGCCGGGCGGCGGGATATTCGCGTGCCCGTGTCGGGCGAGCAGCGGGCCGGCGAGAAGGAACGACGCGCGGATACTGCTCGCAAGCTCCTCGTCGACGTCCGAGCCGACGTCCTGCGCATGCACTCGAACCTCGTTCTCGCCCGTCCACTCGACGTCGGCGCCGAGGTGGCGGAGCAACTCGATCATCGTCTCGACGTCGCGGATCCGCGGCAGGTTCGAGAGCTCCACCGGCTCGTCGGTGAGCAGGCACGCGGCGAGGATCGGCAGAGCGCCGTTCTTGTTGCCGGACGCGCGGAGCCTCCCGTTCAACGGGTGGCCGCCTTCGATCACGAACGACTCTGCCACTGGCCTGGCGATTGTCGAGGACACTGGGGTCTCTATGCTAGCCCGGCATGTCGAAGAGTCGTGCGGATGCCTGGGACACGCTGACGCGGTACACGAAGAGCGAGGCTCTGCTGCGCCATGCGCTGGCCGTCGAGGCGTCGACGGCGTCCTACGCCTCGCGGTTCGGCGGCGACGAGGAGCTCTGGCGGGTGACCGCGCTCCTCCACGACTTCGACTACGAGATCCACCCAACGCTCGACCAGCATCCTCAGGAGGGTGCGCCGATCCTCCGCGAGGAGGGCTATTCGGACGAGGTGGTCGACGCGATCCTGTCCCACGCGAACCACCTCTCCGTCCCACGGGACACCCCGCTCAAGCGCTCGCTCTTCGCGTGTGACGAGCTCTCCGGGTTCGTGCACGCGTGCGGCCTCGTTCGCCCGACGGGCCTCGAGGGGCTCGAGCCGAACTCGGTGAAGAAGAAGCTGAAGCAGCCGTCGTTCGCGGCCGGCGTCTCACGCGACGACGTCTACGAAGGCGCCGAGCTTCTCGAGCTCGAGCTGGACGAGCACATCGCGAACGTGGTCGCCGCGCTCCAGCCGATCGCCGGCGAGCTCGGGCTGCGCAGCGAAGCCGCGTAGCTTCCGGGCTCCGATCCGGTCAGGCCGCATGGGGACTCTGCTGAAGCGCGCCGCTCTCGGCGCTTCGCTGGCACTCGTGTTGGGCATCACACTCCGGCCGGTCAGTGGTCCGAACGACGTCGTGCTTTCACCGTGGGCAGCACAACAACTCAACGGCGTCAACGTGGTCGGCAATGTCGCGCTCTTCGCGCTTCCTTCCGCGGTGCTCTGGCATCTCGGCTGGTCTCTTCGCCGAGCCGTTGTGGCTGGATTCGCGCTCTCGCTCCTCATCGAGTTGCTGCAGCTCGCCATCCCCGGACGCACGACCGCGACGGCGGATGTGCTCTGCAACACCCTCGGCGCCGCCGTCGGATGGTTGCTGGCCGCTCGGCTACACGACTGAGCGAAGCTCCTCGAGGCCCTCGGCGAGCCGCTCGAGATCGCTGCCGTCGTTCCACCAGCCGACCGACGCGCGCAGCAAGCCGGTGCCTGGCAACTCGCGGATGATCACGCCGCGTTCGTAGAGGTGCCGCGCCGCGGCCTCGGTGTCGCCGTGATAGCGGAACGACACCAGCGTCGACTGATCCGCCTCGGTCACGACGTCGTGGCCGTGCTGGAGCAGCAGCCTGCGGCAGCGCTCGGCGAGCTCGCGCGCGCGTTCGAACCGTCCGGCGGGAAGCTTCGAGAGCGCGGCTTCGAGACCCGCGATCGAGTTGGGCGGCGTGAACCCCGTGTCGAACCGGCGCGCACCGCTCTTCGGGACCCAGCTCGCCTCCGCGATGTCGTACGTCTCCGCGCTGGGGTAGGCGACCAGACGGGGCGAGAGCGACTCGGGGTCAGCGACGAAGAACGCCCCGGTCCCATCCGGGCCGCACAGCCATTTCTGAGCGCTGATGGTGTAGAAGTCCGCGCCGGCGACGTCGACGGCAATGGCGCCGACGCTCTGTGCCCCGTCGACGAGCACCGGCACCTGCGTTGCATCGCGGAGCGCGTGCCACGGGAAGAGCTTGCCGTCGATCCACGAGACGGCCGACGTCGCGATCAGGCGCGTCCGCGACGTGACCTCACGCTCGATCAGGTCGTAGACGTCTGCCGCCGGCGCATCGCGCACCCTGGCGACGCGGAGCGTCGCGCCGCTCGCAACAAGTGGACCGGTCAGCCCGAAGTGCTCCGCGTCGGTGGTGACGATCTCGTCGCCCGGCCCGAGCCCGAGGCCGATGACCGCGACGTGGACGCCCTGCGTCGTCGAATCGGTGAGCGCGATGTTGTCGACCGGCGCCTGGACCTGCTCTGCGAACAGCGTGCGCACCCGCTCACGTCGTTCCAGCATCTCGTCGAAGTACGGGCGACCTGCGCGCCCGTGGATTCCCTCCCAGGTCCGGAGCTTCGACATCGCCTCGAGCGTCGACCGCGAGAGCGGCCCGAACGTGCCTGCATTCAGGTACGCGTAGCGGTCGAGGACCGGGAACATCGCTCGCGCCTCAGGCCACGTCACGTGAGCTCGACCTCCACCGGTGCATGATCGGAGAGCAGGTGTCCGTCGACGCGCCGCCGCTCGGTCGGCCACCGTCGCGGTGACGATGCCGCGGCTCCGCGGACGAGCACGTGATCGATCCCGGGCCCCGCCGCGGAGAATCCCCACTCCGGCCCGGTCAGGTCGCGCATCGCCGCCGCGGCCGCGGTCAGGTTGAAATCACCCGCGAGCACGACGACGTCGCCGGGCAGCGCCTTCGACGTCGCGAACGTCGCGGCACGCAGGAGCTCGGCCTGGGCGATGCGGCGGTCGGCGAGGCTCGTGCAATGCGTGTTCGCGACGAGGAAGGTGCGGCCGTCGTCGGCGCCGAGGCGCACCGTCTGAACGATGCGGCGCTCCTTCGCCCACGCGGTCCGGCCGACGAGACCCAGTCCGAGTCGCCTCGCTTCCGTGACGCGAAACCGGCGCGGGTTCAGCTCGAGGCGCTCGTGGGCGAGGACGCGCAGTCGTGGCGCGACGGCGATGGCGTTCCCCTGCCCGGAGAATGCGGAACGAAGCAGCCCGTGGTTGAACGAGGTCAGCCGGCGGCCGATCCCCGCCGACGACGGGAGCGGGCCGAGCGTCGGCGGCGCCGCGACGTCGCCAACCGTGAACCGCGCGAGCGCCCACGCCGGCACCTCCTGGACGCAGAGGACATCCGGGTCGTCAGCCGTCGCGAGCTTGATCATCTCGTCGAGGAACGACCGGCGCTGAGGCGGGAGCGCGTTGCCGTGAAAGAGGTTCCAGGTCCGGACGAGCACAGGTCTACGCTACTTCGGTGCGCGTCCTGCTCGCCGATCCGCCCGCATTCACGCCCTGGTACGACCACGAGCTGGCGGCCGCGCTCGCGCACGCCGGCGTCGAGGTCGAGCTCGCGACGTCACGGTTCCGGTTCGGCGACGTACCGGCGCCGGACGGGTATCGGCGCACCGAGCGCTTCTACCCACTCTCCTCACGTCTGTTCGGCCGCTCGCGGCTCCGGCTGCCGCTGAAAGGAGTCGAGCACGTCGACGTGATGCGCTCGCTCGCGCTGGCCCGCCCCGACGTCCTCCACCTCCAGTGGCTCGCCCTTCCGCAGGCCGACGTCCACCTCCGGTTCCGGGCGCCGTCCGTCTTCACCGCGCACGATCTCCTGCCGCGCCGGACCGCCTCACGCCAAGACCTCTGGCGGCGGATCCTCGCCCGGTTCGACCGCGTCGTCGCCCACAGCGAGCGGGGCCGCGAGACCCTCGCCGACCTCGGCGTCGAAGCGCGCGTCATCCCGCACCCGGTCTACCCGAGCGCCGCGACGCGGAGCGACGACGGCGCGACGCTGCTCGCACTCGGCGTCATCCGCCCGTACAAGGGGCTCGCCGACGCGATCGAGGCGACGAGACGCTTGCCCGATGCTCGCCTGATCGTCGCGGGTGATGCGGCGATGCCGCTCGACGGGCTCCGCGCTGCCGAGCGCGTCGACTGGCGGCTCGGGTATCTGCCGCAGACCGAGCTCGACCGCGCGCTGTCGGAGGCGACCGTCGCCGTCTTCCCCTACCGCGCCGAGCTCGACCAGTCGGGTGCGCTCCTCCAGGCGCTCGGCGCCGGCGTGCCCGCCGTCGTGTACGACGTCGGCGGGCTGGGCGAGCCCGTGCGCACGTACGACGCCGGACGCGTCGTGCCGGCGGGCGACGTGGAGGCGCTGACCAACGCGGTGGGATCGCTGCTCGGCGACGCGTCCGCGCTGGCGGCGGCACGCGCCGGTGCCGAGCGCGCGCGCGCAGAGCTCACGTGGGAGTCGGCCGCCCGCTCGCATCTCGAGCTCTATCGTGAGCTCGGTTAGATGTTCGGGCGCTCGCGGTACACCAAGGTGATCGGCGCACAGCTCGAGCTGTTCGTCAGCGAACATCGCGACGTGATCGAGGAGGCACGAGAGCGGCTCGAGCTCTACACCCGCAGCGACCGCTCGGGCGCCGAGGAGCTGTACGGTGACTACGTCGACGCTGTCGACACCGGAACGGAGATCCTGGCCGACATGCGTGACCACTACGGCGCGACGCTCGACGACCCGGACGGCTACGCCGCCGAGTTCAACCGCGCCGTCGCAAAGCGGCTGCCGCAGTTCAGCCGGGAGCTTCAGGACCGCTGATGGCGGAGCGGATCGAGGACTACGCGCTTCTCGGCGACCTCCAGACCGCTGCGCTCGTGGGGCGCAGCGGCTCGGTCGACTGGCTGACGTTCCCGCGGTTCGACTCGAGCTCGTGCTTCAGCGCGTTGCTCGGCAACCGAGAGCACGGACGCTGGTCGATCGCCCCGCACGCGGGCGGTGCAGCCACCGACCGCCGCTACCGCCGGGACACGCTGGTCCTCGAGTCGGAATGGCAGGTCGACGGGGGGCGGGTGCGCGTCATCGACTTCATGCCACCGCGCGAGACGAAGCCCGACATCGTGCGGATCGTCGAGGGGCTCGAGGGCAGCGTGCGGATGCGCACCGAGCTCGTCATCCGGTTCGACTACGGGTCGGTCATCCCGTGGGTCAGGCGGCTCGACGACGAATCGTTGCTCGCGGTCGGCGGCCCGGACGGCCTCCTCCTCCGAACGCGGATCGATCTCCAGCCGGACGACAAGACCCACGTAGCCGAGTTCACGGTGCGCGCCGGCGAGCGCGTGCCGTTCGTGCTCACGTGGTTCCCGTCGCACGAGGACCTGCCGAAGCCCGTCGACGCCGAGCAGGCGCTCGACGACACGGAGTCGTTCTGGCGCGAGTGGCTCAGCGACTGCCAGTACGAAGGCGACTACCGCGATGCTGTGCACACGTCGCTGATCGTGCTGAAGGCGCTGACGTACCAGCCGACCGGCGGCATCGTCGCCGCGCCCACCACGTCGTTGCCGGAGCGCATCGGCGGAGCCCGCAACTGGGACTATCGGTATTGCTGGCTTCGGGACGCAACGTTCACGCTGTACGCGCTGATGAACGCCGGGTTCGTCGACGAAGCCGGCGCCTGGCGCGACTGGCTCCTTCGCGCGGTCGGCGGCGACCCATCGAACGCGCAGATCATGTACGGCATCGGCGGGCAGCGCCGGATCCCCGAGTACGAGGTCGACTGGCTGCCCGGCTACGCGGGCTCAAAGCCGGTGCGTGTCGGGAACGCGGCCGCCGAGCAGTTCCAGCTCGATGTCTACGGCGAGGTGATGGATGCGCTGCACCAGGCACGCCTGCACGAGATCGGCCCCAAGCGGCACGCGTGGTCGCTGCAACAGATGCTCCTCGAGTTCCTCGAAGGTGCATGGGACCAGCCCGACGAAGGGATCTGGGAGGTGCGCGGCGGCCGCCGTCACTTCACGCACTCGAAGGTGCTCGCGTGGGTGGCGTTCGACCGCGGCGTGCAGACGGTCGAACGGCTCGGGCTGGACGGGCCTGTCGACCGATGGCGCAAGCTCCGCGAGGAGATTCACGAAGAGGTCTGCCGTGAGGCATTCAACATCGAGCTGAACTCGTTCACACAGTCGTACGGCTCGTCGGACCTTGATGCCTCCACGCTCCTGATTCCGCTGCTCGGCTTCCTGCCGCCGGACGACCCGAGGGTGATCGGGACGATCGACGCGGTCCAGCGAGAGCTCACCCGCGACGGGTTCGTCCAGCGGTACAAGACACAGGAGCAGAACGCGGTCGACGGGCTCGTCGGCCGCGAAGGCGCCTTTCTCCCGTGCTCGTTCTGGCTCGTCGATGCGCTGCTCATGCTCGAACGGGACGACGAGGCTCGCGAGCTGTTCGAGAAGCTCGTCGGAATCTCCAACGATCTCGGTCTGCTCGCCGAGGAGTACGACCCTTCGGCGAAGCGGCAACTGGGCAACTTCCCGCAGGCGTTCACCCACGTCGGTCTCGTCAACTCGGCGTACAACCTGTCGCACCACGACAGCCCGCATCAGCAGCGGTCGTCACGCGGCTGATGCGCGTCCTGTTCACATCGACCGCAGGCGACGGCCACCTGATTCCGCTCATGCCGCTCGCGCAGGCGTTCGCAGCTCGTGGAGACGACGTCGCGGTCGCCGGGGCGGCGAACCATCGAGAGCGGATCGAACGTGCCGGCCTTCGGTTCGAGCAAGCCGGCCCGACGATCGACGAGCTCCGGCCGGAGATCAATGCTCATCGGGAGCGGATAGCCGCGTTGCCGCCCGAGCGGCGTCGCCCCGCGGCGTTCTCGGGACGGTTCGCATTGATCGAGGCGCCGCGTCGGGTGGGTGCGCTGCGAGCCGTCGTCGAGTCGCATCGACCCGAGGTCGTGATCCACGAGCCGGCCGACCTCGCCGCGCCGCTCGCAGCGACGGCCGCCGGGATTCGGTCGATCCAGCATGCGTTCGGCCGCCCGATCCCCGCCGACGCCGTGCTGCAGGCGGCCGACGACATGGCGCCTCTCTGGCGAGCCGCCGAGCTGGAGCCGGACGAGCTCGCCGGGATGTATCGCGGCGCGTACGTCGAGATCTGCCCGCCGGCGCTCCGCGTCGAGCTCCCTCGCCCGCCGGCGCGCACGCACGTCCTGCGCCCCGCGCAGGCGTCGACGACCGATGCCGGCAAGCGTGAGCGGCCGTTCGTCTACGCGACGCTCGGGACGATGTTCAACGAGCTGCGAACGTTCCGCCTCCTGCTCGACGCATTCGAGCCGGTCGACTGCGACGTGATCATGACCGTCGGTCGAAATCGGGAGCCTCGCGACCTCGGGCCGATTCCGGCGAACGTCAGGGTCGAGAGCTACATCCCCCAGGAGACGATCCTCGCGCGTTGCGACGCCGTGGTCGCGCATGCCGGGTCCGGCTCGGTGTTCGGTGCGCTCGCGCACGGCCTGCCGCTCGTGCTCGCGCCGCAGGGTGCCGATCAGTTCGGGAACGCCGACGCATGCGAGCGGCTCGGCGTCGCGGAGAGGATTCTTCCGGCCGAGCTCACGGCCGACCGTCTGCGCGAGGCGCTCGAGCGTGTCCTTCGGGATCCTTCCTACGCCGATGCGGCGCGCGCGGTGGCGGCGGAGATCGCCGACATGCCGTCGCCCGCGTCGGCCGCCGAAGACATCGCCGTTCAGCGATGACCGAAATGGTGCGCGCGAGGCAGCGCGCTCGTCACCTCCGCCTCGCTCGCAGCCTGCCGCGCCAGCGGGCCGAGCGACTCGACGCCCGAGACGAGCAGGTTGACGTTCCGATCGTGGCGCTCGAGCTTTCCGCGCGCGAGGAGCAAAGGCTCGCCGCGGATGATCGCGCGATAGTTCTCGTACACGTTCGGCGGGATGATCAGGTTCGCCTGGCCGTGCTCGTCCTCGAGCAGCATGAAGACGATCCCGTTCGCAGTCGCCGGGCGCTGTCGCGCGATCGCCATCCCCGCCAGCTCGATGATGGTGTTGTTCGCCGTCTCGTGAAGCTCGGCGCTCGTGATCACCGACGAAGGCAGATGCGGGCGCAGCAACTCGAGCGGATGCACGCCCACCGACAGCGACGTGTGCTTGTAGTCGGCGAGCATCTGCTCCCACGGCGTCTGCGCCGGTAGTGACGGGATCTCGGCCGTCGGCTCGAGGGGGAGCGCGAGCTGCCGGTTGCCGCCGCCGACCGCCTCGCCCCGGGCCGTCACCCCGAGCCGCCACAGAAGCTGCCGCCGCGGCCCCCACTCGTCGCACGCGCCTGCGGCGACGAGCGCCTCGAGCGCGTCCTTCTTCGCGTCGACGCGTCGTGCGAGGTCGCCGACGTCGGCGTACGGGCGTCCCGCCTCGATCGCGCGCGCGTCCTCTTCGCCGACCGCGTTCACGTACCCGACGCCGACACGGACGGCACCGTCCTCGATCGTGCACTCCGCGATCGACCGGTTCACGTGCGGCGGGCGCACCTCGACCCCTCGCCGCTGCGCGTCGCGGACGAGCGACGACGGTGGGTAGAAGCCCATCGGCTGCGCGTTCATCAGCGCGCACAGGAACTCGGCCGGGTAGTACCGGCGCAGCCACGCCGACTGATAGGCGAGCAGGCCGAACGCGGCTGCATGCGACTTGGGGAACCCGAACCCGGCGAACCCGGCCACCTTGTCGTAGATCGCGTTGGCCGTCTCGTGGTCGATGCCGTTCTCCAGCGCCCCCGTGACGAAGCGCGGGCGCCAGGCCTCGATCGCCTCCTCACTCCGCTTGCGGCTCATCGCGCGCCGCAGCCCTTCCGCCTCGCCGATCGAGAACCGCGCCGCCGCCATCGCGACGTCGAGCACCTGGTCCTGGAAGACGACGACGCCGAGCGTGTCGCGCAGCGCCTCGCGCAGGCACTCGTGCTCGACCGGCGGCTCGAACGTCGGG
>Ga0207707_10004062_pt1 | contig 12962 bp, 8 predicted proteins | sample KBSC83BmetaG_FD_184336 | JGI IMG/M metagenome (GOLD analysis project Ga0207707, IMG submission 184336) | Corn rhizosphere microbial communities from Kellogg Biological Station, Michigan, USA - KBS C8-3B metaG (SPAdes) (version 2) | ecosystem: Host-associated > Plants > Roots > Rhizosphere ... | reverse complement strand
GACAATCCACTCGACTCCTGATAATCCCCGTAGCCGCACATATCGCTTCGCCAGCGAAGCCAGGGTCACCAGCACTCCTTCACCTTCCCCTTCAATCTGCGCGAGTTCGATAACCAGACGGTCGCGGGCAATCTTGAAGGAGCCGAGGAGCGTTGCCGATCCAGCGCGAAAAACGAGAGGTTCCCCTATAAGAACCGGGCCCTCCACGTCTTCTTGCGGAAGATTCAGAATGTCTTGTTCGCTAAACCCTTCAAATAGCACTTCGCGCCGAGGCACACAACCTCCTGCGACAATCTAACACTGATTTCAGCAGTTGATCCGCATTGTGGGCGGTCAAGGCGTAAGATGCTGGAATTAAGTGAGGACTGAGGGGGAAAATGGCCTCGACCATTTCTCATGCAATCGCTGCTCTAAGCATTGGAACTTGCTTCTATCGACCTCAGATTCCAAGACGCGTTTGGTTTGTTGGAGCGTTGTGCTCGGTTCTTCCCGATGCAGACGTAATCGGCTTTGCGTTCGGAATTCGCTACAGCGACTTCTGGGGGCATCGGGGCTTCACGCACTCCCTAATTTTTGCCGTCTTAGTTTCCGGCGGGGCCACAATAATTCTGCTTCGCCGTGAACAGTTGGGACTCGGGCAACTTTCTCTTTTTGTTTTTGTATTTCTGGCGACTGCCAGTCACGGAGTGCTTGATGCCATGACCAACGGGGGCTTGGGCATCGCGTTTTTTTCGCCTTTTAACAATGACCGGTACTTCTTGCCGTGGAGACCCATCCGTGTTTCACCGATTTCGGTCACACGCTTCTTCAGCGGAGGTGGGTATGCCGTGCTTCAGAGTGAGCTGCTGTGGATTTGGACTCCTGCATTTATATTTGCGACCGTCATGCTCATGTTAAAGCGGACAAAACCTGCAAGGGTCCGTTGCCCCGAGCCAGTCGAGGGTGAATGAGCAAGGCACGACGAGTTGAAGTTATCCTGTTCTGAGATTCGAAGCTCTGCATCACGGGCGATTCCCGCCCCCTCCAGTCCTTGGGAAGCCCCGTTTGGGCGACAGGGGCACAATTCAATCGTCGATAGGCAGTTGAGGGCAAATCATCAGGCGCATTGACCCCCACGACAAGACACGCACGCTTGAATCGAAAGCGTGGGATGCGACATTGCTACTGCGCAACGAAATTCACCAGAGAGAGCAGTAGTCTATTTCTCTGATCGGTTCTTAGAAGCGCTCTTAAGATGGCATTCTAATGTTGGTTCGGCGACCTATGAGTGCCGGATTTGCCAGTGGGTTGTGTGTCAAAGCACCGCCCAAAGGGCCTGCCGAATTTGGGCTCTGCATGGAACGCCTCGGAACTCTCCCAGTATTCCGGTGCGGAGTCACTCTTGACGCGCTGGTTGGCTACAAATCGCCGTAGCATTCTTTGACCTCTTTGGTGGTTTCACCAAGGTCATCTTGCAAGCAGAGCCTCAGGAGTGTTTCCATCATGTTGTCGAGTGCGCAAGCACTCAGTTCACCGGTCCGTTGCTATGTTGCGGTTGGATTACATTTCCTGCGCGTTGACAATTCTCTCCACCGTGCTCGTCGGCAGAAGACTCTGGCAAGGCTGGATCGTTGCGGGCGCGAACAGTTTGCTGATTTGTCTGATTGGCATCCGGACAGCACAGTTTGGCTTCGTCCCAGCAAATCTCTTCTGCATCGCTCTGTATTCCTACAACCTGCAGACTTGGAAGGGCAAACGCAAGTTAGAGTGAACCAGTCATTGGCAATCGATCCCTATATCGACTCGCTGAGATGCGAAAAACGGTCCTCCTCATAGTGGGATTCAAGCGCCTCATCTCTTGTAGAGTTCCGTAAGTACATCTGCTGCAAGCGTCCTCGTGAGCTGATCTGCTGGCATCGACTTCGCGAGTCTTGCCGCCTGGCCAGACCACAGTTGCATGTAATCGAGAGAACCCGCCCGCTCCGAATGGGTACGCAGAGGTGCGACAAGCGTCGCTGCGTAGGGGAACGCCGGGGCTGCGTCGGACATCGGTCCGGATTCCTGCAAATATCGGTTGAAGATGCCTCGGGCCGGGCGGCCGCTGAAGAGGTTGGTTAGGGCCGTTTCGTGATCTTCTGCCTGCTCCAATGCTCGACGGTACAAGGGAGATACGTTGGCCTCGGGGCAGAATAGATACGCCGTGCCCAACTGCACACCTGACGCGCCAAGCGCGAGAGCGGCGACAATGCCCCGCGGGTCAGAAATGCCGCCTGTGGCTATGACTGGAACAGAAACCGCGTCTCGAACTTGAGGCAGCAAGGCGAACAGTCCAAGTTGAGTGGCGATATTCGTTTCAAGGAACATCCCTCTGTGACCGCCCGCCTCCAGCCCTTGGGCGATTACGGCGTCGCAACCCCGCGATTCAAGCCATTTCGCCTCCCTCACACTCGTGGCCGAAGACAGGATCTTGATGCCTTGCTTTTTGAGTCGGACCATCAAGTCGCGGTTGGGCAACCCAAAATGAAAGCTCACGACCTCCGGTTTGACGTCCTCCACCACCTCACACATTTCATCATTGAACGGGAGCCGAAGGCGGGTCTCCGTGACCCTCTCAATGTCGAGCCCCAAGCGTTCGTAATGTGGCCTTAGGAAACTCTTCCATTCTTTGGTTGCGGCCGGACTGGGAACTTCCATGGGGTGACAAAAGAAGTTCAAATTGAACGGGCGTGTCATTCCCTCGCGGAGTGCACGTATTGCTTCGCGGACTTGACCCGGGCTGAGCAACGCACATGCAAGCGAACCTAGCGCCCCCGTCGATGACACACCGCGCGCTAATGCGACAGAATCGGATCCCGCCATGGGCGCTTGGATGATCGGAATATCGAGTTTTAACAGGTCCATCAGGCTACGATCGGGCCAGGCTTGCATATTACATTGTCTCGCACGGGTTAACCCGATGCCTACCCCTTGCCCCAAATCGCTCGTTGACAGTGTCCGATGCGAAGTGTGAAACGACCGATTGGATAGCCGGAATCTTCCCTTGCGTCTGGCGACCCCCGGCTGTGATACTCCGTTCATAGCACCGTGCCCGGTGGAGGGCGAGCCTTGGACTGGAAGCAACATGGCGTGAAGATCGTGCACGCAGGAGATCTGGACACAAACACGCCCCAGACTCCCGGCATGACACGTGCCGCAGCAATAACACACGCGCGCACCGGTGCAAGCAAACTCTGGGCCGGCACCGTAGTGGTTCAGCCACGTGCCAAGACCGGGCCCCACCACCACGGCGAGTTGGAGACCGTGCTTTACATTGTCCGCGGTCGGGCGCGCATGCGCTGGGGCGATCGGTTAGAGTTTTGCGACGAGGCTGACGCCGGAGATTTCATCTACGTACCACCCTTTGTCCCGCATCAGGAAATCAACGCCTGCCAAGATATCCCGTGTGAGGCCGTGGTGGTGAGAAGTGGGCAGGATCCCGTTGTCGTGAACTTGGACATCGAGAGCCCAGAACCTGCGGGAGAGAGCAGTGGCGAGAAACCATTCCACCCAGGGCGTTAGCGATTCAATCCTGAATGAACCTTTAGGGCTTTCTCGGAATCCCTCGTTTCGTAACCAAATAGACTGCGAAGCTACCGAGCCAGTGACCCCCTTCATAATGCTCCCCGGTCACGGCAGCCACTCCAGCCCGCCTGTGCGCCTCGGACGTCGCCAGGATTGAAGGCAAGCGCCTATCGTCCTTCGGTAAGCCAGCAGCAATTCCCTCCAGCATCCACGCTCGGCTGAGATTGAGCCCATCCAGATGCGCCAGCTTCGGATCGCTTGGATCAGGCGACACTACGGGCTGCAACCACTTCCCCTCCCCCGATCTAGGGATTTGCGGCAAGAATGTTCGGAGCCAACGGGCAAATTCTTGGCTTGGTAGCACACGCCGCATCAGGTCGGCTTCACCGAGACAGGGCGATAGGAAATCCTCTCCAGAAGGTTCATAAGAAAGCGGGCAATTCTTGTCGTTGAGAAAGAACTGCTTGGCTTTGGACACGCCCAGTTCGGCAAGTTTCTGATCGCCGCTAGTGTGCGCATAATCAATCAGCAAGCCCAGCCCGAAGGCGGTCTGGTCGTGTTCGCCGATCCGTACCGGGTTCGAGAGCTTCGGCAACCAGTTCTTCAGCCGATCGAGAACGACTTCTTCGAGCGGAAGAAGATTGGCCGCCATCTCTTTGGCCTGCGGATCATCCCATTCCTTGAGTTCCGCCGCCAGTTGCAAAAACCAAGCGAGCCCATAAGGACGCTCGAAACTCACGCGTCCCTCTCCCCGGAGATAGGCGGCTTCCTGCACGAGATTTTCTGCGGTGAGACTTTGCCGCAGTGCCTCGCGGGCGGATGGAACAAAGGAGGCGCCTGGAAATGTCCTCACCAATCGAACTAGCAGCCAATGTCCGTGAACGGAAGAATGCCAGTCGTAGCAGCCATAGAAAGCAGGCGTCAAGCTTCGGGGCGGTGCCACATCCGCATCGCTGTTCAACGTATGGCTGATCTTGTTTGGATATTCTTTGTGCACGCAGGCGAGCGCCAGACGGGCGAAGCGATCAGCCGCCTTGAGGTCAAGCTGGCCTGTGTCTTGGGCAGCAGCGTTCATCGAGAAGATCAAGATAAAGGCGCAGAAGGTAAGTTTCATCGGCTGATACTTTAGCCGAGGATGAAGGACAGAAGCCATGATGAAATTTGTGGCTCCGGTGCCATGGAGAAAATGACACCACTTGCCGCTTCATGGAAAACCTGTGGTCCGCTATCGGGGAGTAATGCTCGAAAAGTTTACCGCCGACGCTTTGTGGCGACGCGCTTGGCGGCCACCTTGCCCGGCGATGGGACGCCTTGTTTCGCCATCTGCGCCTGCCCCGCCTTGGTCATCAAGCGCGATTGTTCGTACATCTCGATCCACTTCTCGCTCGAAATCGCTGAGATCAGCTTGCCAATCGCTTCGAGCGGCAAATCGCCCGGCGACTCGAAATGAACGCAACACTTCCCCATGTCGAGCTTCTTCCCCGCCGCCTTGAACGCCGCCTTCAAGTGCTCGAGCTGGCTCGCACTCCAAAACGCGCCCATCAGGTAGAGCGAACAGTAGTTCTTCTGCGATGAGAGCGCGACGTAGCAGATCGGCTGCTTGTTGTACGTGTCTGGATATCGAGACAGTGGGATTGTCCAGCCGATCGTGCCCCAGACGAGGCACTCCTGGTAGCCACGCGGGATGTGCTTATTCACGAGTGCGCGCACTGTCGCGATCGCCTTCGCACGATCGGCAGGGAGTGCGGCGATATATTGCGCTGGCGTCTTGACGTTCGATGGTGGCTTCACAGATTCGTCTTTCCCGAACGGAGTGTATCACCGGGCATTTGAAAACCCGCCAGCGGCAAGGGCTGAGAGTATCGCGCAAGTCCTTGCAATACGCAACCTCATTTCTGTTGGATTGGCTGGCCATTGTGGACGGCATATTCCACATAGAACGCTTTTTGGGTGGTTTTGTCTCGCCAATGCTCCTCGGAGATGAGGCGCTCGATTTGGGCGATCCGATCGGGGATAGCCGGATGTGACCGGAAGTATCCTTCAAGACTTTGGATCGCCAATTGCGAGAGTTCCTGCGTCGGGCTCTTCGCGTGAATCATCTGCTCTGCGTGGAGCTCATCAAACTTCTTGAATAACGTGACGGCGCCATACGGCGAGTACCCGCCTAGTACTGCCAAGCGTACGCCCTCTCGGTCGGCTTCCAGCTCTTGATCTTTGCTGTAGCCGGCCTGCCACACTGCAAGAGGAATCTGCACCAGTTCGCCGATGGTTCCGAGTCTCAGTTTCCGGAATCGCGCTTCAACCTGGACACGTTCCACACAGTGATAGTGGTCAATGTGCTCCAGTTCGTGTCCGAGAATGAATGCCAGCTGGTCTTCACTATCCATGAGATCGAGCAGGCCCTCGCCTACGAATACGTGGCCGCCGGGGAGGGAGAAAGCGTTCACCATGGACCGATCCGGGACGAGATGAAACTGGTAGGGCAGGCGCCGGTGAGCGTGGGACGAGGCGCTTCCGCCGACCTTGGCGACATAATCGGCCAGTGCTTGCTCCTCCGGACTGAATTTCTCTTGGTAACTCGAATATCGCGCGGCGAGTTGGTTCCCGATTTTGATTTCTTCTTCATCCGAGGTCCGCGTGAAATGCATCGGAGCGCGGGTCAAATCGCGTTGTATATCCGCCGCTACCTCCAGCATGGCATTCGGCGAGACCGAACTGCGCTCGCGGCGCTCGCTATAGTAAAGGGCGGCCAAAGCCACTCCGAGAATCACAAAGAAGATAGCGGTGCGCTTCATAAGAATTGGCGGATGGTGTCTCGATACTTGCTGTAGAGAAACGACACCGCGAGCAAAGCGGAGCCCAGAATAATAAAGGTGATGTAGCGGTCGCGAGGCGCCAGCCCCCAGGCGTCCATCAATAGAACCTTGCCGACGCACACAAGAAGCAGCACCAGTCCGGTAAGCCGGAAGCTCCTCTCATTGACGGCCATTGCCAGCAGGATGATCAGCATTCCTTCCAGTCCCCACGAGACCGTCACCATCCCAGCCCTCATCTTCAGGGCGAGCGTGAGCGTCAGAAGCAGGATTGGAGCAAAAAACATGACCCGTTCCGGATGAGCAGGAATGACCGCGAACCATTTTCTCGTGGTCCCCGCCTGCCATCGATCGCGCAACCGAAACGCGAAAGGCAGGCACGAAAGTAGCACAGCAATTCCCGAACCAAGCACGACAAACCTGCCGGTCCAGGTTCCTTGACTGAAGTAGCTGGCTCCGAACAAGTTGTGCATCACGCCGCGAACCACCGATCCGACTGTCAACAGGAGCGCCTGGTGCAGAAATGTTGCCCTGTCGAACCAGAGCGATACGGCAAACAATCCAAGGACCACTGAGGCCCATGCGGTCACGAGCCAGTCATTCTGAAATTGGAAATATAAGATTGCAACCACCGTCGCAGTCCCCAGATATGCGATGAGCGTGTCGAAGCGGAGCCGCGAGTCTTCCTCCGAATTTTTCTCCCCAATCTGGGAATAGACGAAAAAGAGAATCAGCGTGATTGGCAGCACCGTGTAAATGCCCGGTCCCCAGAGCTCTCCAGGACTCCCCGCAGCCAAGTTCGCAAAGAAAATGCGCCCAAAAGCCGCCGTTAACGCCACGTAGGATTGCCAGCGGAACTGCTTCACGTTGCGCATCAGCCCGTACTCGAACAGCACCAGGCCAAAAACGGCCCACCCAACCGCCACCGTGAGTGGCTGCAATTCATACCACATCAATAGCGAAACCAGGGCGGATGCAGCCCAGGAATAAATGTGGTGGATGCCCTGCTCGCGCCAGAGGTCCGGTAGGCGGGAAAGTCGGGAAAGCGCATAAAAGGCGGTCGCCACAATCGTCAGCGACAGCAGTCGCACACTGATGCCGTGCCAGGTGTCGGTTAAATGCAGATTGACGACAGCACTACGAAGGAGGGTCAAACCAGCAAGCAAATGGGCTTGCCAACCGAGGTCCGCAAGCTCCCAGCGACGATCAAGGATCGCTAACGCCAGCGCAAAAACCGCCCACACCGCCGCCAGCCAACCACTCGGAGCTTCATACCATGCCAGCAGCGAGAGTAAGCCAGTTGCCGCGAACGTATGCAGGTAGGTGATGACCTGAGCTGACTCGGTTCCTTTCGCAACCGCATGGCGGGAGAGGAAATACACGCCCGCCGCAATCAGCGATACGGTTATGAGCCGGAGGGAAAATCCCGCCCAATTCTTCTCTTCCAGCGCGTAATTGAACGTGAACGTGCGCACTGCCGCCGCTGCCGCCAGTGCGTTTGCCTGCCACGCAAGGTGGTTGTAACTCAGGCGCCGCATCGCGAAGGAAAGGACAATTGCAAAGATGATCCAGGCAAACGCGACCCACGCTTGCGGGGCAGCTTCGAAGAGTACCCAGGCCATCAATCCAGTTCCGGCCCACGTGTAGGCCCCCCGGCCGACATTCACTTCTCTTGCGTTCCCCGCTTTTGCCCTCTTTGCGATCCAGTACAATCCGGCGATCACCGGCAACGCCGTCAACGCATGCAGCGGTACCGAGTGCCAAACGTGCGCGTTTCCGGGATCGGTCGTGACCGCCGCGGCGATTGCCAAACCGCCGAGCAAGTGTGTATGCCAGAGGAACGGGGAATACGGTAATCTCTGCGACATTTCGAGTAAAAGCACGGCGAATGTGCTCGCCGCAAAAGCTTGCCAGAATTCCGGCACCTCAAAATAGATCAGCACGGTGAGCAGGACCGTGCCGACGAATGCAAACAGATCTCTGAATGTGCGCTGTTCCCTGTGGTCACGAAGTGCAGCCAATTTTGCCGTCCCGTAAAACATTGCCGCCAGGATCGGGAGTGTAATGAGCCGCGATTGGACATGGGTAAAACGGGCAACGTCGGCGTGAACATTGAAGACCGCAACCCGGTATAACGCGAGGCAACCAATCACTCCGTACTGTGCTTGAAGGTGGAAAGTCTCGAGCGCTGGGAGTTTCAGTGAACGTCCCAACGCCGACAGCACCAACATGCTTCCTGCAAATCCGAGCGCAGTCCAATCGTTCGAGCACAGTGCCCACGATGCCGACACAGTCGCAAAGGCGCCAATATAGGAATGCAGCGCCAGCAATTGCGGATCACCCCACTGCCCAAACCGTCCCCAGCGCTGCGGAACAACCACAGAATTGAAATAAAAAACCACAGCGCAGAGTGCGAACGTCATCCCCGCCGTGCCTACCATCGCCTCCCCGCTCTCGCGTGCCGCCATGAGTTGGCGGAAATCGATGGCCGCCAGGTGCCCGCCAACCATGACCCCGGCCAGCAACCCCAATCGCCGGAACACAACTTCATCGAAGATCGCACCAGAAAGCAGCAATGCCTCAGCGCCCATAAGCCACAGAATTGAGAGGTTGTTTCCGGAGTAGCGGAACGGAACGGCGGCCACCATCAACGCCGTGCCGAGAATGGTCAAAAGCACGAATGCTTTCCTGCGTTTCTTTGTTATCGGCAGTTGCCCAACGCCGAACTCGATCCCCCCAATCGCCAGCAGCGCATAGAACGCCAGCTCCGGATGCACCGACTGGAACTTCATCGTCCCCAGCAGCAGGAGCGTGTTCAGCAGTGCAGCGATCGTGCCCATGGTTTCATCCGCAAAGCACCTGATCTTGCGCACAACGTAGGAGAAGCGGAACGTTGCCCAGTAGAAGAGCAGCAGGGCGGTGCTGGCGCGATAGTCAGGGAAGTTATGCCCCGCGGCGCCGCCGGCCCCAAGGATCCGGTACAGCCAGTAGAGATGGTTCAGGTAACTCGATAGAATTCCAAATACTTCAAGCTCGTACCAGCCCATTTTGAGAACGATGCCGACGAGCCCTAGGGCCAGCACGACGCCCGCGGACAAGCTATACACGGTGTCGTGACTCATGGCGACCGTACTGTAGCCAAGCAGGAAGGCCAGCCCGGTCACAAGCTGCGATCGATAGCGAAACGTGTGCCCGACCATTGCGGCAGCGACGATCAGCATGAGCACGAGATCCCACAGTTCGGAGCTGAGCACGCGCATCGCGGTAACGTTGTACAGCGCGTAGGTCGTGAAGAAGAGGAGCGCCCAGCCCCCGCCGATCAGCGTGTGCCCGAGGATTCGATAACGTTCACGGCGCTCGAGGAAGATACCTCCAGCGAGGAGCCCAAGAGCCGCCGCAAAGGAGGCCAGGACCTTCCCCAATGGACCAACCTGCCCGAGTTCATAGATTCCGAAACTCGCGATTCCAATGACGACCAGCGTGATGCCCAGCTTGTTCAGCCAATTCCTGCCTAGAGTCTCTTCGATCGCGAAAATGGACCTGGTGGGTTTCGCAGGCTTAGCCACGGTCGGCGCCCGCAGCGCAGCGAACTGTGTGGGAGCCGGGACCCGCGCTGAAGCCTGCGGGAGGACCGGAGGCGTGCCTGAAGTCGGCATCGCTCGCGTCGGGAGATCAGATTTTGCGGTGCTCGCAATAGAAGAAGCACTCGGCTGGCCTTCGCGCGCAGCCCGAACGGGCTCCTGTCGTGTGCCGACTTTCTCCTCTACAGCGGGAGGAATGGGCATGGTTGGTTGCGCAGGACGTCCTACTACTGCCGGCCCTGTCGGACAACGATCGCTTCCGCCAGCGTGCACTCTCCCGCACGAGCTACAGATCTTCGCTTCGTTTTCGCGAGGAGTTGGCGGTGTTATCCCGGCCGGGGAATGTGTGGGCGCCGCTGGCGGGGTGACTGCAATTTCTATCTTCCTCGCCGCAGGGACCACCGGCTCGGGCGCTACCGGCTTGCTGTCGACGGCTGGTTTCTCGGGTGGGACGGTCCTCTCGATTGCCGGAGACTTTTCGACGAAACTCGCCGGCGTGATTTTCTCCTGACGCTGCTCTAGAACAGGGACTTGCGCCGGATGAACATCCGGCCTTCCCGGATCCTGCCGCGCCATCGCCAACTGCCGCTTTAATTCCAGCAGCTCACGGTGAAGTGCGTCGTTCTGTTCGCTGTGATTTTGGAGAGCTTCGTCGAGTTTTAACCGCAGCCTTCGCTGTCTCCAGAAAAGGATGGCTATAGAGACCGGAACGGCTAAAAGGAGGGCTACACCTAACAACGCGAACAGCACGGCTAAGTCGTCCAATTGGGACTCCGTCGTATATGCTCGATTTGCTTAAGCCTACATACTAGAACGTGCTGCGTGTCTGGTCTTGCACTTTATTCCTATCTGCAAGCGTAGTAGTAACTTGCGTTCCATCCCAAGGGACTGGAACGGCCCCCCTCTGCCGTGGCACTATATGCGGGACTCGACCAGCCCGACTTGTTTTTCAATCCTATGAGCCAAGCTGCAACGGCGGCACCCGAAACTGTACCTGGCGATTGCGAGAGCGGTTCAGCGTCAGCCTCACAATCGCAGGGTTCTCGCGGATTTTGGTTTCTAATCGCCACCCAATTTCAGGGTGCCTTCAACGAGAACGGCCTGAAGAACCTCGTCGTCTTCATCATTCTCGGCACCGTCGCGCACCAGGCCAGCCGGGATCGCCTGGTGCTGATCGTCGGAACCCTGTTCTCCTTGCCGTTCATTTTGTTCTCGATGACGGGAGGCTTTCTTGCCGACCGGTACTGCAAACGAACCGTCACCATTGGGACGAAATTCATCGAGCTCGCGGTCATGTTGCTCGCCATTGTCGGACTTGGCAGGCAGGACCTCCACCTCGAAATGGCTGCCGTCTTCCTGGCGAGCACGCAGGCAGCGCTCTTCGGCCCGTCAAAGTATGGCCTCTTACCCGAACTTCTGCCGGAAACGAAGCTGTCCTGGGGCAACGGGGTAATCGAACTTGGAACTTTTCTGGCGGTGATCGCTGGGGGAGTTTCCGGTGCATTTCTCGCCGACGTCTTTCGCGGACGCGAAGCACGATCGGGAGCAATATTTCTGGCGCTTTCGGTCCTCGGCCTCCTTTTCAGCATGGGAATTTCCAAGGTTCCCGCCGCCGACCCAACAAAGACTTTTCGAGCGAATCCGATCGGTGACCTGTGCAAGCAGCTTCAGCTGATCTACAAGGATCGCGTCCTATGGTTAGCAATTCTAGGCAGCACTTACTTCTGGTTTCTAGGCGCGCTGCTCACCGCGAACATCGTTTTTTATGGAAGCGACGTGTTGCATACAACTTCGGCTCGCACCGGCATGCTTCAGGCGGCTGTGGCAATCGGCATTGGCCTCGGCAGCCTTGCCGCCGGTTATCTTTCCGGCGGCAAGGTCGAGTACGGCCTGATCCCGCTCGGCTCGATCGGCATGACGGTTTTTGGGATTCTGCTCTCCGTCCACAATCTCTCGTTTAATCACGTTTTGGTTCTTCTCGCGGCCTTGGGATTTGCTGCCGGGTTCTTTGCGGTCCCGGTCAACGCCCTGATCCAACATCGCCCCGACGAGAAAGACAAAGGCGGAGTGATCGCGGCGGCAAACCTGCTTTCGTTTGTAGGAATCGGCGGCGCAGCTGGCGTTTATTATGTTCTTCAGCATCTCGCGCATCTCGGACCATCGGCGATCTTTCTTTCGGTCTCCATGGTCACAATCGCAGCCACCGCGTACGTTCTGTACTTGCTGCCTGATGCCCTGCTCCGCCTCCTGCTCTGGTTCGCGACCCACACTTTCTATCGCATTCACCTCGAAGCACGAGAGAACGTCCCGGCGAAGGGTGGGGCTTTGCTGGTCCCGAACCATGTCTCGATGGTCGACGCGGTCCTGCTCATCGCATCCATCGGTCGGCCAATCCGATTCCTGATGTTCAAGGGTTCCTACGATCATCCATTGGTCAAGCCATTCGCCAAGATCATGAAGGTCATTCCGATCTCCTCGCAGTTGCGACCGCGCGAGATGATTCAGTCGCTTCGCACCGCCACGCAGGCGCTCAAGGACGGCGAGGTAGTTTGCATCTTCCCCGAAGGCCAGATGACGCGCATCGGTCAGATGCTTCCTTTCCGCCGCGGCATGGAACGCATTGTCAAGGGCATCGACATACCCGTCGTTCCTGTGAATCTGGGCGGAATTTGGGGATCCATCTTCAGCTTCGACAAGGGAAGATTCCTATGGAAGCTTCCCCGTCGCATCCCCTATCCGGTAACGGTCACATTCGGCAAAGCGATGCCGTCCAGCACCAGTGCGCAGGAAGTCCGGCAGGCGGTGCAGGAACTGAGTGCCGGCGCATACAGATTTCGCAAGCGCTTCATGCGCCCGCTTCACCGCTCCTTCATTCAGACCGCCCGCCGGCACCCTTTTCGATTTGCCATGGCTGATGGCCGCACCGCAAACGTGAGCTTTGGCAGCGCTCTCACGCGCGCGGTTTTTCTGGCGCGGAAACTCCGCCCAGGCTGGCGCGACCAGCAGATGGTCGGCATCCTATTGCCGC
>Ga0207707_10004061_pt1 | contig 12965 bp, 11 predicted proteins | sample KBSC83BmetaG_FD_184336 | JGI IMG/M metagenome (GOLD analysis project Ga0207707, IMG submission 184336) | Corn rhizosphere microbial communities from Kellogg Biological Station, Michigan, USA - KBS C8-3B metaG (SPAdes) (version 2) | ecosystem: Host-associated > Plants > Roots > Rhizosphere ... | reverse complement strand
GCGACCGTTCGTTTCCGCAACTCGAAAAATGCGCCGACACGTCGCGCGATCACCATCCCGATGAACAACCCAAAACCACCCGCGAAATAAAATGCGGCGACGGCTGAGTCGGGACTAATACCGTTCTCGGCGAAGACGAGCGCGCCAAGCCGATCGGCGATTAGGTTGCCTGCGCCACCGCCTGTGGCCCAAAGAATGTTAATCCCAAGAATCGTCGCCACAGGAGCATGCGTCACGATGTAGGTCCATCCTTCGCGCATGTCGGACCAGTAGCCGCGATAGAGACTGCGAGGTTCATCGGCGCTCGCGCCGTTTGACTTGCTACGCGTCTCTTCCTCAGGCACTAGCCACACGGAGTACGCCGAAGCAACAAACGAGAGCGCATTGATGATGAATGCAGCCTGGTAACCGACATGCGCGGCCGTCCAGCCGCCCAATGCGGCACCGATTGACATCAACAGGAAGCGCGATGAAAACATCAACGCGTTGCCGGCGAGCAGATCGCGTTCGCCGGTGATGTTCGGAACCGCCGCATTCTTGGCCGCTTCGAAAAATGTTCCGAACACGGAAAGCAGAGCAGTACAGAGATACGCGATCCACAGATCTTCCGGTCGATGCACCAGGAGGAATCCGAGTGCGACGACGACGCGCAGCAGGTCTGTGGCGATCATCACCGTCCGTCGCGACCAGCGGTCGACGAACGCACCCGCGAGTGGAGCGAAGAGCGTGAAGGGGACCAGTCGCGTGATGAGGACGATTGTTGTTACTTCCGGAGCCGCGTGCGACACGAGGCGGACCAATCCCAGTGCGGCAATGAAGTTAAACCAATTGCCGAGTTCGGAAATGACCTGCCCGCCCCACAGTCGCCGGAAAGAGCGATTGCGCCGCAGGAGCTGTGTGTAAGTTAGCGAGTCCATGATCTCAAATTAAAAATAGGTCCTATGGGTCCAATAGGACCTATATTTCGCGGGCGCTTTTGTCTGCATAAAAAAAGCCGCCCAAGTTTGGCGGCTCGCGATCTGCTCCGTTCTCCGTCGAACGTCATCCTCCAACAAATCGTGGTGGCCGCTTTTCAAGAAATGCCGAGACGCCTTCTACAAAATCTTTTGTCTTTCCCGATTCGATTTGTGTCTTACGCTCCAGGTCAAGTTGACTTCTCAAATCGTTTACGGCGCTGGCATCCATCAACTTCTTGATCTCGGCTAGCGCCACGGTCGGCGCGTGGGCCAGTTTCTCCGCCATTGCCATCGCCCTTCTCATTAACTCCTCGTCTGGTGTCACTGAATTGATCATTCCCATCTCCGCGGCGGCCTGAGCACTAACCAAATCGCCCGTGAACAACAGCTCAGTGGCCCTTTTCCACCCTACGAGTCTCGGTAGGATAAAAGTTCCACCACAATCAGGAGTTAGACGAATCTTTATAAATGCCTGGTTGAACTTCGCACTCTCAGCCGCAATCACCAGGTCGCACGCTAACGCCAAATTACAACCACCGCCCGACGCTACTCCATTCACTGCCGCGATAAACGGCACCGGCGTCTCGCGAATCAACACGATCGCTTCGTTCAGAATTCTTAAAGGCTCGTCGAAAAATGCTTCCGATCGTCCGTCGTTCTTTGCAATCTCCTGCATCGCGCGCAAATCGCCGCCGGCACTGAACGCTCTGCCGGCGCCAGTAATCACGATCACTCTCGCGCCGCGCTCGATCGCTTCGGCTACAGCAGCGTTGAAGTCATTTGCTACTTGGACGGTGAGCGCGTTCAGCCGGTCCGGCCTGTTTAGGGTCAGCAGACCAACCGCCTCACGCATCTCCAGTTGTATCGTTTCGTAACTCATCCAGCTTGCTTTTAGGTCCTTCAAGGCATTCCTTACCATTAATCGCGTAAAAACATACCGCGTCGGTAACTTGCCTATTGTTTTTAACCTTTTAGCCCGAAGCTAGCTCTTGGCAAACGCCAAACCTGAGTGCTCAGGTCCTTTGTTGCGCCCGACTCGCGCTAAAACAATCGCTGCATAAAACCGGCCTGCCGGTTGATGGCTTAAACGGTACTGAATCGCTCTTGCCACACTGATCGCAGGTGATCTCAAATCTCTGACGCTCACCTCCTTGTCCTTTTGAACCGCCGCCGAAGTTTGCGCGCCGTGCATCGCGGCATGGCTTACATCGCTTCGGGTGAGTTAAGTTTCGTTCCCTGTAATACTCCTGTTCCCGTTCCGTAAACATGAACGGAGTACTGCACTCCGAACACGTAATTTCAAGGTCTGGCATCGCGGTTTCTCCACGAGAGTGACAAGAGGACTTTCACTCTCTTGCTCTTCGGAGCGCTGGCGTTGCGTTCCTTTCATCCACGACTGTGGGCCGAAAGCGCTGTTTTCTAAAACGCTACGCCGAAAAGCTGGGCCCCGACGGTTTAATTGGCGTGAAGTGTACTCCAGCAATGCACTCTATTCAAATTTTTTGTGAAAAAGTGTGGCGGCAGGTCTCCAGAGCTTTACGTTGATGTGGCAGGCGTGCAACAACCGGCCTCTTAAAATCTAGGATTTACGTCGGCACATCGGTTGCTCTTAGGGCGCGAAACATGAACGAACGTCTGAGATAAGGTTTCCCGACAGTTGATGAAACAGACCACCCTGGGCAGTGCCGTTGATACTCACGGAATCGGACTGCACACTGCTGTCCCGGTTCATGTCCGGCTCGTCCCGGCACCTCCTGACACTGGATACGTCTTTCGTCGGACGGATCTCGGCGGCTTCGAGATTCCGGCGACGGTCGAGTCAGTGGCGCACTGCGGTTACGCCACCACGCTCATGCGCACGGGTGTGATGCTCTCGACAGTCGAACATCTTTTGGCTGCGCTACGCGGGCTCAACGTCGATAACGTCTTCATCGAGGTCGACAATCTCGAGATTCCGATTATGGACGGCTCTGCGGAAAACTTCGCGGAGATCATCGAGCGCGCGGGCATTGTCGAGCAGCCGCTCGCGCGTCGCGCCCTGCTTGTCCGAGAGAAAGTTTCATTTGAACAAGGAAATCGACGCATTAGTGTCGAACCCGCGGATACGTATCAGATCGACTGCCTGATCGACTTCTCGCATCCGATGATTGGCGTGCAGAGTTTGTTTGTGGAACTCAGTAACGGCGCTTTCAGTCGTGACATCGCCGCGGCGAGGACGTTTGGGTTTACGAACGAGATCGAAGCGCTGAGACGTGCAAACCTGATTCGCGGCGGTTCGCTCGACAATGCGATCGTGTTGACGCCTGAAGGAATGTTGAATGAGACGAGTTTACGTTTTCGAGATGAGTTCGTACGTCACAAGATTCTGGACATCATCGGCGATCTCGCGCTTCTGGGTATGCCTATTCTCGGCAAGGTTGTCGCCGAACGCAGTGGGCACATCATGCACGCAGGATTGATGTCGAAGCTGCTTCGCGTCCGGTCGGCGTGGGACATCGTGGACATGTAGTTTATAACCCGCTCCGCACAATGTCATGCACCCTGATCAACCCCACACACTTTTGGTCTCGATCGACCACCGGCAGCACTGCAATCTGTCTCGGCCTGTCTTCCATTAAGCGCAACGCATCAAACGCCAGCAACTCCGGCGTCGCCACCACCGGCTTTCGCGTCATGAAGTCATCACCCGTCAGTTTCGCGAGTAACTCATGACTCGTTCGCTCAATCGCCCGGCGCAGATCGCCGTCTGTGATGATTCCCGCCAAACGCCCGTCAGCATCAACCACGCACACTGCGCCCAATCCGCCGTTGCTTATCGCTCGCACTACGTCAACCCAGGAAGATCCAGTCGCAATCGTCGGGTTCTCACCATCGCAGTGCATCAGGTCAGCGACACGCAGCGTCAGTCTCTTTCCCAGGCGCCCGGCCGGGTGATTCACAGCAAAATCGTCTGACGTCAGGCCTTTTACTTTCATTACCGTCATCGCGAGTGCATCACCGATTGCGAGAGCAACCGTGGTGCTCGTCGTCGGCGCGAGATTTAACGGACACGCTTCTTTATCAACTGAAGCATCGAGCACTGCGTCAGCGCGGCGCGCGAGTGTTGAGTTGAGATTTCCGACAATCGCCACGATCGGCACACCGCGATTCTTCAGATACGGCAGCATCGCTACGAGTTCGTCAGTCTCACCACTGTTACTCAGCACTATCACCACGTCGTCACCCTGAACAATCCCAAGACTGCCGTGTAGCGCGTCCGACGGGTGCAGGTAAAGCGCCGCTGTGCCCGTGCTGGTCATCGTCGCCGCAATCTTTTGGCCGATAATCCCCGACTTCCCTACTCCAAGGATCACGACCTTCCCTGTGCAATTCGCCAGCAAGTCGACCACTTGCCGGACCTGGTTCTCGTCCAGACGCGTGGCTGTTTGCGCGATTGCCTCCGACTCGATGCGCAGAAGTTGCTGAATGTCGCTCAGGTGGTCTTGGGTCATTCCGGCCTTTTGATATACGACGAGCATTACATTTTGCAAGTCGGCGACTGGTAAGTTATAGTCCGGCATTCGTTCAGATAAAGTCCAGACAACGTCGGGTGTGCCATGGGTCTGATAAGCCTGCTCCCCAAAGAAGATCAATATTTCGACCTGTTCACGCAGATGACGCTCTACATCTCCGCCGCCACGCGCGAGCTGAAGGAGATGCTTGCCGACAAGAACCACGACTACGGCGAGTATGCGCAGCGCATCAAGGGACTCGAGCACGCGTGCGACGAGCTCACCCATAATATCTCGACTCGTCTGAACAAGTCGTTCATCACGCCGTTCGATCGCGAAGACATTTACATGATGTCGACGGCCCTCGACGATATCGTTGACCTCGTCGATGACGCGGCTCGTGCAATCATCATTTTCGATATCAAGGAGATCACCGACTACGCGCGCGACTTTGCCGATGTTCTGGAGCGCATGGCCGAGCAGCTTAGGGAGATTGTTTCCACACTCCAGCGGCCGAAGAACGTCACACAGCGTTTGGTGGAGATACATCGTCTGGAGAATGAAGGTGACGACATCTATCACGCTGCCATTGCCGAACTATTTCACGACCCGCCTGATGCTTTAACCGTTCTGAAGTGGAAAGAGGTGTACGAGAAGCTTGAAGCCGCAGTCGATCGTTGTGAGAACGTGGCGAACATTATTGAGAGTGTGATTATTAAGCATACTTAGTAGCCATCTCACATGACCGCAACTCTGGCCTTCGTCATCATTCTCGTCTTCCTGGCGCTTATCTTCGATTACATCAACGGATTTCACGATGCCGCGAATTCAATCGCGACCGTCGTCTCGACGCGCGTGCTCTCGCCGGGCATGGCTGTGATCTGGGCGGCGTTTTTTAACTTCGTTGCGTTTGCTGTCTTTGGTACACGCGTCGCTAAATCGATTGGCGACGGCGTGCGCATGGATCTGATCACGCCCGAGCTGCGTCTGTATGTGTTGCTTGCCGCGTTGTTGGGTGCAATCGTCTGGAATCTCATCACGTGGTATCTCGGACTGCCGACGTCGAGTTCGCATGCGCTGCTTGGCGGTTACGCGGGCGCCGGCATTGCCGCATACGGCGGCATCAGTGGTCTGTTGAAGACTGAAGTGTGGCTGCGCACGCTCAAGTTCATCGTGCTGTCGCCGTTGATTGGTATGTTGTTGGGATTCACGTTGATGGTGATGGTCTACTGGATCTTCCGGCGTTTTTCAGCGTCACGTGTTGACAAGATCTTTCGTAAAGGTCAGCTCTTGTCAGCCGCGGCCTTCTCGTTGGGCCATGGCGGGAACGACGCGCAGAAGACGATGGGAATTATCACGGCAGTGCTCACGGCCGGCGGTGTTTGGGGCCTCGCGTATGGACCAGATGGCAGTTTGCCCAAGATACCCACGGCAGTCGTTCTATCAGCGCACGCGGCAATCGCGTTAGGCACACTCTCCGGCGGCTGGCGCATCGTGCGCACGATGGGAACGCGAATCACGAAACTGAAACCGGTCGGCGGCTTCTGCGCCGAGAGCGCCGCAGCACTCACACTCGCGTACGTCACACTCACCGGCACTCCGGTCTCAACCACACACACGATTACTGGTTCGATCGTCGGAGTGGGCGCCACTCGTAGATTGTCGGCGGTGAAGTGGGGCGTCGCTGGACGCATCGTCTGGGCCTGGATCCTAACCATCCCCGCCGCCGCCCTTGTCGCCGCCGTCTCCTACTGGCTCGTCTCCACCCTGCACCGTCTCGCCAATTAGCGACAAAAGGCACACAAACGAAGTCTTTTTCCCGATCTATAAGTCCAAAAACTATTTGACATTCGTCGCGCACGGTCATATTTTGCGCGTGATTAATTTCCTACTGGTTTTGCCTTTGACCTCACGTTTAGATAATGAGGGCAAGAGATCAGCATGAAAACTAACGACGATAGTCAGCGAGAGTTGGCCGTACAAGATCAAGCACCAGCTTCATCAAGGACAGCTCTATCTGATTCATATCCACTTGTTCAACATCTCACAATCGCCAGCCCGAATATCCCTCAAAGAGTGATAGATAAATTATCGGAACGCCTCTTTTTACCCGCACAGCGTGACTATAGCATCTCTCTACGCAGGCCTTGGTTCGCATTGAGCTTTCTGTTGCTTTTGCTTGTAGCTGCTGGAAGTCTTCCATTTATACAAACCTTTATTTTAGGTACATACCCTGACTTTCATGTGTGGTTGAAGACAAACGCCAGTATTGGAAAGGCGACTCTCGAATCAGCTTCCATTTTTCTGGAGATCTTCATCGCGATATTTATCGGGGGATCAATAATGAGTGAGCGACTAGCTCTAACCCAGCCTGTTCGGGATTTGATTGAAAATGTGCAGGAGAGTATGAATGCCAGCTTAAAGAATCAGGCTGGGAATCTGGAAGAGTATTTTAAAAGTCTGCCTGAAAGAGCTAAACATTCTCTGCCCGAGATAGTGGCATCATTAGTATTACTGCGTGCGGGAGTAACATACACTAATTTCTTTTGGCGATTGGGTTCTTTATTTGATCTTTCTAAGGATTTCTACGTCGTTGTACGTCGTGAGTTGCCGCGCTATGCAAGAAATTTCGTTGCTGTAAAGCTAATTACAAGCTTTCCGGGTGGCCTTTACGGGCTAGTGACATACTTCCTCTTTTTTTGGTTAATTATTATTAGAGTATTTAAGTTGTATTTCGACGCTGCATAAAGCACGAGTTGGTAGTGATGCAGTTTCAGCGAGACATTGTTTAAACCGTCTCGATTCGAGATAATGCCTCGCATGGGCCTTTAAGATTATCATCACGTCCGACCTCGCACACTCTAAACATACCGAGCAGGAGATTAACGACCGTGAATGAATGGCTCAATGATGTAGTGGCCGAATTGAAACAAGCAAAGGCCGATCAGAAGTCGCAAGCAGAACGCCTTGACTTATTCAAAACTCACACTGGCCGGGTTTTGGGGATATTAAAGTCATTCTGCAAGATGCTGCGGGTAAGATGCAGGCAGACCCCGACATTAAACAGCGTGTCGGACAATTGGAGTGCCAATTTGGATATACGGATCGTGTCGAGATCAACAGGCACATTCTCCCCGCCGTTGACCTCACAGGCGTGGCCCAACTACGATTGATGTCTCTCGCAGAATTATTCACGACCCTACCGGTACTAATTATGAGAATCAGACAGAAAGCCTAGACCTTGATTTGGACGAGAATGGCAAGCCCTATTTGAAAAACAATCAGGGAGAACCCTTGCTGCTCGACAAGGCTGTCGGATACATCCTAAAACCTACTATTTTCCCTGAATTGCTAGGCACGCCAGATCGGCGGCGCGTGAAAATGTTCTAGGCGTACTGCGGCGATCGCCCAAGGGCGTCTAGTGAGTACACTTAACCCCTATCAGCGCTCTAGCAAAAGAAATGATTTTAAAATTTGTGTTTTGTGGCTATAATGTGGGCGTTTTGGTTGTATTCCTCCGGTTTCTTGAAATCTGAGGCAGTCGTTCGCGCGACTGCGCAACTAAATACTGAGCGGCAGCGGAAGTTTTGAGTCTGACCTCTCCCGTCCCCTAGACGGGCGACCATGATCGCTACAACCGCTGCCGCCCCGCTTCCCCTCTTTCGAGGGAAACTCAATTCACATATTTACTCCCTCCCGGACCTGTTCGAGCGCCGAGTCTGAGATCACGTAATCGACACGCTGTCTGTTTCCATTTTCGTCCGTTTCTTCCTCTCGCTTAAAAAAGTCCCGTGTAGGTCCTTCAGCCTTAGTCAGCTTGTAAATAGGCCCTAAGCAGGCTCCCAAAGCACTGACGGAGTCCACCCCGGCGGCTTTAACCAAATCAGCATCTCGCATTCTTCCGTTGTGATTTACGAGAGCCTTTAAAAGTCTCTTTTGTCGGGGGCCGAGCTTGGATATAAGTGCTTTTATTGTGGTGGGTTGTTGCTCATGCCCATTTCCGTTTTTTGGAAATGGCAGTCGCAATTCCTCCGCTGGTGCAGGGCCACCGCCTGCCAGAGCCTTGGCGATCTCAGCAGCCTGAGCAGGCGTGTCACACATGATTTGAATAGCTCGATACTGGATTACTATCACAGCCAACTTTCCTTACTACCGCACTGCCATGCGAGATAATGACCTTGGAAGGGAAGAATAGACCGCCCGCAAAGATCAGTCAATAGCCTTTTTGCCCTTTAAGGCTTCGAAGGGCCGATGCTGGTAAGTGTAGCTAATTTACACAACACTGTGGAATTCGTTTGCTCGATTGGGTTAAGTAGTTATTCTGCCAAGATTTAACGCGCGGGAAGTTACAGTGAGGCAGGACGCAGATATAGCGGATAGCTATTTACCTAACAATTTACTTTAAGTCCTCGCTGTTGCTGCGCAGCGAGCTTTCGCGGTCTTTTTGGCGATTGCTTTACGTTTGGCGGGAGTGAGACGTTGAGAACGGGATTGAGCGCTTTTGAGACCGCCTCGGCGACCTAGTTCAACGGCGGCAGAATCCTTCTTGCGAGGTTCGATCTTTTCTGCGTCACCTGTCGAAACGTCAACGATATTGGTTGGTCATACTCGTTACTTCTTTTGTTTGCGTCGACGAAACCGAGGACTCTCGCATGCTTGCTCGTCCGGAATGTAAGCCGTCACGAATTCAATGTAAACAGGATCGGCGTATTCACACACGAAGTGCAAGTAGATTTCTGTGGCTGACATTACCTTCGTCTTCCTACTAACACTCTTTGGGCATCAGCATAATCCTCCACAATGCTGCCGTTAAGAACAACTTCTTCAACTGGCTTTGCCTAATAAAATCGCGTTTGCCTCAAAATTCGCTCGTCTGCCTAAAAAATCAAAATTACCAAAGATCTTAGGTGACGCGCAGGATTGAACTTAGAATGTGTCCTGATGCTTCCTTAGCGGGCAGCCACCGGTCGCGGCACCATAGATCGTCTTCAAATCTATGGTGCCGCGACCGCAGCGGAGGCGGAACAAAGACTGACTGAGTTTAGTCTGAAGTGGGATGCGAAGTTTCCGACCATTGCTAAGTCCTGGCGCAGCAACTGGGTCCGTGTGATTCTATTCTTCGCGCACCGCCGGAGATTCGGAAGGCGATCTACACGACCAACGCGATTGAGTCGCTCAATATGTCCCTGCGCAAAGTGACCAAAACGCGCGGCTCCTTCCCGAACGATGAGGCGGTTTTCAAACTACTCTATCTGGCGCTGCGCAACATCGCGAAAAAGTGGACCAGGTCGGTGCCGGACTGGAAAGCTGCGCTCAACCGTTTTGCCATCCTTTACGAAAACCGCCTGCCGGTTGAATAGACCACGTGCGCCAAGAATGAACTACCAGACAAAATCCGGGCTATGGAAACCGTGGAAAAACAAACTACGTTTTTCCACCGTTCCCACAGCCCCTGGTACTAGTAATAATTAATCAAATGAAAAGCAGCCGACCTAAACAACCACCGATCGTTTACACAAAATATTTGACGCTTCCCAGCCACCCGTCACGCGCCTTGCGAAACAAGATTGTTTCGGCGAGAAAATAACTAGATCGGCCAAGATCAAACTTCATTGCGAGCAGTTCCAGTCAAACTTGAGCGTGTGCAAGATTGAATCTTTCGAGAGCTGAATAGCGCGGCCCGTATGCAATCTAGCTTCTTGCTAAGTTTGACAGGATTGGAAGCGATCGTGACTTGCTTTTATCGAATTCAAGCATGTTTTTGTCTCGGACCAGCTTGCTTTAAATAGATCTCGTCAAGCGAGAGCAAAAAACAATCATGCATTCGACCGTGCGTGTTAGGATCTTGTCTCGGACAAGCTTGCTTTAAACAGATCTCAGGAAGCGAGAGCCAAAAAAAGTTATGCATTCACCCGTGCGTGTTACGATCTCGGCATCCCTTTGCATCTTTGCGAGAAACGCAAAGAGATGCCGAGCATTCGCACAGGTTATTCAAGCTGCACGTGATCGATAGTCGTTTCGCCTGCCTCAACACGACGTACCACCTGCGCAAGGTACGGATCCTTTATTTCCAATGCGTACCGTATCAGCGATCGAGTTTGTGTTGGTATTGAACTGTTGGTTATGAGTAATCGAGCGCGTCGTTTGAGAGAAGCGTAGATGTGAGATTTTGGTTCGCGCGGTGATGCGCTACTATCCTTGGCCATGATCGTCATCCTTTCTTAGGAAGGTTGATGGTCTAGGGTCGATTTTGTGTTCGTCGCACAAGTCGGCCCGCTTCTTTTTGGTGGGTCACGCCACTCTACCGCATAGATTTTCGCTTGTCATCTCTTTAATTGACGGATGCCACGCTATTCGATTGCCTGCCCCCTGTAGCACGCTCTCGTCGCCGCCGTCTCCTACTGGCTCGTCTCCACCCTGCACCGTCTCGCCAGTTAAATAAAACCGGTTGCCTCGTAACGACTTGTGCTTAAATGTCAGGAGCATCGAGACAAATTAAAAGGAGCGTCCATGTCCCTTTTTCGCGCAAGTTTTTGTGTGTTTACACTCTTGTCCTGCCTGCTGCTCGTCGTTTCTCCCGCATCGACTCAACCACCTGATCCGAGCTCACCGTACCTCAACCCAAAACTTCCGTTTGAACAGCGCGTTGACGATCTGATCTCGCGTATGACGCTTGAGGAGAAGGTCTCGCAGATGATGAACTCTGCGCCCGCTATTCCGCGGCTCGGCATTCCGCAATACGACTGGTGGAACGAAGCTTTGCATGGCGTCGCGTTCTCAGGCGTCGCAACCGTTTTTCCACAGGCGATCGGATTAGGAGCGACGTTCGATCCTCAACTAGTTCATCGCGTTGCCAGTGTGATCTCTGACGAAGCACGGGCCAAGTACCACGAAGCTCAACGACGCGGTAACTACAACCGTTTTTTCGGTCTTACATTCTGGTCGCCAAACATCAATATATTTCGTGACCCGCGCTGGGGACGCGGACAGGAGACATACGGCGAAGACCCGTATCTAACAAGTCGCCTGGGTGTGGCATTCGTTAAAGGACTACAAGGTGACGATCCAAAATATCTGAAAGTGGTTGCAACTCCAAAGCACTACGCGGTCCATTCTGGTCCAGAACCTGAGCGTCATCGCTTTGACGCTGCCGCAACCGAACGCGACATGCGTGAGACGTACTTGCCCGCTTTTCGCGCTACTGTCATGGAGGCTCGTGCAGCGTCGGTAATGTGCGCGTACAACCGCACGAACGGCGAACCGTGCTGCGCTAATACACGTCTGCTCGGCGATCTTTTGCGTGGCGAGTGGGGCTTTAATGGATACGTCGTTTCCGATTGTGGCGCCATCGACGACATCTACAAGCGGCATAACTTCCTGAAGACGGCTGAAGAAGCCTCGGCGCTGGCCGTCAAGAGAGGAACCGATCTTGAATGCGGCGATAGTTACAAAGCACTAGTGAACGCTGTGAAGCAGGGGTTAATCTCAGAAACTGAGATCGATCGCGCCTTGAAGAGATTGTTCGAAGCCCGCTTTCGCCTCGGAATGTTCGATCCACCCGAGCTGGTGCCTTATGCCAAAATCCCATTTTCGGTAAACGATTCAGCCGCACACCGTCAGCTCGCACTCGAAGCTGCACGCGAATCGATCGTTCTGCTGAAAAACGAAAACAACACTCTGCCGCTGCGAAAAGACCTGAAATCGATCGCCGTAATTGGACCAAACGCCGATGACGTGCAGGTGCTGCTTGGTAATTACAACGGTCAACCATCGCACGCAACGACCCCGCTCGCAGGCATTCGCCAACACGTGTCATCAAGAACAAAAGTGTTGTATGCGTTAGGCACGCCGCTCACGGATATTTCTGCGATACCCGTGCCGGCTTCCGCCTTGCTCGAAGCGAATGGCGAACGCGGTCTCAAAGCAGAGTATTTTGCAAACAAGACACTCGAGGGTGCGCCAGTCCTAACCCGCGTGGATCGAGAAGTGAATTTCGACTGGGGCCTGTCAAATCCCGCGCCGGGCATTCCAAGCGATGATTTTTCTGCACGTTGGACCGGCAAGCTCGTTGCGGACAAGACTGGTAAATATCAGTTGGGAGCAATCGCTGATGATGGCGTGCGCGTGTATCTCGATGGCAAGTTGATCGCGGAAGATTGGACCGAGCACGCGCCGGCAACTGTCACGGGCGAAGTCACACTTGAGGCCGGCAGGAGCTACGATATAAAGATGGAGTACTACGAGAGCAAGATCGGTGCAGTTGCTAAACTCGTGTGGCAGCCTCCTGTAGTAAATACCAGAGCGCCATATGCCGAGGCAGTTGACGCGGCCAAACAAGCAGATGTGGTGGTGCTCGTGCTGGGTCTTTCTTCACGTCTTGAAGGCGAGGAGATGAATGTACGTGAGCCGGGGTTCCTCGGTGGAGATCGAGTTGATATTAAACTCCCTGCGCGTCAGCAGGGTTTACTGGAAGCCGTCGCGGCGACCGGTAAGCCACTGGTGGTTGTATTGCTGTCAG
>Ga0207707_10004059_pt1 | contig 12972 bp, 9 predicted proteins | sample KBSC83BmetaG_FD_184336 | JGI IMG/M metagenome (GOLD analysis project Ga0207707, IMG submission 184336) | Corn rhizosphere microbial communities from Kellogg Biological Station, Michigan, USA - KBS C8-3B metaG (SPAdes) (version 2) | ecosystem: Host-associated > Plants > Roots > Rhizosphere ... | reverse complement strand
ACGTACTTGGCTCGAGACGCAACGCGCCGGCTATCCGTTTCACGTCGGGCGCTGTCTCAACATGGCGGGCGATCCGCAAGGGATGGCCACCGTCTATGTACAGTCCTGCTCCGGCGGGATCTTCGAGCACGACGATCTGCGCTGGAGCATTTCGGCGGCTCCGGGCGCGCGAGCTCATGTCACGACGTCGGCCTCCACGATCGTCCACAGCATGGAGACGGGGGAGGCAGCGCAAGAGGTCCGCGTGTGTGCCGAAGCCGGAAGCTATCTCGAGTACCTCCCCGACCCGCTGATCATGTTTCCGGGTGCTGGTCTGTCGAGCCGTCTGCACATTGGCCTCGACGATGATGCAACTGTGCTGGCGTGGGATACCTTGTTGGCCCATGACCCGCAAGGTGCCGGACCGCCGCGCGCGTTCAAACGGCTGCGCAGCGAATGGACCGTCGAGTCGCTCGATGGACGTCTGCTTGCGTGCGATCGCTGCGTCGTCACCGGCGAGTTGCTCGCGCGCGCGCTGCCTGGCGTGAACGGCTCCCATCGCTGCCACGGCAGCTTTGTCGTGTTGCGCCGTGGCACCTCGAGCGAGAAGCTCATTGAAGCCATACGAGAAGAACTGCCCATCGCCGAGAACGTGTACGCGGGCGTCTCGACGCTGCCGAACAACTGTGGGGCGGTGGTGCGCGTGCTGGCGATGGACGCCGCGGCATTGCGTGCGGCTCTGCATGCGGCGTGGAAAGCAGCGCGCATGTTGTTGCTTGGTGCCCCGCCGTCCGCACGGCGCAAGTGATCGGGCGCTCAATGAGCAGGTGCGAGATAATAGTTACCTCAACCTCAAGATGAATGCCATGGACAGACATCCGGCCGACGATCTGATCAGCCAATATCTCATCGAGACCGAGCCATACTATCGCGCGACCGGCAAAGAGATCGAGCTGTACGAGGCAGCGTACGCGGTGCGCATGCCGATGATGCTGAAAGGCCCGACCGGGTGCGGCAAGACGCGCTTCGTCGAGTACATGGCGTGGAAGCTCGGCAAGCCGCTCGTCACGATTGCCTGCCACGAGGACATGACCGCATCCGATCTCGTGGGGCGCCACCTGCTCGATGCCGAGGGCACTCGCTGGCAGGATGGTCCGTTGACGATAGCGGTTCGCTACGGCGCGATCTGCTATCTCGACGAAGTGGTCGAGGCGCGTCAAGATACAACGGTGGTGATCCATCCACTGACCGACGCGCGGCGCATGCTGCCGCTCGAGAAGAAGGGCGAGCTCGTGCATGCGCACCCTGACTTTCAGCTCGTGATCTCGTACAACCCGGGCTACCAGAACATCATGAAGGACCTCAAGCAGTCGACCAAGCAGAGGTTCGGAGCGCTCGACTTCAGCTGGCCGTCGCGCAGCGTCGAGATCGAGATCGTGGCGCATGAATCCGGCGCCTCCCCCGACATTGCCGGCCGGCTCGTGAGCATCGGCGAGCGCGCGCGCAACCTCAAAGGACACGGGCTGGACGAGGGCATTTCGACGCGCATGCTGATCTACGCCGGTTCGTTGATCGCGCAGGGTGTGGATCCCGTGCCGGCGTGCAGCGTGACGCTGGTGCGACCGATCACGGACGATCCGGATATTCGCGATGCGCTGGACGCTGCGGTCAAGACCTTCTTTTGACCACGGAGACACTCAAGAGCACCGCGAAACTCCAAAACAACAGTGGAAATCTGAACCACCAAGACGCCAAGAGACGCCAAGAACTGCAATGTCTATTCGTGAGCGGACTGAAAAGTGCTCGTTGAGAACGTAATCTGGAAGTGGATTTCCTTGGCGCTCTTGGCGTCTTGGCGGTTCGGAATCTGTTTTGACTTTCTCGGTGCTCTTAAGTGTCCCCGTGGTTAGTCCGGGTTTGCCGTGCAATCCGCTGGTGCTGAATATTCCCCCGACCTGACTGGGTTCGCCCCGGAGACGCGCGAGCTGATCCGTGCTGCCTGGCCGGAGGCCGCGCGGCATCTGCCCGAAGGGTCATTGGCCATCTGGCTCGAGGGCGCGCATCGCTTGGTTGGAGCTGGCGTCGGCCTCGCGCCGCTCGTCAGTTATCTGCGCACGGTTCCGGCGGTCGCGAAGCAAGGCGGCGATCCCGTGCTGGCGCATACCATCGCGACCGCGGTATCGGTCGCAACGCACGCCGACGGCCGCGCCGCCGACGCGTTTCTCTCGGCGCTGCCGACTGTCGCACGCCGTTTGATCACGGCCGACACGCTGCTCGCCTTTCTGGACGTGGTCGATGAGATCACGGCCCTTGCTCCGCGCGGTCTGTCCGACTTGTTCGAACGAATCGGCCCGCTCCTCGAGCAGATGTCCGTCGACGGCCTCAGGCGCTGGGCGATGCTGGGTGTGCAAGGACACGTCAGCGACGCGAGCGCCCAGGACGCCTGGTTCCGGCTCGAAAGTCAGGATGCGCGCGCGATTCTGCGTGCAGCGAGCGAAGGCGTGCTGCTCACGGAAGTCGAGCGGCGCCTCGGCTTCTATCTGCGCGCGCTGTGGGGACGCCCGATGGATCTACGTGCCGGTTCAGCACCGACGGCCCTTCACGACGGTGGTGGAAAAAAAGGCAGGCGTGTTTCGATCGTCGATGGTGTCGTGCGCATGCCGCAGACGTTCGATGTGTTCCCCGGCGTAGATGGGCTGACCCTGTACCGTGCAGCCGCTGCTCACGCCGCGGCGCATCTGATGTATTCGACGGAGCGCTTTCCTCTGCGTCAGCTGAGGCCGATACAGGTCGCGCTGGTTTCGCTGATCGAGGATGCGCGTGTCGAAGAGCTGGCGATGCGCGAAATGCCCGGCCTGCGCAGACTGTGGCGGACATTCCATATCGCGCTGCCGAGCTTCACGGTCAGCGCCGTCTCGCTGATGGCGCGGCTCGCGCGCGGCCTCATCGACCCACTCTACGAAGACGACAATCCGTGGGTCGCGAAAGGCCGTGCGATGTTCGCCGAGCGGGCCGCGAACTTTTCCGATCCGCAAATGAGTCGCGCGATCGGCAATCTGCTCGGCAACGATCTCGGGCAGATGCGGGTGCAGTTCAACTTCAAGACCTACCTGGTCGAGCCTCTGTACCGCGACGACAACCTCTTCCTGTGGGATTTCGGCGATGCGGGACAGCAGCAGTCCGACGACCAGGAGGTGATGTACCAGGCCGTCAACCTGCAGGCGCAGGAAGGCGCCGAGCCGGCCGAGATGGAAATGGAGCGCAGCGGCGGCGAGAGCGCGGACGAGGAAAGCGTGCAGACGGAGGCCGCATCCCCGGATGAGCAGCAGGCGATCGAAGAGGCTTTGGCGCAACCTTATCACTACGACGAGTGGGACTACGCGATCGGTCTCGATCGTCCCTCGTGGTGCACGTTGCTCGAGAAGCAGGCGCGTCTGGGCGACGCGTACAAGATCGACGAAGTGCTGCTGCGCAATCAGGACACGGTCAACCGGCTGACGACTCTGATCAAGGCTGCGCAGATCCAGCGACCGGTGCGGTTGCGCAAGCAACTGGAAGGCGACAAGCTGGATCTCGATGCGGCCATCAGCGCGACCGTCGATCTGCGCTCGGGACGCGCGCCCGATCCGCGTGTGCATCAGCGGCAGGGCAAGAGCAGCCGGGACCTCGCGGTGCTGTTGCTGCTCGATCTGTCCCAGTCGACCAACGACTATGTGCCGAGCGCGGGAACCACGGTGCTCAACCTCGCACGTGAAGCGACCGCCCTGGTGGCCGATGCGATGGACAAGATCGGCGACAGTTTCGCGATCCACGGCTTCGACTCCAACGGCCGTCATGAGATCGAGTACTACCGCTTCAAGGATTTCGACGAGCCGTACAGCGAGTTGGCGCGCGCGCGCCTGGCCGGCATGACCGGGCAGCTCTCTACACGCATGGGGACCGCGTTCCGGCACGCTGGGCACTTTCTGCGCTTTCGCCGGGTGGCGCGCAAGCTGATCCTGCTGGTCACCGATGGTGAGCCGCACGACATCGATGTGCACGACCGCAAGTATCTGGTGTTCGACGCTAAACGCGCCGTCGAGGAGCAGACGCGCTACGGTGTCGCGACCTTCTGCATCAGTCTGGATCCGAGTGCCGACGACTACGTGAAGAGAATCTTCGGGGCGCGCAATTACCTGGTGCTCGATCACCTGCGCCGCCTGCCCGAAAAGCTGCCGATGCTCTACATGCGGCTCACCAACTGAGCGACGCGCTCGGCCGCTCTCTGCGTTCGCAACCGGAAGCCGCTCAATCACTTACAATAGCCCCGCAGCGGCGGTATCCCCAGGATGCAGCTGCGTCCACTTTCGATTGCGGCGATGTCTTTTTTTTCGGTACTGGTGGCGCTCTTGCTCGAGCAGGTGCGCCCGCTTCCTCACCCCAGCGTTTTCGAGCTGTGGTTCGTGCGCTATGCGAACCGGCTCTCGCGTGATCTGAACGCAGGCCAGCCCTTGCACGGCACGGTGGGCTGGCTGCTCGGCGTCTTGCCATGGATGGCGATCGTGCTGATCGGCCACTACCTGCTGGATGCACTCAACCCTGTGATCGCGTGGGTCTGGGATATCGCGGTGCTCTACGTCTGCATCAGCTTCAGGCGCAGCATGCAAGACTACTCGGCCATCGCCGATGCGCTGCGTGCCGGCGAGCTCGACAAGGCACGCGCCCTCGTGACGCGCTGGCGCGGAGAGGCGGCGACCGAATGGAGTGAGAGCGAGATCTCGCGCGCAGCGATCGAGACGGCATTCGTGCGGGCGCATCGGGATCTGCTGGCGGTGATTGCGTGGTTCGTCGTCTTGCCCGGACCCGCCGGCGCGGTCCTCTACAAGCTGTCCAGCGTCCTCGCGGAAAAATGGGGTCGCCGCACTGACGAAGAGTTCGGTGCGTTCGGCCGCTTTTCCGCCAAGGCTTTCTACGTGCTGGATTGGGTGCCGTTGCGGCTTACCGCGATCGGCTTTGCCATCGCCGGTGACTTCGAGGATGCGATGGCATGCTGGCGCGCGCAGGCGCAGACCTGGCCCGATCAGAGCACCGGTGTGATTCTCGCGAGCGGCGCGGGTGCGCTCGACGTGCGCCTCGGCGGTCCTTTGTCGAAAGAAGGCGGCGTCAATTTTCGTTCGGAGCTCGGCACCGGAGACGATCCGGACGGCAATTACATGCAGAGCGCAGCCGGCCTGATCTGGCGCACGCTGGTGATCTGGATGATCGTGCTGCTGCTGTTGACGATTGCGCGGTGGGTCGGCACTTGATCTCAGCGGCACTGCTTGAACCGCCAAGAGCGCCAAGGGTGAAGATAGCGTTCGCCTTCGCTTCGCCAGCTGCTACCAGATCCATCGTTCTTGGCCGGCAAGAATAGGCAGTTTGAAGTTGCTCTTCTTGGCGCTCTTGGCGTCTTGGCGGTGAGTGATCGGCTCTAGTAGCTTTTCGCTTTGCGCAGATCCGACACGATCCGCCGATACGACTCCAGCCGCCGACTACTGATCTTCCCTTCGGCAGATGCTGCGCTGACCGCGCAGCCAGGCTCGCTCATGTGACGGCAGTCGTTGAAGCGGCAGTGTCCGAGATACGCCCGAAACTCCACGAACGCGGCGGCAATATCGCTCTGGCTCAAGTGCTGCAGGCCGAACTCCTGCATGCCGGGCGAATCGATGAGGGCGCTGCGTTCATCCAAGCGGTGCAGGCTCGCGTGTGTCGTCGTGTGCCGTCCTGAATCGAGCGCAACTGAAACATCGCCGATCGCCGCGCGCGCGTTCGGAATAAGAGCGTTGATGATGGTCGATTTGCCCATACCGGACTGGCCGACCAGCACAGAGAATTGACCTTCGAGGTGCGCCCGCAGCGGACTCACGTCGCGCTTCGCCACCAGCGGCAGGACCGTATAACCGAGCTGCTGGTACAGCGCAAGGGAGGTGTAGGCAGCGGTGCTTGCGTCGGTCAGATCGAACTTGTTGAGGACGATCAGCGCGCGGATGTCCTGGTGCTCCGCCGCCACAAGGCACCGATTCAACAGCTCTTCGTAGAACGATGGGACCACCGCCAGCACGATGACCATCTGCGTGACGTTGGCGGCGATCAGTTTCTGGCGATACGGGTCGGACCGGTACAGCAGTGCGCGGCGTGGATCGACGGCTTCGATGACGGCTTGACCGGTGGCGGTGCGGACGACTTCCACACGGTCTCCGCACGCGACCAGGCTGCGCTTGCCGCGTGGAAAGCAGGTCAGGATTTCGCCCGCGCCGACGTCGACCAGGTAGTGCCGCCCGTGAGTGGCGACGACTTCCCCGTGCAGCAGAGGCGGAAGCGTTGGGACGTGAGGTGATACGGCCTTTGGCACCGGCCGTATTCTACGGCATCGGTGAGGCAGTTCTGTCGCAGCGCGCCGCAGATGGTTGGCGGCTACTTCTTCTTCAGCGCTCCCACCAGGCTGCTCATCGCGCGATCGAACAGCGGGACCGCTTCGAGCAGCACCGCACGTCCGGTACGGAACTCGCGCGCCAGCTCGTACAGAGAATATTCGCCGACCTTTATGCCCTGGCGATTGACGAACAGGTAAGTGCCCTTGAGCGGACTGATGTAGGACAGCTTGGCCTGTGTGCGGTTGTCATCGTCGTCGCGGAACTCGAGCCAGTCGCCGTTTTTGAGGCTGGTGACGGACTGGCTGTGCTGATCGGTCGGCTTCGCTCCGCCGCCTCCGCCCGCGGCCTGCAGCTCCGGCACGCCGGGCAGATCCGAAAGGCTGATCTCTTCGACCTCGATGTCGCCGTCACCGAACGGATTGCGGATCGTGAGGTTGGAAAATTCCGGAGCAGCAGTGGCCGGCGCGGCATCCTCGTCGATTTCCGGTTCGCGCGCCGGCATCGCCGAGATGGGTTGTGCCGCCACCTTCTGCTCGCTCGGAGCTGCCTCCGATGAACCTTGCTCGACAGTGTGCGGGTTTGCCAAGTCGATCGTCGGCAGCGGCGGAGGCTGCAGGCCCGACAAATCCTCGGGGCGCACGGTTTCCGTGGTGCTCGGAGCGCTTGCCTTGGGATGCTCAGGGCCGGAGGCAGGCGCCACCGCTTCGGTGAGCGTCGGCACCACGGCAGCCCGCGGTGGCACGGGCGCCGCCGGAGCTGCACCGCTGATCACCTTGGTGTGCAGGCGCATCAGCTTGGAAAAGAACACCTGGCGGATTTCGGGCTCGGTTCCGGCTGCCTGCAGCCCGGCCTGCAGCCGTTTGAGCAGGCCCGGCAGCATGGTCGCGAGCTTGCGGCGATCCTCGACCGATGGCTTTTGATTGGCGCTCCAGATCAGGAGGTCCATGGTTTCGAGCGCGCTCTTCCACGCCTCACTGTCCTTGCCGTGGCGCGCGTGTGCGAGCAGAAGGAACTTGACCCACTCGTCGGCCAGAAGCTTCAACACGAGCTGCGGCATGCGCGTTGCCTCGGCGCGCTTCTTGATCTCGAACTCCGCGATCGCCTTGCCGACTTCCAGGCGCTCCATGTATGCGATCTTGCGCGCCGCTTCCTTCGCAGCCTGCTCGGCGCGCACGTTCTCCTCGCGGATCAGCGCCAGCAGCTCGCTCTGCAGCGTCTCGAAAATGTCGATGTCGTCGACGAAATCCTGGATCACCTTCTGGATGATCCCTTCGAGCTTCTTGTAGACCGGCGAGGTCTCGTCGAACTTCTCGTCCAGGCCGACAGCGAACTCGCCGATGGTGTCGAGCATGCGACGCGCAGGATGCGACTTCTTCGAGAAGAATTTCTTGTCGAGCACGGCGACCTTGACGACCGGAATCTGCAGCCGGCCGATCAAGGCTTTGAGAGCTTGCGGCACGCGCGGATCGCCGAAGATCTGATCGAACAGCATCGCGACGATGTCGATGGTCATGCCGTCGGTCTGGTCGACGCTTTTTCCGAGCTCGGTCGACTTGAGCTCGCGCACGACGTTGGTCTTGCCTGAGCTGAGCGCCTCCGCGTCGAACGATGCCGGAGCGTTGGGAATGGCGCCGAAGTCGCCGTGCTGCAAACGTGTGAGCGAGCCGATCAGTTCTGCGCCTTGCAGCAGCCGCGGCACAACGCCTCCGGGCACGCCCGCTACACCGACCACGCCGCCGGGGACTCCACCAACGCCTGCAAGGCCACCTGCCACGCCGCCACCCGCAATACCTCCGATGCCGCCGACTACGCCACTTGTGCCGGGGACACCCACGCCAGCAACGCCCGCTGCGCCGGCCGCACCAGGAACGCCACCAACACCGGCGATTCCGCCGGAGCCGCCGGGGACGCCCACGATGGGCGGGAAACCGGGGATTTGTATCGTGCCGCCTGCCCTCGCAACCCCACCCTCGCCAGGTCCTGAACCGAGCACAGAGCCTCCGCCGCCAAGGCCTACACCGCCGCCGTACGCGGCTTGCGCATTCACGGCCATCAGACCTTGCAGTACTGCGAAGAAATCCTGCTCGCCTCCACCTGATCCTTCGGCCGCGTAGCCACCATCCATCGCGCCGGCACCGGGCATTCCTACGCCAGACATTCCCGCGCCGGGTATTCCGACACCGGGCATTCCGACGCCAGGCATCCCCATGCCAGGCATCGCAGGCCCGGGAATCGCCATGCCTACACCGGGCATGGCCATACCCGCCGGGGATCCGGGTGCCGGCATGCCCGGTATCCCGGCACCCGGGATGCCGGGGCGCGGGCCAATGGCACCAGGCGCGCGACGCATGCCGTAGCGTATCTTGGGCAGGATGGAACGCTGAATCAGCAGATCGTTGAGGTCCTTGTAGATCGAGCGCACATCGTCGAGCACATGGTCGTCGAACAGCTTGTGGAAGATCATGCGGATCTTCAGGTTCGACTCGATCTGGCGGCAGGTCTGCTTGAAGGAGTTGCAGACCACCTGCGGACTGAATGGATTGCCTTCGCCGTGCAGGTTGGCGTCGCCGATCAACACGCCGATGCGCTGATCGAGGGCGTTCAATTCCTCCTCGCAATAACGGCGCAGCTTGGCCGCCATTTCGTTGAGCTTCAGCGTCTCTTCCAGGTCATCGTTGTTGACGAGGCCGAGCTCGAGGGAGCCGAGCTCGAAATGGCTGAAGTCGTCGCGGTGCCTGCGGTCATGGCGCACGCGGGCATCGAACTCGGCGAGGACGTTCGCGCGATATTGGTCTTCGATGTACTTGCGCTGCGCGAGAGCCTTGTCCTTCGCGGTGATGTAGAGGTCGCGCAGCTCCCGGTCGTGCGTATTGTTCGCGAGTCCCCACAGGGCATCTTCGACCTTGTCGAGCATCGCGGAGACGGAGCGCATCAGGCGATCCAGCGCGAGGCCCTGACACTCCTTCAGCAGGCGCTCGAACTGAGCCTCCTGAGGATTCGGAGCGGGACGATCGAAATCGCGCATCGGAATGACGTTGGAGCTGCCGGCGTTGTTGCTCATTGCACTATCTCCCGCGAATCGAACCTCTGGCGCTAGACCGAGTTGTCGCTTGATGCAACTCGGATAGCGGGCGCCATACCGGCCAGTCGCCGGCGGCGGGGGATACGGCAGGGCGGACGGGCCAGCTACGCCCCGTCGGTATGGATAGCAGGGGTCCGCATGGAAACCCCGTCCAACATGCACCTGGCGGTCCCGCCGTCATGGAGCCCCGAGGGCTCGTTAGACCGGTGACTTTGCGCCCCCGGCCTTTCGGTCGGGGTTGCCCTTTTGACAGTTGCGAAGCGAGTCGAAGCTGCCCGGCTAGCTGTGGCTGGCTTCGCTCCGCTCAATACGGCGGCGGCCGCGGCCGCCACAATGTTGCGCTCCGGCGACAAACTCGCCGCCCTCGGAAGGCAAGCCATTGAAGGCGCTCTTCCGTATGTGTTTTATCCGCTGGTGCGGGTAAAACTTTAGGTCTGTTTTGACGCGGCTAAGCTGGAGAGGGACCGGGGCTCGGGCCCTAGCCGAAACGGCTTAGGAATTGGATGAGCCGGCCGGACGCCAGAACTGAGGAGACATGCGCATCTTCTGCCTCTTCTGGGCGACCAGGGGCTGCGGGTCGCCCCCCATCCATTGCGCGTTCTGGACCTGCTCGAAGTGCTTCAGGTCCTCGTCGAGTTGGTCCTGATCGAGCGCATAACCGTGCGCGGTCATGCAGTCGGAGTAGGCATCGGCCTGTCTCTCGAGATACTGAATTCCCACGTCGAACGGGGATTTCTCGATGCTCGCGGCCGCACGCCGGCACTCGGGCACCTCCGCCACGCCGCGCGGTGCCTTGCTGCCGCAACCCGCGCTAAGCGCGAGCGCGATAGTTGCGGCACCGCAGACTATCCGAACGTGAAGCGACGATCCGCGCATGCCTGGCTCCTTAAGACGCACCCAGAGATTGCAGCTTGGAGATGCGCGCGCTGGCGGGCGGATGCGAATCGTAGAACGCCGAATGCAACGGGTCGGGCGTTAACGTCGACGCGTTGTCTTTGTACAGTTTCACCAGCGCGCTGACCAACTCGCGTGCCGAGCTGTACTGCGCGGCATAGGCATCGGCTTCGAACTCGTGCTTGCGCGAGTACATGGCGACCAGCGGCTGCAGCAGGAATGTGAATACAGGCACAACCAACACGAACAGCAGCAGCGCCATCGCGTTCGTCGCCGGGTAGGACACCCCCAAGCCTTCGTAGAACCAGGCTTTGTCCTTCAGATATCCGAGCACCGCGAGAAAGACCAGGCTGACCCCGAACGTCCACAGCATGCGGCGGATCACATGATGCAGCTTGAAGTGCCCGAGCTCGTGCGCGAGAACCGCTTCGATCTCGTTTTCGTTGAGCCGTGAGATCAGCGTATCGAAGAACACGATGCGCTTGGTCTTGCCGAAGCCCGTGAAATAGGCGTTCCCGTGCGTGCTGCGCTTGGAGCCGTCCATGACGAACAGCCCGCTCGAGCGGAAGCCGCACTTTGTCAGCAGCGTCTCGATGCGACTCTTGAGCGAACCTTCTTGCATCGGCGCGAACTTGTTGAAGAGCGGCGCGATGAAGGCAGGGTAGACGGCCATCATGAAGATGCTGAAAGCCACCCAGACCAGCCATACGTAGAGCCACCACCAGTCGCCCATCTTGCCCATCAGCCAAAGGACCGCCAGCACGAGCGGCAGCCCGAAGGCCGCACCGACCGCCGCAGTCTTGGCGAGGTCCGCGAGCCACATGCGAGGCGTCATCTGATTGAAGCCGAAGCGCGCCTCGATGTGGAAGGTGCGATACCAGCTGAACGGCAGATCGACCGCGGATGAGACGACCATGAATGCGGCGAGGAGGGCAGTGCCGTGCAGGATATCGTTGTCGAACACGCTGCCGGCCCAACGGTCCAGCAGCAACAACAGACCGCCGAACGTGAAGATGAGCAGCATCACGCTGTCCACCACAGTGTGGACCGTCCCGAAGCGTGTTTTGGCGCTGCTGTAGTCGGCGGCCTTCTGATGGGCATCCAACGCGATCTCGCTGGCGAACTCCGGCGGAACCGCGGCGCGATGCGATTGGATGTACTGCACGTGGCGGCGGGCCAGCCAGAGGCGCGTGCCGGTGGCAACGCCCAAAGCGATGAGAAACAGGACACTGAAGGTGTTCATGCGTGATTATCGAAACGCGTTAATGGATTCAAGAGCGGCGTGCGAGTGCCTCTTATGACACAATGTTCGGCTAGATATCCGCGAAAAGCGTTGAAAAATTATGGCACAGGATGCAACCCGCCTCATCTGGATCGATATGGAGATGACTGGTCTCAAGCCGGACCAGGATCGCATCATCGAAGCTGCGATGGTAGTCACCGATCAGGAGCTGCAGGTTGTCGCCGAGTGTGAAGTGTACGTGGTGCATCAAGCCGATTCGATTCTCGACGGAATGGACAGCTGGAACAAGGGCACGCACGCACGCTCAGGCCTGATCGACAAGGTAAAGGCCTCCAAGTGGTCCGAGGCCGAGGTGGAAGAGGAGATGCTGAAGTTCCTGGGTCGGCACGTACCGGCCGCCGTGTCACCGATGTGCGGAAACTCGGTATGCCAGGATCGCCGCTTCCTCGCACGCTATATGCCGCGCCTCGAGGGCTATTTTCACTATCGCAATCTGGACGTGAGTACCTTGAAGGAGTTGGCGCGGCGCTGGAAGCCGGCGGTGATGGCGGGCTTCGCTAAACAGGGCAAGCACGAGGCACTGGCCGACATCTACGAGTCGATCGAAGAGCTCAAGTACTATCGGGAGCATCTGCTCAAGCTCTAGAAGATATCGCGTCCTCGCAGATGCGCCGTTTCGAGCGCAAAAACAAAAAAGCCCCCGCAACGCGAGGGCTTTGCTTTCTTGCCGGTGTGTAAGCCGTACCGGCTCGATGATACGTCAGGCGGCGGCCTTCTTGCGCGAGTTGGCCGGCGCGGAAGTAATCGTCGCTTCGGTGATATCGGCGACTTGCTTGCCCGTCTTGGTAATGGCGTCGTAAGCCTGGTTCGCAGCGCCCATAGCAGACTTCACGGCGGCGAATGCGAACTCGGAACCCGACGGCGCCGACTTGGCGGCCTTGTCGAGCGCGGCTGCCAAAGTCTTGTTGATCTCCGCGACCTGCGTGTCCACCAGCTTGCTCACTTCGCTCTGCGCTTCAGTGGCCCAGCCGTAAATCGCGCGCGCGTAGCCTGCCACTTTCTCGGCGTTGGCTTGGGCGAAGGCGGTCTGGAGGGAGGCCAGTTCCTGGACATCCTTGACACCGGCCAGAGCCTTGATCTGCCTGACGGCGTCGCCGCCGGCGGCCTTGACGGTCTTGATGTTGAGGTCGAACAACTGCTCCGCGCTCTCAGCGGCGGTTTCTGCGAACTTCAGGGTTTGCTCGAGGCTGTGCTTAGTCTGTACGCTGACTTCTTCGGGGACGGCGAACATCATGGCGGTGGTCTCCTTGGGATAGGGGTCGTCGGGGGCGTGACTGGCGGGGAATGCTGCACTGCAAAAGTCTCGCTATTGTATTGATTCG
>Ga0207707_10004055_pt1 | contig 12982 bp, 7 predicted proteins | sample KBSC83BmetaG_FD_184336 | JGI IMG/M metagenome (GOLD analysis project Ga0207707, IMG submission 184336) | Corn rhizosphere microbial communities from Kellogg Biological Station, Michigan, USA - KBS C8-3B metaG (SPAdes) (version 2) | ecosystem: Host-associated > Plants > Roots > Rhizosphere ... | reverse complement strand
ACTTCACCAGTCTTACGTGTGGATCGCAGTCGAATCCCTTCTGCTTGCTGCGTTCCAATCTGCGTTTGGAAAGAAGTGCGCTCCGGAGGGTTCTTACCCTGACCGAATGTAAGCACTACCGCCTTCAGTAATCGTTCTCGGAAGGTCTCGCTCGCTGTCGGCAAATCCGTTTCCAGCACCAGATGTCGCGTTACACGTATCGTAAGCTGCACCGAACTTCCTTTGCGCGTGATTACAAACTGTTGCGCTTCTGGTGTGCTCTCGTCCGCAAGTGAAAATCCTGAGGGATAGTCAAGAGATATTTCGCCGGCGGCAAAGTGACTTAACTCCGGGCCAGCGGATTGGGCGTAACTGCTGACACTGAGGAATGACAAAATTATTCCGATACACAGGGCGACTTTACTAGTTGAGGTCATAAAGCATTTCCCTCTCCTTGATTCATTGTTACACGTATTAGCCGACTTCTTGTACTCAATTCCGGCAAATAGTAAGCATTTCACGCAAAGGCGCAAAGAGGACGCAAACACCGCAAAGATTTCCCTGGTGTTTTTTTGTGAAACTACTCCACCGAGACCCACTCGACACTTGCGGGAAAGAGTTTTTTCTCCGGATCGATGGTGACGATGTAGGCGCCGAGCGCGCCGATGCGACGGTTTGGACCAAAGGTGATCTTGGGCATCAGGCCGGTGTCGTATTCATACAAGCCTTCAAGTGTCGTGACCAGCCGCTCCCGCGTCAGGTCCTTGCCGCACAATTCCATCGCATGGACCAGTATCTTCGCAGCCGCAATCGCCGACGCCTGCGCGGCGGCGTGCGTCGAACTCAACTTGTTTCGCTCCAGCAGTCCATTGTATTCCGCGGCGCCAGCGACTGAGACGTCCGCAGGCACGGTCGGAAACGCAAAGAACACGCGGTCCTTCATCTTCGCAGGCACGAGGTCGCCTGCGGTTCGTCCAACCATCGTTCCCAACATATACACGTTAGGCATCCAGCCTGCCGCGTCTGCACTCTTGAAGAATGCCGCCGCATCATCACCTGAGCCGAGCATGAAAACAGTGTTCACGCCTTTTACTTTCAGCTCCGCGACACAGTCTGCCGCCTTAAACCGATCGTGCGCATAGCGCACCTTCGTCAACGGTTGCCAGCCAAGCTTCTTCTCCTGATCCTCGATAGTCGCGGCGATGCCGCTGCTGAATTCACTATCGGGCGAGACGAGCGCCACGCGCAGATCGTTCTTCTTCGCCGCAAAGTTCACGAGACTGCGAGCCTGCTCTTTCAAGCCCGCGAGCAAATAGAAGACGTAGCGGTTAAGCGGCAGCGCGCGTTCCGGAAGCAAAGTGGATGGTCCAATTAACGGCACCTCCCGCTCCCGGCTCAACGCTCCCACTCCCTCGTCCGCCCCCGCGGTTAAACCACTCACGATCGCAAATACCTGCTGGTCATCAATCAACTGCTTCATGTTTGCGACGGTCGCGCCCGCATCGCCGTTGAGCACACGCAAACGAATCTTGCGGTTGTAAATCCCGCCGCGATTATTGATCTCCGCGAAGTACGCCTGAAGCACGCCTTCCATCGACTGCGCCAATCCGGTCAACGCAGTCTTCTCAGGTAGCAAGGTTCCGATCACGATTTCGTCGTTAGAGACACCCGGATCGAGATCGGTCTCGACTCGTTTCAAGTAGGCGATCAGATCCGATATGTCCTGTTGCGGCATGCGGTACACAGGCATAGCGACGGCGAGTTTGTTGCCGGCAGGATCGACGCCGCCTGTCAACGCGCGAATGAATGACGTTTCGGAAAACGCACCGTGCTTACGCCCGTTGTCGTGACTGTGACCGTAAGGCTTGGTCAGGTTGGACCACGTCAGGTTGCCTGCGGTAACGCCGCCTTCGGTTTTTCCTTCGCCGCGCGCGCCGTGACAGCCTGCGCAAGTCAGAGTTGAAGCCGGCACGTCGATGTCATTCAGCAACGCGGTGATTTCCTGTCCCGAGGCGCTTTCGCCGCGGAGATAAAGCGCTTTCCCGCGTTTTTCTTCGACGGTCAACGGGCGGCGGTCCGATTGAGCGTAGACTGCTAGCGAGGCCGCAAAGAAGCACAAAAGAAATAAGAGAGTTTTCATTTCAGCTACCGATCGTTAATGACGTCGTCAACAATCCTGATCAACTCGTCTGACTTGGCGAGACCAAACGCTTTCTTCCAAAGTCCCTTCGGTTCGTTGCCGATGATGAGGACCGTGGTGTGATCGTTTTTGGTCTCGACGTACTGGCCCAGCTTGTAGAGCGCCCAATCGACGTTCTCTTTTTTGCCGGTCAGGAAGAGCCAACCGGGTTTTGCGTGAAATCGCCGGCTGTAATCTTTGAGTCGCGTCGGTGTGTCTGTTTCCGGATCGACGCTGATCGAGACGAGAAAGACTTCCTTGCCGAGGCGATCGCCGAGTGCGTCCTGGATTTTTTCGAGATTGCGATTCATCGGCGGACACACGCTCGTGCAGGTGCTGAAGAACGCGTTGATGATTACAACTTTCCCCTTCAGCACGTCCGAGTAGAAATGCATCTTCTGTCCGTCCTGATTGATCAGCTCAACGTCAGAGAAATATTTGGCCGCCGCCGATGGCGCGGGCTGTTGTTGACCAGCCGCAACGGACGCGAAGAAGAACAGGAGACAGAGAACTATCAGACCGGATTTACAGGACTGAACAAGATGAATCCTGTCAATCTTGTTAATCTTGAGAATCCTGTTTAATAACGGCCGCTCAATTTGTGCTTTCATAGTTCCCCCAAAGTACTTCTTTGATCAAGCCGACCATCTGCGACGCGCTGGCGAGGCCGTAGGTGCGCGTCCAGACATCTCGCTCGTCGTTGCCGATGATTACTGAGGGCGTGTGATCTTCACGACGTGCGGTCGAGGCTCCGAGCGCGCGCAGCAGGTGATCGATCTCTTCCTTGTTGCCCGTGACGAACGTCCAGCCTGGTCCGGCCTTGAACTTCGCGCCCCATGCTTTCAAACGTTCCGGCGTGTCAGTCAGTGGATCGACACTGACGGAAATGAAGTACACGTCTTTGCCAACCTTCTCTCCCAGCTCACGCTGCACGCGCGCAAACGTCGCACCGAGTGGCGGACAGATCGTCGTGCAGTTCGTGAAAATAAAGTTGACGGCAACGGTTTTGCCTTTGACCAGGTCGCTGTAGAAATGTCGAACGTTGCCATCCTGGTCCAACACCTCGACGTCCGGAATGTTGAGGGTCTTGCCTGATTCAGGAACAGTTTTCTCAGAGGGCTCGGCCACTGAAGTCGTTTGCTTGACGAGGTCCATCTTGCACTTCGGACACCTGCCGGGTTTACTCGACTTCACTTCAGTATGCATCGGACAACTGTAGACAACGGGCGTCGAAGGTTTTCGTTGGGCCACCACATCTGAATGGCCGAATGCAAACAGCGCCAGCGTGAGGATTATTAGCGTCTTCATTTCTTCACCTCCATCCCCTGCACTCCCTGCAACATCAGGTACGGCAGATCCTGGTAGCGCACGCCCATCGACGCCGACTCAACGAACACCATGTAGTAACCCGTCTGCGGCACATTGACGTCGATTTCGTACTCACCGTTACCTAACGACTTCGCGATGTCGCGGCGCTGCCACGTGCCCGGCGACAGAAACGTCAGCACGCGCACGTCTTTGATATCGTCCTTGCCTTTGTTGGTCTTGGTATCGATCAGCTTGAATCGCAGCGGGAAACTGTGGCCCACCGGCAACTCGCGTTCTTTGATCTCATGTTCTAGACGCAACGCCACACTCTGGTCTTCTTTCAACCGTGGATTTACATCGGCGGTCGTTTCGAAACAGTGAGCGATTTGCGGCGAGTCAGTCAAAAAGGCCACGTCGTAGCGACCGCTGCGCGGCAACTTCACCGTCGTGGAATAAACACCGGGGGTTGTCTCGCGCAAACTGCGATCGACAATCGCGACCGCCATCGGTTCGCGCCGGTAGTTTTGAAAGTTACCCATCGGCGCGGCCATGCCTTCCGAGTAGTAATAAAGGACTCGATCGACCGGGTTCGCGACAATCACGGCGTTGCCTTCCGGCGCGGGCACGATCGAACTCGCCCGCACGGGCGCAGAACCCCCGGACGGGATTCCCTGGCCACCGGGAAATTCGGTGATGTCGATCTCCGTGCCGATCGTCGCAAGACGAAGCAAGGCCACGCTCTCAGTCTCGAGCGATCTGATAAACGCGAACGTGTCGCTGAAGGTCACCTGATCGGGAGACTTACCGACTTTGACTTCGTGCAACACGCGATTCGAAGCAGTATCGAAAATGTTGACCGTGTTCTCAGCAGTGTTCACGAGGAATCCGTAGCGACCGCCGGGCGCGAAACGAACGAGGCGTGCTCCCGGTTTCGACTTGATGCGCGCCGGCACTTCGCCGTCAGTATTAATCACCGCCACTGAATCATCAGTAACCGCGTAGACAGACTTGCTCAGTTCCGATAATGCAAGCGAAACCGGATTTGGACCAACCTTGACGTCCTTGATCTTCTCGAGCTTCGCAACATCGATCAGCGAGACTGTTCCGGCCTCGCGATTCGAGATAAACGCGAAACGATTGTCAGCAGTGACGACGATCTCGTGACGTCCGGCGCCGGTCGGGATCTGCGCCGCGACTTTCTGTGTGCCGACGTCAATCGCCGTGACCCCGCCATCGTCATTTCCAAGCCACACATATTTCTGATCGGCCTGCAGCGCAATGCTCGTCGGCTTGATACCGGCGTCGACATAATTCACGACTTTCCAACTGCGCGTATCGATCACCGCGACTTGATTAACGAGCGGCAACGTCACGAAGAGCTTTTCGCGATCGGCTGTCAGAACCCAGTCTTCACCGGGACTCTTCATCATCACGAGCGTCAGAAGCTTGCTGCCGCCAAAGCCGAGCAGCGGATCGATCACAGAAATGTCAGCACTCTTGTTCAGCGCGAGAATGTAATAAGAATTGAGATCGATTTCGGGTCGCGCGCGCATGCTGCCGGTCATGTAAGACTGAATCTTCTGCCGGCACTGAGTGGCATCCGCAGCGGCGCCAAGACTGAGCCACGCCGAAAGATTGAGACCTTTGACCGGAGTGCCGGTCGTCGTGTCAGTGACTTTGAACTTGATGTTGACGTCCTCGCCCGCTCTGAGCTTCGCGTTCGGTGACTGCGGCTCCGCGCTGTACTCGATCGCGATTCCCTGTTCGACCACCTTCTGTGTTGGCTGTTGCGCGAACGCAGCGGCGACGTTGATGAGTAGAAGTGTAAAGATTGCGATATATCGGATCATTTCTTCGTCTCCTGGCGTAAGGGGATAGGGACGAGTGCAGCCTGTCCCCCAACAGGCTGCACTCGTTGCGGTTGAGAACCAACCGCGGTCTGAGACACTTACGGTGTTACCCGGAAGACGCCCCAGATACCGCCGTCGAACTGAAACGACTCCTGTGTTCGATAGAGGTAGTCGCCCGCCACTCTTCGGGCGCCACCAGCACCGTTCGTTGGAATCACTTCATAGTGCGATGATGGTCCAATGCCGTACACCACACCTTTGTTTTCCGACAGCGGGTTGTTGCCAATCGATTTTGAGTTGTTTGTGAAAGGTTCATCCTGCCAGAAATGACCGTGCAGGTTGAAGAGGTTGTTGCGCATGTGTCCGTTCGCGTTCAATAAACGGAACCTGACTTCCTGACCGGCGCGCGCCGTGAACACCGGCGTTTGTGGGTCGCCACCAACGATCGCATTGGTAAGCACGTTGGTGAAGTCGAAGTTACGAGTAGTTTCGAACGGAGTTTCCGGTGCGTAGTTCATGCGTTTCCAGATCGGTTCAGTGCGGTAGTTGACTGCTTTCTGAGCGGAGTCTTCAGCGTCTTCCGCACCGCCTGGACCAGCAAGATTCGGCACCGGGCTGCCGTCTGCGAACCTCATGTTGATGTCGGTCTGGAATTGGATCACGAACTCACGGAACGAAGTGCCATCGGTCCTGGTGATGGTCGCCTGTGCGCGTGAAGTCGAGTCTTCGATCCAGCTCGAACCCTGCGGTTCGACAATCAGCGAGCCGATCGCGCCCTTGTTGCTGTGCTTGATCGGATCGGACGAGATCAAATTGGTCGCGCCGAATTCAATCGGTGTCGCCAGACGCTGGGTGCCGTTGATGACCACGTCGCCGGCATACCACGTATACCTTGCGACGCCGCCTGGTCCAACTGTCTGGTTGGGATTGAAGCCGACATTCTTGCCGTCACTGTTCGCTACGTTGTAAGCGAGCAGTTGCGGGTGCAGACCAACATGGTTCGAAGGTTTCACCTGATTGGCGTTGAAGTGGTAGATGATGTTCGGCATCGTGTTGAAGCCGTCCAGATCCGCCACCACGTTCGGCAGCTTGTTAAAGAGGTTGAAGTTGATGCACTCGCCGGCACTGGCACGGACGACGAGCGGCTCAATCGGCACTCCTGCCTTGACCTTGCCTAACGAATCAATGTCTTCACTTCGGAAGTACATGATCGCGGTTGGGTCATTGAGCGCACCGCCGTTGCCAGCGCGGCTGTTGTAGATCAGCTTGCCGCCCGGAAGTGCCGCAGCACTCACAGCCGTCACACTGATTGTTCTTCGCGGAGCAGTACTCGGGCAGATGCCGGTCGCAACGCTCTTGCCGGTGGCGAAGTCGGTTGGATTCGACATCACGACCGTCTTTGAAACAAAGAACGTGCCATCACTGGTAGCCGTAGTTCCGGAAGCATCGGTTTGCGTGCCGCTCGGCGAGCTTGATGCTTGAGTGTCCGCCACTTGATCCGGCGACATGTAAGTTGTGTCCGTCGTTGTAAAGGTGTCAGTCGATTGAGACGAATCAGTCGTGTCTTTGTAATCCGTGACACCGTTTGGGAACGAGCTGTCGGTCGGGAACGAACTGTCGTTTGTTGACAACGGAGCCGCGCCTGCCGTGTTGTTGGGTAGTGCCTGGAGGTCGGCCCGCAAACCAGGCCGTCCGTTATAGATTCTGAGAAGGCCCCAGATTCCATTCCACTGCCCGTCGACTGAAGCGTCGTTCTGGTAGAGGTAATCGATGAACGGACGATTGCCCATGATCGATTCCTTGCCAGTCAGGAATTCAAAGTGTTCCGAGATCCCGGCGATCTGCGAGTTGCGATAGCCGGAGTTGTTGACTGCCAACGGATCCTGCGGCGTGCCCGGTTGGTGCAGCCACTTGTGACCGTTGATAGTCAGGTTGTGTGTTTCTTCGTGCGCACCGACGAGGATACGAATCTGAACTTTGTCGTTTTCGTAAGCTCGCAGCAGCGGCGTGAACGGATCACCCGGTTGCACTCCCTGAGTCAACGCCGGATAGAACGTAGGTTGAACGTTGAACTGCGAATCCGCGCGAGTGATGTTTGACTTGTAGGCCTTGGACAGATCGCCCGCAGCGCCACTCGCTTGCGTGTTCGTATTTGGATCGCGAACGCGCAGAGGCACGGGCTCGTTGCGGTAGTTAACACTGAACGTTCCCACGTCTGCCGCCGAAATCGCTTCCGGACATGGAGCCGGAACACCACCGGGACAAACCTGGCCATTCTCGACGATGAAGGGCAAGCCAACTTCGTCTGTAATTGGCGGGTTGATTACGCGCACCGGATCTGCGATCGGTTTGCCATTGGCATCGATGCCGGCGCCGGGTTGATAAGCGAGTTGGAAATCGGCGAACTCAAACAGGAACTCGCGGTGACTATTCGCCGCATTCGTCTCGATGATGTTTGCCTGCCAACTGGTTGGTCCACCATCAGTGGCCCGGCTGCCCATGACGACTCCCGTCTCCGGATTCTTCCAGACAGAACCTTGCGGCTCGATGACGAGACCGGCATAGAGACCAGCCTGTTGGTGTGTCGATGGTCCAAAGTGATCGTGCGTGAAGACTGTGCGCAACGTGCGGTCCACACCGTTGTTGTTCAAGGTGTTGTCCGCGTACCAACGCTGCACGGTAGTCTGCGCGCCGAGAGTGCCGAAGAACGGATGCGCTTTAGCTTTTGGACAAGTGAACGTGCCATCACGCGGGTCGCCCGAATCCTTGCCGACGCATGAATTCTGTTTGCGAATCGCGCGGATACGTTCGATCACTTCATCCGGACTAAACGTGCCGTCTTCGTAGTTGAAACCGTTGCCCGCTCCGTCTGACGAGGTCACGTCAAACTTCACGAGGTGAATATGTTGACCGATGATGTCGGTTGGCGTGCGCACCTGGAAGTCGTCTTGCTCGTAATTACCAGGCACGAGATTCGTGTGATAGAAGGTGATGCAATCGTTGGTGTTGGCGCGGAAGAACAAAGGCTCAGGTGGTTTAGTACCAGCCTTTGTCGCGGCCACATCGGACCACAACGCAAGAATGCGCGACTGCGGGAAGTGCCAGCCGGCCTTGTTGAACTTGATGTCGAGCTGAAATGCTGCTGCTTTGTAAGTACGTGCAACGCCCGTCGGATTTCCGTTGTCGTCCATGCATGGATCGGCAAACGGAGCGCCCGGTTTGCGCGGCAAACCGTTGGTTACGAAGCTCGCTGCGGTTCCGTCGGGCTTGTAGCTCGGATGCAGTCTTTGTTCGTGATACTGCATCGCTGCGATCTCGGCAGCGGTGCCAGTCTCAGCAATGCTTTGTGCAGTTACAGCTACCAGTTCCTTGCTGAAGTCGAGACGATTTTCAACGTGCGTGAACGTACCGCCGGTGATGATGTGTCGCGACAAGCCGCCGTCATCGATCGTATCGAGCGGTGGATGTGGCGGGCGATGTCCAGCGACGGCCGGGCTGAAGAACGGATAACCCGGAACAGTTGCTGTCGGCATCGGCGCCATCGCTAAAGTCGGAAGCGGCACGATTGCCGGTGTTGGTGTTCCGGCAGTGATTTCGCCGTCCGGCAACGCACGCGCGCCGGCTACGGGAATACCGTTGGCGTCGAGTACGGTTCCTGCTTCAAACACATCGTGCGACCGCCACAGTTCCCACATGCCTTGTGCGAAGTGCGGGTAAAAGTGACAGTGGAAAATCGAATCGCCGACGGTTTGGTTGCGATTGCCTGTGCCGCCGTGAGCGATTTCAGTGGTGAACGCGAAGCCTGGTCCAAGTGCCTGGCTATCGAGATAAGTCGAGTTGTCGTCGTCTGGTGTTTGTATCCACTGGTGCGCGTGCAGGTGGTGGATGTGATGTTCTTTCGGTCCCGCGTGTACGACGCGCATCTTCACGGGATCGCCAATATAACTGTGATGCACGTTTGAAGGATCATCCGGGTACAAGACCTTCGTCGCCTTGCGGCCTTTGATCAGATTTCCGAGCTTGTCGGTCGTGTTGGCCGGAACGTCCACGATTTGTGCGGGGTCGCCGATGGCCCAGGACGACAGAAAGAACTCCTCATACTTGCACTCAGTGCAATTGAACATCGGTCCGACGCCGAGCCGGTTAGCCAGGATCTCCGCGCCGATGCCCGCGATGCCGTAGTTGATCGCAAACTTGTCTTCGACACTGTGGAGAGTGTGACTCAGAACCGGATCTTCAAACTGCGGAAACGCCTGCACGTCCTGAACTTCATCGTGATAAATCACGGTGAACTCGCGGAAGGGCTTGTCGCGATCCGGATTGGTTGCGTTCGGACGATACGTACCGGTTGGAAAACGTCCTTTGTTTGGGCCAGTGATGATCGCGTTCAAGTCGGTGTTAACGATCGTATCGACATTGAGCATCTTCAAAATTGGCTGTCCCGCCTTCGGATGGCCGGTTGGGTAGACAGCGTCGTAGTTGATGACCGGTTGGCCGCCCGGAGTCGTACCGGTTTTCGCCAGGTTCAAATCCGCTGCGGTTACCTGTGAGCGATACCACTCCGCGCCTTTTTGTTCGACGTTGACGCTGCCGAACAATCCTTCCGCGAGTGTGCCGCCATCTCCTTCGCCACCAGTGGTGGCGGCGGAGCTATACATCAAATTGTTTCCTTCACGCGTTGCGTAGAAGGTGTAAACGGCCGTGCCGCCGGGACCTACCAAACTCGGTGCATTGTTGCCCACGTTTGATCCGTCAGAGGCGATCGAGCCGACCAGTTCCATTCCATTCACGTGAATGCCTGCCGAACGAGTCGCCGGTTGATCACTCAATGGTGTTGAGGAAAGGAGGTTAGTGAACGTGATACGCAAGCAGTCGCCGCTGTTCATGCGAAGCACGATCGGCCGCGGGCGTTTGTCGTCACGCAAGCGAACATTGCCGGCGACGATGCCTTTGAGAGGATCAATCGCGACGACGTCTTTTTTAAGAGCGTAGATCATACCGTTCGGATTAACTGCACCGAGACGGTTGAACATGATTACCTGGTCCAACGCCACCACGTCGGCTTTGATAGTGCGTTCGCAAACGGGTGTGGGCGATGGGAGAGCCAGTGCGGCTCCGCCGTCCGGGGCGATAGTCGCGCTGTCGGTTTGAGTCTGTGCGTTCGCTGTCAGAGCGGTTAAGGACAGCAGCGCAAGATTGAGGAGGAAGAATGGGAGGGAGGACTTCCTCCAATGGTAGATAGGAATTTTAATCTTCTTCATCAGTATCCTCCAGATGATTTGGGGGCGCTCCCGCCAGTGCAACGGCCGTGCCCGCTGCAACTTTCATTGCAAAATCATCTGGTTCGGACCTACAGAGCCGCGAAGAAGCGCAAAAGTACAAAAAGATCAGCGCCGGGGCTGTCTTCGTGTGGGTATGTTTCAACGTGAGACAGACGCCCGTTAGTGTGCTTCACGCTGAATCAGCACTTGGACCATGCAGGTGGGAGTCGATGAGTTTGAGGAGTTCGGCGGGATGAAAGGGCTTGGCAAGCGCGCCGACAGCGCCGAGTTTTTTCGCTTCGTCGAAGACTTGCGGGCTGCCGTGAGCGGTAATGAGAAGCACGCGAATCTGAGGTTGCAGGTTGCGAAGATCTGAGATGACTTGAAAGCCGGAGATGTCTGTCAGGTAAAGATCGACAACGCTAAAACCGAAGCTTTTCGTGCGCGCCTGGTCTAAGCCGTCAAGTCCTTTGGTGACCAGGACTACTTCGTAACCACTCGATTCGAGCACAAGCCTGAGCGCGTCACCGACTGACGGTTCGTCATCAACGATGAGGATTCGTGTTTTCTCCATTGTTAAGATTCTCGCGCAAAGGCGCAAAGACGCAGAGCGCTGCCGCGCTGCTTAAAGGGCTTTCTTTGCGCCTTTGCGTCGTGCGCGAGAACAATCCTTACGGTTTCGCGGTGATCGATGAGTCGGGTCTCTCAACTTTGATTCCCAGCTTCTTCAGTTTGCGATAGAACGTCGGTCGCGGAAAGCGGAGTATCTGCGCACTCTTCTTGACGTTACCCGCTGTTCGCTCGAGAGTTTGCATAATCGCTTCACGCTCGATCTCCTCCATCGGTAACAACGGCGGAATCACGAACGCCGCGCTGGTCGAGCGCGTTTGAAACTCTTCGGGTAAACAGTGGGGCACCAATTCCTTTCCTGAACAGAACAGCACTGCCCGTTCGATCACACTCTCCAGTTGGCGAATGTTGCCCGGCCAGTCGTAACGCACGAGGCGCATGACCGTGTCCGGCGAAATATCCTGAATCCGCTTGCCGTACTGCTCATTGAACCGCTTCAAAAAACGCCCCGCGATCAACGGTACGTCATCCAGACGTTCACGCAAAGGTGGTACCTTAATTTTGATCGTGCTGATTCGGAAGTAGAGATCTTTGCGCAATTGGCCTTCATCGATCAGCGCCTGCGTGTTGCGATTAGTAGCGGAAACGAGTCGAAAATTGACGTCGATCTCGCGTTCGTCGCCGAGCCGGCGCAGTCTGCGTTCCTGTAACACACGTAATAACTTCGTTTGCAGATGCGGCGGCATCTCCGCGATCTCATCCAACAGCAGTGTGCCGTTGTTTGCAGCTTCGATGAGCCCGCGTTTGTCGCGATCTGCGCCCGTAAATGCGCCTTTTTTATAACCAAACAACTCCGACTCGATGAGCTCATTCGGAATCGCAGCGCAATTAATTCGGATAAACGGACCCGCAGCACGTTGACTCTGCGTGTGAAACGCCGACGCGATCAGCTCCTTACCCGTTCCGCTCTCTCCTTCTATCAATACTGACGCATCGGACGGCGCGGCAGTGCGGATCGTTTCGAAGATCTGGCACATCTTCGCGTCGCGGCCGATCATTCCAAACGTTTCACTGTCACCGGCCAGTGTCCGTTTCAACGTTTGATTCTCGTGTCTCAAATCGGACAGTTGCAGCGCGCGATCGACGAGCGCGAAGAGACGATTGGGTGTGTACGGCTTCTCGAGATAGTAATAAGCGCCGGCTTTAATGGCTTCGATCGTCACGTCGATCGATCCGTACCCGGTCATCAGAATGACTTCGACGTCCGGAGTGTTTGCTTTGACGTGTGTAATTAGATCAATTCCGGAAGCATCGGACAAACGCAGGTCAGTGATGACGAGATCGACCACAGTCTGCTTGAGGATGTTTGTTGACTCTGCAAAGCTGTTTGCTGTCAACACTTCGTACCCCGCATCACTGAGGATCAAGCGAAGCGATCCGGTCACACTTGGTTCATCGTCAACGACCAGGATCCTCTTTGGTTGCCGGGCTGTCATTTATGTACTCCTCCGTTAGCAGGTAATTCAATTTTGACCTGAGTTCCGTTACCAGGGCGGCTATCGACGACGATCTGTCCGCCGTGTTGTTGAATGATCTTTTGCGCGTAGGGCATGCCGAGTCCGAGACCGCGGCTTTTAGTGGTGTTGAATGGTTCGAAGATCTGTTTGATCTGTTCCGCAGTCATGCCCGTGCCGGTGTCTCGAATTGTCATCCAGAGATTTTTGTCGTTTTGCCCAGTGGAAATGGTCAAGCGTCCGCCGGTGGACATAGCCTGGACGGCGTTGAGCATGAGATTGAGCGTGGCTGCGCGCATCGAGGCTTCGTCGAGCATTCCG
>Ga0207707_10004053_pt1 | contig 12988 bp, 6 predicted proteins | sample KBSC83BmetaG_FD_184336 | JGI IMG/M metagenome (GOLD analysis project Ga0207707, IMG submission 184336) | Corn rhizosphere microbial communities from Kellogg Biological Station, Michigan, USA - KBS C8-3B metaG (SPAdes) (version 2) | ecosystem: Host-associated > Plants > Roots > Rhizosphere ... | reverse complement strand
GCTCGGAACCGGCGCCGCGGCGGTGTGGTTGACCGCCGAAACGCGCGACCTTCTCGCCGCCGGCGCGCGCGCGGCTGCCGCGGCGAAAGCCAAAGCGCCCTACAAAGTCCTTACTGCCGATCAAGCGGCCGACCTCGACGCCGCTACGTCGCGGATCGTTCCGAGCGATAGCACGCCCGGGGCGCGCGAGGCGAACGTCGTGCGGTTCATCGACGAGTCGCTCGCCGGTTTTGCCAAGGAACAAAAAGACGACGTCAACAAGCTCGTCGCCGAACTCCGCCGTCTCGCCGCGGAAAAGCACAAGGGCGCGAAGTCGTTCGCCGCACTGACCGTGGCGGAGCAGGACGCCGTCATCGCAACGATGGAGAAGACCAAGGGCTCGCACTTCGGGGACCTTCGCGGCATGACCATCAGCGGAATGTTCGCCGATCCGAAATACGGCGGCAACGCGAACAAATCGGGATGGAAGGTGCTCGGCTTCGACGATCACTTCTCGTGGTCGGCTCCCTTCGGCTGGTATGACCGCAATGTCTGATCACAAGCATCCAACACTCGCGCCGCTCCAGACGACGACGGTCCAGTACAAGCCCGAGGACGAGGTGGATTTCGTCGTCGTCGGATCGGGCGCGGCGGGGGGCGTCGTCGCCAAGGAGCTTTCGACGGCCGGATTCAAAGTGGTCGTGCTGGAGCAAGGGCCCTGGCGAAGCGAAAAAGACTTCGTGCACGACGAGATCGCGATCTTTCAACAGGGCGCGCTGACGAACGACTTCAGCAAGTCGCCGAACACATTCAGAAAGACGGAAAAGGAGAAAGCCAAAAACCAGCCGTGCCTCGCCTATGGCCGCGGCGTCGGCGGGACGAGCATTCACTTTTCCGCGAATTTCTGGCGCTTTCGCGAGATCGATTTCAAGGAGGCGAGCGTGAAGGGAACGCTCGCCGGAACCGGCTTCGCCGACTGGCCGATCACCTATCAGGACCTCGAGCCGTACTATACGAAGGTCGATTGGGAGGTTGGTGTCGCCGGCGCGCCCGGTCCGTTCGATCCGCCGCGGTCGCGTCCATACCCGATGCCGCCGCATCCGCCGAAGTCGACCGGCATCCTGCTCGAGCGCGGAGCGAAGAAGCTCGGCTGGACCGCGTTTCCCGCCCCGATGGCGATCGCGTCGAAGCAGTACGACGGACGGTCACAGTGCGTGCAGTGCGGTTTCTGTCTTGGATTCGGTTGTGAGGTGCGCGCGAAGTCGAGCTCCCTCGTCACGGTGATTCCAAAAGCCGTGGCAACTGGAAAGTGCGAGATTCGCACGAACTCCTACGCCCGAAAGGTCGAGACGGACGCGCGCGGACGCGTGACGGGCGTGAAGTATTTCGACGCCGGCAAGAAGGAAGTCTTTCAACGCGCCAAAGCAGTGGTAGTCTGCGCCAACGGCGCGGAGACGCCTCGGCTTCTGCTCAACTCGAAGTCGAACCTGTTCCCCAACGGGCTCGCCAACTCGAGTGGAGTGGTGGGCAAGTACTTGATGTTCAACGGCGGCGGCTTCGCGAACGCGCAGTTCGAGCACGAGGTCAACGGCTTCAAGGGGATCGTCGCCACGCGAATCGTGTGGGATCTCTACGAGCTCGATCCGAAGCTCGGGCTCGTCGGTGGTGGCGGGTTCGACTACCGGTTCGACATCACGCCCATGGGTTTTGGCTTCGGCGGGCTGCATCCGGACGCGCCCAAATGGGGGAGCGCGTACAAGCGAGAGCTGGAGCGGCAGTATAACAGAACGCTCATCGCTTACGGGCATACGACATCGCTTCCGGTCGCGACGAACAGCATCTCGCTCGATCCCGAGCTGAAAGACGCTTGGGGCGTGCCGGCGATCCGCATGACCTATCAGGATCATCCGCAGGATCTCAAGCTGTACAAGTATTTCAGCGACCGCGCGAAGGATCTCGTGGACGCGTCGGGCGCGGTGCGCTCGTGGCAACCGCCGGTGGACAGCGCGCAGTTCAGCGTTCACCTGTTGGGGACGTGCCGTATGGGCAACGATCCGAAGACGTCGGTCGTCGACAAGAACAACCGCGCGCACGACGTGAAGAACCTGTTCGTCGTCGACGGGTCGAGCCTGGTGACGAGCGGCCGCGGCCAGCCGACGATGACGATTCAGGCGCTCGCCTTCCGCGCGGCCGACCAGATCATTGGATTCGCCAAGCGGCGCGAGATCTAAGAGTTGTCATTCTGAGGAGCGCCGCGACGAAGGACCCACTGGCCTTCACGTGGATTCAGTTATGGCCGGTAGGTCCTTCGCTTCAGCCGACTACTCGCCGGCGTGGCTGACGCCCTTGCTCTTTTTCATCTCGGCGAGGATTCCGTTGAGGTTGTACGTCTCAGGCGCCTGGAGCGGCGGGAAATCCTTGTACGACATGAGGTGCTTCTCCCACAGCTGCTGGCCGATCGGAAGCATGTTCCAGTCGTACTGGAATGCCGTCACCGGTCCGGCGAGCGCCCCACCGAGAGCCATCGCCGTCTTCTGATCGACGCCGACCGCCTGCTCGAACGGATCCCGCTTGATGTTCTGCACGAGCGTGAAGTGGAACGGGATCAGCGGCATGATCCAGCCGGCCGGACCGGGCTGCGACATCGTGTAGTACATCTTCCAGTTCTTGTAGCGCACCGCCGACGGCGTGGAGCCCGAGAAGTAGAAGAAGTGGTCGCGCGACGACGTGTCGCACATACCGGTCAGATAGTTGTACTGGTCAAACCCGTCGAGCGTCGTCTTCACGATGCCCGGATACTTCCCCTGCTCGATCTGCGAACGCAGGTCGTTATTCTCTGGCCCGCCGGCGGCGTGCACGAGCGTCGGCACCCAGTCGAGCGCGGCGAATAGCTTATTCCGCACCGAGTTCGGCTGAATGTGACCGGGCCACCGTACGACCAGTGGCGCTCGATATCCGCCTTCCCAGGCCTCACCCTTCTGTCCCTTGAACGGCGTGACACCGCCGTCGGGGAAGCTGATCGCCTCGGCGCCGTTGTCCGTCGTGAACACAACAATCGTGTTCGAGGCCGCGCCCATGTCATCGAGCTTCTTGAGCACGAGCCCGATGTTGTCGTCCATCTGCTTCATGCCTGCCTCGTTGACGCCCCAATCTTTGCCACCCTTCGTGCCGACCATCGCCATATACTTGTCCGACAGCACGGTCGTGACGTGCATGCGCGCGGGATTGTACCAGACGAAGAACGGCTTTCCGGTTTTCTTGGGATCGTTCCGGTCGAGGAAATCGACGACGTGCGACGAGATCTCCTCGTCGACCGTCTTCGAGCGATCGAGGGTCAGCGGTCCTTCATCGTGGCACATCTGCTTCGCCTCGGTGCCATCCGGAGACCGACAAGCAAGGACATTTCGCGGTGGTGTCAGGCAGGTCGTTGTTTTCGGATCGACCGCGCCGGGCACTTCTGGAACGCCGGGAATCAGCGTGTTCTTGCACGGCGGCGCGACGGCTTGTTTGTCCGGACTCGAGTTGATGTCGGGGAAGCTCACCTGCTGCATGGCGTCGAGGTGATAGAGATATCCCCAATATTCCTGGAAGCCGTGCGCGGTCGGCAGCGATGCCGTGTGGTCGCCGAGGTGATTCTTGCCGAACTCTCCCGTCGTGTAGCCGAGGTCGTGCAGGAATACGGCGAGCGCCGGCGTGCCGGGCCGGAGGTATGACGGGCTCCCCGGCAGCTGCGGCGGGATCATTCCCGTGCGCAGCGGATACATGCCCGTGAAGAATGCGTTGCGACCCGAAGTGCAACTCTGCATGGCGACGTAATCCATGAAGATCGCGCCTTCGTGACCGATCCGATCGATGTTGGGTGTTTCGCCCACCATCAAGCCACGGTGGTAAATGCTTGGCTGCATCCACCCGATGTCGTCGCCCATGATGAAGAGGATGTTGGGCTTTCCAGACTGCACACTGGCTTGTGCGGGAAGCGCCGCGACGAGTGTTGCCGCCATGAAGCCAGCGACAGCACCGCTCCGCGCGCCGCGAGCACAGCAGCGATAGAAGAGATCGTACCGCACGAATTGTCCTCCGGTGAGTTTGCTACCCGACTTGCAAAGCAGCGCCCGGGATCCGTTTGGTCCCGCCCCCCGCGGCCGAATCGAGGCGCTATGTCATGGGAAGGCAGAATCCACGCCCTCTGGACCCGGGGTTCGAACTCTTGTTGATGCGACGATGTGCTCAGACGCGGCCGTGCTCAGGTCGTGCTACTGAGGATCTTGCAGCTGGAGAGCGCGGAGTCGGTCGCCGTAGCGCTTGGCGAGCTCGGGGCGACCCTGCTCCTTCAGGTAGCTCGCCAGCGCGGCGAGGGCGTCGCGGTTGTTCTCGTCCATCGCGAGGATCTTGTCGAGCGTCTTGAGCGACGCGCTCACGTTGCCGGTCGAGTACAGGCCGACCGCATACGTGTAGAGAAAGCGAAGGTCGGTCGGCGCGAGCGTGGCGGCGCGCTCCAACTCCGACAACGCCGCGGTCTTCCGGCCGAGTCGCACCAGAGTGAGGCCGAGCGCATAGTGCAACGCGGGATTCCGCGGTCCGAGCGACAACCCGCGTCGCAGGACCTGCTCGGCTTCAATGTCATGTGCCGGACCCTGTCGCCGGTACACGTCCGCGAGGTTGGCGTATGCCGGAATGAAGAACGGATCGTGTCGGATCGCGCTGAGCAGCTCGGATGCGGCGCCGGAGATGTCGCCCTGAACGGCGAGAAAGGTCCCGAGGCTCGTGCGCGCGTCGGCACGATCCGCGTTGTACTGCTGCGCGGCGACGAACTCCTGCGCGACCCGATCCAGCGCCGCCGCCTGATTGGCGTCCGTGACCCATGCTTTGCCCGGATGCATCGCCGCGGCATCGATGCGCACGGTTCGCACGGAATCGGAGAGCCGCGGCGCAATGAGTTGCGCGCGCCGAGGCGGCGGGAGCATGAGCAACGGTCTCAACGCACCGAGGCGGAGCAACGGATCCGGGGCGTCGAGACCGATTGCGATCATTTGCAGCGTGTTGCGATCGCCGGGCGCGGCCAACTGCGAGAACGCCGTCGCGCGGGCAATCACCGGTTGCGTGCTGTCGTTCACCACCGCGCGGAGCAGCAGCTGCGCGATCGGCGACCCGCGCTCAAACGCCGCGAACGCCTCGGCAAAGCGCTGATATCCGCGCGGCACGGCCGCGGTGTCGCCGCCGTACCACGACGCGATCCGCTCGGCGGCCCAACTCGCCGCGCGCGAGGCGTGACAACTCGAGCACGCGTTCGGTACGCCAAGTCGCACCGAGAGGTCGGGACGCGGGATGCGCAAGCTGTGATCGCGCCGCGCGTCCACGGTCATGTAGGTGGTCGTGGGCATGTGACACGACACGCACGTCACCCCCGCGCTTGGCGGATGATGATGGTGCGCCGACGTCTCGTACTTCGCGCTCGAGTGACAGCTGGCGCATACACCATTGGGCCGGTCGCCACCCCGGAGTCCACCGCCGTGCGGCTCGTGGCAGTCGCTGCACGTCACGCCGTGCGCGTACATCTTGCTCTGCAGGAACGAGCCCCACTCGTAGACCTCGCCGCGCTGCTGACCGTCCGCGTAATACAGCGGCGACTCGAGAAGCGCTGGACGATAGTAGTCATAGAAGGGTTTGCCGGCTTCGTACCCGTCGGCGATCTGGCTTCGACGTGAATGGCACTGCGCACACGTCTCGATCTCACGATCGGTCGTGCGCGGACGCGAACGCACGGCGTTGCCTGTCGCCGCACTCACGCTCCAGTGAACGCCGCGTCGCTCGTCGAGCCGCGCGGGCAGTCCGCGACTCGGGTCGGACGACGGCGCGCCGCTTTTCGCCCACTGAACGTGGCGCGAGCCCGGACCGTGACAGGCTTCGCATCCGACACTGATCTCCGACCAGCTCGTGCTGAATCGATCGGCCGATGCGTCGTAGTTCTTTCGCACCGCGGTCGAGTGGCAGTCGGCGCACATGTAGTTCCAGTTCTGCGACGGGCGCGTCCAGTGGAGCTCGTCGGTGTTGGTGACCCGCTCATTGGCGTTCAGATGGAACCAGCGCTGGCCACCATCCGTGCGGGGCCGTGCGTCCCACGCGATCGGCAACGCTTGAACGCGCCCGTTCGACAGCTCGACGAGATACTGCTGCAGCGGGTAGACGCCAAACGTGTAGCGGATCTCGAACGTGCCGATCTGCCCGTCGCTGCCGTCGGTGCGCACGAAGAACTTTCCGTCGCGCTTGAAGAACTCGCTGCGGATGCCCGCGTAGTCGAACGAATCACCGGCGAAGCTGCCGAGCACGTTCTTCGTTGTCGCCGCGGCCATCGCAGCCTGATGGTGCGACCGGCTCCACGCGTCCCCTTCAGGGACGTGGCACGAGCGGCACCGTTCGCTCCCGACGAACTGCGGGGCGGGCCGCGTCGGTGCCGCTCGCCGGAGAAGCAAGTTCATGAAGCGCGTTCGGACCGCCACGATCGACACCACCGCGACGGTGGCAATGGCAAGCCCGGCCCAAAGCAGCTTGCGCCGCCCGGACGATCGCTTGGCATCTTGTCTCGCCACCGGTGAAGGCGTCGCGCGTCGTGTGGACTTTTTTTTGGCCACGCTTGGTCGAGTTGCCTGACCAACGACGGTCGCCCACGCGGAGGCACTCGAGGAATTGGACTTTGGTCGGCGCGGAGTTCATCGGGAGCGGCCGCGATCGATAGGCAGCAAGTCCACTGTGTCCATTGAATGAGCGCGGCTACCGTCCTCCCACGGACGGAGACAGTGCTTCTACGTCGTGAATCCCGGGGAACGCTGATGAACAGACCATACCCGATCCATCGATTCATTCGGGGCGGGTCACGGCTCGTGACGCTCTACGCCGCCGCGGCGCTGCTGATCGCGACGGCCGGTCGTCTCGCAGCGCAGACCGATCCGCTGCCCTCGTGGAACGACGGCCCGGCGAAGAAGGCGATTGTCGACTTCGTTCAGGCAACGACCACGCAGGGAAGCCCGACGTTCGTTCCGCCCGCCGAGCGTATCGCAACGTTCGATAACGACGGGACGCTGTGGGTCGAACATCCGATGTATACGCAGGTGCTGTATTGCCTCGACCGCGTGCCGGCGTTGGTCAGGGCGCGCCCCGAGCTCGCGAAAGTCGAACCGTTCAAGACCGTCTTGACTGGGAATCGCGAAGCAATCGAGAAGCTGCCGAAAGAAGAGCTCGAGAAGATTCTCGCCGCCACACTCAGCGGAATGACCGTCGATCAGTTCCGGACCGATGTGAAACGATGGATCGACACGACGAAGAACCCGCGCTGGGGCCGGCGTTACACTGAGCTCGTTTATCAGCCGATGATCGACGTCCTCAAGTATTTTCGCGACAACGGATACAAAACGTACATCGTGACCGGGGGCGGCCAGGATTTTGTTCGGGCGATGGCGGAGGAGACGTACGGGATACCGCCCGAGCAGGTCGTGGGCACGGCTGGCGGCGTGAAATACGGGTACGATGACAAGGGCGAGCCGACGCTGACCAAAGAACCAAAGCTGCTGCTCAACGACGACAAAGCGGGCAAGCCCGAGGGCATTCATCTCGTCATCGGCAGGCAACCATACGCCGCGTTCGGTAATTCAGTCGGCGATCGACAAATGCTCGAGTACACGAAGTCCGGTTCGGGCGCCCGGCTGGCGGTGCTCGTATTCCACGACGACGCCAAACGCGAATATGCCTATGGGCCCGCGACGGGGCTCGCCGACACCAAGGTCGGCACCTTCACGCAGGCGTTGTACGACGAAGCCAAGGCGAAAGGCTGGGTCGTGGTCAGCATGAAGGACGACTGGACACAGATCTTCAGCTTCGGCGACGTCGTGAACGCGACTGCCAAGAAGGCGCCCTAACGATTGGAGACTTTCGTCGCCGTGGTCTTGCTCGTTGCGTCGACGAGCGCGACGAAGCCGGCGCGATACCCTTCGGGATCGTCACCACGGGATTGGCTCGCCATCGATCGCGCGTCGTCGAAGGTGAAGCGGCCCTTGTACGGTGAATCGCGCAGCAGCATTCCGTAGCCCGCGACCGCCAGCGCAAATCGAAGATCGTCGTCGGCCGTGGTCAGGCGATTCGGAACCGGGTGCTGCATCAGACGGCTCACGCTGTCCGTGGGCGGCTTATAGCGCACGTTCACGAACAACAGCTCGTCGCCTTTGCCGCGCGTCGACTTCCGCTCCTCCTGATAGCGCAGCGACGGCGGTGTTCTGACTTCGACATCGGGCTTGACCCCGGACGGAATGACTTCGTACAGCGCGGTCACCGAGTGTCCGGCGCCCATGTCGCCGGCATCCTTCTTGTCGTCGGCGAAGTCTTCATTGCGAAGCAAACGGTTCTCGTAGCCGATCAGCCGGTACGCCTGGACCGCCGACGGATTGAACTCCACTTGAAGCTTCACGTCCTTTGCGACGGTGACGAGCGTGGCGCCGAGCTCGTGGACGAGCGTCTTCTTTGCCTCGAGCAGATCGTCGACGTAGGCGTAGTTGCCGTTGCCCTTGTCCGCGAGCTGTTCCATCCGGGCGTCCTTCAAGTTGCCCATGCCGAAGCCGAGCACGGTGAGGTACGTGCCCTCGGCGCGACGCTCTTCGATGAGGCGCGTCAGCTCGCTCGTGCTCGACACGCCGACGTTGAAGTCGCCATCGGTGGCGAGGATGACGCGGTTGTTCCCTTCTCGCATGAAGTTTTGCTTCGCGATATCGTAGGCGAGCTTGATCCCCGCGCCGCCGGCGGTCGACCCGCCTGCCTCAAGACGAGTGATCGCGTCGAGGATCGCGGGCTTGTCGCGCCCGGACGTCGACGGTAGCACGAGACCGGCGTTGCCAGCGTAGACGACGATCGCCACGCGGTCCTGCGGCCGGAGCTGGTCGACGAGGAGCGCGAAGGCCTGCTTCACGAGTGGAAGCTTCTCAGGCATGTCCATCGATCCCGAGACGTCGATCAGGAATACAAGATTGCTCGGCGGCAGACTGGCCGTCTCGATGCGCCGCGACTGGAGCCCGATCCGAACGACGCGGTGCGACGGGTTCCATGGCGCCGCGACGACGTCGGTCGTGATCGAGACCGGGTCTTTGCCTTGCGGCCCGGCGTAGTGATAGGGGAAGTAGTTGATCAGCTCTTCGATGCGCACCGCGTCCTTGGGCGGCATCGATCCACCGTTGATGAACCGACGGACATTGGCGTACGACGCGCGGTCAACGTCCACGGAGAATGTCGAGAGCGGATTCCCTGATACGGCAAGGAACGGGTTGTCCTCGATTCGGGCGTATTCCTCGGCGTTGAACGAGGTCGTGTCTCGCGTTCCCGGTGCGGCGCGACGGGCCATGTCTGCCCGCGCGGCCGGCGCAGGGCTGGCCAGACCGCCGGTCGTGGCGACGCTGAAGGCTACTTTCGCGCGTTGAGCGACGGCGCCGAGCGCGGTGACGACGACTTCCTGAAGGTTCGCCACGGCGGGCGTCAGCGAGAAATCGGCGGTCGCCGTGTCTCGATTGATCGAGACAGTCTGCGCCGCGGCCTGGTATCCGATCGCCCGCGCCCGAACCGTGACCGACGGCGTTCCCGCCGCGACCGACAGTCGCAGGACGTAGCGGCCGGTGGCATCGGTTGGCGCGGACGCTGTCTGACCATCCGCGACCACCGACGCCGAGGCGATCGGCTGTTTCGTATCGGTACTTCGCACAACGCCCTGCACGACGATTTGTCGGCGCGCTTCGACGCGCGACGCGGCGGGGACCGTCGCGCTGAACAGCGCGACGGCGAATACAGTTTGGACACGCATAACGGCTCCCGTGTTACGAAATGAGCCGGCCGGAGTTTGCGTGGGCCCTTTGCCTAGGCAACTCGGCGGATCAGAGAATTCGTCACAGGAGACGCTCACGACGAAGATTCTTGCACATCGTGCCGGACGTCTTGCTTTCGCGTCCGGCGCGGTCGGCGCTACATTAGCGCCGGCCCTTCTTCGGGCACCCACCCGTCCAGTCGGACCCGATGGATCTTCTCGATCGGCTGCACGAGACGCTGGGCGCAACCTACCTCGTCGAGCGCGAGCTTGGCGGGGGTGGAATGTCGCGCGTTTTCGTCGCGGTAGAGCGGTCGCTCGAGCGGCGCGTCGTCATCAAGGTCCTTTCACCCGACCTCGCGGCCGGCCTCTCCGCGCAACGCTTCATACGCGAAATTCGCCTGGCTGCCGCGCTTCAGCAGGCGAACGTCGTGCCCGTGCTCACGACCGGCGAGACGGATGGCCTTCCTTTCTACGTCATGCCATTCGTCGCCGGGTTGTCGCTCCGCGATCGGCTCGACCGCGACGGCCGACTGGGATTTCCCGCCGGCGTGGGCGTGATCCGCGACGTTCTGCGCGCATTGGCGTACGCGCACGACAACGGCGTGGTGCATCGCGACATCAAGCCGGAGAACGTCCTGCTGTCGGGAGAAGCGGCAGTCGTCACGGATTTCGGGATCGCCAAAGCGATCAGCGCCGCGCGTGGCGAAGGCGACGCAGGCCACCCGACAACGACGACGTTTACCCAAGCGGGAACGGCGATCGGCACACCCGCTTATATGTCGCCCGAGCAGATCACGGCCGACCCGGCGATCGATCAGCGATCCGATCTGTACTCATTCGGCTGTTTGGCGTACGAAGTACTCGGAGGCCGCTCTCCATTTGCCGGCCGCGCGGCGCACCAGCTGCTCGCGGCGCACATGAGCGAACGCCCCGCGCCAATCGAGGCGATCTGCCCCGAGTGTCCGGCCGCGCTCTCACGGCTCGTGATGCAGTGTTTGGAAAAAGCTCCCGAGCGACGACCGGCGTCCGCGCACGAGATTCTTCGCGCGCTCGATACGGCGACAGTCGCGACCACGGGTGTGCGACGAATTGTGAACCGCATGTCGAGGCGCCAGCGCATCGCGGTGGGCGCGGCCGCGATCGCCGTCGTCGCCATTGGAATCACGGCGCGGGTCTGGGCCGGTTCGACCGGTAGCGGAATCGACGAAGCCTCGCTCGTCGTGCTTCCATTCGTCAACGTCGGCGCGGACTCGACGAAGAACGTGTGGGCGGACGCCCTCACCGATCAGGTGACGACGATCATGTCTCACACGTCGGGTTTACGCCTCGCCACGCGGGCCTCAGCGGACCGATACCGTACCTTGCGCGGCGTCGATCCGCGCGCGGTGGGGCGCGCGCTTCAAGTGCGACACGTCCTTCAAGGAACTGTCTGGCCGGAGGGGTCGCGCGTTCGTGTCGTCGCACTACTCACGAACGCCGAGGACGGCGGCGAGGTATGGCGCGACAGCTTCCAACGCGACGCAACCGACATCCTGGCGACGCTCGACAGCATCACGAACGGGATTACCACGGCGATCCGTGGCCGACTCGCGCCGGCCACCGGCCCGTCGATCTCAACCCGCGAGGCGCGCGGCACCGCGGATACGACCGCGTTCGAGCTGTATCTCCGCGGCCAAGCCCTGCTCCGGGCACGCGGCAGCGCGGTCGCGCGCGCCGCGGAACTGTTCGGTCAGGCGACCCGGCGAGACTCGACCTTCGGTCGCGCGTACGCGGGGTTGGCGTCGGCGCTCGAGGTATTGCCGAATTTCGCGGACACGACGTTCGCCGAGGTGCATGATGCCGCCGTCGGAGCGGCGCGCCGCGCTCTGATGTTGGATTCCACTCTCGCCGAAGCGCAGACGGCCCTTGCCCTCGCGTCGATGCACGCGTTTCGCTGGGCGGAGGCGGACTCGCAATTCAAGCGCGCGATCGCGCTCGACCCGAGCGATCCGACGGCGCACTTTCACTACGCGCGATATCTCACCTATGTCGGACGGTACGCTGGCGCCGTCGACCAATTCGAACGGGCGAAGCGTCTCGATCCGACGTCGCCCGTCATCGGTGGTTGGCTGGCACAGCTTCTCCTCGTCGTCGGTCGACAGGGCGACGCCGCGGCCGAGATCGATCGCGCGCTCGAGCTCGACTCGACGAGCGTGCCTGTCGCGTTCATGGGCGCGGTGGTGGCCGTCGAACGACGGCAATTCGAACGCGCGCGCCGGCTCGCCGACGTCGCCTGGCGACCGCAGGGCGTGCCGCGTCCGGCGCCGTGGCCGGGATCTGCAGCGCTCGTGTATGCGGAGTTGGGCGATACGGCTATGGTGCGAACGATTCATGATCATATCGTGCGCACCCGCCCTTCCCGCGCGTTTGGTCATTCGATGACCGCCTTGGCGGCGCTGGCCGCGCACGATACGGCGCGCGCGCTTGACGAGATGGAGCGAGCACACGATGCCCACGAGTTCTGGCCGAGTGCTCCGATCCTCGGCCTTTCCGAGGTCGACCAGCTCCGTGGGAGCGCGCGTTTCTCGGCGTTGATCGGCAAGGCCGGACTCGATGTCCGATTGTTCACTTCACCCAGGGGCGGCAGACCCCAATGAGCGGAGATGCATCGATGCGAACTCGATGGTGTCTCGTGTGCACAGCGATCAGCGCGGCAACGTCGACGCTGCCCGCGCAATCGCGCTTCCTTGACGTGCCGGGGGCGCGCATCCACTACACGGTCAACGGCTCCGGCCCGGCCGTTGTGTTGATTCACGGATGGGCGCTCGACCGGCGGGAGTGGACCGATCAGATCGCGGCGCTATCGCCGCGCTATCGTGTGATCGCCTTCGACCGTCGCGGCTTTGGCAAATCCACCGGGAGCGCCGACCCATCGACTGAACCGGCCGACATCCGCGCCCTGCTCGACACGTTGCATGTTCGCACGGCGATTCTCGTCGGACACAGCGCGGGCGCGATGGTCGCGCAGCGTTTCGCCGCGGCAATGCCGGAACGCGTCGAAGCGCTGGTATTGTACGGCGGGCCGGCGCCCGTCGGGTTTCCCGGAGTGGAGCCGCGCCAGCAGGCAAATGATGGGGGACCTGGGGGTGGCCGGGGCCTTATCGCGCGCCAGTACGGCATCGATTCCGTGATGCG
>Ga0207707_10004052_pt1 | contig 12989 bp, 13 predicted proteins | sample KBSC83BmetaG_FD_184336 | JGI IMG/M metagenome (GOLD analysis project Ga0207707, IMG submission 184336) | Corn rhizosphere microbial communities from Kellogg Biological Station, Michigan, USA - KBS C8-3B metaG (SPAdes) (version 2) | ecosystem: Host-associated > Plants > Roots > Rhizosphere ... | reverse complement strand
CGAGGCCAGGCGCGGCGTCGTCACGCACTCGTCCGGCAACCATGGTGCCGCGCTGGCGCTGGCCGCACGCACGCGCAAGATTCCCGCACACATCGTGGTGCCCGAAGGCGCCGTCGCGGCCAAACTGGCGAATATCGAACGCGCCGGCGGCATCCTGCATCGTTGCGCGCCGAACCAGGCCGCGCGCGAGGAAGCGTGCGCAAAAGTGCAACGCGAAACCGGGGCGACATTGGTGCATCCCTACGCCGATTCGCGCGTAATGGCGGGTCAGGGCACCATCGTCCTGGAATTGCTGCAACAGATTCCCGATCTCGACGCCATGATTGTTCCCATCGGCGGCGGAGGACTGTCTTCCGGCTGCGCCATCGCGCTGCACGCACTCAACCCGGATGCACGCTTGTTCGGCGCCGAACCCGCGGGAGCAGACGACGCATTCCAATCCTTGCAGCGCGGCGAGCGCATCACCGACGTCGTGCCGCACACGATCTGCGATGGTTTGCGCGCGACCATCGGCGAACCGAATTTCGCGCTGCTGGATGCGCATCACGTCGAAGTCATCCGCGTCGATGACGACGCCACGCTCGCGGCGATGCGCCTCGCGTGGGCCGAACTCAAGCAGACGATCGAGCCTTCGTCGGCCGTCGTGCTGGCGGCACTGCTTGCGCGGCGCGAACGCTTCGCCGGCCAGCGCGTCGGGCTGGTGCTGAGCTGGTAAGCGGCAAAAAAGTGTTTAACACGGACCACGGTTGAATACGGCCTGCAGCGGCATCGACTGCAACGTCATCCGTAAAATACCGTTTAAAACGATGTGAAGTCGCGGCCGGGATCTACCCGGCCGTGATAAATAACATTTGAACAACCCGCGTCTTACTCGCCGTGGCTTCGTACAGCGACGCTAGCGACGATACTTCCGGAAAAAACGATTAGCAGATCTGATCCACGGCGATACTTTGCCGCTCCTGCCCGCAAGCCCCTACGCCGTTTCCGGGTCGTCAAGCGACCTAACTCGATTCTGAGCCCCGCACACTTGCTGGTTTAGGCGAACAGCGATTGTTGCTTCGTACGTGGCCATTGCGCCACGGCCGTGGCCTTGAGCGCCTTGACACCCGCCATCCACTCTCTTGGTTTGTGGGAAGCACACACGGCGCGGTACATATCGAGCAACTCGCCGACCAACGCCACGCGCACTGCGAGTCGTACGAACGCTTGGCCAGTCAGCTCCGCGCGAAACAGAACCGGATAGGTGGCTTCGCGCGAATCCGTCGAGCTATAACGAACGACTGAGGTGACCTGAGAAGCGCCCACAGGGTTGGAGCTTACCAAGTTGCACACCGCACGGCGATCGAAGGCCTGCCGCGTCGGCTGAGCCGTTAAAGGATCCAGAGAGCGACAAATCAGAGCGTAATGATCACGTTTTTCTTCACCGCTGCCCGACTGCCCACGGCTAGTGATCAGCATGTGCGCTGGCAGGGGCTGGATGTCTTCCTCGTCGCTCAGGTATCCCAGCCACATCACAATCGAAGTGGGTGCCGAGTCGATCACTTTCGGAACTGCCTTCATGGGCGTAAATAACGCTTCCAAGATCGCAACCCGCTCAGCGAGCTTTGCATATTTGATGGCGGGACCGACAGAGTTGCCAATCCCCCAGCCGAATATTCCATCTCCGCATTCGCGTTCCAAATCCTTTCGGCGAATGATGTCGGGCAAAGCTTGGCCTGCTTCCGCCCCCATTTTTGTCCAACAAAAGATCGAGGGAATCCCGTTCGAGGGGCCTTCAGAATTGCTTTCGTCTGAGGGGCAGGCAATGGATCGCATGACGTTTTTACGAGTACGGCTCGAAATCTAGTATGCTACAAATATGCAAAATATGCAAAGGCGCTGGCGTCTTGCCAATCGGCTCCAGGCAGCGCTGGAAGCCAGCCCTTTATCTAACCGCGAACTCGCGGAAAAGGCTGGCGTTCAATACTACGCCGTTCGTCGCATGCGGTTATGCGGGGTAAGAAACCAAAGCAAGAATGCCATCGCTCTTTGCAAGTTTTTTTGCATTTCAGAGCCTGTTGATGGACCGAAGCTGTCAACAGAGGAGCTTGCGGCTGCTGTATATCGAGCGTGGGATGGTACGGAAGAACAGGGGCGTCTAATCTTGGAGCTTGTCCAATCGGTGGGACAGTACAAGGTGGTGCCTAAGCCATAAGGGGAAGCGGCGATGGTGGAGAGTGCGGCCGACTTCAAGGCGCGACTGATCCGACGCACGGGCTTGAGTCCGGATGCGGTGGCGGCAGCGTGGCCTGAATGGTGGAGCAAAGATGCCGAGGTTTCGCCCTCAGCCAATGCCGAGCTCCGCTTTTCCTTGGCCCGCAAGCTCGGACTGGATCCACGTTCCCTCCTTGCCGATGGGAATGAACCACGGTTCATCTGGGATGACGCGGCGCGTTTCAAAGGCTTTACCGGGGACGAGCATAAAGAACGGCCCGTCATAGCCTCATTCGGTACGGCATTGTCCCGAATGCTACTGGAGGCGACAAGGAACGACGAGAACCCCAACCTTCAGATAGGCTCGGCCGGGGAGTTACGGGCTGCCATCCTGGCCAAAAGTACGTATGTCGGTCTCCGGGAGCTGTTATCGGTCGCTTGGGCATTGGGGATACCTGTCATCCATTTGCGCTTGTATCCGCTCAGCGCCAAGCGCATGAGCGCAATGAGTGTGCGTGTGGGCGATCGATACGCGATTTTGCTGGCACGTGATGCGATATACCCCGCGCCGATCGCTTTCTATCTGGCGCATGAACTTGGTCACATCCTGCTTGCCCATCTAACCGGAGGCTCCGCCATCATCGACATGGACCTGTTGGAAACGGTCGGCATGGAGAAGGACCCCGAAGAAAAAGAAGCCGACGCCTTTGCACTAGAGCTACTTACAGGACGCCCGCAGCCGGAACTGGCGGTGGAAGGCGCTGGCCGCGGCGCACGGCAGCTTGCTGCCGAAGCGATGCGTGTGGGTCAGGTTGAGCGTATCGAGCCAGGCACGGTAGCGATGGCATTCGGTCACGCGACAGGTGCTTGGCCAACTGCGATGGCGTCGCTCGCCCATATCTATGATCGCGCCATGGATGTCTGGCAAGTGGTGAATCGTCTCGCCAATCAACAGCTGGCGTGGAACGAATTGCAGGATGAGTCAGAGAGCTTCGTTCGAGCGGTGATGGGTACTGCTCATGGCTGACGCAGCGGTCGATAACGATGTGATCCTGAAGGGGGTCTCGTACGGCTTCTTGAATGAGCTCCTTGGCGCCATTCCCGGTGGGCCGTATGCGCACGGCATCCTAGGAACAGCGAAGTACGTCTTGCGCAAGGCTCTTCGAAAGCGACCGCCTCAGCGCGTGATTGCAGCCACACATGAACTCGAGGCGGTGTTTGCGTCGCTAGAGATTTTGGAGCCCACCGAGCAAGAAACTGCATTGGCGGCGCAGCTGGAGTTCGAAGCGCAGCAGCAGGCCGTACCGATGCATGTGGGTGAGTGTCAGCTCGTAGCGATGTTCGTATCGCGCGGCTTCCACCATGTGCTGACCGGAGATCGGAAGGCGATCGCGGCATTGGCGTCAATCGCCCTACCTGCGGGAATTGATCGTGCGAAGCTCACCGCACGTTTCATCTGTTTTGAGCAGGCGATTCGCCACCTGGTGGACGCTCTAGGAGCGACCACGGTTAAGGACGCGATTTGCGCAGAACGTGGGGTCGATGTCGCTATGCGCGTGTGTTTCAGCTGCGCGTCGCCAGAAGTGGGCGAGGCATCGTGGTTGTCTGGTTTGGACAGCCATATCGCTGATCTGCGCGTCGTTTCCGGTGACCTTCTTGCGATCTGACCTCACTTGCTGCGCAGGAAGACCGCATACGGCTCTCTAAGCGTCGCCACCAAACTGATCAGCGTGGGCTGCTCGTCCAGCGGCAATGGCGCATCGACATCTGCCCCAAGTTCAAGGCAGGCCTTGTCCACGCGTCCAGAGATGTACGTGCGTCCGCTCCTCCCCGTGCTCGGCCCCCAAGCCACGGTTGTTCGAGCCAGGGGCAAAGAAAGATCGGCTTCCTTCAGGTCTTCAATCACAAGTGCGTAGCGTGAGCCTCGCACCTCAATTTTGTCAGGTACGCGTTCCCATTTTTGCCCATCAACGGAGAACTCCTGCGCCCGGCCTTCCGCCCAGTGGCTCGAGACCATTTTCTGCATCACCAAATGGATAGGACCGCCCTGCGTCACCGTGTCCTTGGCGAAGGGCTGCACCATGTTGCTCGGATGGCACGTGTTGCCCCCATAGCCCCAGAATGACATGCCGGTATCCTCAATTTCTTTAAGTTTGCGCTCGATGATACTTTCCAACGGCTCCTTCGCGTGAATTCCAATCTTCATGAAAAGTATGTGCGCGCCGGGTTGAATAATTGAGCTCATTTCATATCTCCATGGATTCGATGGCGTATTCCTCGTCAGGTGCTTTGCCGTAATCAACGCGCTTGCGTTCACGTACATACCGAATCTTCAATGGCTGGCCCTTTCCGTAGAAGTTACTTAATCGCTCCGACTCAAGTGCCTTGCTTAAGATGGGCCCCCACTCAATAGGCAGCGCCTTGAAGAACAAATTGCATGAACGTAGGCCTGGGGCGTCATCCAAGTGATACAGATGCATCCTTGGTTGCATCTTCTGGACGAACTGATTCCGCTCGAGGGCAAATTTCTGGACTTGCGCCAGAACGTGCTGCGGCCATTCCAGCTCGAGGTCGTCCGCAATGACAACTAGCCCCTCCCCGGCGTAACCGGTGGCCTCGAAGCCACGTTCCATGAATACCTTTACGCTCTCCCCAGCATTGCTCGCACCCCAAGGAGGATTCGTGTAGAAGCAGTCGAATTGACCGATCATGCCTTCGGGAAGTGCGTCGGCGCAGTTGTACAAGCGCGATTCCAAGTTTGTCACTCTCTCATGATCGGCGATGCGGGTGATAGCTCCGCAGATACGTTCATCGAAGTCGAATACGGTAATGTGCGAAGGTCCTTCATCAAAGATCTCCCGTGACTTGAGGAGGGCGACACACACACTGATCGCATCACCATCACCAATAAAGGCGAGCCGTTTATTGTTGGCCCAACGGGCGACCAGTTCGCTTTGCATAACCATGTCGCCAGTTTTCATATAGATCTGGTCGAAGTCGCGAAGCGGGCGTGGTCTGTTCTGAACGACGTCAGAAACTGCGTTGATTGCATCCTTTAAATTGATTTCGCGTGTCATTACGGCTCCCCTGATATTAGTTCCTAAGTCGACTGGACTAGGTGAAGTGTTCTTTCTTGCTGCAAGTCGGCGCCGATTTGCGCCCGCAGCGGCCTCGCACGGCCTCGATGCAATTGTGGTATGCATGGAACATGCCGCCGATGTTCAGTCATCGAGGGACCAGCTTCTGGTGCTTGCTCACGTACCGTCTCACGGCCGACAGGGGGCGCAATTTAGCGAGGCCGCGTACACCTCGAGAGCGGCCCGATGAGTCATCCGATGTCGTGCACTTGGGCACAGAGCACCGGGTGCAGTCTTCCAAAGAGCCCCATGCGGTTCTACGATCCATACACTGCATTTGGCAGCAAGGATGGCAAGTGAAGCCTCACTGCTATTTAAGATGGACGCGGGTCTGCGACGCGGCTTCGCCTCCCTAAACATCAGCGTTGTCAAAAGATTCCATGGACGTTTCCGCCATTGTGAGTTCCGGGTCTGGTGAGGAGATCCGTGATGCCATCGTGGCGCTGTCGCAGCAGTCCGACGAAGCCTCGTTGAAGCTGCTAACTGACTTTCTTCGGGTACGCGACTCGCACACCTACTTCAAGCATGCAGTTCCATATCTCGCTTCCTTCGCACTGCTAGCGCGAGGTATCCCTGGCGTACAAGCTCTTCGGCAGGTGTTCGCTGAAGCGCCTGGCTCCATTTACCCCACTGCAATTGTCTCGGCACTTTGGTACGCGAGTACCTCGCGGCCATTGGACGCGCCTGGACTGTTCTTCTTGCCTGCTGCTCCAAGTCTGCAACGTGAACCGACTCCAGCCACCCGGACCGCAGCCGGTCGCGCGCTGCGGGAAATCGTGGCGGAAGCAACAACGAGCGCCGGTGTGTTCATGACTCTTGTGAACTTCCTCCAGCAGCAGAGCCTTCTCGGCGCTAAGGAATCCTCGGATGGCGCGTCCGGTTCAGCGCTGCTGCGCTTACTTGCGGATGCAACGCTCAAGATATCACCGAGCCTGATCGATGATTTTCACGAGCTTATCAGCCATGCACCGAATGAGGAGGCTTGCCATAAATTTCTTGTTCGGCATCCAGTGTTTTTGGATCCGCTCGCGCATTCCATCTCCAAGCAACGGCTTGGCATAGAGCACATCACGGACTTCGTCTTACGTAGACTGGATGACAAATACCTGCTTGTCGAAATCGAAAAACCGCAGGATAGAATATTCACACACCAAGGCGACTTCACGGCGCAGTTCTCACACGCACTTGGACAAGTTCTCGATTTCCAAGCATGGATCGCGGACAACTTATCCTACGCTCAGAAACACCTTCCACTTATCGTAGCGCCGCGCGGACTCCTTGTAATGGGGCGACGCTCCGACCTGACGGATCAAGATAAACGGAAACTTCATCAGATGAACGTCAGTTTGCCCACAATTGATATTGCGACATTTGATGATCTATATGAATCCACAGCGCGGCTGTACGAGAACGCATATCAGAGCCATGGCTGACTCGGCCGCATCAGACAGCTGCCATCAGTCGTTATTCAGCGCAATGAATGCCTGCAGATATGATCTGTGCGGTACGCTGGACGCAATGGCGGTCTGACATGGCAACGCGCGACGAGCTTTATGAAGCGGTCTGGTCTGAGCCGTTGATCAAGTTGGCCGAGCGCTACAAGGTCTCAGGGAACTACTTGGCGCGCGTGTGTGATTCTCTGCGTATCCCTCGCCCTGATCGGGGGTACTGGGCGAAAGAGGCAGTGGGGAAAGCTCCCTCAAAGACCCCTCTTCCTCCTGTCGAGCCAGGAGAGCCGACCGAATGGTCATCCGGCAACGGGGTTCTTATTCGCCGGTCGAGCCCACGTCGCCATCCGGTACGGTCGAAAGTGCCAGAACGCCCCAGGACTCACGCCTTGCTTCAGGGTGCAGTTGCCCACTTCGGGCACGGCCGCAAGATCGAGGAGGAGGGGTACCTCAAACCGTACAAACGGCACTTGGTAGACCTCACGTGTTCTCAGGCCGGCCTCCGGCATGCGTTGGCTTTCGCAAACACGTTGTTCCTCGCCCTGGAAACCAAGGGGTATTACGTGGGGATCTTTGGTGGGCAAGACGGCCGCTTGCGACGGCCGCCCATTGACCCATTGAATGGTGTACGCCACAAGTCGCAGCACAACCCGCACCATGGCCTGTGGGCTCCGGGACGCTTGACCGTTGTGCACGTCAATGGGCAAATGGTGGGTCTGTCGATTGTCGAGATCGCCGAAGCTGTGGTCATGCGCTACGTGGGTAACGGCGTCTACGTGCGCGATGCCGATTACGTCGCTCCGCGGGCCCGGTCCAAGTATCACGTTGATTCGACTTGGACTACGACGATGGAACGCCCTTCGGGGCGATTGCGCCTACATGCGTACGCACCGCACTGTCGCGTAGAGCTGACTAAGCATTGGCAGGAAGCAGACAAATCCACGCTCGTCGACTGTGTATCAGACATCATTGCCGGCATTGAAGCCATGGCCGCAGAAACGGCTCCTCTTGTCGCACAAGCCGAACGTCAAATTGAAGCGGAGCGATTAGAGTGGGAAGCTGAGCGACGGCGCTATTGGATCGAGGAGAACAAGCGCCGGATCCGTGAATCAGAGAAGGAGAGTCTGGAGCAACTGGATTCGATCATTCGTCACTGGGCGAACATGCAGGGACGGTCAGAATTTCTGGCACGACTGGAACAGAGCGTTGCTAGGCTCCCGGAACCGGAACGGACATCAATGCAAACACGTGTCGCTTTGGCGCGAGCTCTCCTTGGTCCCCTGGATCCGATGGCTAGGTTTCGCGAGTGGCGGGCACCGGCGGAACGTTACGCTCCGAAACACCTTGAGGAGGAATGAACCGAGCAAAGTGGCAGAGATTCGATACTTGGTTTATCGCTGTCGATGCTTGAGCGCGGTTGCAGGTCCATTACATGGTGCCAAATCTGCCTCGGCTCGAGAACGACCAGACGCTGTACAGCTGGTGTGCCCAGGTGCACGCGATGAACGGCGCGTCTGACGCGCGTACGACGAGCGGGGCACTGTTCGGCGCTCCCTATGCTGCACTCTGCCACGATTTTCCATCGAGGCTGAGCTACCTGGCAACCCACTTCCCGGACGCGGGGTTTGGTGAGGTCGAGCTGGCACTACGGCACACGCTTCTCGGTTACTTCCTGGTCCTGCAGTCACGCATGGTTGCATATCGGCTGCTCGCATTGGTGACTGACGGGAACCTACCGTCCATCAAGATGCGGCTCGGCATTACCGCAAGCCGGGTCGGTGGGCACCATCCCCTGAAAGGCTGCGACGCCTGCATTGTCGAGGACACCAACCGGGTCGGCTTCGCCTACTGGCATATAGAGCACCAGTTTCCATCAACGATGGTGTGTACGCGGCACCGGCGGCCGCTGTTCATTGCCTGGGATCCTGTGACGCCGGTTCATCGCCGCGGGTGGCTGTTGCCGATCGGTGGCCTCAGTTGGGAACGCATCGAGGTGTCGGTTCGGGATGACCGGCAACTCCACCAACTGTACCGGCTGGCGGAGTTCTCCGTGAAGTTCGCGAGCTGCGCGCCGGCGACATTTGATGTCACGCAACTCGCAAGGTGCTACCAGCGAGGGTTACGCAATCATGGCTTCGTGACGGCGATGGGCTCGCTGCGTCTGAAAACACTGGTGAATGAGATGAGGAGCCGGTATTCGGGATTGGAAGACCTCGCGGGCTTCGAAGCGCTCAAATCGGTGACGACCGATTGGCCGGGCCTGATCGGTTCCGCCGCCCGTACGGCACCTCGCCGCGTCCATCCGCTGAAACATCTCTTGATGATCGCGCTTGTCTTCGATACTTGGAGGGATTTCCTGGTCAGATACGAGGAAGTCGGGCCGCACGAAATGGAAACTCCGCAACCCGCGGCGGTGCTGGACACTGCCGATCCGACGGCGGATCTCGCTTACTTGGTCGGGGGTGGATTGTCCATCTCGGCTGCCGCGCGGGAGATTGGAATCACCGCGACTACGGCGACACAAATCGCACGGCGCGCCGGCATACGGTTCACCCAACGGCGAAAGGTGCTCAAGGGACCTCACTTGCAGCAGATCGAGCGGTTACTGCGCCGGGGTTGGCCTTCGAAACGTGTGTCGGAGGCGACGGGTAGCTCGGTTGTGTCCATCAACCGCTTGTTGGCTGCGGATCCAGATCTGAAGCAGGCTTGGCAGATCGCGGCCTTCTTGGCGCGACGCAAGATTTCACGGAAGGCATTCTTGACGGCAATTCAGCGGCGCCCGGGAGCAACCGTCAAGGAACTCAGAGAAGCACGGTACGGGGATTACACATGGCTTTACCGGCATGATCGCGAGTGGTTGCGCACCGTGATTCCGGCTCTTTGGAATTCTTGAAATTGACTGGTTACGTGTCGGGTCGCGGCGCGCTGAACGCGCTTCGCGTCCAGCACGACTGGCGCCTGCACCCTCCGCTTTGGAGACAGGTCGACCGTTGCACGATTACGGCAGACCGTATCCTGGTCCCGCACGCGCGCTACGATGCGTCCATGAACGATTTCGTGTGCCCTACGTTGACTGATATCCATTCGGCTGCCGCGCGCATTGCCCCATATGCGGTGGTGACCCCCGTACTCCGCAACGACATGCTGGACGAAGCGGCTGGTGCGTCGGTGTACTTCAAGTGCGAGCACCTTCAACGAGGCGGAGCTTTCAAGTTCCGGGGCGCCTGCAATGCGGTGTGGGCCTTGCCAGACGACGAGGCCAAACGTGGTGTCGTGACCCATTCATCGGGCAATCATGGCGCCGCCCTCGCATTGGCGGCCGGTACTCGGGGCATCCCGGCACACGTTGTGGTGCCGGACGGTGCCGTCGAAGCAAAGATTGCAAACATCAAGCGCGCAGGCGGAATCGTACATCGCTGCGCACCGACCCAGGCAGATCGCGAAGAAACTTGTACGCGGGTGCAGCGTGAAACGGGCGCAACGCTGGTCCACCCGTATGCCGACGCGCACGTCATTGCTGGGCAAGGAACGATCGCGCTTGAGCTGGTGCAGCAGGCTCCCGAGTTGGATGTGATTGTTACCCCAATTGGTGGTGGCGGCCTGATGTCCGGCTGCGCCATTGCGTTGAAGGCATTGAAGCCAAGTGTCCGGCCAATCGGAGCTGAACCTGCGGGTGCTGACGATGCATTCCAGTCACTGCAGAATGACGAGCGTGTCACCAGTGTCGTGCCGCGCACGATCTGCGATGGGCTGCGCGCCACGATTGGTGCCCCGAACTTTGCTGTGCTGCGGGATCACGGCGTCACGGTCATTACTGTGACGGACGCAGAGACCCGCGCCGCGATGCGACAGCTCTGGGCCGAGTTGAAGCAGACCGTGGAACCCTCTTCCGCGATAGTGTTTGGGGCGCTGCTGCAACGGCGTGGTCAGTTCAAGGGACTCCGTGTGGGGCTGGTGCTAACCGGCGGCAATGTAGATCTGGACGCAATCGACCTGAAATTGAGTGTGTAACGGACGGCGACTCACTAGCTCCAGCAACCGCTTTATCGGGTTCGATACTCCCGGAGCCTGAACCGACCGAGGCGCGTTTGAGGGTTCGCATCCCCTGAGACGGAATGAGTGCAGGCTGGTGCCGTCCAAGCTATCGCGGGGCGCGCCATGACTATGCCGCATGAACGAACCAGAGCGCTTCTTTGGGCCGGCGGCTTCCTTATAGAACTGGCGCGTGACGAAAACCTCCCGACTACCGTCAGGCAACGTGGCGTTGCGATTGCACGGCATTTCCCGACCATCGAGGACGTTTCACACGTGGCCGTGTTCCGGCATCCGGACTCGGCGTGGGGCTTGAGATGCCAAACGAAACGGCTGGGTGGGTTGAAGGTTGCCCATTGGGCCTGCCCCGGTATTCACCCGATTGGCGTGGCCAGAAGCGCCGCTGACACGCGTGCGCTCAATACGGCGACGGAAACTGCGCAGCACGTGACGCTCGCCGGAAAGCCGCACGAAATTCGTCCGTCAGGCCTTGGTTAATCTGCGGGCACTCATGGAGCTCGACGTGCTTGAGGCAGCCTGTGAACAGGCAGTTCTCGTGAAATTGCTGAAGGATCCAGACTATGGCCCGGTGACGTCGCGTCACCGCAATATCTTCGGGGAACGACATGACAGGCGACCACGATCCACGTTCGCTTGCCGAGCTATCGGCCAGCATCGAAAGCGCACAACAGGCATTTCAGCGTGTCACCGACGAAGCATTCAGTCGGCTGGAAGCAATTGATCCTGAGCTCGTCGCAGCTTTGCTCGAGCTCTTTGAGCGCCGGCAGGCCGCCGCAAGCTACCTCGCCGGAATCCAGATCGACGACGAACCCAACGCCTATGCAACGCTTGCCGCTGGGAAACGCGATCGCATCCTGGAGCTTATTACGAGGGTGAAGCACGGGATTTTCTGATGTAGCGGCCATGGCGCGATCGCCACCGAGTGGTTTGCAACTACGCGGACGGAGACGGTGGGGAGGAGCACGAGTATCGGCGTATCGCGCTGCAAAATCTGTTCATGCGACACGCAAGCGTTTTCACACAGCTTAGACCCGAAGCGGACAGCTGGCGTGGTTCAGTGAGCGGCGAAAGCGTATTCTAGGTAGGGTCGAATGCATCCACACACTTGCCAAGACCCTACGGGGCCATTCTCGCTAAGCGGAGGAGTCGCAGCATGAAGCAGCCAGGACTAGATGATCGTCACCGCGACAAGAATGGAAGGATCGAGGAGAAACACGGGAATACAAAGAACAAAAACCTTCCGGAACCCATCGCCGGATTCAGCCCGGAAAGGACCCTCAAAGAGATGCGCGATATAACCGGCGAGACAAGCGAGAATAGCATCCGAGCAGCCGCCGCAAAGCGTAGGGCAAAGCCCAAGAAGTAATTCGCCCTGCATAATTCAGCGTGACTTTCAGCTTCTGGCCGAAGGTGTTCGTGGGCGCTATGACCGGCAGCCCGCGGCGACTATCTGCTTACGGGATGTCAGTAACCAGCGTATCTCAACTGTGATGGAAGTCGCCTGCTACACCTTGCGTAGGTTATGCGGGCGGTACATACGCGCCTCCGTGGGTCCCGCTCTGCCGTGCTTATGGCATGGGCAGTCCACACCAGTTCCAAAAGGACTAATGATTCCGGCGCCCGATCTGAGCGAGTGCGGCATCGATCTCAGCGAGGTTGCAAAGCTTCGAGCGTCCAGGAATGCTTAGTGAAGATTCGAGCCAGGTAACGTGCCCATGTCACGTAAAAAGCAAAAGCCAACTAGCCCATATTCTGTTGAAGCGTGGTTGCACGATCAAGTTGTGCCGGCTGCTATTGCTTTGAAAGCTGATCCGTCGAAAGCGTTAACGCCTGATCAGGTACGTGCTTCGCTTACGAAAGCTCGCCGCAGGCGAGCAGCCGCACGGCGCGCGTCGCCTCCGTAGAACCTGGTTATCTCATGGCACGCCGTACTCACCTTTGCTGTTTACACCGGATCAAACGCGTCACTACACCAAAGTGATCGGATCGCTGGGCAGCGTGACCGGTTTGCTTGCTGTGAAATGGCGAGGACGACCCGTTGCGGTCATATGCCACCCCGGCAAGCGGCCGTTTGGCGAGGCGAAAGCGGACGATCGGGGCAAAGAGCGCGTCAGGTGGTAGCAATGCCGTACCTGAATTTCGACACGTGCGCGTTTAC
>Ga0207707_10004050_pt1 | contig 12991 bp, 11 predicted proteins | sample KBSC83BmetaG_FD_184336 | JGI IMG/M metagenome (GOLD analysis project Ga0207707, IMG submission 184336) | Corn rhizosphere microbial communities from Kellogg Biological Station, Michigan, USA - KBS C8-3B metaG (SPAdes) (version 2) | ecosystem: Host-associated > Plants > Roots > Rhizosphere ... | reverse complement strand
CGGGCATCGAGAGCTTCGAGATCATGGCGATCCCGTTCTTCATCCTGGCCGGCAACTTCCTCACCCATGGCGGCGTCGCGCGGCGGATGATCAACTTCGCCACCTCGCTGATCGGGCACTGGCATGGCGGGCTGGGCCTTGCCGGCATCATCGCCTGCGCGATGTTCGCGCTGGTGTGCGGCTCGAGCGTTGCGACGGTCGCTGCGATCGGCGCGATCGTGCTTCCCGAAATGGTGCGGCACGGATATCCGATGCGGTTCGGCGCCGGCATCATCACGGTCGCGGGCTCGCTCGGCATCCTGATGCTGCCGTCGATCCCGAAGATCGTCTATGCGGTCGCGACCAATACCTCGATCGGCGCGCTGTTCGTCGCCGGCCTGCTGCCGGGCACGCTGCTCACCACCATGCTGTGCGTGGTCACCTGGTATCTCGCGCGCAAACGCGATTATCCGCGGCTGCCGAAGGCGAGCTGGGCCGAGACCTGGATCGCTTTCCGCGAGAGCATCTGGGGCCTGATGCTGGTCGTCATCATCATCGGCGGCATCTATAGCGGCCTGTTCACCGCGACCGAGGCGGCCGCGATGGCCGCCGTCTACTCCTTCTTCATCGCGATCTTCGTCTACAAGGCGATCGGAATGAAGGACGTGCCGCGCGTGCTGTTGCGGGCGGCGAACACCAGCGCGATGCTGCTCTACATCGTCACCAACGCGGTGCTGTTCTCCTTCGTGCTCAGCAACGAGAACATTCCGGCCGCGCTGGCCGACTGGATCACGGCGCAGAATCTCGGCTGGGTCGGCTTCCTGCTGGTCGTCAACGTCCTGTTGCTGCTCGCCGGAAACTTCATGGAGCCGAACTCGATCATCCTGATCATGGCGCCGATCCTGGCGCCGGCGGCCAAGAAGCTCGGTATCGATCTCGTCCATTTCGGCATCGTGATCGACGTCAACATGGAGGTCGGCCTCTGCCATCCCCCTGTCGGATTGAACCTGTATGTGGCGTCAATGATAGCGCGAATGCGCATCACTGATCTCGCAGTGGCGGTGCTGCCGTGGCTCGGCACGATGCTCGGCTTCCTCGTCGTCGTGACCTATTGGCCGGAGCTGACGCTGTTCCTGCCGAGGCTGCTGGGGATGCATTAGGACTGCACCATAAAAGCGTGGCAATATCCCCTTCGGAGGAAAAGCGGACATTGCCACGAACAGCCTCGACTTCGGCCAGGACCAGAACGGACATTGGGTCGCAGCGTCTCGACCGATTGAAGGGCCGTTTTTCATCCGCCAACCGGGTCCAAAGTGCTAACCTTGACATTCATTGGTGCTTGGCCCGGGGACTCGATGAGACGGCGCGAGTTAATCATCTTGATGCTTGGCGCTGCGGTCACATGGCCGCTCGCAGTGAGCGCGCAAACCGCAAAGGTGTCGACAATCGGTGTCCTGCTCACCGGCAATCCGGACCCTGAAACCTTCTTAAAGGACTTTCGCGACGCACTCCGAATGGTCGGTTACACGGAAGGGCAGAACATTAGGCTGGAGGTTCGTTCAGCCGAGGGCAGCAGTATCCTCCTTCCGCAAAAAGCAGCGGAACTGGTCGACCTCAAGGTAGATATCATCGTCGCTGCGCTGACACCCGCCATTCAGGCGGCGAAGCAAGCGACCAGAGAAATTCCCATTGTGATGGCACCAGCCGGCGAACCTGTGGGTACCGGGCTTATCGTTAGCCTGGCTCGACCGGGGGGAAATGTCACAGGTGTGTCGGCGGCGACCGCTGAGCTTGCAGGCAAAAGCCTTGAGCTGGTCCGGGAGACTTTGCCCTCGGCCAGACGCATAGCGGTCCTGGCCAATGAGGCCGACCCGCTCTCAAAGCCATTCCTTGAACAGGTCGGCGAAGGAGCGCGCAGACTTGGTTTTGAGATTGATACGACGATGGTCCGCCCCGAGTCGCAGTTAGAGGCGGTCTTTGACGCGATAAGCAGGAAAGAGGCTGACGCACTGATCGTGCAAGGAAGTCTGCAGCAGAAGGAGCTGTTCGATCTCGCGATCAAGCGTCGATTGCCGTCGTTTTCGAGTAACCGGCAAGTGGCGAACACGGGAGGACTGATGACGTATGCTGCCAACAGTGCGGAAGTGCAGCGAGGAGCTGCGGTATATGTCGACAAAATTCTAAAAGGCACCAAGCCAGCCGACCTGCCCGTCGAGCAACCCACCAAGTTCGAGCTGGTTATCAACGCAACTACGGCCAAGTTGCTTGGCCTCACCATTCCGCCGACGCTTCTCGGCCGCGCCGACGAGATAATTGAATAACGGACGATGTCTGCTTCTAGGAAGCTCCGAGCCCGAGGCTGTCATAGATCCGCCGCGCATAGGCGCCGAACTCGTCGGTGGTCTTGATCGGCAGCGCGCGCGGGAAGGGAAGCTCTATCGGGAAATATTCCGCCATCCGCGCCGGCCCGGCGGTGAGCACGGCGCAGTGGGAGGCGAGGAATACCGCTTCCTGGATCGAGTGGGTGACGAACAGGATGGTCTTGCCGCTCTCGCGCCAGATCCGCAGCATCTCCAGGTTCATCTGCTCGCGCGTTAGCGCATCGAGCGCGCCGAACGGCTCGTCCATCAGGATCAGCTTCGGATCGTGAATGAACGCGCGTGCGATTGCCGTGCGCTGCTGCATGCCGCCGGAAAGCTGCTGCGGATATTTGTCTTCGTAACCGGCGAGGCCGACCAAGTTGAGAAGGTCGCGTGCCCGCGCCCGCGCCGCCTTCATGGGCAGGCCGACGATCTCCGCCGGCAGCAGCACGTTGTCGAGGATGGTGCGCCATTTCAGCAGCAGCGCTTGCTGGAACACCATGCCGATATCGCGCTCCGGATCGAACGGCGTGCTGGCGTTGCCGATCCTGACACTGCCGCCATCGGCGCCGTGCAGGCCCGCAAGAATCTTCAGCACGGTGGTCTTGCCGCAGCCGGACGGGCCGACCAGCGACACCAGCTCACCTTCCTGCACGTCCATGGTGACGTCGGAGACCGCGAGGAACTCCGTGCCGCCGGACCGATAGACCTTGCGGACGTTGCGCAGGCTGATGAACGGCGCGGCGTCGCTCATGCCAGCCATTTCTGCAAGTTCGCCGCGACGAAATCATCGTCACTGAGATCGGCGTGCTCGTTGTAGACGCGGTCGATCTCCTGCATCTGACCGGGGCTCAACCCTTCATGCGGATCGAGGCACCAGAGGCCCTGCATCAGGCCTTGCCGGCGCAGCACTTCATGGCAGCCGGCGATGCAGCCGTGAAAATTATTGGCGACGTCGAAGAAGGCGCTGTTGCAATCGGTGACGCGGGCGTCGAGCGCAAGCAGGTCGGCCGATACGCTCGACTTGTTGCGCGCGGCCTTGCAGGTCTCGAACTGTTTGATGGCGCTTTGCGCCCACACCGACCAATGGCCGAGCAGCCCGCCGCGGATGTGCATCCGCGTGGTCGCGCCGTTGTCCCTGAGATCGAAGGGCAGGGTGAGATCGAGCAGGATATGGTCGTCATTGCCGGTATAGAGCGTGATGCGGTCGAGCGCGCCGGCCGCGAGCACGCCGCGCAGCACATCGAGGGTGCGGTAGCGGTTGAACGGTGCGATCTTGATCGCAATGACATTGTCGATCCCGGCAAAGCGTCGCCAGAAATTCGCGCTCAGGATCACGCCCCCCACCGCCGGCTGCAAATAGAAACCGACCAGCGGGATTTCGTTGGCAATGCTGCGGCAATGCGCGACGATCTCGTCCTCGCTGGCCGATTTCATCGCGGCGAGGCTGAGCAGACCTGCATGATAGCCGATGCCGCGCGCGGTCTTCGCCTCGGCGACCGCCTGTTGTGTCGGGCCGGCGAGGCCCGCGACCAGCGCCAGCGGCCGCTTGGTCCAGTTCGCGGACGTTTCTGCCGCCAGCTCCAGCACCAGCCGGTAGAGGCCGACATCGCGGATTGCAAACTGCGTGGTGTGGACGCCGACCGCGAGCCCGCCCGCACCGGCGTCGATGTAGTAGCGCGTCAGCGCGCGCTGGTGCACCTTGTCGAGCTTGCGGTCGCCGTCAAGCGCCAGCGGATGGGCCGGCAGCACCGTGCCGTCGGCGATCAGGCGCCGCACCTCGGATTCGATCTCGCTGTGGTGCATGGGACCTTCCTATCCAAATTCGGGCCCGGCGACGGCGAAGGGAGGTTCGTCAGCCTGGCTTTTGGCGCGCCCAAAGCGCATGCGTTGGAACGGCCGTTCGACGGTCCAGCCGCCGTTCGTCAGGCCGTCGATGAATTCGGTCTGCGTGGCGACGGCGTCGACGATCAGAGGGCCGGTTTCGCCGGCGGCGATGTCGCGCACCAATCGAAGCGCATGCGCCGGCGTGTCGGCGAACAGCGGGCCGATATGGCGTGCCGCGCGCCCGTCGCGGACCAGTGCCATGGCGTCGCCACTGGAAGCGAGTTTTGAGTTCGTGCGTCCGCTCAGCTCCCGCAGGAGGTCGCCGCGGTCAAAGCCCATGGCGCTGATGTCGCAGGTCATGAATTCGTTGAGCATGGCGGCCGGAAGCGGCGCACCGCCCGAGCCGGGAGTATTCGCAAGCCGCAGCCGCCGCAACTGGAGCGTCGGCGTGAAGCCGAGCGGACCATAGACTGTCGCGCCCGCCGGCGTCGCGTCGAGCCAGGTGGTGAGGCCGAGCTTGGTCGCGGTCGTGAGACAGGTATCGACCAGCCGCGTGGCAAGCCCGCGCCGCTGCCAGCCCGCGGTCACCAGCACCATGCTGATCCAGGCATCGCTCTCGGTATAGGGCAACAGCGCCGCGGTCCCGACCACGGTGTCCTTGCGGTCGCGCACGCCGAACACGATGCCCTTGCTCAGGAAGAACCGCCAATCGGCCTCGTTCTGGTTCCAGTGCGCCTCCGCCGACAGCAGCAAGCCGCCGGCCGCGTCGCCCGTACCGAGCTGGCTGATCGCGAGGTGCTCAGTATCGTCCATCGCGCACCTCGTATTTGGTTGGTTTGTTGATGCTCGGCATCGCGCGCGCCACCCAGTCCGCGGTCCATCTGATCATTTGCGGGGTGTCGACGACCGGCAGGCCGAACAGTTTCACGGCCTGCGACGTGTCGGTGAGCCAGGCGGTCGGATCTTCCTTGCCGACAAAGACGGGCTCCTTGCCGAACAGCTTACCTAATTCCCTTGCGAGGTCGCGCACCACCAGGATTTCCGGGCCGGAAACATTGATCGGCGAGGTCGGCGTCTCGCAATGGGCAAGGCAGCGCAGCGCTTGCGAGGCCGCATCGCCCTGCCAGATGAAATTGACATGACCGATGCTGACGTCGATCGGCTTGCCGGAGGCGACCTTGGTGGCGATGTCGTGCAGCACGCCATAGCGCATATCGATCGAATAGTTCAGGCGGAACAGCCGACCCGGCGTTTTCAACCGGTTCGAGAAATACTCGAACATGCGCTCGCGACCGACGCAGGATTGCGCATATTCGCCGGGAGGATTGGGCGGCATGTTTTCGTCCGAGCCCTTGCCGTTGACGGGCACGAAGGGATAGACGCAGCCGGTCGAGAAGGCGACGATGCGCGAGGCCGGGAATGCCTGCGCGACCAGCGCCGGGACGTAGGAGTTCATCGCCCAGGTCAGCGCGAGATTGCCCTCCGCCCCGAACTTGCGCCCGGCCATGAAGATGATATTCGGCGATTTCGGCAGCGCGTTGATCGCGCGATCGTCCAGCAGGTCGCAATTGATGGTCTCGACGCCGCGGGCCTCGAGCCATTGCTTGACGCCGGGCTCGGAGAAGCGGGCGACGCCGATCACCTTGCGTTTGGGCTGGGCCGCCTTGGCAAGGCCCGCCAGCGTCGGCCCCATCTTGCCGCCCACGCCCATGATCATGATGTCGCCGTCGACCTTGTCGAGGTCGTCGATCAGCGCCTGGCCCGGCCGGCACAGCAATTCGTCGAGCGCCGCGATATCGGGGATGGTGTTCGGCAGGTGGTCGCGCGAGAGCAGCATGTTTCTTCCCTGACTTTCTTATTGCAGCCTGATGTCGCGGACCACGAACAGCCGTTCGAGGCCGAGCACCAAGCCGTAGAGCGCGACGCCGAGCAGTGTCAGCAGGATGACCGCCATCACCATGGCGGGCGTGTCGAGCGCGGACTGCACCTGGATCATGAGATAGCCGAGCCCGCGGTCGGAGGCGATGAACTCGCCGACGATGGCGCCCGCGACCGCGAGGATGGCGCCGACCTTCATGCCGGAAAACACGTAGGGCAGCGAACCCGGGAGCTGGATTTTCCGGAACAGCGTCCAGCGCGAGCCGCGCAGCGATTTGACGAGATCGAGCAGGTCGGGCTCGACCTCGGAGAGGCCGCGCGCGGTGGTGAGCAGGATCGGAAAGAAGCAGATCGAGAAGGCGATCAGGATGTTGGCGAAGATGCCGTAGGAGAACCAGACGATGACGAGCGGCCCCATCGCCACTTTCGGAATCATGTTGAGCGTGACGAACAGGGGCAGCAGGATCAGCGCGAGCGCGCGCGACCAGGTGAAGATCAGCGCCAGCGCCACGCCGACGAGGGCGCCGAGCGCAAAGCCGCCGAGGATTTCGGCAGCCGTAACGAGCAGGTTGGAGGCCCAGGCATATTTGGCGTAGCCCAGCGTGGAAAACGCCGCCAGCGGCGAGGGCAGGATGAATTTCGGGACGTGGAAGGCGTCGACCAGGAGCTGCCAGAGCACGATCACGGCCAGATGCACGATCAGGACGATCGCGATCGATCTTGCCGGCTGCCTTCCGTCATCCGTCACTGTCCGCTCCCTCTTGCTCCCACTCAAATCTACTGCGTACCGTCGTTCGTTTCAACCATCTGGTTGATTAAACACAAGGTGTTTCAACCTCGTCATTGCGAGCGAAGCGAAGCAATCCATTCAACCGCCCGGTGAACCATGGATTGCTTCGTCGCTTCGCTCCTCGCAATGACGGCACAAATCAGGGCCGCAGCGCCTGCAGCACGAGGTCGACCACATGCTTGCGGCGGGCGCGACGGGCGGCGGGGCTGCCCAGGTCCGTGCCAAAGATCGCCGACAATGTCGGTGTGTTGGAGAAGAAGAAATAGCTCAGCCCCGCAATCGAGATATAGAGGTGAACGGGGTTGACGCCGCGCCGGAAGGTTCCGTCGCGCACGCCCTGCTTCAGGATCTTGTCGACCATGCTGACCAGGGGCGAATGCATGGCCTCGAGCCGGCGCGAGCCGCGGACATGGCGGGCGCCGCCGCGGTTCTCGTCGTTCAGGAGCAGGATGAAGTCGGGATGGGCCGCGAGGTGATCGAAGGAACTTTCGACCAGCTTCCGGATCCCCTGTTCAGGTGGCAGTCCCTCGAGATTGAGCTTGCGTTCCTGCGCCCGGATTTCCTCGTAGACCCATTCCAGAACGGCGAGATAGAGCGCATCCTTGTCGCCGAAATAATGGTAGACCAGTTGCTTGTTGACGCCGGCCCGCGCCGCGATCTCGTCGACGCGGGCGCCGGCCAGGCCGCAGTCGGCAAATTCGCGCCTCGCGGCGGTCAGGAGCTTTTGCCGTGTGGCTTCCGGATTGCGCCGTTGCGGCCTTTTGCCGTTTGCTCGTCTTTCAGGCATTTCCAACCAAACAGTTGACAAGTTTCGTGGTCCACGGTTGCATTGGTAGCCCTACGGGCGGGCGTCGACAAGTGCGGGTTGCAAAAGGGGAGCGTTGCCATGAAATGCGCCAGGCTGATGGGATTGGCTTTTGTGCTTGCGTTGCCGGCGGCTCCCGTTGCGGCCGCCGAGTCGGTGAACCTGATGCTGAACTGGACGCCGACAGCGGACCATTCCCCGATCTATTACGCCAAGGCGCAGGGCTGGTACGAGAAGGCGGGCATCGACCTCACCATCGAGACCGGCAAGGGCTCCGGCGTATCCTCCCTGAAGGTCGGCTCCGGCGGCTCGCCCTTCGGCATCGCCGACCTCGCCACCATGCTGGTCGCCAAAGGCAAGGGCGCCGACGTGGTCGCGGTCATGAGCATCTACGCCAATACCGGGCAGACCTTCTACTGGCTGAAGAGTTACGGCGTGAACGGGCCGAAGGATTTTCCCGGGCACAAGATCGGCAACCCGCCGGGAGACGCGTCGCGGGTGATGTGGCCGGCGTTTGCGAAGGCGGCGGGAATCGCGCCCGACTCCGTGACCTTCGTCAATGTCGGGCCGACCGCCAAGATCGCGGCGCTGAAGAGCCACGCCACCGACATCATCAGCGACTTCTACAACGAGCACGATCTGAAGGTAATCGAGTTCGGCAGCGACCTCGGCTATCTCAACTGGAAGGACATCGGGCTCAATCCGTACGGCAATTCGCTGATTGTGAATGGCGCGTTCCTCGAGAAGAATCCGAAGCTGGTGGAGGCGTTCGTGAAGGTCACGCAGAAGGCCTATGCCGCCTGCGTCGCCGACGTGGCACCGTGTCTGAAGGCGCTGCTCGACAACGTCTCCGGCCTCGACAAGGAGAACCAGGAGCGGCAGTGGGAGCGCATCAAATACCTGATGACCGATGAATTCACCACGACCAGGGCGCTGGGCTGGATCGACGGCGAGCGCATGAAAAAGGACTACGAGCTGGTGCAGACCTATCTCGGCATGGAGAAGCCGTTCGACGTGCAGACGGTGTTTTCCACCAGGATGCTGGATACATCAGTCAAGATGGATGCGAGCAAGGTGAAGAAGTGACGGCCGAAAGGGTGTCGCGGCCTCGACCGTCATTGCGAGGAGCGTAAGCGACGAAGCAATCCATGCTTCCCTCCGGGGATATGGATTGCTTCGCTTCGCTCGCAATGACGAGGTATGCTACTGCAGCGCCTCGCATGGAGGCGCTGCCGCTGTGGTCGATGGCAAACTCGCCCTGTCTCGCCGCGCATCCCGCGTAACCATTTCGCTTGTCAGTCAAGGGGAGGACGATCATGAGCCAAGCCGCCATCGGTGAATCGCCCGCGGAAAGCCCGAAGGAAGCCTCGCCCTCGGTGATCGCACAGCAGCAGGCCGTGCGCGACGCGCTGCCGTTTGCCGATACCGCCGATTTCGACGATGCTGCGCGCGGCTTCCTCGGCACCATCGAGCACGCGAAGATCATGTCGGCCTCTAGCCGTGTGGTCTGGAGTCTGGAGCCTTACGGTTTCCTTTCCGAGGCGGAAGCGCCGCCCACCGTGAATCCGAGCCTGTGGCGGCAGTCGCGGCTCAACATGCAGCACGGCCTGTTCGAGGTCGTGCCGGGCGTCTACCAGGTGCGCGGCCTCGACATCGCCAACATGACGCTGATCGAGGGCGACACGGGCGTCATCGTGCTGGATACCCTGACTTCGATCGAGGGCGCACGCGCCGCGATGGAGCTCTATTTCAAGCACCGCGGATCGAAGCCGGTCGTGGCGGTCATCTTCAGCCATACCCATACCGACCACTGGGGCGGCGCGCGTGGCGTGCTCGAAGACGATCTGCTGGCGAGCGGCAAGGTGCCGATCATCGCGCCAAACCTGTTCATGGAGTGGGCTGTCTCCGAGAACATCATCGCGGGACCGGCGATGCTGCGCCGCGCGCAATATCAGTTCGGACCGTTCCTGGCGAGGGGCGCGCGCGGCCAGGTCGATTGCGGCCTCGGCAAGTCGATGGCGGCGGGATCGGTGGCGCTGTTGCGCCCGACCGACCTCATCATGGCGACGGGCGACAAGCGCATCATCGACGGGGTCGAGTTCGAATTCCAGATGGCGCCGAACAGCGAAGCGCCGGCCGAGATGCATTTCTATGTGCCGCGTTACAAGATGCTCAACCTCGCGGAAAACTGCACGCACAATTTCCACAATCTGCTGCCGTTCCGCGGTGCCGACGTGCGCGATGCGCTGGCCTGGTCGAAATACCTCAACGAGGCGCTGAAGATGTGGGGCGGCAAGGCGGAAGCGATGTGCGGCCAGCATCACTGGCCGGTCTGGGGCCGGGAGCGAATCGACACCATGATCCGCCAGCAACGCGACCTCTACAAATTCGCGCATGACCAGACTGTCCGCCTGATGAACCATGGCCTGACCGCCGCCGAGATCGCCGAGACCATTCGCCTGCCGAAGAGCCTCGACGGCGCCTGGCACACGCGCGGCTATTACGGCCACATCCGCCATAATGTGAAGGCGATCTACCAGAAATATCTCGGATGGTATGACGCCAACCCGGTCAATCTCGATCCGTTGCCCCCGGTCGATGCGGCCAGGAAATATGTCGAGTATATGGGCGGCGCAGACACGATTTTGTCGCGCGCCAAAAAGGATCTCGACAAGGGCGAGTTTCGCTTTGTAGCCCAGGCGCTGAGCCATCTCGTCTTCGCCGAGCCCGATAATCAGCCGGCGCGTGCGATGCTGGCCGATACGTTCGAACAGCTCGGCTATGCCGCCGAAAGCTCGACGTGGCGCAATGCCTATCTGTTTGGCGCGCAGGAATTGCGGCAAGGCATGCCGAAGACGCCGCCGCGGCCGCCGATGCCGCGCGAGACGCTCGCCGCACTCCGCACCGAGCAACTCTGGGACGTGCTTGGGATCAGGCTCAACGGGCCGAAGGCGGAAGGCAAGCACCTCGTGCTGAACTGGAGCTTCACCGACACCGGCGAGAGCTTCGTGCTCAACCTCGAAAACTCCGCGCTGACCTATACTGAAGGCGTGCAGTCGGAAAAGGCGGATGCGAGCTTTGCGCTCGCGCGTTCTACCCTCGATGAAGTGATCGCCAAGCAGACGAGTTTTCCGGAAGCGGTCGCGGCAGGGAAGGTCAAGGTCTCCGGCCACGCGATGCGGCTTGCGGAATTGATGAGCCTGATGGACGAGTTTCCGCGTATGTTCGAGATCGTCGAGCCGAAGCGGACGGTGGTGAGCTAGCGCACGTCATTCCGGGGCGCGGCGAAGCCGCGAACCCGGAATCCCGACATGAAGAGGCCTCGAGATTCCTCGAAGCGCAATTGCGCATCTGAGGTCTGGTCCTTCGGACCATCCCGGAATGACGTCCTTCGTCGCTATTTCTTCGCGTCAGGCGCGTCGACATACTGCCGGCCGCTCGGGCCTTTGCCGCTGACCTGAAGTACGACGTCCTCCTTGATCTCGATGAAGTGAGGCAGGTTGGCCGGCTCGGTGTAGAAACTCCCTGCCGGCAGGACCTTGAGCTTGTCTTCGTCGAACTTGTCGCCATAGCCGGTTGCGTAGGTGCCGGAGATGATCGTCACCTCGCGGGCATCGGGATGGGTGTGCGGCGAGACCCTGTACCCCTTCGGGAATTTGAGTCGCAGCGTGTAAGGCCCGGGCTTGGATGGATCGCCGACGAGATTGAGCTGCTCCATTCCCGCTGCGGCGAGCTCGCCCTGCGCGGTCCATTTCATTTCGGCCGGCGTGACCGCCACCGGGCGCAGGGTGTCGCCTTGCGCCAGCGCCAGCGATGCGCCGGCGACAATGATGGCGACGGCGATGCCGTCTTTCGGCGTGAGGATCATTCGTTTCGAAGGCATGGTGGTGGACTCTCCGGATGGATTGTTGCGGTTGATGCTTCCTGCAGCGACACGCATGCGGCCGTAAGCGACAAGCCCTTGGCTATTTCACGAAGTATTGACAGCGGGGCCGATGCGCGCTGGCCCGGGGACGTGTAGACGACGCGCGCCAATACCGTCTTGGGCAGGAGTGCGGACGATATGGTCGACAGTGCAGCGGTGGATACAGGCTGTCCCCTCAGCCCACAGGGCACGGTGCTGTGTACCGACAAGACGCCTGTGCGCGAGCGCTTCGGGCTTTGGCGCGAAGGCGCTCGTCATCTGTTGGGAGTAGTCGCGGAAGCGCCGCAAGACCACCAGAACTTCTCCGGCCGCGCCTTCGTCCGAAGCAGCGGTCCATTCCGGTTTGTCACATCCGAATCGACCGGCTTTCGGGCAGGGTGGGGCCGCACGGATGGTCCACACGCTGATTACTATTCGATCCTGCTGCAGCTCAGCGGGCAGACGATCGCGACGCGGGGCGATGAAGCAGTCGCGTTGGAGGCCGGAGAGTTCGGCTTTTGCGACGGCCGGCAACGGCGGCTTAGCGCCAGATTCGGAGGCCGTTATGCAGTCGCGATTTTGCCACGCGCCATGCTCGAACGGCGTGCGCCATGGCTGCGCACCGGCCCGCTCACGAAGCTGGGGCCAAACGTGCGCTTTTCCGAGAGCGCGCGGCTCCACATGATGGAACTGACCAGCGACAGCGCATCGCTGAGCGAGAGCCAGGCCGCTCTGCTCGCCGATAGTTTCTGCAACCTGTTGGCCCTGGCGTCGGCTGAAGGCCTCCCCCCAAGGCGGATGGAAGGCGAGCTCCAGATGGAGGCGTTACTTTCCTTCTGCCGGCAGAATCTCGGCAATGCCGACCTGTCGCCGCAGCAGGCCGCGGATCATCTCGGCATTTCGGTCAGGACCCTGCATTCGCGCTTCCGGCAGACCGGCCGATCGTTCGGGCGCTGGCTGCTTGAAAGCCGGCTCGAGGGCTGCAGCGCCGCGTTGCGCGACGCCAACCAGAAGCCGCTCAACATTTCCGAGATCGCCTATCGCTGGGGCTTCAACGACCTCTCTTACTTCAACAAGGTGTTCCGCGCGCAGTTCGATATGACGCCGGGCGAATGGCGGGAGGGTGGGTAGTTGTCTCGAGTGACAAGTGGGGCGTCATTGTGAGGAGCGAAGCGACGAAGATCCAGACCGCCTCCGCGGTGACAGTCTGGATCTTCGCTCTGCTCGCAATGATGCGGCGTCATATCCCCAGATAGGCCGCCTGGACCTGCTTGTTGTTAGCGAGTTCGCCGCTCGAGCCGTGCATGATGACGTTGCCGCTTTCCAGCACATAGGCACGCTGGACCAGTGACAGCGCGCGGCTGACATTCTGCTCCACCAGCAGGATCGCCGTGCCCATCTTGTGGATCTCGCCGATCTTCTCGAAGGTGACATCCGTCATGACCGGC
>Ga0207707_10004048_pt1 | contig 12993 bp, 14 predicted proteins | sample KBSC83BmetaG_FD_184336 | JGI IMG/M metagenome (GOLD analysis project Ga0207707, IMG submission 184336) | Corn rhizosphere microbial communities from Kellogg Biological Station, Michigan, USA - KBS C8-3B metaG (SPAdes) (version 2) | ecosystem: Host-associated > Plants > Roots > Rhizosphere ... | reverse complement strand
CTGGTCGGATCGGTGGACAGCTGCACGGTCTTCAGCGCGTCGTGCGCACGACGCATGCCGCGGGTGGACGGGGTACGGCGGCTCTTGGCAACTGCCATGGTAGTTCTCCAACTGAAACTTGATGATTGAAACCAGGATGATCTGTTGCGTCATGACCCGGGTCGGGTGATCCGGATCGGCGGTTACTTCTTCAGTTCGCGCAACACCGCGAACGGACTTTCGGAGTGCCCCTCGCCGGCAGGATCCGGGTCATGGCCTGTCACTTCGTCGGGCAGGCTGCTGTCCGGGTTGATCGGAATCAGCGGCAGCGCCAACAACAATTCGTCTTCTATCACCACCGCCGGATTCAACCGGCCATCCTCGGCCACCAGCAGCGGCTCGCAATCCGGCGGCAGCCCGGCCTCGTCGCGCTCCTGCCTGATCAGGCCGAGCCGGGTGTCCACCGCAACCGGCAGCACGAACGGCTCCAGCGTGCGTTGGCAGACCAGCGCCAGCGATGCCCGCGCGCGAACGTCCACGTAGCTGATGCCCAGTTCGTCGCGTCCGAAATCCAGCTCGAACTGCAACAGCCCATCGGAACTCGCCAACATCTCGCTCAGGCGGGACATGGTCGCGATGGGTAGCGTCCCTTCGAACGAACGCCGCGCCGAGACCATGCGCCAAGCGTCCACGGACTCTGGCAGTGTCACGGACATAATCGCGAAATGGTAGGTTCCAAGCCGTTTGAAGTCAACCAGCGTGGCGCCGGCTGGCGCCGCCCTGCCCCAGCGGCCGCTCATTTTGCCTGATCCGGCCCTGATGGGGCAGACTGAATCTCCCCGTTGCCCGAGCCATTGCCCTTGAACTCCTATCTGACGCTCGGCACCGCCGTGTTGCTGGCGCTGCTGATTGCCCTGGTGGCAGCGGCCCTGCTGCTGCGCCGGCGCCAGGCACTGCGCGGCAGCAGCCTGCAAACCCTGCTCGACCTGGCCGACCGGCTGGAAATCGACCTGAAGACCTGCCGCAGCGGCCTGCAGCAGGCGCACGCGGTGATGTCGCTCAATCCCGACCTTCCCGCGGCCAGCGAACAGGACGCGCAGCATGCGATCGATGCCGGCCTCCGCGCGCTGCTGCAGCAACGTCTGTGGATCCGCGACCGCTCGCCGCACGCCAGCCAGCATGAACTGGACGAGGCGGCCGCCGCGATGCGCGGCACGCGCGACCGCCTGCGGCCGCTGCTGAAGGCCCTCAGCCAGGCCCAGACCGACCTGAACAGCGCGATGCGCGAACACATCCGGCGCGAATCGGATACATGATCCCGACCCGTCAGCCGCCATGCATCGTGCTGGGTTCGACTTCGCGCTACCGCGCCGAGCTGCTGCGCCGGCTGCTCGTGGACTTCGAACAAGCCGCACCGGGAACCGATGAAGCCCCGCTGCCGAACGAGGCACCCGCGGTGCGCGCCCTGCGCCTGGCGATCGCCAAGGCCACCGCAGTCGCGCATGAACATCCAAATACCCTGGTCATAGGCTCCGACCAGGTCGCCGAGCTTGGCGGTCTGATCCTCGACAAGCCCGGCACCGCCGAGCGCGCCCGCGCCCAGCTCGCCGCCAGCTCCGGCCGCGAGGTGCACTTCCATACCGCGCTGTGCCTGCTGGACACGCGCGATGGCCGGCGGCATACCCACGTCGACCACACCCGCGTGCGCTTCCGCACGCTGGACGCGGGGGAAATCGCCCGCTACGTCGAACACGAGCAGCCGCTGGACTGCGCCGGCAGCTTCAAGTGCGAAGGCCTTGGCATCAGCCTGTTCGAGGCGATCGACAACCACGACCCCAGCGCATTGATCGGCCTGCCGCTGATCGCGCTGGCGCGGCTGCTGCGCGAGGCGGGCGTCGAGTTGCCCTGAAGCGGCCGCTACACTGCCTGCAGCCACCCGCCTTCGCAAGGAACGGAGCTTCATGTCCGCACTGACCCAACCCCACGACGAACCCCTGCAGCAGCGCCTGGAAGCCGCAATGACCCAGGTCAATCGCGTGCTGCTGGGCAAGCCGCGCCAGGTGAAACTCGCCTTCACCTGCCTGGTCGCCGGCGGCCACCTGCTGCTGGAGGACGTGCCCGGCGTGGGCAAGACCACCCTGGCGCACGCGCTGGCCGCCACCTTCGCACTGGAGTTCCAGCGCGTGCAGTTCACCAGCGACCTGCTGCCGTCGGACATCATCGGGGTCAGCGTGTACGAGCGCGAGACCGGCCAGTTCCGCTTCCACCCCGGCCCGATCTTCACCGGCCTGCTGCTGGCCGACGAGATCAACCGCGCCAGCCCGAAAACGCAGAGCGCGCTGCTGGAGGCGATGGCCGAAGGCCAGGTCACCGTGGACGGCCAGACGCATGCGCTGGCGCAACCGTTCTTCGTGGTCGCCACGCAGAACCCGCTGGATCTCAACGGCACCTTCCCGCTGCCCGACTCGCAGCTCGACCGCTTCATGCTGCGGCTGTCGCTGGACTACCCGGATGCCACCGCCGAGCGCGCCCTGCTCACCGGCAGCGACCGCCGCGACCTGCTGGCCCAGCTGATGCCGCAACTCGACGGCGCGGCGTTGCTCGCGCTGCACCGGCAGGCGCAGGCGATCACCGCCAGCGCCGCCCTGCTCGACTACCTGCAGGCCCTGCTCGCCGCCAGCCGACGCCACGCCGACATTCGCGTGGGCCTGTCACCGCGCGCCGGCCTGGCGCTGCTCGCCGCGACGCGCGCGTGGGCGCTGCTCAGCGGCCGCGGCCACGTGCTGCCGGAAGACATCCAGGCGCTGTTCGTGCCGCTGGCCGCGCACCGCCTGCTGCCGGTGCGCGGCGCCAACGGCGACACGCTGGCCCGGCAACTGCTGGCCGAGGTGGCGGTGGACTGATGCGCAGCCAGCTGCAGCGCCTGCAACGGTGGGCCGAGCGCCGGCTGCCCGCACTCACCCGCTACCGCCGCCCGGAAAGCCTGCCGATCGAGCTGCACCGGCGGCGCATCTACATCGTGCCGACCGGCTTCGGCCTCGGCTTCTCCATCCTGTTGCTGGTGATGCTGGTCGGCGCGCTGAACTACGCCAACAACGCCGCCCTGCTGCTTACGTGCCTGCTCGGCGCAGCCAGCGCGGCCAGCATGCTGGTGGCATTCCGCAACCTCGACGGTTTGCGCCTGGGCTACATCCGCGCCGGCCATGCGGTCGCCGGCCAGCGCCTCGAACTCACCCTGGCGTTCGACTCCCGGCGCCCACGCAACGCCGTCCGCGTCGATCTCGGCGACCGCACTTTCGCCTTCGCGCTCGACGGCCGCGTCACCGCCCAGGTGAAGCTGGCCTTGCCCACCGTGCAGCGCGGCTGGCTGCCGTTGCCGCGGATACGGGTGTGGACCCGTTGGCCGCTGGGCCTGTTCCGCGCCTGGAGCTGGCTGCACCCCGAGCAATCCGTGCTGGTGTGGCCACGCGCGGAAGCGGCCGGGCCGCCGCCGCACGCCCGCGCCGACGACGCCCGCCACCTGCGCCTGCACCGCGGCGACGAACTGGCCGCGCTGCGCGACTACCGCGCCGGCGACCCGCAACGACACATCGCCTGGAAGGCCAGCGCCCGCCAGGAAAACCTGCTGGTGAAGGATTTCGAGCAGCCGCAAAGCCGCCCGCAATGGCAGTTGGACTGGCGCCAGTTGGGCGGACTGGACCACGAGGCACGCATCGCCCGGCTGGCGCGCTGGCTGAACGAGGCGCAGGCCCAGCGCGGCCACTACAGCCTGTGGCTGCCCGGCAACGAAATCCCCGGCGGCAGCGGGCCGCTGCACTACGCGCATTGCATGAGCGCGCTGGCGCAGCTGCCATGACGCCAGCACGGTCCAGATCACCGGGCGAGCGGCCGATCGACACCCGCGCGTTCGACCTGCTCAGCCTGACCATGGCGCTGGTGCTGGGCCTGCATTCGCCGCACCTGCCGTGGTGGCTCGCCGTCGCGCTGGCGCTGATCCTCGGCTGCCGCTGGTGGCAGCGGCGACGCCAGGCCGGCAGGGTACCGCGCTGGCTCAAGCTGCCGTTGCTGGTCCTGCTGACGCTGGCGGTGATCGTGCAGTACGGCAACATCTTCGGCCGCGAACCCGGGGCGGCGCTGGCGGTCGGCCTGCTGGTCCTGAAGCTGCTGGAAAGCGAGGCCGTGCGCGACGTCCGCGTGGGCATCAGCTTCGCCTGTTTCGCGTTGATGACGGCGCTGCTGTTCGACCAGGGGCTGATCGCCACCGTGGTGGTCGCGCTGGGCCTGTTGCCGGCGTTGGCCACCCTGCGCGCGCTGGAACCGGGACAGTTGCCGACCAGCCTGCCGCGCGCCTTGCTGCCCGGCCTGGCGCTGTCGGCGGCGGCCTTGCCGCTGGCCCTGCTGGCCTTTCTGCTGGTGCCGCGATTGAGTTCGCCGTTGTGGGGCGCTCCGTCGCAGGACCAGGCGCGCACCGGTCTCAGCGACAGCATGACGCCGGGCAATTTCACCGATCTGCTCACCGACGACCATCCGGCCATGCGGGTCAGTTTCGACGGCACGCCGCCACCACCGGACCGGCGCTATTTCCGCGCCTACGTGATGTGGCATTTCGATGGCCGCAGCTGGCGCCGGCTCGACCCGCGCAACGCCCCGCCGCGGCAACCGGCACCACTGGAAGTTGCCAATTCGGTGCAGTACCGGATCAGTCTGCAACCCACCCGGCGACGCGTATTGCCGATGCTGGACGTGCCGCTGCAGGCGCCGGCCCAGGCCACCCTGCAAGCCGACCGCGAAGTGATGGCCGACAAACCGGTCAACGATCCGCTCGACTACACCGCCCGCTCGGCGCTGCAGTACCGGCTGCAGCCTGCCTTGGACGAACGCTCGCGCCGGCTCGGCCTGAGCCTGCCGGTGGATTTCAACCCGCGCACGCACGCACTGGCCGCGCAATGGCGGCAGCGCTACGGCAACGATGATGCCGCGATCGTGCAAGCCGCGCTGGGCCTGTTCCACGACGGCGGCTTCCGCTACACGCTGGCGCCGGCGCCGCTGGGACGCGACTCGGTGGACGACTTCCTGTTCGACACCCACGAAGGTTTCTGCGAACACTATTCGTCGGCGTTCACCGTGCTGATGCGCGCCGCCGGCATCCCCGCACGGGTGGTCACCGGCTACCAGGGCGGTTACTGGAACAAGCTCGGCGACTACCTGCTGGTGCGCTATTCCGATGCGCATGCATGGAGCGAGGTGTGGCTGGACGGGCGCGGCTGGGTACGTGTGGACCCCACCGGCGCGGTGCGCCCGGAGCGCGTTTCGCTGGGCGCGGCCGCGGCCGCCGGCGACCAGCTCGCCTGGTACCGCAACGACTGGCTGCAGGGCCTGCGCAATCGCTGGGACATCGTCAACCGCTGGTGGGATCAGGGCGTTATCGGTTTCGACGCGCTGCGCCAGCGCGGCCTGCTGACGCCGTTCGGCATCCGCGATGCCGACACGGCGACGCTTGGCATACTGCTGGCGATCAGCAGCGTGCTATTCATCGCGGCCGGGCTGGCGTGGGCTCTGCTGCGGCGGCAGCCGCGCGACCCGTTGCGCAGCGCGCTGCGCGAGCTGGAGCGGAAGCTGGCGCGCAAGGGCATGGCGCGGCGCCCCGCCGAAGGCCCGCAGCACTACCTGAGCCGCGCTGCCCGGGCGCTGCCCGGTCAACGCGATGAATTGACAGCATTGATGAAGAGTTACCTGGAACTGCGTTATGCCCATGACGAACCGCCGACTGAACCATTGCGTGCGTTCCAGCACGCCGTGCGGGATTTCCGTATCGTCAACGTGGTCAAATAAGAGCCGACACGACGGCGCAGGCCGCCGCCCATGTATGGAGAGATCCCCATGTCCCTGTACCGCCCACTGACCCTCGTCGCCGCCCTCGCCCTGCTGGCCGGTTGCGCGACGATCCCGAAGCCGCTGGAAGGCACCTATACCGACGTCTCCACCGCCAGCGCCCAGCAAGGCGGTGCGGGTGGTACCCGTGTGCGCTGGGGTGGCGAGATCATCAAGACCGAACCGGGCCCGCAGCAGACCTGCTTCTATCTGCTGTCGCGCCCGCTGGACAGCCAGGCGCGCCCGAAAGCCGGCAACACCGGCGAGAACCAGGGCCGCTTCGTCGCCTGCCGCGACGGCTTCTACGATCCGGAAGTGTTCGTGCGCGGCCGCGAGCTGACCGTCACCGGCACGCTGCATGGCACGGTGTCGCAGAAGGTGGGCGAGTTCGACTATGCCTACCCGCGCGTGGAGGCCGACGTGGTCTACCTGTGGCCGAAACGCCCGATCGTGGTGAACTACCCGCCGGGTTTCTATGACCCGTTCTGGGGCCCGGGCTTCGGCCCGTACTGGGGCGGTTATCCCTGGTACGGCGGCTACTATCCCCGCCGGGTGATCGTGGTGCGTCCGCCTCCGCCGCCCCCGCCGAAGAAGTAAGCGCACATGAAAACGCCGGCCCGAAGCCGGCGTTTTCATGTGCGGGATGCGGAACCGCGACGCTCAGCCCGGCGGCCAGTGCATGCGCCGCCCGGCCAGCAGGTGCACGTGCAGGTGGTAGACGGTCTGCCCGCCATCCTCGTTGGTGTTGATCACCGTGCGATAGCCCTGCCCGGCAAAACCTTCCTGCTTCGCGTACGCCGCCGTGGCCAGCAGCAATTTGCCAAGCAGTTCGGCGTCACCCGCCGTCGCGTCGTCGAGCGTGGCCAGCGGCTGCTTCGGGATGAACAGCACGTGCACCGGCGCCTGCGGATTCAGGTCGCGGAACGCCAGCACCTCGTCGTCCTCGTAGACGATGTCGGCCGGAATCTCGCGGCGGACAATCTTGCTGAAAATCGTGTCGCTCATGATCGGTTTCCTGAAGGTGATGACTCAGTCGAGCAACTGGCGGCCGCCGAACGCATGCGCCAGCGTGCTGCGGTCGACGTATTCCAGTTCGCCGCCCAGCGGTACGCCGTGCGCCAGCCGGGTCGGCCGCACGCCGCCGGCACGCGCCAGCTGGGCCAGGTAGTGCGCGGTGGCTTCGCCCTCGACGGTGGGGTTGGTGGCGATGATCAACTCCTCGATTTCGCCCTCGCCCAGGCGCTGGGTCAATTGCGCCAGCCCCAGTTCTTCCGGGCCCAGCCCGTCCAGTGGCGACAGCCGGCCCATCAGCACGAAGTACTGGCCGCGGTAGCCGGTGGCCTGTTCGATCGCCGCCAGATCGGTGGGCGACTCCACCACGCACAGCACCTGGCGGTCGCGGCTGGAGCTGGAACACAGTGAACACAGCGGCTCCTCGCTGAAGTTGCGGCAGCGCTCGCAATGGCCGATGCGGCGCATCGCCTGCTCCATCACCGCGGCCAGCTTCAGGCCGCGCTCGCGCTCGCGCTCCAGCAGATGGAAGGCCATCCGCTGCGCGCTCTTGCCGCCCACGCCGGGCAGGCAGCGCAGGGCTTCGATCAGGTCGGCGAGGAGGGGGGAACCGCTCATGTTTGTCTCAATAGCATCGCCCGCAAGCGGGCTCCTACAACGAACTCGAATTCATCAGAACGGCATCTTGAAACCAGCCGGCAGGTTCATCCCGGCGGTCACGCCGCCGAGCTTGTCCCTGCTGACCTGGGCCACCTTGTTCACCGCGTCGTTGATTGCCGCGGCGACCAGGTCCTCGGCCATCTCGGGATCGTCGGCAAACGTCTGCCGGTCGATCTGCACGCGGCGCACCTCGTGCGCACCGGTCATCACCACGCTGACCAGGCCGCCGCCGGCGCTGCCGGTGACTTCGAGTTTCGCGATTTCCTCCTGCGCACGCTTCATGTCTTCCTGCATGCGCTGGGCCTGCTGCATCAGCTGACCGATCTGTCCTCTCATCACACGGCTCCGGATTCGTTGTCAAAGGGTTTGATGGACTGCGGCACCACGCGCGCGCCGAATTCGCGCTTCAGCGACTGCACCAGCGGATCGCCCTCGATCGCCTGCTCGGCCGCGGCCTGGGCCGCATCGCGCGCCTGCGCGGCACGCGCCGCCGGGGTCTGCGCGGCGGCAGCCTGGCTGCTGTTGACGAAGCGCAGGCGGATGCGTTCACCCAGCGCCTGGCCAATGCGTTCCTCCATCTGGCTCACCATCGGCTCCACCGCCAGGCCCATGTGCGCCGGCTGCAGCGCCAGCACCAGGGTCTGCCCGTCGCGTTCGCGCAACACCGCGTTCTGCGCCAGCAGACCGAACGGCCCGCGCAGGCCCGCGCGCTCGATCAGTGTCTCCCAGTCCGGCAAGCCGTGTTCGTCCCGCGAGATCGGGGCAGCGGCAACAGTCGGCGTCGATACCGGCGCTGCACGCGATGGCGGTGGGGATTCGTGCTGACGTTCCGGTGCGGCGGCAGGCCGTGCCGGTGCCGGAGCGACAGGGCGCGACGGCGCAGGCGCCGGTCGTTCCGTGCGCGCGGCGGGTACGCCATCGCCGGGACGGAACGCCAGCATGCGCAGCAGCGCCATCTCGAAACCGGTGCGCGCATCCGGCGCCAGCGACAAGTCGCGCCGGCCCGAAGTGGCAATCTGGTAGTACAGCTGCACGTCTTCCGGGGTGATCCGCTCGGCCAGCGCCGTCAATGCGCTGTCGTCTTCGCCGTCCTCGTCCGGCCGGTAGCCGGGAATCAGCTGGATCAGCTGCAGTCGGTGCAGCACGCTGGCGATGTCGTCCAGCACGCCGCCGAAGTCCGGCGAGTACGAGGCGATCTGCGTGCACTCGGCCAGCAGCCTTTCACCGTCGCCGGCGGCCAGTGCGTCGAGCACGCCAAGCACCTGCCCGCGCGCCACGCTGCCGAGCATGGTACGCACGTCGTCGGCATGCAGCGCACCGCCGCCGTAGGCGATCGCCTGGTCCAGCAGCGACAGGCCATCGCGCAGCGAACCGTCCGCGGCGCGGGCCAGCTCGCCGATCGCGCTGTCCTCGTAGGCGATGCTTTCCGCGGCGAGGATGTGCCGCATCTGGCCGGAGATCTGCTCGGGCAGCAGCCGCTTCAGGTTGAATTTCAGGCAGCGCGACAGCACCGTCACCGGCAGCTTCTGTGGGTCGGTGGTGGCAAGCAGGAACTTCACGTGCGGCGGCGGCTCCTCCAGCGTCTTCAGCAACGCGTTGAACGCGTTCTTCGACAGCATGTGCACCTCGTCGACCAGGTACACCTTGAAGCGGCCGCGCGACGGCGCGTACTGCGCGTTCTCGATTACCTCGCGCACGTCGTCCACGCCGGTGTTGCTGGCCGCGTCGATTTCCAGCAGATCGACGAATCGCCCTTCGTCCACCGCCGTGCACACCGAGCACTCGCCGCAGGGATCGGCCGACTGCCCGCGCTCGCAGTTCAGCGATTTGGCGAAGATGCGCGCGATGGTGGTCTTGCCGACACCGCGGGTGCCGGTGAACAGATAGGCGTGGTGCATGCGCCCGGTGTCCAGCGCATTGGTGAGCGCGCGCACCACGTGTTCCTGCCCGACCAGTTCGGCGAACTTGCGCGGACGCCACTTGCGGGCGAGTACCTGATAAGACATGCCTGACTACCTTGGGGCGAAGACTGATTGTGCCAAGTCGGAGGGGGTAAGTCAGTAAAAGCGCCGTCCGGAAATGGCGGCGGCCCCGCCAGCCACACCCCGGCACCCGAATCATTCGCTACCGTTGCTTCCTTCCGGACCTGGCGGAGTTTGCGAACTATCGTCGCGGGGGGACCGACGGGGCCACCATGGACGTGCACGACGGTGGTCGTGACTCACTTGAAACTGGCGGAGAGGGCGGGATTCGAACCCGCGATACGGGGTTAAGCCGTATACACACTTTCCAGGCGTGCTCCTTCAACCACTCGGACACCTCTCCGCACGAAACTCCCTTCGCCGGCAATCCAGCCCTTCAAAGAGTCGGTAAGAATAGCGGGAGGCCCCCACACAGGCAAGCGAGCAAGCGCCGATTCAGCCAGCGTCGGCCCTGGGTTCCGGCGGAGCGGGCAAGGCGACACGCTCGCCGGGAATGGCGATGCGGTAACCGAGTGAAACCAGCGCGGTGCCGTCGGCTTCGCTGCCGTAGTGGTAAAGCAGCAGCCGGGCGCGCAAAGCCTCCGGATATTCGCGCTCGACGTCGTCGATGCCGGTGTGCGAAGGGTTGCCGACCAGGCCGCAGTCGTGGGCGATGACTTCGTTGCCGCCCGCACGGCTGGCCAGTACTTCGGGTATCGGCCGGGTGTCGCCGGTGTAGACGAAGCTGCCGTCCAATGCCAGGCCGTACGAAGTACCAGGCACATGATGGCGGGTGGCGAACACGTCGAACCACAGCCCGTCCAGCCAGAAGCCGCGCGTGCACGGGATCAGGCGGAACGCCTCCCAGAAATTGACGCCGCCCTCGGCGAGGACACCCGGGTAATCGGCGACCCGCGTTTGCAGCCAGGGCAACAGCCCGGCATGGATGAAGACCCGGGTAGTGCCGCGCAGGTGCTCGTCGAACCACAGCTTGAAGAACAACCGCTCCAGCCCGGCCACATGATCCATGTGGGTATGCGTGATGAATACGGCCGGCGGCAACGCGTCGTAGGCCGCCAGATAGCGGTCGAGCGTGTCGGGCCCGCAGTCGACCAGCAGCAGCGGCACGCCGGCACGTTCCAGCACCACGGCCGACGAACCCAGCTCCACCGCTTGCGCGGCGCCCACGCCAAGAAAATGCAGATGCCAGTTCATGGATTCAGCGTACGCCCGTAGCGATACAGCAGGGGCTGCCAGATGTTCTTCTCGAACACTGCCTCGTCGTCGCTGGCCACACTGAGCTTGAGCAGCGAGCGGCGCAGCCGCTGCAGGTTCGCCTGCTGCCAGGCAACGGCCGGGATGCGCATGCGGCCGCGATCGAAGTCGATCAGGTACAGCGCGCCCGGCGTCACCAGCACGTTGTGTGCGTTCAGATCGGCATGCCAGACGCCGGCGCGATGAAAGCGCGCCACCAGCGCGCCAACCTCCTCCGCCAGTTCGCCATCCAGCCGCCCCGCCGCCAGGCATTCGGCCAGCGTCTGCGCATCGGCGATGCGGCGGGTGATCAGGTCGGCAGCGTAGGACAGACCATGCCGGCAATACCGTGCGGCGACCACCACCGGCCCAGGCAGCCCCAGCCGGGCGATCTCGGCGAGCAGGCGGAATTCCGCGAACGGGCGCGTGCGATCGGCGCCGGTCCACAGATACCGATCGCCCATCAGCGCGGCGACCAGGCCACCACGCCGATAATGCCGCAGCACGCATTCACCCACTGACGTGGCAACGATCGCCACGCCGCCGCGGCCACCGGCCTGCGTGCGCAATACGCCGCGTTCGCGCCAGTAGTCCGGCACGAACCACTCATGCCCGACTTGTGGCAATGCCTCGGCGTCGAACAGAATCGCGCCTTCGGCATCCTTGTGGGTTCGTTCCTGCATCATCATGCCCGGTGACTGCCCACGATTCTAACCCAGGCCTCATGACAACCCCTGCCTCGATCTGCCTGCTGCGCACCTCCGCCATCGGCGACGTCACCCACGTGGTGCCGCTGGTGCGCACCCTGCAGCAGGCCTGGCCGCAAACCTCGCTGACCTGGATCGTCGGCAAGCTGGAACGCAAGCTGGTCGGCGACCTGCCCGGCGTGGAATTCGTCACCTTCGACAAGGCCGCCGGCTGGGCCGGCATGCGTGCGGTACATGCGGCATTGCGCGGCCGGCGCTTCGACGCCTTGCTGCAGATGCAGGTGGCGCTGCGCTCGAACCTGCTCAGCCTGGGCATCAAGGCGGATCGGCGCATCGGCTACGACCGTGCCCGCGCGAAGGATCTGCACGGCCTGGTGATCAACGAACGTATCCCGGCGCGAACCGGCGAGCATGTGCTCGATGCCATCGGCAGCTTCTGCGAACCGCTGGGGTTGCAGCAGGCCCGGGTACGCTGGGGCATCCCGATTCCCGACGAGGCACACGCGTGGGCCGCCGAACAGCTGCCCGGCGACACGCCGACCCTGCTGGTCAGCCCCACTTCCAGCCATGCGCTGCGCAACTGGCGGCCGGAGCGTTATGCCGCCGTGATCGACCATGCCGTCGCCCGCGGCTGGCGCACGGCGCTGGTCGGTGGCCCGTCAGCCTTCGAGCGCGAGGTGGCCGACGCCGTGCTGGCGGCATGCCAATCGGCGCCGCTCGACCTCACCGGCAAGGACACGCTGAAGAAGCTGCTGGCCCTGCTCGGCCGCGCACAGCTGTTGCTGACCCCCGACTCCGGCCCGATGCACATGGCCAACGCGGTGGGCACCCGCGTGCTGGGCCTGCACGCGGCGAGCAATCCGAACCGCTCCGGGCCTTATTCGGACCGCCGCTGGTGCGTGGACAAGTACGACGAAGCGGCACGCAAGTACCTGGACAGGCCGGCCAGCGAGATTCCCTGGGGCACGAAGATCGAGAAGCCCGGCGTGATGGACCTGATCGGCATGGACGAGGTGATCGAGCGCTACGAGGCCGCGGCGCGTGACATGCAACGGTTGTAGGAGCCCGCTGGCGGGCGATGCTCTTGAAGGGCATTGGAGCAGGAGCATCGCCCGCCAGCGGGCTCCTACCCCCGCACCCGTCAGACCGCGCGATAGTCCTGGTAGGACTTTTCCTCCACCAGCTGCGAGCCGAGCTTGAGGTTGATCTCGCGCTTGAACGCGGCGCGCTCGTCGTTGCGGAAATACACCGAACGCGCCAGCTCAATGAACTCGGCGTCGAACGCCTGCGCCCGCTCCTTCAGGCGGATGCGATCCTCGATGTCCCACAGTAGCTCGTTCACCGCCAGCAGGCGAGCGCGCTCGGCGGAGATGTCGGTGTGCGAGGCCGCGTCACTGGCCCAGGTCGCGTTGAGCAGCTCCAGTTCGTTGCGCACGTTGGCCAGCTTGGCGGCGTCGGTGATGCGGCGTGACTTGATCTCCAGGATGGTGATCTTGTCGATCAGTTCGCCGTAGGACACCGGGGTCTGGATCAGGCTCATGGTCTTGGCT
>Ga0207707_10004044_pt1 | contig 13001 bp, 10 predicted proteins | sample KBSC83BmetaG_FD_184336 | JGI IMG/M metagenome (GOLD analysis project Ga0207707, IMG submission 184336) | Corn rhizosphere microbial communities from Kellogg Biological Station, Michigan, USA - KBS C8-3B metaG (SPAdes) (version 2) | ecosystem: Host-associated > Plants > Roots > Rhizosphere ... | reverse complement strand
ACTGAATGTCACTCTTCTTACTGAGTTGAAAGGCGCGGTGGACAACATGCGCCTGATGCTTTGGAAATACATTGAAACCGCGTCTGAAGTTAAGCCGGAACAGGTGCAGGACGGCTTGGACGCGCAAAGGCTCCGCCGCGTGACGGAATTTCTGCAGGTACTGCGCGATCGTCTCGGACCGAATCCAGACGATCAGCCGGTCTCCTTCATCGAGCGCATCAACAAGGCTGTAGCAGAGCGCCTCGGCGATCCACGAGCGGCGTAAGATCCGACTAAAAGATTCGATCGAAACAAAAAATCCCTCGCCTTGGTGAGGGATTTTCAGTTTAAGAACTGTTTAGCCGCGCTTTGGACCAGCGGCACGAACATTCTCCGGCACGTCGAACTTCTCGAAGTTCTTCGCGAACCGGGCAGAGAGATCCGCCGCAGTCTTGTCATACGCAGCTTTGTCCATCCACGCATCGCGCGCGTGCAGGAACGCGTCAGGAACGCCGGGCACGGCCTTGGGAACGCTGAGGCCGAACGCCGGATCCTTCTCGAAACCCACATCATTCAGGAGGCCTTCAATTGCAGCGTTGACCATGGCACGCGTGTATTTGAGCTTCATGCGTGAGCCAACGCCGTAAGGACCGCCGAACCAACCGGTGTTCACCAGCCAGCACTGCGCGTTGTGCTCCTTCAGGCGTTTACCCAACATCTCTGCGTACACTTTTGGACGCAATGGCAGGAAAGGCGAACCGAAGCAGGTGGAGAAGTTGGGCTGCGGCTCTTTCACGCCCGCTTCCGTACCGGCGACCTTCGCGGTGTAGCCGGAGAGGAAGTGATACATAGCCTGCTCGGGGTTGAGCCGCGAGATCGGAGGCAGGACGCCGAATGCGTCAGCGGTTAGGAAAATTACGTTCTTCGGATGTCCGCCGATGCCGGGAATGACTGCGCCTTCAATGAAGTCGACCGGATACGCGGCACGCGTGTTCTCCGTGCGGCTGTCATCGTTATAGTCGGGCACGTGCGTATGCTCATCCAGGGTCACATTCTCCAGCACCGAGCCGAAGCGGATGGCATTCCAGATCTGCGGTTCATTTTCCTTTGAGAGCTTGATGCACTTGGCGTAGCAGCCGCCCTCGAAGTTGAATATGCCGTTTGGGCTCCAGCCATGCTCGTCATCGCCAATCAGCAGGCGCTCGGGATCGGCCGACAGCGTGGTCTTTCCGGTCCCGGAAAGCCCGAAGAACAATGCAGTCTCGGCGTTTTTGCCCACATTCGCCGAGCAGTGCATCGGGAAGACGTTTCTCTGCGGCAGCAGGAAGTTCATGACGCCGAAGATCGACTTCTTCATCTCGCCCGCGTACTTGGTCCCGCCGATCAGCACAATCCTGCGGGTGAAGTTCACGATGATGAATGCTTCTGAACGGGTGCCGTCACGCTGCGGATCAGCCTGAAAATCCGGGGCGGACACGATGGTGAATTCGGGGTGGTGCGTTTTGAGCTGCTCCTCGGTCGGCCGGACAAACAGGGCGCGTACAAAGAGGTTGTGCCAGGCAAACTGGTTGATCACGCGGATGGGAAGCTGGTAATTCGGGTCTGCGCCGGAATAAAGGTCCTGGAGGTAGAGTTCGCGACCCCGCAGATACTCCAGCACTCGCTCAAACAGCGCATCGAACTTTTCCGGATCGAAGGCCTGATTCACGTCGCCCCAGTTCACCAGATCTCTGGTGATGTCGTCTTTTACCGTGAATTTATCTTTTGGTGTGCGCCCAGTGTATTTGCCGGTGTAGCCCACCAGCGCGCCATTGTCCGCCAGCAGCCCCTCGCCTTTTCGAATGGCATGCTCCACCAGGATTCCAGAGTGGAGATTGCGGTACACAGTGTTGGTTTTGAGAAGGGTTTCCAAAGCAGAAGCGGTATCAATGGCTGGTAACGTCTGTGACATTTATGGATCTCCTGTTCCCAAAACCTGAAGGGCGCTGCCGGAAAGGGCAGATGGCAGAGCGAGGACCGGTTTGGGGCTGATTCAATTTGACGGCGTCAGGCCGTCTTTACCAACGCGTCTTGAGGCGCGCCAACTTCGTTGAGGACCGCGTTCAAGTGTACGAGAGCTTCATCCACCGTCAGCGTGTACATTTCCCGGCCATGCTCATAACTGCCATCCTCGATGGCCGTCTTCAGGAAATGTCCCGCCGCCTGAATGGCCAGCGGGTCGGTAATGACCCGACCGGTCTTCTTCTGGTACTCCACCCATGTAGGATGCGGCAACGCAATCCACACCGGCCTTCCGTTCGCCAAAAATTTCACGTCAATGGCGTCAGCATGCCGCGTGGCAATGGCCACGATAAGGGCCTGGTATACACAGTGGAGTCGGTGGCCGGTCCAGCGATCAGTAGCGTGGAAATCCTCGTACATATGTGCCTAAAACTATATCGGACGCCGTAAAGACAGGCAATCATAAGGGGGTTGCCGCCTATGGTTATGTGACTGGCATCACAAGCGCCTGCGACCTTTCGGGCCGATGTGGCCGCATGATGGCATTGCACCAGAATCAGTGCAGCCGGGTGTGCGCTGTTGACGCATGTTTCCTGTTGATCAACTACGATATTCAAGATGAAAGCAGCCTGGATCACCCGCTTTGGCGGCCCCGAAGTGTTCGAGCTTCGCGATGTTGAGAAGCCGCGGCCGGCGGACGGCCAGGTCGTGGTCAAAGTCCATGCATCGGCCATCAACCGGGCTGACCTTCTGCAACGGCAGGGCAAGTATCCGCCTCCGCCCGGCTACCTCGTTGAGATCCCCGGGATCGAGTTCGCGGGCGAAGTTTCTGAAATCGGCCACGGCATTCGCCGCTGGAAACCGGGACAGCGAGTATTCGGACTCACGGGCGGTGGCGCGCATGCCGAGTTTCTCGCGACCCACGAAGACCTTGTCGCTGAGATCCCGGAGTCAATGAGCTGGGCTGAAGCCGGGTCCATTCCTGAGGCGTTCATCACGGCGCACGATGCTCTGTGGTCGCAAGCCCAGCTTCGGCCGGGTGAGACAGTGCTGATCAACGCCGTCGGGAGCGGCGTGGGGTTGGCGGCGGTGCAGCTTGTTCGCGCGATCTCGGCTGTTCCGTTTGGGACCTCGCGCACGATGGAGAAAATCGAGCATGCGAAACAGTACGGGCTCAGAGACGGGCTGGTGGTGCGCGAGAACTTCGACGATCTGGTTTCCGTCGCCGACAAGTGGACCAGCGGAAGAGGAATTGATGTATTGCTCGATCTTGCCGGAGGTGGTTACCCCGCGGCCGCCCAGAAGCTCATGGCTCCGCAAGGAAGAATGATGCTGGTCGGGACCGTGGCGGGTGGACGGTACGAACTGGATGCGCGATTCATGCTCAGCAAACGCCTTCAGGTCCGTGGAACGGTGCTGCGCGCCCGCAGCCTGGACGAGAAAATACGGGTTACAAAGGCCTTTGCGCACGAAGTAGTACCCCTTTTTGTTCGTGGAGTTCTTCATTCGACCATCGACAGCAAGTTTCCTTTATCGCAGATTGCTCAGGCGCACGAGCGGGTGGAATCCAACAAGAATACCGGCAAGGTCATTATCGAAATCGCATAGAGCACCTGCGAAGCTGGGCAGCCGCGCCAAGTCCTGGTTTGAGAAATCTGCGGCATCCCTTCAAAATAGATACATCGGCGCAATGCAGAAATTTACCGAACAATACGATGTGGTAGTGGTGGGCGCGGGACATGCCGGCTGCGAGGCCGCCATGGCCGCAGCTCGCATGGGGCTGAAGACTGCCCTGTTCACGCTCAATGTAGACCTGATCGCGCAGATGTCCTGCAATCCCGCTGTGGGCGGGATTGCCAAGGGCCACCTTGTTCGCGAGGTGGACGCCCTGGGCGGCATCATGGGAGAAGTGACGGATGCCGTCGGTATCCAGTTCCGGCTGCTGAATACTTCCCGTGGCCCGGCGGTTTGGTCACCTCGGGCGCAATGCGACAAGCAGCAATACCGCATGAAGATGCGCGAGGTACTGGAAAGCCAACCCAACCTGAAGATCAAGCAGGCGGAAGTGGCTGAGCTGATCGTCGAGGAAGCAGAAGACTCACCATGGAGGCACGGAGACAAGGAGGGAATCGGGTCTTCGGATCATGGGATCATCGGGCCATCTGAACAGCCTTTTACATCTCCGAACCGATCTCCGGATCACCCGATCACTCGATCAGTTGCCAGGGGAATCAAGCTTCGGGACGGGAGAACGGTAGGCGCGGAGGCTGTCATCGTCACTACCGGCACCTTTCTCAATGGCCTGATTCACTGCGGTGAGCAGACGTATCCTGCCGGACGCAGCGGAGAACCTCCGTCACAGTTGCTGGGCGAGTCGCTTAAGCTAATGGGATTGCGCGGCTGCCGTTTAAAGACTGGAACGCCGCCGCGGCTCGATGGCCGCACGATCGACTGGTCGCGTTTTGAGCTGCAGCCCGGCGATGCCGACCCGACGCCGTTCAGCTTCCGCACAACGAAGATCACGCAGAAGCAAGTGCCTTGCTACATCGCGTTCACCACAGAAGAGACGCACCGGATCATCAGGGAGAACGTGCATCGCTCGCCCATGTATTCCGGGCAGATCAAGAGCACCGGACCTCGTTACTGCCCGAGCATCGAAGACAAGATCGTCAAGTTCCCTGACAAGCTCACGCACCAGCTCTTCCTCGAACCCGAAGGGCTGAACACGCATGAGATTTACGTAAACGGCATGAGCACATCCATGCCGATCGATGTGCAACTCGCGGTGATCAAGTCCGTCCCGGGGCTGGAAACCGCCGAAATGCTGCGGCCGGGCTACGCGATCGAGTATGACTCGATTGATCCCACGGAACTGGAGCGCACGCTCGAGGTCAAGAAGATTGACCGGCTCTTCCTTGCCGGACAGATCAACGGAACATCAGGATATGAGGAGGCGGCGTGCCAGGGGCTGATGGCCGGAATCAATGCGGCGCTGAAAGTGAAAAACGAGCGGCCGCTGGTACTCGATCGCACTGAAGCTTACACGGCGATTCTCATTGACGATCTGATCAGCAAGGGAACGAACGAGCCGTACCGGATGTTCACTTCGAGGGCGGAGTTCCGGCTGCACTTGCGTATCGATAACGCCGACCGCCGACTCACTCCCTACGGCAGGCGCGTGGGTCTTATTAACGATGACGGCTGGGAAGACTTTCAGGCGAAACAGGCGCGTGCGACGAAGCTGGCAGCGTTCCTGGATAAAACGCGCCTTTCAAGCGAGTTGCTGGAGAAGATTGAACGGGCGCGTCAGGATCGGATGGAATCTCAGCGCATTTCAAATTCGTCGGCAGATGACGATGGCGGAGAGATTGATACGTCAACGAACGGCAACATTGGAACATTTCCGAGTGCGATTGGTTCGTCATTGGGACAGCTATTGAAGCGCCCGGAGATCGTGATTGAGGACCTGGCGCCGGTGGTGAGAGAGGGATATCCGGAGTTCTTTGCGGAGATCGGGAGTGAAAATCTACCGCGGAGGAGCGAAGATGCGGAGGAAATCATTCATCGACATAACCTCGACTCGGGAGTGGGAGTCCCAAAACTCTCAGCGGCGGCACGGAATGAGATGAAGACGGTCGAGACGGAGATCAAGTACGCCGGATATCTCGACCAGCAGAAGAAGTCGATTGAGCGGCTGAAGAAGGCGGAACAGCGCGAAATCCCGGATTGGTTCGATTATGGAAAGGTCAGCGGGCTTTCGCGGGAGATGAATGAGAAGCTGCAACGGGTGCGTCCGCGAACGCTGGGGCAGGCGTCACGGATCCCCGGGGTCACGCCGGCAGCGGTGTCATTGATCAATGTGTATATCGAGATTCAGGGCAGGACAATGAGCAGGGTGTGAGGAACATAGTTGGGTTTGGGAGTTGCTGAACCCTGATTTTGTCGCCGCGACGCGTACCCGCACAGCTAAGAGGTGGCGCAACAAGGCTGGAAAAAACAGCGTCCTTCTCGCCCTACGACCCCATTGATGAAGCAAGAGTGCCCAAGCGAGGGATCAACACAGCCGCTGCGGTTTGGGTTCAGATCGCGCCTTCGTATATCTCCAGCAGGAGCGCGGCAATGACGAGCCGGCGATCCAGTACTTGGTGGACGTCCGCGCGAAGATCGGCGTTGAGCCAGAAGCGTCCCCAGCGAAACTCCTGCGTGACCGTGCCCAGCACTTCGCCATTACTCTCGAGCGTATAGGTTTGCGGAAGCCACTGGCCCAGGCAGCGGCGCATGAATTTGAGCACGTGGGATTGTTCCATCATGCCGCCCACAGCCGCTCCGTGCGCGCTTTTCATGAGCCAATTGCCATCGACATTCTGTACATAGCCCGCGCGACGCTGGTGAAAGGAATCTTCAACCTCGAACCGGCTGGCAGGGCCGCGACGGATATTCAGGAGCTGGAAGCTGCGCGTAGGATCGGTGAACACAGCCATCCCCTGGCGCGGAACCCCGGGGAGAGAGCGAACATAGGCAAGACTCAACCCTTTTTCATCAAAACAGATGCAGGAGTGGGAAAAAAGACCGCTGCTGCGCCGTAATGTGAAATATTCCCGCTCGAACGCAGCGGGCTGAACTTCCCGTCTGACACAGACTGTTCCGGCAATGGCATTGGTGGCCATGCGCTACTACCCTCCGGATTTCGACTGCAACAAAGTCTATCTACAGCGACAGCAAAATGAGGGTCGAGCCTGGAAAATGGGGGATGAAAGCCTACAGTAGAACCTATACGGCCGCTCAGAAGCGGAGCAGCAACTCTGGATTAGGATGCGGGTTAAGGCCGATTTGGCAGCTTGGAAGCAAAAAAAATCAGGGCAGCCGAAGCTGCCCTGAAGCATTGTTGAATTTATTGTGGTTATGCCGGTGACGGCTTACCCGGAGCGATACCGGGCGTACGACCCGGTTCGGGGCGCAGCACCTGCTGGACTCCGTCGTCGCCCTTGGCAGGCGGCACGCGGGCCGGCAGCGGTTTACCTTCAATGATCAGCTTCAGCTCAGCGGCATCCAAAACCTCACGTTCCAGAAGCGCTTCTGCAATCCGCTTCAGGATCTCAGGTTTCTCCGTGATGATCCCTTTCGCGTTGTCGTAGGCGGTATTCACAAAGCGTCGGACCTCAGCGTCAATTTCACGCGCGGTCTCTTCGCTGAAATCGCGATGCTGTGCAATTTCCCGGCCGAGGAAGATCTGTTCATCCTTCTTGCCGAAGGTGAGCGGTCCAAGCTTGCTCATGCCCCACTCGCAGACCATCTTGCGGGCCATATCGGTGGCACGCTCAATGTCATTGCCTGCGCCGGTGGACATCTGGTCGAGGAAGATCTCCTCTGCCAGGCGTCCGCCCATGAGCACGGCGAGTTGAGTTTCAAGATAATCACGCGTGTAATTGTGCTTGTCCGTTTCCGGCAGCTGCATGGTCACACCCAGCGCCATTCCGCGCGGGATGATGGTGACCTTGTGAAGTGGGTCCGCATGAGGCATGAGCGCTGCCACAAGAGCGTGCCCGGCTTCGTGAAACGCCGTGACCTTCTTTTCTTCCTCGGTGAGCAGCATGCTCTTACGCTCTGCGCCCATCAGGACCTTGTCCTTGGCGAGCTCGAAGTCATACATGAGCACGGACTTGCGGTTGCAGCGAGCTGCGTTCAGCGCCGCTTCGTTCACCATATTTGAGAGCTCAGCGCCGGAGAAACCCGGTGTGCCGCGAGCGAGGATCGAGAGATCCACGTCGTCAGCCAGGGGAATCTTGCGGGTGTGCACGCGCAGGATTTCTTCGCGACCACGAACGTCTGGCAGCGGCACTACGACGCGGCGGTCAAAACGGCCGGGGCGCAGCAGCGCCGGATCCAGTACGTCTGGCCGGTTGGTGGCGGCAATCAGGATCACGCCCTCGTTAGACTCGAAGCCGTCCATTTCCACCAGTAACTGGTTCAGGGTCTGCTCACGCTCATCGTGTCCGCCGCCCAGGCCAGCGCCACGGTGACGGCCCACGGCGTCGATCTCGTCGATGAAGATGATGCAGGGAGCGTTCTTCTTGCCCTGCTCAAACAGGTCGCGTACGCGGCTTGCGCCGACGCCCACGAACATCTCAACAAAGTCAGAGCCTGAAATGCTGAAGAATGGAACGTTTGCCTCACCCGCGACCGCCCGGGCCAGGAGGGTCTTACCAGTTCCCGGATGTCCTACGAGCAGTACGCCCTTGGGAATACGTCCGCCGAGCTTCTGGAATTTCTGGGCTTCGCGCAGGAATTCGATAATTTCGCGCAGCTCTTCTTTGGCTTCGTCGACGCCGGCCACGTCCTTGAAGGTGACCTTCTTCTGCTGCATCGAGAGCAGGCGAGCCCGGCTCTTACCGAAGCTCAGAGCCTTATTGCCGCCCGTCTGCATCTGGCGGATCATCACGAACCAGAGGACGCCGATCAGCAACAGCGGTGAAAATTGGATGAGAAGCATGGGCCAGTTCGAGCCTGAACCATCCTTGAAGGTGACCTTGGTGGCCTTGTTGGCATCCAGCGCCTTCAGCATCTCAGGATTGTTGGTGGGCACATACGCGCGGAAAAAGCTCTTTCCGTCGACGGCGGTGTTGTACTCGCCGCGAGCGAGATTCCCCTCGATCTCCACCTTCTTTACGTTGTTCTGGCTTACAGCGTTCGTGAAGTCCGTGTAGGAGATTTCCGCTTCTTTTGCGCCCGAGCTGCCATGCTGGATGAGGTTCCACAGCACCACACCCACGAGCAGCAGGACTACCCACAGGATCACGGTCTTGAATGTTGAGTTCACTCGGTACTCCTGATTTCCTTTCGGCCTGCCTCGGCTGGAAAGCAGACCCTTTCCGTCTGTACGTTTATAAAGACGTTTTGGAACGGAAAAATGTTCGCGAAAGCGAAACCGTCTCAAAGCTAAGACTGAGGACCAGCCAACAACTTAGATGCGCCGGATTGCAGCATTGGCTCTAAAACTTTGCCGTTCCAACAATTCTATACCCCTTTGAACAGCCCCGCAGGCCGTAAAACGGCTTAGCCCTGCCCAGAGGTGTACTAAGACTCAGCCGCGATATAAGGCAAGTTTCGGCCTATATGGGGCGCTCCCAGCCCATAGCCTACGACAAAATGGTCGCTGATCAGAAAACCAAAGTAATCGGGCTGGAGGGACACCCGCCGGGCCGCCTGCTTGTCCAAAAGGACCGCCAATTTCACTGTCCTGGCCCCCCGGGCCGTCAGATTCCGGATCAGGAACTCTGTGGTAACGCCAGATTGCACCAGGCTTTCGACCAGCAGCACATCCTGGCCATTCACGTCCAGCTCTGGACTGTAGAAAATCTGCGCGGTGCTGGGACCTGATTCCGTGAACTCTCCCCGGACAAACTGGCAAACCACCGGCAGGTCGAGCGATCTGAGCAGGTCGGCAGTAAAAATGAAGGCATTTTCCAGAACACCTACGACATAAAGAGTTTTCCCCTGGTAGTCGGCCGAAATCCGCCGCCCCATGTCGGCGACCCTTTGCTGAATCTGCTCGGCGGAGAAGAGTACCTTCGGATATCGCTGTGAGAGGCTATTACTCACGATTTCGCCCCAGAGTTGGATTCTCGTTCCTCGATCAGCACTGCTGTTCCTTCGTGGTAGGCAAACTCCCCCGGCACCGGGAACCCGCGGATCCACACGATCCGTCCACCGCTCTCCACAACAGGCCACAACCGGCGTTCGACTTCGGAAACCGGCTTGCCCAGCCGGCCTGGCTGGAGTAACTCCTTCACTTTTCTTGGAGACTGCGTGTGTGCGGGGAAATAGCGGTCACCCGCACGCCAGTTTCTAACCGTCACTTCCGGTCCGAGCAGGGCACTATTCAACAGCGTGGCGGGATTATAGCGCGAAATTTCAAGGTCTCCAGGATGAATAAGGGTCGCTCGGAAGAGGGTACCTAACTCTAAAACTTCAGCTTCCCCGGGTACTGTGAGTCGTACGGAATAGTCTGAAGCCTCCTGTTCTCCTGAAGCGACGGCATCCGGCGCGAACTGGAGTTCGCGGAAGGTCCTGCTTGCCACCAGCTTCCCCGGAAGAACGAGTTTCTTGCCTGCTTTATCGTTCGCAAGCGCGAGCAGTTGCTGGATGTGCTTGAATTCCAGGAGACAGCCCAGCAGTTGACCAGCATGCGAAAGCAGCTGCATCTGCAAGGCTGGGTGAAGTGTCCAGAAACGCTCCAGATCGAGTGACCAGACATTTGCGGCATCGCCAGTGGAAGCTCGGCCACTGCGGGTTGGTTTCCCTTGTTTGAAAAGCTGCAGCGTCGACGCCGCGGCTTGCTGCCTCCAGTAATCTGCCTCGGTAGCGGAGAGCCGCGCCAGATCAGCCAGGGTATGCCGCACGTTTGGATTGAACTCGCGTTCAAGGACTGGCAGAAGATCGTGGCGGACCCGATTACGGGTGTGCGTCCTATCCTGATTGCTGGGGTCTTCACGCCAGGCTTGATGATGGGCGCCAAGGTACTCTTCAACTTCGCAGCGCGAAACCTCCAACATTGGACGAATCAACGCTTTTTCCCGATGATAGGGAGCGATTCCGGCCAGCCCGCGAATGCCAGTGCCCCGGATGACCCGCATCAGCACGGTTTCAGCCTGATCGTCGAGTGTGTGCGCGGTGGCGATCTTGTCAACTTTGCCGCCCCCGATCAATTCCGCGAACCAGTTGTGACGCAGTTCGCGGGCCGCCGTTTCCAGGCTTAGCTTACATTCACGGGCATATGCCGGCGCGTCACCGCGGCCGAGTTGAAGCTCAAGATCTAATTGCCGCGCCAGCGCCGAGACGAAGTCGCGATCCTGGTCAGCCCCCTCACCGCGAATTCCATGATGAAAATGGGCAACCGAAAGCACCACGCCGAGTTCCGCACGAAGCTCTGCCATCGCACGCAGCAGCGCGACCGAGTCTGCCCCGCCCGAACATGCCACGGCGACACGCTCGCCAGGATGGAGCAGGCCGTGTGCACGGATCGCTTTTTCGATCTGCTTGAGCATGGCTACGGCTCTTAAGATTGTGGAATATTTCGCGTTCAGAAGTACAGCAGAGCACCAGAACCTAGGCTTTTTCCAGCAAGACCACGACGTGCGCAATTGCGGCGTTCTCGGTCCCCATCCCTTCAGGCGTTTTGGCCTTGACCCCGACCTGCCCCGTGTTTACCCCGAGCAGTTCCGCAACGCGGGCCTGAATGCGCTTGCTATGGGGAACAATTTTCGGCTCTGCCAGAATCAGGGTTGAATCCACGTTTGCAATCTTGTAACCCGCGGCTCTGATCTGCTGAAGTGCTTCGGCGACAAATATTGCCGAGTCTGCACCTTTCCATTTCGGATCGTTGGGCGGGAAGTGGGTCCCGATGTCGCCTGCCGCTACGGCGCCCAGCAGCGCATCTGTGATGGCATGGAGGAGGACGTCACCATCCGAGTGGCCCGCCAGCCCCTTGTCATGCGGAATAAGCACGCCGCCAATCTTGAGCGGAACGCCCGGCCGAAACTCATGCGAGTCAAACGCATAACCAATTCTCATGAAGCGTTACCGCGAACTCCCTTTTCGCTGTTGGATCAGAAACTCCGCCAGTTCCATGTCCCCCGGCGTTGTTATCTTTATGTTCTTTGCCGATCCCATCACCACCCAGACGCTCTCGCCGATCCGTTCCACCAGAGAAGCCTCATCTGTACCTGTGTAGCCATCTGCCGTCGCAGAATCAAAAGCCCGCTTGATCAATTCATATCGGAACCCCTGGGGTGTCTGGGCCTGCACCACACGTTCTCTCGGAATGGTGGAAGTGATGATGGCTCCTTCGGCAGCCCGTTCCACCTGCTTGATTGTGTCCACAGCCGGCAGGCCGGCAATAGCCGCTCCGTGCTTCTCAACTTCCTGGATGACGCTTGAGATGATTTCGGGATCCACAAAAGGGCGCACTGCGTCGTGGATCAGCACAATGTCATCCTTCGCTGCTTTCAAGCTGGCCAGCGCGTTGTGTACGGAATCCTGTCGGTGCTCGCCGCCTTCCACCATTGAAACCTTAGTCGCCAGATTCTCTGCACTCAGGCGCTGCCGGCATTGGTCGATTTCGTTTGGGCGAAGCGCAATAACAATGTCGGTTACCTGAGGGTGGGAAGCGAAACAATGCAGCGTGTGAACCAGGATTGGCGTTCCGGAGATTTCGAAAAATTGCTTCGAGGGCACACCTTTTCCCGCGGGTGCCATGCGAGTGCCGAGTCCGGCGGCGGGGATAATTGCGACCACCTTCATAGGGGATTGAAAGTATAACAACTTCAGGGAGACCCCGTTCCGTAGACATCCACCAGAGCTGTCCGACAACGATTAAGAATGAGCGTGTAAGGGTCGCTTTAGGTCGTAAGGTTACCTCGCTGCGCTCGGGATATAACACCGCGCATTCTCTTGTTGCTCGGCAGAATAGCTGCTAACCTTCTACGTCTCTGACTGTCTCTTCTCGGCGGTGCCTATGAAAAAATCCCTGCTTCCATCCCTTTTGTGCTCATTCGTCCTCGTGCTTGCTTGCGGAACGGCCAGCGCGTCCGGGCCCTTGCTCCTGCAGCATCCCACTCTCTCGAGAACCCAGATCGCCTTTGCCTACGCGGGTGATCTCTGGACGGTCTCGCGTGACGGTGGCCAGGCGCGGCTGCTTACCAGCGGCTCCGGAACCAAGAGCGATCCGTTTTTCTCGCCCGATGGTTCCATGATCGCCTTCAGCGCCGACTATGACGGCAACGTTGACGTTTACGTAATGCCGGCCAATGGCGGCATGCCGAAGCGGCTCACACATCACCCCGGTGTAGACGAAGTACTCGGCTGGAGCCCCGACGGCAAGCAGGTCCTGTTCCGCTCGTCGCGCAACAGCTACTCGCGTTTCAATCGCCTCTTCACCGTGTCACTCGATGGCGGCTTGCCGCACGAGCTGCCGCTCCCGATGGGTGAAGCCGGCTCGTATTCGTCCGATGCCCAGTCCATCG
>Ga0207707_10004043_pt1 | contig 13003 bp, 12 predicted proteins | sample KBSC83BmetaG_FD_184336 | JGI IMG/M metagenome (GOLD analysis project Ga0207707, IMG submission 184336) | Corn rhizosphere microbial communities from Kellogg Biological Station, Michigan, USA - KBS C8-3B metaG (SPAdes) (version 2) | ecosystem: Host-associated > Plants > Roots > Rhizosphere ... | reverse complement strand
GCCGACGGACGAGCCGATCGACCGGGCCGAACATGAGCTCGCCGACTGGGAGGTACTGACGGACGCGCTCGTCTCAGCTCTCAGCCGCCGTGGCCTGATGAACGTCGACGAGCTGCGCCGAGGCATCGAGAGCATGCCGCGAAGCGAATACGAGCAAGCGTCGTATTACGAACGCTGGCTCTTCTCGATGGAGGCGGTTCTCACCGAGAAGGGCGTGCTCACGGCCGGCGAACTGGACGCGAGGCTCGGGGAATGACGTTGGAGCGCGGTCAGCGCGTTCGCGTGTCGGCCCGGCGGCACGAGGGCCACCACCGCACGCCTGCGTACGTGAAGGGCAAGACGGGCCGGATCGAGCGTGTCCACGCGTCGTTCACGAATCCCGAGACGCGAGCGTACGGAAGCGATGGGCTGCCGTTGCAGCCGCTCTATCTCGTCGGCTTCGCCCAACGTGACTTGTGGCCCGGGCGCGGCGGCACTGCTGACGATCAGGTCTATGTCGACGTCTTCGAGCACTGGCTGGAGCCGACGGAATGAGCGGCCACGACCACGACCATCCGCATGCGCCGATCACGAACGGCGACGAGCCCCCGGCCGCGGCGCGCGTTCGAGCGCTGGAGGAGCTGCTCGTCGAGAAGGACGCGATCAGCCGCGAGGACGTCCGTTCGCGAATCGATTGGCTCGTCTCGCGCACGTCCGCCGATGGTGCCCGGCTCGTTGCGCGCGCCTGGGTCGATCCGCCGTTCAAGCAGCGGCTGCTCGCCGACGCGAGGGCCGCGGCTCTCGAGCTCGGCTTGGACGCAGGACCATCTCCCGTGGTCGTCGCCTTGGAGAACACGGAGGCGGTGCACCACATGGTCGTGTGCACGCTCTGCTCGTGTTACCCGAAGGCGTTGCTCGGTCCGCCGCCGGACTGGTACAAGAGCCTGCCCTACCGCTCACGTGCTGTCTCCGACCCACGCGGAGTGCTCACCGAGTTCGGCACAGAGCTCGACGACGACGTGGAGCTGCGTGTTGTCGACTCGACGGCGGATGTTCGCTATCTCGTGGTTCCGCGTCGCCCGAACGGCAGCGAGGGGATGACCGAGGACGAGCTCGCGGCGCTCGTGACGCGCGACTCGATGATCGGCGTCGCTCAGCCGGCGTCGCCCGCTCCCACGCTGACGTAGGCGAACGCCACGCCGCACTCGGCCTCAATGGATGGCCGAGCCTTGCCGATACGAAGCGGGTGAGGCTCACGTGGGGTCTGCGGTGGGTTGCGCTCCTGGCCGTGCTTGCGGTGATCGGCGGCGCGGCCACGCTCGGGATCGGGCACTTCCGCCACGGCACCGACCGGGCGCGCGAGACCGAGTTCCGCCTGGCCGACGCACATTCCGCGGCCTACGCGGCGAACGCCTCGGAATGGAGGATGATCGCGCACCGGCGGGGAGACTCGTCCGACACCGCCGCGTTTGCGCGCGACCTCGCGCTCATCCGAGCGACGCTTGCAACGACCGCGAGGAGCGATCCCGCTGCAGTCTCGATCGTGCGGCAAGTCTCGGCGCTGCTCGATCGATACGACCGTGCCGTATCCGCGGAGGTGTCGGCGCTTCGGAGCGGTGACGTGTCGACCGCGACGAACGTCGACAACGAACGCGTCGATCCGACCTTCGGTCAGATCAACGAAGCGCTCACTCGCGCGATCGCCACGACCGAGGTGCGGCGCGCCGCTGCGGAGCAGCACGCGATTCTCGCCGCCCGCTTGATCGTCATCTCGGCCGCGCTCGGCATGCTCATCGCGATCGGCCTCTTCGCACGCGCTCGACGCCGGGTGCTGATAACGGAGCTGGAGCGAACGTCGTTGCGCTCCCAGGTGGACGAGCGCGGTTTCGAGGCGGAGCACGACGAGCTGACTGGACTGCTGAATCGGCGCGGTTTCTTCACGCGCCTCGGCGAGTCGATCGGAGGGCGAGGTGCCCACGTCGCAGTTCTGTTGCTCGATCTCGACGGCTTCAAAGAGATCAACGACACGCTCGGGCACGCCTCGGGTGACGCCCTTCTGCGGCAGATCGGATCACGGCTTCACGGTGCCCTGCGAGAACGCGACGAGATCGCACGGCTCGGCGGTGACGAGTTCGCGGTCCTCGTCGACGCTTCACGGACGGGCACGGGCGACGTGAGCGAGATCGGACATCGTGTTCGCGAAACGCTGACGGCGCCGTTCGAGGTCGCGGGGCTCTCCCTTCAGGTCCGTGCGAGTGTCGGCGTGGCGGTTTTTCCTGAGCACGGCACTACGGCCGACGAGCTCCTGCGGCTGGCGGACATCGCGATGTACCAGGCCAAGCAGAACCGCACCGGGCTGTCCGTGTACCACTCGTCGGTCGATCCGCGCGGCGGCCAGGCCCTGCAGTTGTCCAGCGAGCTCGATCGTGCCCTCGATGAAGGCGAGCTCGTCGTGCACTACCAGCCCAAGGCGGACGTCCACACGGGAGCGATCACCGGTGTCGAGGCACTCGTCCGCTGGCAGCACCCCGAACGTGGGCTGCTTCCACCCGACGCCTTCGTGCCGATCGCCGAGCGGAACGGCCTGATCCGCCGCCTGACGCTTCAGGTCATTCGCTCCGCGCTTTCCCAGCAGTCGAGCTGGCTCGCCGAGGGGATCGATGTGCCGCTGGCGGTCAACCTCTCGATTGCGAACCTGCTCGACGCCGACTTGCCGCGCGACATTGCGACGCTTCTCGACGACCTGCGCGTCCGTCCCGGCAAGTTGAAGCTGGAGATCACCGAGAGCTACTTGGTCACTGACCCCACGCTTATTCACAGCAACATCCAGCAGCTGTGCGACCACGGCGTCGGGCTGGCGCTCGACGACTTCGGGACGGGCTACTCATCGCTCACGCACCTACGGCGGCTACCGATCGACGAGATCAAGATCGACCGTTCGTTCATCCAGGATCTCGAGACCGACTCGGATGATGCGGCGATCGTCCAGTCGACGATCGATCTGGCGCACAGCCTCAACCTGACGGTCGTCGCGGAGGGAGTCGAGACTGCGGTGACGTGGAGCCGCTTGCGCGACTTCGGCTGCGACCAGGCGCAGGGCTACTTCCTCGCGCGCCCGATGCCTGCGCAGCTGCTGACGGCGTGGCTGGTCAGGCGGGCGGCGACGGCGCCGGCGCTTCGCGGCTAGGGCTGCCTGCACCTGCGCTCGACGCCTGCCGCGTTGACGGCGCGTTTCCCGCGTTGACAAGATGACCGCGTCATCGACGAAGGAGGGTCACGTTGAAGGACTTCAGGGAGTTTCTGCTTCGCGGCAATCTCGTCGACATGGCCGTCGGCATCGTCATCGGCGTTGCGTTCGGTGCAGTCGTGACGGCATTCGTCTCGGATCTGATCACCCCGCTGATCGCTGCGATCGGCGGCCAGCCGGACTTCGCGAGCCTGACCTTCAAGATCAATGGGAGCCGGTTCCTCTACGGATCGTTCCTGAACTCGTTGATCTCGTTCGTCGTGATCGCCGCGGTCGTCTTCTACTTCGTCGTCAAGCCGATCGGGAGGCTGCTCGCACGGTACAAGTCGGATCCGCCGGTCGACGAGAGCGTGCGTGACTGCCCGCACTGCCTGAGCAAGATCCCGGTCGGCGCCCGCCGCTGCGCGTTCTGCACGCAGGAGGTCGCTGCCGTCTGACCGACCGAATCTACGCCGGTGTCGCCGCGCGCTGCTCGTCGCGCAGGTACTGGTGGATGAACGCGATCGCCATGCTGCCCTCGCCGACCGCTGCGGCGACGCGTTTCACGAGCCCCGATCGGACGTCGCCGCACGCGAAGATCCCGGGCACGCTCGTCTCCAGCAGATACGGATCGCGATCGCGAGTCCATTCGGCTGCCGGGACGCCGGCGCCGGTGAGGACGAAACCGCGGCTGTCGAGCACGATCTCCGGCGGCAGCCAACCGGTCTCGGCGTCCGCGCCGATGAAGATGTAGACACCGCCCGACGGCACGCGCTCGACTGTTCCGCGCGCCTGATCCTCGATGTCGATCTCCTCGAGCGCCCCGTCGCCGTGGGCCCCGACGATCTGGCTCCGGAAGCGGGCCGTGATGTTCGATCGCGTCGCCAGTTGCCGGATCAGGTAGCTGGACATGCTCTTCTCGAGTGAGTCGCCGCGGCAGACGATGGTGACGCTCCGCGCGTGGTTCGAGAAGAACATCGCGGCCTGCCCGCCCGAGTTTCCGGCGCCGATCACGTGCACGTCGTGCCCGTGCGTCGCCGCGGCGTCGCTCGGCGACGCGCCGTAGTACACGCCGCGCCCGTTCAGGTCGTCGAATCCGGGGATGTCCAGCTGGCGCCACGAGACGCCGCAGGCGAGCACGATCGTGCGCCCGTGCAGCACGTCCCCGCCGTCCAGGTGCACCTGGTGGCGCTCGCCGTCGATGCGCGAGATCTCCCGCGTGACGAGGATCTCCGCGCCGAGGCGCCGCGCCTGCTGGAGCGCCCGTCCGGCGAGCTCGTCGCCGGAAACGCCTGCTGGGAACCCGAGGTAGTTCTCGATGCGCGAGGACGTGCCGGCCTGGCCGCCGGGTGCTTCGCGCTCGACGACGATCGTCGACAAACCTTCCGACGCGCCGTACACACCTGCGGCGAGACCCGCCGGCCCGGCGCCGACGATCACGACGTCATACGTCGCCGCCTCGGGCTCCGTCCCCAGGCCGAGCAGCTCCGCGAGCCGCCGCAACTGGGGGCGCACGACCGTCTTGCCGCCGATCACGCGCACCGCGGGCCGGTCTTCCGGCGCCGGCGCCGGCCCGCCCCAACGCTCGTCGAGGTTGGGCGTCTCCGACGTCAGCCACTCGAACACGACCTGGTTGCGGTCAAGGAAATGGCGGAGCTCCGTGGTGGCCGCGTCGGCTCGCTCGCCGATGATGATCGCGCGCGGCGGGACCGGGTCCGAGGCGAGCCCTTGCAGGCCGAGCGGCCCGCTCATCCGGTGCCCTGCGAGCCGTCCGACCTCCTGCGCGACGTTCGGCGCCGCCGCTGCGACGGTGTGGTAGTTCCGCGGCTCGACGCGCATGACGCGGGACGGCTCCGCTGCCCGGAACCCGACCGGGAAGACCGTGCCGAGGGTGATCGGCACTTCGCCGAAGATGTCGCCCGGTTCGCGCTTGCCGACGATCCTCTCGACGCCGTCGACGATCTGGACGACCTCGATGCACCCTTCGAGCAGGCCGAAGAGCGCCCGCTCCGCGCCTTGCTCGGCCGCGAACTCGCCGCTCGTGAGAGCGATGTCAGCCGCCGCCCGCGCGAGCTGGGCCCGGTCGCTCTCGCCGAGCTCCGCGAAGATCGTGATCCGGCTGACGTCGTCGGGAGTGATCACTCCGCGAAAACTAGCTCGCGCGGGACAGCTTCAATCGTGAGCGCCGTTCCGTCCCTGACGAGCTCGATGCGGGTCGGCTTCCCGATCGCGTCGGCGAGCATCTTGCGCTGGATGTCCCGCGTGCCTGCGACGTGCTCGCCGTCGATCGCGACCACGATGTCGCCGGGACGCAGCCCCGCCGCGGCGGCCGGGCTTGCATCGACCACCTCGACGATCTCGATGCCGTCGCTTGTCCCGAGCTCGCGGGCGACGCGCGGGGGCAGGGGACGCGGGCCGCCCGCGATGCCCAAGTAGGCACGTCGCATCCGCCCATCGCGCATGAGCGACCCGACGATCTCGCGCGTGACCGTGTTCACGGGAACGGCGAGGCCGAGCCCGATGCCGGCGACCGCGGTGTTGATGCCCACGACGCGCCCGCGCGAGTCGGCGAGCGCGCCGCCCGAGTTCCCCGGATTCAGGGCCGCGTCTGTCTGGATCACGTCGTCAACGACGCGCATCGTCGCGCCCGCGCGCGTGGGCAGCGAGCGGCCGAGTGCCGAGACGACACCTGCGGTGACCGAGCCGCCGAACCCGTGCGGGTTCCCGATCGCGACCACGAGCTGGCCGACGCGTAGGCGGCTCGCGTCGCCGAGCTCGGCTGCATTCAGCGCGCCGTCGTGCGTGCGCAGCACGGCGAGGTCCGACAGAGGATCGCGGCCGCGAATCTCCGCGCCGAGCACGCGCCCGTCGCCGAAGGTCGCGCGCACGCGGTCGCCGCCGGCGACGACGTGCGCGGACGTGAGCAGGAAGCCGTCCGGGGTGATCGCGACGGCCGAGCCGCTGCCGCGCGGGCGGCCCCGGCGGAGCACCTCGACTGCGGCGACCGACGGCGAAACGCGCTCGGCAGCCTCGATCACCACCCGCGAATACGCGTCAAGGGGCTCTTCTTCGTCGAAACGCTCGCTGACGAGCGCAATTCGGGCCATCCAACGAGGGTAGCTCTCGGAGAAGGACTAGCGTTCCCCGGAGCCAAGGAGCCGCTACGTGGGGATCACGAGGACGACACTTGCCTGGTCGTGTGCGGTGCTGGTGGCCGCGTTACTGGCGGGCGACCTGTCGGCCGCATCCCCGAAGGACCGGCTTCGCGCCAAGCAGGCGCAGGCAGAGGCGGTGCTCGCGCAGGTGAACAAGCTCAACCAGAGCTTCGAGGCGAGCGTGGAGGCATGGAACGGTGCGCGCTACCAGCTCGAGGTCACGAAGCGAGAGCTCGTCGTCGACCGTCGCCGCCTGCGCGCGGCGCAGCGGCACCGGCGCATTGCGATCGCGCACGTCGCCGCGCGTCTGCGGGCGCTCTACGAGAGCAACGACGACGACAACACGACGCTCGGGATCGTGCTCGGCAGCTCGAGCGTCACGGACATGCTCGATCGCCTCGATGCCGTGCGCGCCGTCGCGTCAGCCGACAAGAAGCTGACCGACCAGGCGACCGCGGCACGCAACCGGTACGCGCAGGCGGCTCGCACAGCGGCCGCAACGGTGCAGCGTCGCACCGTCGCCTTCCAACAGCGCGATCGCGAGCGCCAACGCATCGGCTCGTTGCTCGACGAGCGTAAGCGGCTCCTTGCGGGTGTGCAGTCCGAGGTGGCGAAGCTGCAGGCCGAAGAGGCCGCCGCCGAAGCGGCGCAGCAGGCGAAGCTGCGCGCCGAAGCCCGCGCGCGGCTCGCGGCCGAGGCGAGGGCGCTCAAGGCGCAGCAAGCTGCAGCGGCCGCCGCGGCGGCGGCGGCAGCCAAGGCGGCGGCTACGCCGGCCGCGCCGACGACGACCGCCGCGGCTCCGCCGCCGACTGTGACCTCCGTCACGACGACGACTGTTCTGCCGCCGGTTCCCACGGTGCCTGCCGGCCCCGGGCATCCGGAGGCGGCGACGATCGCTCTCCGCTACCTCGGCATCCCGTATCTCTGGGGCGGTGCCTCCCCGGCGACCGGCTTTGACTGTTCAGGGCTCGTCATGTACGTGTATGCCCAGCTCGGCATCTCACTCCCGCACTACGCCGCGGCGCAGTACCAGCTCGGGACGCCCGTCGACCGCAGCCAACTCCAGCCCGGCGATCTCGTGTTCTTCGACGCGCTCGACCACGTCGGCATCTACATCGGCAACGGCCAGTTCGTGCACGCTCCGGAGACGGGCGACGTCGTCAAGATCACCGCGCTCTCGGATTTCGGCGATGCCTACGTCGGCGCGCGACGCTTGTAGGCGATGAACGAGCCGCTGGCCGGCATTGAGGTCGTCGACTTCTCGCGCGTCCTCGCCGGCCCGCTGGTCGCGATGACGCTCGGTGATCTCGGTGCCGACGTGATCAAGGTGGAATCACCGCTCGGCGACGACACACGACGGTGGAAGCCGCCGCAGGACACCCAGGGTCGCGCCGCGTATCACCACACGGCGAACCGCAACAAGCGCTCGATCGTCCTCGACCTGAAATCCGAGCACGACCTCGAGCTCGCGCGCAGGCTGTGCGAGCGCGCCGACGTCGTCGTGTCGAACTTCCTGCCCGGCACGCTGCAGCGGTTCGGTCTCGACTATGAGCGCGTCGCGGCCGTGAACCCGGGCGTCGTGCACTGCGAGATCAGCGGCTTCGGCGAGGGAGCAGGCGCTCAGTTGCCGGGCTACGACCCGCTCGTGCAGGCGCTCTCAGGGCTCATGTCGGTGACCGGCCCCGAAGGCGTGCCGTCGAAGACCGGCGTCGCCGTGACGGATGTGGTCGCTGCGCTCTATGCGACGATTGCGGTCCTCGCTGCGCTGTACGCGCGCCGCGACACCGGTCGCGGCCAGCGGGTCACGATCGACCTGCTGCACGCGAGCCTCGCGCTCCTTGCGAACCAGTCGACCGGGTTCCTGGCCAGTGCCGAGGTCCCGCTCGCGCTCGGCAACGTGCATCCGTCGATCGAGCCGTTCGCGACCTATCGCGCGGCCGACGGTGAGCTGATGATCTGCGCCGGGAACGACTCGCAGTTCGAGCGGCTCACCGACGTGCTCGGCCTCGAGCACGATGAGCGCTTCGCCACCAATGAGCTCCGCGTCGCGAACCGCGACGAGCTGCGCACGCGGCTCGAAGCGGCGCTCGCCGAGCGGTCGCGCGCCGACTGGGCCGACGGGCTTGCCGCCGCCGGGGTGCCCGCCGGGCCGGTGCAGACGATCGATGCGGCGTTCTCGCTCGCTGAGACTCTCGGTCTCGCAGTCGTCGATGAGACCGACGGCGTGCGCACGGTCGCGTTCCCGGCGCACCTCTCCGAGACGCCCGCAACGGTCCGGCGCCGTCCGCCCGACCTCGACGAGCACGGGGACGAGATCAAGCGCGTGTGATCGTGACCTCGACGCCTGCCTTCTTGAGCAGGCGCGAGAACGGGCAGCCCGTGTCGGCGCGCTCGATGATCTCGTCCGAGATCTCGTCGCCGCCGACCGTGACGTGTGAGGCCACGATCTCGTGTCCCTGACCCTCGACCTCGTCCATCACGATCGTGCACGTGACTTCGAGGCGGGTCGGAGGGGTGCCGTCACCGGTCAGCTCGCCTGCGATCGACATCGTGAGGCAACCCGCGTGTGCCGCCGCCAGTAGCTCCTCGGGGCTCGTCTTGCCCTGAGCGACGGCGATGCGTGACGGCAGGGAGAAGGGTAGGTCGGTGAACGCGCCGCTGCGCCCGTTGATCGTGCCGTTGCCCCGTGCGACGTTCCCTTCCCAGACGATGTCGATCGTGCGCTCGATGTGCGGCATGGCTCAGCTCTCCTCGGATCCGGGGACGACGGCCTGCGTGCCGTCGGGGTAGTAGGCCTCGGCGGGCGAGCCGGCCGGGCGAAAGACGCCGAGGACGCGCATCTCGCTGTCGCCGGTGTTCGCCAGGCTGTGGACGAGCGTCTTCGGCAGATGGATGCACGTGCCGGGGCCGATCGGCGCCTGCTCGCCGCTGATGTCGAGATACCCCTCGCCCTCGAGCACGTAGATCACCTCGTCGTAGTAGTGGAAGTGGTCGGGTGCGCGGCCGGGCGGGATCAGGCCGATGAACTGGGTCGCCGACGGGCACGGCGCGCCCAGGATGAACTGGCGGCCGGCGGTGGCTGTTCCCTTCTCGACGGCGTCGCAGTCGACGACCGCGTGCTCCCCCGCCGGCTCCGGGTCGTGGACGAGCACCGAGATCGCCTGTGCGTCCCCGCTCGCAGTCCAGGAGGTGCCGGCCGGGATGAACAGTGACATTCCGGGGTGGAGCGGGCGCTCGTCTCCGTCAATAGCAGCGCTCCCAGCGCCGGCGAGCACGAACACGAGCTCGTCGGCGTCGGTGTCCCCGAGCTCGCCTTCGAGCGAGACGAGCCGCTGAGTGAACGGGCCGACGTCGAACCGGCGTCCATCGGTGCGTTCGTCGGGCTGAAGCGCGTAGTCCACGGCGGAACCCTACGCGTTTGATCGAGATTTGATCATTGACACCGAAAGCCCGACAGAACATGATCGCTGCTTCAGCGCTTGACCCCCCGCAACAACCTGCCCCCAGGCAAGGAGGACCACTAGATGAAGAAGGCTTTCGTCCTCGCATTGGCGGTGCTCGCTACGTCGGTCGTCGCTGCCAGTGCGCAGGGCAGCCAGACCGCGGCGGCCCGCTCTCTGGCGAACTTCAACTGCTCGAAGACGATCACGCTGCCGTTCGTCACCCCGCTGACGGGTGGCGCCGGCTTCCTCGGCGCCGAGCAGATGAGCTGGGCGAAGTACGCCGTGAAGACGCTCGCTCCCGGCCTCGGGCTGAAGGTGAAGCTCGTCGGCGGCGACACTCCGGTCGAGCAGGGCCCCGCCCCGGCGCAGACGCTTGCGCAGAAGTACATCGGCACGCCGAGCGTCCTTGCGTTGCTCGGCCCGTCGACGTCCGGCGCGGTTGCGGCCTCGACGAAGGCGTACTACGCGGCGAAGCTGGCGCACATCTCGCCGTCCGCGACGCGGACGACGCTGACCAAGACGGTCGGCGGGACGTTCGAGGGGAGTCCCTCGTTCTTCCGTGATGTGCCCGGCGACTACATCCAGGGCCCGTCGGACGCGAACTTCATGGTCAACAACCTGCACGTCAAGAAGGTCGTGATCATGGACTTCCAGGAGCCGTACTCTCTGGGTCTCGCCTCGGCCGTCGACACGACGCTGAAGGCGAAGGGCGTGAGCACCATCCGGCTGTCGGCCCCGAACACGACGACCGACTACTCGGCGTACGTGACGAAGGTGCCGAGTGACGCCGACATCGTCTTCTTCCCGACGCAGAAGCCGGGCGACGCGCAGACGTTCGCTCAGCAGCTGATCGAGCAGGGCAAGAAGGCGAAGGTGTTCGGCGGCGACGGCTCGAACGACGCGTCGCAGTTCAAGCAGCCCGGTTCGTACGTCTCGAACTTCGCGCCGGACATCACCGGCATTCCCGCCGACGCGCAGATCATCGCCGGCTGGAAGAAGGACAACCCCGGGAAGGCCGTCGGCTCATTCGGGCCGCCCGCCTACGGGGCTGCTCAGATCGCGATGACGGCGATCTCGAAGGCGTGCAAGGCCGGCGGCGGCTCGACGAATCGCGCAGCCGTGTTCCACACGTTCAAGAAGGTCGCCATCAAGAACTGGATCCTGGGTGGATCGTTCAAGTGGTCGACGAAGTCCAACGACCCGTTGAACGCGAAGTTCTACATCTTCCAGATCCAGTCGAACGGCTCGTACAAGCTCGTCGGCTAAGGCCCGGCGGCTGAATTCGGCGGGGCGGCTCGGCATCGGGCCGCCCCGCCGCGTATAAGAACCGCTACGTGGACCAGTTCATCCAGCTCACCGTCGACGGCCTTACGCTGGGGAGCGTCTACGCGCTCATCGCGCTCGGCTACACCCTGGTCTACGGCGTCCTCAAGCTCTTGAACTTCGCGCACGGCGACGTCTTCATGGTCGGGACGTTCGCCGGCTTCGGCGTGCTGCAGGTGCTCGGCGGCCCCGCGAACCCGAAAGTCCCGATCTGGCTCGTGATCATGCTCGTGACGCTCGCGGCGATGGCCGTGTGCGCGGCGCTCGGCGTTGCGATCGAGCGGTTCGCCTACCGGCCGCTTCGCGATGCCCCGCGCATCGCGCCGCTGATCAGCGCGCTCGGCGTGTCGTTCTTCCTCGCCAACTCGATGCAGCTCCTCTTCGGCGCGACGCCGCGCAACTACGACCTCTTCCAGTACCACGAGGGCACGCTGTACCTGCGCGGCCTGCACATCGGAGGCGTCACCGTCCCGTTGCTCCGCATCATCACGATCGTCGCAGCGTTCGTGCTGATGGTCATCCTCTGGTTCCTCGTGAACAAGACGCGCACCGGCAAGGCGATGCGGGCGACGTCGTTCGACCGCGAGGCGGCGGCGATGATGGGCATCGACATCGACCGGGTCATCGTCTTCACGTTCATCCTCGGCTCCGCGCTCGCGGGCGCTGCGGGCGTGATGTTCTCGCTGCGCGTCCCGACCAACGTGTCGATCGGGTTCATCGCCGGGCTGAAGGGCTTCATCGCGGCCGTCATCGGCGGCATCGGCTCGATCCCGGGCGCGATGGCCGGCGGGTTGATTCTCGGCTTCCTCGAGTCGTACATCCAGGGCTACGTGCACGGGGCGCACATTCCTGACGGGACGCAGTGGTCCGACCTGTACGTCTTCAGCGTCCTGATCGTGCTGATGCTGTTCCGCCACCAGGGCCTGCTCGGCCGGCCCGACATCAGGAAGGTCTAGGTGTCCGACTCGACGCCGCACGGGTTCCATTCGACCGGCGCTGACGGCCCGGCGATCGGGCAGGACGAATGGGTCGCCCGCCACGCCGAGGTGCGGTTCCTGCCGGCGCGGTTCGCGCCGTTCGAGCAACGCCTGCGGGCGGTGCCCTGGTGGGCGTGGTTGACGCTGTTCGTCGGTGCGTTCTGCCTGTTCCCGATCGTCGAGCCGAGCGGGTACGTCCGGCAGGTCGCATTCCTGACCGTCCTCTACATGCTGCTCGCGCTCGGCCTCAACGTCGTCGTCGGCTGGGGCGGCCTCCTGGATCTCGGCTACGTCGCGTTCTACGGCATCGGGGCATACGCGTACGCGCTGCTCGACTCGCCGCACTACGGCATCCACCTGCCGACGCTCGTGTCGATTCCGGTCATCGTCGTGATCGGCGCCCTCGCCGGTCTCGTGCTCGGCCTACCCTCGTGGCGCCTCACGGGTGACTACCTCGCGATCGTGACGCTGTTCTTCCTGCAGCTGTTCCAGACGGTGACGACGAACTGGCAGAACGTCACCGGCGGGCCGTTCGGGATCCTCAACATCGATCCGTTCGGCCTGCCCGGGGGCCACAAGCTGGCCACGGCGCACGGCGGCGTCTTCGCGGTCTCCTACCTCTACGTAGCACTGGCGATCTTCGTCGTCGTGTTCGTCGCGTTGCGGTTGTTGAACAACTCGCGCACGGGCCGGGCATGGCGTTCGCTGCGCGAGGACCCGCTGGCCGCCGAGGCGATGGGGATGCCGGTCAACTGGCTGAAGCTGCTCGCGTTCGCGTCGGGCGCTGCGGTCGCCGCGTTGACAGGGACGCTGAACGCGGCGCTGTACGGCAACGTGTTCCCGCTCTCGTTCTACTTCGTCACGCTGATCACGATCTACACGATGGTAATCCTCGGAGGC